>Ga0209058_1001432_pt1 | contig 20315 bp, 15 predicted proteins | sample GraSoiAngelo_147_FD_185904 | JGI IMG/M metagenome (GOLD analysis project Ga0209058, IMG submission 185904) | Grasslands soil microbial communities from the Angelo Coastal Reserve, California, USA - 14_1009_05_40cm (SPAdes) (version 2) | ecosystem: Environmental > Terrestrial > Soil > Grasslands ... | reverse complement strand
GTACCTCGATGACCGGGAGCGGGGTCGTCCTGGACAGGATCTCGCTCAGGATGCTCGGGTATTTCGGGTCAAGGTGCTGGACCAGCACGAAGGCCATCGCCGCATCGAGCGACAGGTGCGCCAGCAACTCGGAAAATGCCTCCAGCCCACCTGCAGAGGCTCCGATGCCGACGATCGGGAAAGTGTCGCCCGACGGCTGGGGCACGGCGACGCGACCGCGAGCGGGGAGGGTCGCGCGTTGCTGGCGGATCGCTTTGTTGACTGGGGAGGGTGGCGCGGGTGGTCGAGCGCCTCGGTTGCCAGTTGGCGAGCGGGGGGATCGCGGTGATCGCTTCATCGCTACGCTACGCTCCCGCCTACTCGCACCAACACATCATTGCACCGGCAGGCGAATGTGACAACGGTGCGACGGGAACTGTCAAGCCTTCGTTCGCTCAGATTACATGCGTGTTCGCCCCCGTCTCGGCGCGCGCGCCCCAGTCGAATAGAGGAACTTTCACGCCTGTGCTCGCGGACGCGTGACGGACCGTCGCGTTTTGCGGACCCTAACCGCGGGACCGCATCCAGCCGTCGAATTCAGCGCCTGTGGATGACGGTGGACATGTGGACAAGGCTTTGGACGCTTTCCGCATCGCGTCCAGGCGACGTATTCGGGCGAAGCGCCGTGATCCCTACGTCGTCGCTACTGCCCGGGTGGCGACCTTGGGATGCGCCTGAGATGCCAGGCGACAGAGGGAAGCGACGACCCTTTTGCGAGAGAGCGGTCGCGACCCCGCATCCGGGCGACGCCGTGCCATCGGGACCAGCCGCGCCTTGATGTCGAGGGTACCGTAGCAGCGACGGGTTTCCCAGCTCAGGTGTGGCCTGTCATGGTTAGCTGGCTGGGAATCCTCCTTGGGACACTGCGAAGCACTGTTCGCACACACCGCGAGTTGGCGCTCGAGAACCTCGCGTTGCGGCAGCAACTCGCCGTGTGGACGGCACGTCAGCCGCGGCCACGGCTGACGGAAATGGACCGGGTTTTCTGGGTTCTGCTGTCGAGGCTGTGGACGAGCTGGCGGCATTCGCTGGAGGTGGTGCGGCCGGAGACCGTGGTCGGCTGGCACCGCCAGGGATTTACACGCTACTGGGCATGGAAGAGCCGACGCCGAAGCGGTCGCCCTCGGCTTTGCCGGGTGCTCCATGCGCTCGTATGACCGTGCCCTGCACGCCCCCGCACCTGGCTGGACTCGTGGACTGGGATTGGGAGAGTAGCGGTGGGGATGCACCGCCAGGGCTACGACCTTCAATTGACTCAGTACGATGACCGAGGCTGGCGGGCAACCTTCTACACGACCGGGATGGAGCACTCGCCCACGAGCGCGACGGGCACCGGATGGGAGCGCCCGCCGTGGCACGCGACGCAGCGGGCGGCGTAGGAGGCGCTGAATAAGAGGCAAAACCGATGACCTCAGCGCATGCTCCCCGTCAGCGTGGGCGGCAGACGGTGCAGTTGCAATCGCCGCTCTCGCCTGCCGACTGCGTGAGGCGGCTGGAAGCCTGGGACCAACGCCCTCAATCCGCTTTCGCGTTTCTCGCGGGTCGGATGCAAGACAACGGGACAATCGCATTCAGGCTGCGGGGCCGGCCGGGCTGGTGGGACTGGACCTCGCCGTTGTGGGCACCGTACTTCCACGGAACGCTGAAGAGTAATCCAGCGACCGCGCGGGGCACGATCATCGTAGGTTGGTTCGGGTTTGATCGCGGCCTGCTCGCGCTGCCGATCATTCTCGTCATCTGCGCGCTCGTCGGCACCAGCGTGTTACTGCTTCTCGGCGGACGGAGGCAGGGTATCGCGCTACTAGTCTTCACTTGCTTCGGGCTTGCGTTTTTCTGCGCCGACCTTTGCTTCACACGGTGGGTACGCCGCGACGAACCTCGACAGATGACGGCGTTTCTCAGCACGACGCTCCAAGCGGCGCCTGATTCAACGGTCGGCCAGGCCTCAGATACCCAACGAACGGAGCAAGACCGTTGATCTGGCGCCCCTGGCTCCGCATCAACCGGGTCCTGCGCGTGATGCTGCACACGAGATGGAGCGCGGAGGCGTGGCCGCAGGTCCGAGTCGAGTTCAGGAAGGCGCTCGCGCTTCGGAGCGAGACCCAGCGTGCTGGAGACTCGCAGCGCTGTTCGCAGGAATGAGAAGCTACCAGAGGACTAGATTCTTACCGCTCGCACACCGGGCGAACTTGTTCCACTATGAGCTACAGGGGCGGTGGCATTAGACACGTATGGAGTCATTGAAAGGAGGAGCTGATGATCATCAAGACCAAGCGAATCAAAGTGGACACGGCTGGCCTTTCTGTGAGGGTCGCCGAAGGAAGGCTCCAGTTCAGCCTTGACGGCTTCTTCATCCGCTTCCCGCTCTTTGGAGAGGCGTTCTACTCGAAGGACATCGGATGGGTGAGGAAGCCGTGGCGAGAAGTTAGGGATGTGATAGATAGATGGGGCAGTGCCGGCTAAAATCCCTCTCCCGGAGGGCACGCCAATGTCCCTCATCAGTGACTGCTCGTCGCGTTCTCCCTCCTCGCCCCGGCCGCAACGGCCTACGCCGAGTGCGCGTCGGTAGACTCGACGACGCTACTCGCGATGACGTTGCCTGCGGGAGTATCGAAAGCTCTGCGGCGGCACAACGCTGAGACGCAGCGCCGAAAGAGACCGCGGCTTTGCGAGGGTTACAAGGGGGCAGACCCGATGTCCGCCGGATTCCATGGGCGAGAAATCGCTCCTAGATCGGGTCAGGTCGTTCATGGGATGAAATTGAGTTCCTCGGGTAGCGGCAGTGTGATCGGCACCTCGAAGAACCGACTCGGTTCGGGATGGATAATCTCGCCTGTAACGAAGAACATGGCGATCTGCTCTTGGGCGGCCAGGGAGATCGGCTTAAAGGCCGCAACGTTGGTGCTGACCATGAAGAGATGTGGATTCTTCGGCAGTGTCGGGATCTCCGCATAGGCCAGATCGTGGCGGTAGAACGTCGTGCGGTTGGCCAAGTCTCCCGCGCGCAGAATCGCCGTGCCGTTCGGGTTGGGGACGCTCTGGTCTCCCTTCGCGACCTGATAGATGACAGCCTTGGCAGGCACGCCTGGAAGTGGAGCCTTCCGGATATGAGGCGCGTACGCGACAGGATCGCCGGAGCGCCCAACCCACTTCGTGGTCTCGACCACTTCCTGGATCGCCATCGCGCCCGCCACGGTGTTGATCACCGGCGACTGGGTATCCTGACTTGTTCCGTCCGCGAGGCCGATTCGCATCGGGATGCCGTCCCTGAGCGGGAAGTTCTCATTGAAGTGCGGTGGCGGCATGGAGACTCCGTCCAGACTCGTGATCCCCGGGCTATTGATCAGCGATGGAATACGCGCGGCGAGCGCCTGGCCGAGCACCGACCGGCCGGCAATCGGCGACAGCCGCCTGTTCTCGATTATGGGCGCGCCCGCAGAGGTGAGAACTCCCGCTCGCACGCTCGGGTCGAGGCTGAGGAACACGGTGCCGTAGTTGGCGCCCAGAGAGAATCCAACGTAGTAGATGCGGGATGGGTCTAGGTCCGGAGACCCGTCGCCGTCCACATCCACTCCCACCTCGATCACTCGGACGAGCTGCATCAGGTCCGCGACTGTTTGTCGAATGCCATCGGTGAAGAAGATGACCGTCCGCGGCGGGGCGCTGCCGAAGCCTTCGCCGGCCGCAATACGGTTATCGTGGTTCTGATCGATGCCGCGACCGCCCGCAGAGAAGGACACTGACGTGAGGTCGGTTTTGTTGACCGTCAGTATGCCAAACGGGCCGAACCCGTGCCCGGCGGCGTTGATGGCAATGGTCGCGATCCCATGCGCCGCCATTGAGGCGGCGACGGTAAAGCTGCGGAGGTTCTTACTTTCGGTGTTCCCGTGGCCAAGAATCGCCACAGGCCATCCAGCAGCGGGTCTGGGACTAGAGGGCAAGAAGAGATTGAAGTAAATCTCGTTCGTCCCTTGCACCGCCGGTGTGCCAGTGCGGGTCCCGATGGGCGGGATGAACTCACCTGGGTGCACCTCGTAGTCAGGCGAGCTGTACTTCCCGAACGCGATCGTGCCCACCACGTTGGGGATGATCTGAAGCAATGAGACATCGAGCGTGGCCCTGGGGGGAGGATTATCCCCGGTCTGCTGGTCCAAAGTGATTCCAGCCACGGTGTCGAGCGCGAATACGGTCGGAGCTCCCCCAGGCCCCAGGTGGAAGTCTGCCGGTTCGGGCGTCGCCGCTTTGATCTGATCGCGGATCTTTTCCAGGACGGATGTGACGGTCTGGGTTGTGAAGACGCTGGCCGTCACAACATCTTGTTCCCGGATGCCAAGCCGACGCGCGGCGTGGATCGCCTCGAGGAGCGCGTGCTTGTACTCGCCCGACACGCTCTCCCGGAAGCGCCGGAACGTCTCGTCAGCCTCTACAGGGTCGCCGGACTCGTCGCGCACCCCGCGCGTCACAATTAGGGCGTAGCGCGTGTGTTGGTCGAGAAGCTCGTCCGCCTGGACGTAAAGCGTGTTCGTGAAGGTGTCCCACACGACCTGATTGATGCCGATGACGCGATGGCCATCGTCACGATTTTCATCGTCGCAATCGCCCTCGAGGCCCTCGAGGCTGACCAGAAACACCGTCTCGCTGGTCACGGTCGTTACGTCGATCGGGCCATCGAATGGGATCGACAGCCGCGGTTCGACGTTGAAGCCGTCGAGGGTGTTGATCACGGCGAGGTCGTCGCACTCGGACTGGCGCACAGCGCAGTCGGGAATCGGCAGGTTGACTCGCCGCTTCGTGTTATGGCTCGAGTCAGCGACCGTGAATTGATCGCTTGGGAAGGGGCCGCCAGCGGGGGAATCCAGACTGAACCTCGCCTGCACACCTGCAAAAACGAGCGGGGGACATAGGAGGACGAGGAACGTCGCGGAAAAAAGGACGATACGCAGGCCACAGAATGTCATCGGGAGGCTCCTCTACCATCCGAACAGTTAAGAAGGGCGCGGCCTATCCCACTAGGCTGCCGGAGTTGCCACCTCGCCAGCGTCCCGCTGTGGGACAAGGCAACCGCAATGCCAGAGGCGGGAGTTTGGGAAATCGGCCACTTGGCGCTGGCGGAAGGCCGGCAGACGCTGGTGGTTAAAATCCACCAGTGGTGATCGGAAGCGGCATAGAATGCGCGCACCGTGGCGTCACTCGGTGAGTTGATCGGTGACAGTCCTGGGGTGGTGGCCGTCCGAACGCAGGTCGAGCAGCTTCTCCGACGGCATTCGGAGACACGCCGCCTTCCGCCCGTCTTGATCCTCGGCGAGACGGGGACGGGCAAGGGCCTGCTCGCCAGAGCCATTCATGAGGCCGGGCCTCGGGCGGCCGGGCCGTTCGTCGCGGTCAACTGCGCCGCGATTCCCGAGACTCTGCTCGAGGCCGAACTGTTCGGTTTCGAGCGGGGTGCGTTCACCGATGCCCATCAAGCAAAAGCCGGTCTGTTCCAGACTGCCCATCGGGGCACGCTGTTCCTGGACGAGATCGGGCTGCTGCCCGAGAACCTCCAGGCCAAGCTGCTCACGGCCCTCGAGGACCGGGCGGTCCGAAGGCTGGGCAGTACACGCGCTGAGCCGGTGGACGTCTGGATCATCTCGGCCACGAGCGAGGATTTAAAGGCTGGGATGCGCCGGCGAGGGTTTCGCGAGGAGCTCTACCACCGGCTTGCGGTGATGACGCTTCGACTCCCACCGCTTCGAGCGCGAGGACAGGACATCCTCACGCTCGCCGAACACTTCTTGACGCGCACCTGCACCGAGTATGGGCTCGCGCCGAAAATACTCGCAGAGGACGCGCGGGCAGCCCTCGCCGCCTACCGGTGGCCCGGAAACGTGAGGGAAGTGGCGAACGTGATGGAGCGAGCTGCGTTGCTCGTCGATGGCCCTCTCGTGACAGCCGACAGATTGGAACTCGCGACTCCTCGAAACCAACGAGCATCGCCCCCTGAGGACCACGAGACGACTCCGTCCGATGCACCAGCAGGCATCTCCCTGGGGCAGACGGTCGAAGAGGTCGAGCGCCGGCGGATCCTCGAGGCGCTGCACGAAACCCGTTGGAACATCTCCCGCGCGGCGAGCCGGTTAGGGGTGACCCGTAACATCCTGCGCTACCGCGTCCAGAAGTACGGACTACGGCTTCCTCCCGGGCCGGCGGAGCTGACCGAGCCGACCGACGGTGCGCGCCGCGCGGTCCAGCCCACGACGGGCCGCGGCCCGGTCAATGTGCAGTGGGAACGCCGGCATGTCGCCCTGCTCCGTGCTGATCTCGTCCCGACGGCGGTGACCGTTGTCCCCGCCGCGGGCGCCGCGCTCGAGACCCTCGTGGAGAAGATCGAGAGCTTCGGCGGCCAGGTCGAGGAGGTGAGCCCGGCCGGGCTCGTGGCGGTGTTCGGGCTGGAGCCCGTCGAGGACGCCCCGCGCCGGGCGGCGCACGCGGCCCTGGCGATCCAGAAGGTCGCAGCGCACGCCCGTGGCCGCTCAGCGGAGTCCCCCGAGGTCCGCGTTGGCCTGCACGTCGGCGAGGTCTTGGTCGCCTGGGTTGGCGGTGCGGCGCGGGTCGACCACGCGGCGAAACGCGAGGCGTGGCAGCAACTGGAGGCGTTCATGGGGGGTGCCGAGGCGGGGACCGTGCTCGTCAGCGAGGCGACCCGCCCGTTCCTCGAGCGACGTTTTGTCCTCGCACCCGTCGCAGCCGGCGATGGAACGGCGGGGACGGTGTGCCGGCTTGTAGGCCTCGAGCGAACGGCGCTGGGGTTAGGCGAACTGCTCACGCCGTTCGTGGGTCGGGGCCGCGAGTTGGAGCAGCTCGCCGAGGCGCTCGAGCATGCCCGGCAGCGCCACGGTCAGGTCGTCGCTGTCGTGGGAGAGGCCGGTGTCGGTAAGTCGCGTCTCTTGTTCGAATTCATCAACTCGCATGGCGTTCGGGACTCGCTGATCCTCGTCAGCAGCGCGGCCTCCTACGGGAAGGGGATGCCCTATCTGCCGGTCATCGACCTGCTGAAGGTGTACTTCCAGATCGAGCCGCAGGACGACGTGAGCAGGATCCGGGAGAGGGTGACGGACAAGGTGTTGTCGCGCGAAAGTGCGTTGGCGTCAGCGCTCTCTCCCCTCCTCGCGCTCCTCGACGTGCCGATCGACGATGCGCAGTGGGAGGCGCTCGATCCCGCCCACAAGCAGCGGCGGACGCTGGAAGCGGTGAAGCTGGTGCTCCTCGAGGAGAGTCGCCGCCAGCCAGTGACCGTGCTCTTCGAGGATCTCCACTGGATCGACTCCAAGACACAGGCGGTGCTCGAGACTCTGGTCGAGAGCGTTCCGAGCCATCGGGTTCTGCTTCTCCTGAGCTATCGTCCCGAATACCAGCACGCCTGGAGCAACAAGAGCTACTACGCGCAGCTCCGGCTCGACCCGCTCTCGCCTGAGAATGCCCACGTCCTCCTCGATAGCTTGGTGGGACGTGAGGACGCCACGGCAGCGGTCAAGGCGGTTCTGGTCGAACGCACCGGCGGCAACCCGTTCTTCCTCGAGGAAAGCGTGCGAGCGGCGGTCGAGACACGCGCGCTCGTCGGCGATCGTGGCGACTACCGGCGCGGGCGGTCTGCCGGTGAGATCCGGGTGCCCGCCACCGTTCAGGCGGTCCTCGCGGCTCGCATCGACCGCCTGTCCCCGGAGGACAGAGCGCTCTTGCAGACGGCAGCCGCCATCGGCAAGGACGTGCCATTGGCCTTGCTCCGGGCGGTGGCGGACCTGCCGGAGGAAGTGCTCCGCGCCGCCCTCAGCCGGTTGCAGGGAAGCGAGTTCCTCTACGGGACGAAAATCGTCCCCGGACCCGAATTCGCGTTCAAGCACGCCCTGAGCCACGAGGTCGCGTACGCGGGCCTTCTCCCGGACAGACGGCGCGCCCTCCACACGCGCGCTTTGGCGGCGATCGAACAGCTGTATGCCGACCGGCTGGCCGAGTACGTCGATCGTCTCGCCCACCATGCCCTCCGGGGCGAGGTCTGGGACAAGGCCGTCGCCTACCTCCGTGAGGCCGGGGCGAAGGCCGCCGCGCGCTCGGCCTACCGGGAAGCAGTCGCGTGCTTCGAGCAGGCGCTCGAAGCTCTCCGGCATCTTTCTGAGAGCCGAGGAGCGATCGAGCAGCGGATTGATCTCCTGTTGGAGCTTCGCAATTCTCTCTACGCGCTCGGAGAGTTCCAGCGAGTTTTCGATTACCTTTGCGAAGGTAAGATTCTCGCCGAGCAAATCGGCGATCAACGCCGGCTGGGATGGATCTCCGCCTTCATGGCGTTCCATTTCTGGAGATCGAGCGATCTCGACCGCGCCGTCCAATCTGGCCACCGCGCCCTCGCCGTCGCCACGGCCTGTGGGGATTTCGCCCTCCGGGTCGTAGCGAATTTGCGTCTGGGGCAGGCCTATCTCGCTCTTGGCGACTACCCTCGTGCGAGAGAATATTTCCAGAGCAACGTCGAGTCCCTCGAAGGCGACCTAATCCGCGAGCGCTTCGGCGAGGCACATTTACCCTCGGTTCAAACCCGGCTCTGGTTGGTCCACGTGCTTGCCGCGCGTGGAGAGTTCGCCGAGGGAATCGCCAGGGGAGAAGAAGGGGTACAGATTGCTCAGACGGTGGACGATCCCTTCAGTCTCATCGGCGCGTATCGCGGTCTCGGGTATCTCTACCTCCGCAAAGGAGATTTCAATGAAGCGATTCGATTCCTTGAGCGCAGCCGCGAACTCAGCCAGGCGTGGAGCATCCGAAGCTTCATCCCAGGAATCCTTTGGTACCTGGGCTATGCACATGCCGTATGCGGACGCCTGACCGAGGGCCTGTCGCTTCTCGAGCAGGGGCTCGAGCAGGGCGCCTCGATGGGGGAGTTTAGCGGTTACGCCGAGAACCTTGCCAACTCGAGCGAGGCGTATCGACTGGCCAACCGAGAAGAGGACGCGATCCGGATCGCCAATCAAGCCCTCGATTTCTCCCGTAATCACAAGCGACAGGCACACGAGCCGTGGGCCCTCCGGGCTCTGGGCGAGATCGCTTTGCATCGCGACCCGCCGGATACCGAAAGGGCTGAGGTCTCCTACCGACAGGCCATGGTCCTCGCCGCTGAACTGGGCATGCGTCCGCTCGTTGCGCACTGCCACCTCGGCTTCGGCAAGCTCTATGGACGCATGGGCAAGCGCCAGGAAGCAGCCGAGCACCTCACGACGGCTTCGACGATGTACCGCGCGATGGACATGCGGTTCTGGCTGGATCAGACCGAGGCAGAGGTGAGCCGCCTCTAAAGTCGAGGCGCGACAGCTTTCCGTCGTCCACCGAAGGGGCGACAGTCTTCGAGTTCCCTGTCAACTGGATCGGGCGGCACGGGCCAGACCCTCGAAGACGATCTCGAACAAACTAGCCTGACTACGCCTCCCGTTGGGGCCACCACCACTTACATGCCCCTGCTACCCAGCCGGTGCCGAATAGTGCCATTCGACGTGTGCTCGTGCGGGCGCTCGTCGAGCGCCTTCGCCGCGTCGTGCAGATGCTCGGGCGAGAGGTGCTTATACCGCACCGTCATACGCGGGTCGCGATGACCGAGCATGGCCATGACGGCCCGCTGCGAGAGGCCCGCCATCCTCACTGTTGACGCGTCGCTGCCGGAGATCATGGAGCCTCAGATTCTTGAGCCCAAGCTGTTTCGCGAGAGGGCTGAAGCGTCAAGATTTGGTGGAGCTGAGGGGGCTCGGATCCTGACCCCAAGACTGCCCAAGTGCTACTTCGCAGCAGCTGGGAACGGCGGCAGCTTGCCGATGTCGCGCATGTCGTGCTGAATGACGACGGTTGCCTTCAGGTTGGCGGCGATCTGCTTCATGCGCTCGATCGAGGCGACCGTCGCGGCGCGGTCGAAGTTGAAGCTCGGCACCCCGCCGCTTTCATAGTTCTCGCGGAAGTGGACCAGGTCGCCGGTGAGCAGCACCGGGCCCATTTCCTTCAGCCTGACCAGCAGGCTGCTGTGGCCCGGCGTGTGACCCGGCGTCCTGAGAACGATCACGCTGCCGTCGCCGAACACGTCCTTGTCCCCGGTCAGCGGCTCGACCTTCCTGCTTTCGCTGATCCAGCTCTTGAATCCCGCGACATTCGCGCCCTGCATCGGCGTCGGCGCGGTGATCCCGTCCCAGTCGCCCTTGCCGATGAGCAGCGTCGCGTTCGTGAACGGCGCGAGCTGGCCGGTATGGTCGCCGTGAAAGTGGCTGATGCCGACGTACTTGACCTGCTCGGGCGCAACCTTCAGCTCCTTCAGGCGATCGACGATGCCGACTTTCGGCGCGTTGGGACTTGTGCCAGGCGCGAAGCCGGTGTCCCACACCATGTATTCGTCGCCGTGCTTGATCAGGTAGCAGCTGAACGTGAACGTCAGCTTGAGGTCTTTATACGCGAACGTGTCGGTGAAGCGCTGGCCGACGTCCGTCGGCGTGGCGCCGGTGCCGCAGTCGATGCGTGTAAGCGTAACTTCGGCTGGCGATTGCGCAAACGCCGGCAGGCCGACGAGAACGTTGGCGCACACGCCGACCACGAACAGGGACAGGGCTCTCAGCATGGTGTCCTCTCATGGCGCGACCATCGCTGGTTTGTGGCCCAACGCACAGAGGTTGTGACTCTGTAGGTTCGAGTGTATGGAACGAGACCGCGCCAACCCGATCGGTCACGGCCATCCATATCGGTCAAGATTCTACGTCAGCTTGAGGGCGGGAGCATAGGCGACTGGAGGCGACGGGGAGCCGCCTGGGTGATTGTTCTCGTGGCGCTACTCTCGGTGACCCGTGGTCGATGCGAACGGGTACCGGGCCGCCGCGGTTGGCAGAACGCGGGGCGTCGCCGGGCTCGCGCTACGGCTCGACGCGCTCGATCTTCACGCTCCGGCGCGTGCGCGCGGACTCGATCATCGCCAGCGTGACCTCCACGACGCGCAGCCCGTCCAGGCCGGTCGCTGCTGGCTGGCCGCTGGTGGTGACCGCGCGCTGGAAGTCCTCGATCTCTGCCACGTAGTTCGGCAGCAGCGCTTCCGGGTAGTCGGCGGTCTCGTTGACGGTGTCGCTCGTGATCTCGAAGCGGCCCGTGCGCGCTTCCCACATGGAGTGGTGTCCGGCGATGAGCCCGGTGACCCCGTACACGCGGAAATCGTTGCGCGAGTCTGGAAGAAGGCGGCTCGCGACCACCTGGCCGAGCGTGCCGTTCCCGAATCGCAGCGTGAGGCAGGCGAGTTGCTCGAGCGGGCGCGCGACCGTCTGGCCGTCGGTGACGGCCGTGATCTCGTCCACCTCGGCGCCGAGCACGAAGCGCAGCAGGTCGACCGAGTGCACGCCGGTGCCCATCATCGTGGACGCGCCCCCGATCAGCTCCGGCGTGTCCCACCACTGCGTGAGCGGCGTGCGCGGCGGCGAGCCGTCGCGGCCGCGCACGCCGAACGCCCACTGCGCCTGGGCGAGCACGATGCGCCCCAGCGTCCCGGCGGCGACGAGCTCGCGCGCGCGGATATAGGCCGGGTGCTGGCGCAAGTTGAAGGCAATACCGAGCGTGACGCCCGCGCGGCGGCACGCCTGCAGCATTCGCACGGCGTCGGCGATCGTCGTGGCCATCGGCTTTTCGCACAGCACGTGTTTACCGGCTTCCGCCGCCTGGACGACGTGCTCGGCATGCAAGGCGTTCGGCGAGGACACGAAGACGCCGTCGACACGCGAGTCCTTGAGGAGGTCGCCGAGCTGACTGTACGCGGCGCGTGCGTCGTGCTTCTGCGCGAACGCCTCCGCGCGGTGCTGATCGCGGCTGTAGACGCCGACGAGCTCGCCGCCGTCGGCCGCGGCCATCGCCGGTGCGATCTTGATGTCTGGATGCTTGCCCGTGCTGACGATGCCCCACCCGAACGGCATAGATTCTCCTCAGTCGCGTGAGTACTCGAGCCACAGGCGAAGTCCGATGCGCATGGCGAGGCCTGGTTGGCTGGTCACCGGAAGAACTCGACCTTCGCCTCGCGGACGAAGAGGAAGTTCCCCGGTGCCGCCGAAATCGGCCCGTTGATCGCAAACACGGCGATCTCGAATCTGTCGCCGCGAGACACGGCGCCGTCGGCCAGCACGACGCGGTTGGGCATGTTGAAGCCCTGGATCGCCCCGGGGCTCGGCCGGCCGGGGGTGCGCGGCATCGCGCCGTTGATCCAGACTTCCGCGTAGTCGTCGACGTTGACGCAGAACACCGCCTTGGCGCCGGCGGTGTCGAAGCCCGCGACGTTCGCGGGGATCGTCAGGGTGGTACGGAACCAGATGAACGACGCCAGGCCGCCGCCGCGCCTGACGCCGAGATCGGCGGGCGTGATCACGGTCCAATCCGAGTCGTCGAAGCCGAGCAGCTCGGCATGGGGTTCGATGTCGTAGGTCGTCTTGAACTCGGGCAGCGAGTTGGTCAACGCGGGACACTCGACGAGCTTCGCTTCCTTCACCCGCCACCGCGCGCCGAACGCTGCCGATCCCGCCTCCGTCATCAGGTCGACGGCGTGCACCGGCGGGATCGACGGCGCGAGGGGCGGCTGCGGCTGGAGCACCGCCGAGACCGCGGGAGGGACCCACACCGTGGGGCGGACGTACTTGCTCGCGGGCATCGGGATCAGGCCGGCCGGTTCGCCTTGAGGAACGTGCGCACGTGCCGCACCGCGAGTGGGATCTTCTCCTTCGTGTCCTTCCACGGGAAGAAGGTCAGCTCGGACTTCGGGGCCAGCATCGCCGACTCGATGGCGGGCTCGTAGGGGTGCGATGGGGTCTCGTCCGGCATGACCAGCACGGGCGCCTGGCAGCCCTGGACGACGTCGCGCGGCACGCTGAACACGAAGTCGGCGTTCGTGACGTACATCCGGGTCAGGAACTTGTCGATCATGGCCATCGTGAGGTCAGGCCGCTGCTTGACCAGAGCCGGCCCCCAGGTCTGCATGCTGTTGTCGTACATGGGGTTCGATTCCTTGCGGAAGCCGACGGGCTGCGACACGACCGCGGCGACAATGCGCTCCGGCGCGCGCTGGACCAGCTTCCAGATGAACGGGCCACCAATGCAGTAGCCGATCACCATGAAGCGCCGGATGCCCAGGTGATCCATGAGGGCGAGGTGATCGTCGGCATAGGAGTCCCACGGCCGATCGATCTCGAGCGGCCCCCAGGACTGGCCGCTCGGCGCGTTGCGCAGGTCGGCCGTGATACAGCGGTACTCGTCCTTGAATTCCTCGGTCGCGTTGAACGGCGCCCGGTCCGACATGAAGCCGATGGTCGAGTTCTGGCCCCCGCCGGGGATGACGAACAGCGGGAAGCCGGAGCCGGCCTCCTGGTAATGAATGCGGACGTGGCCCTTCTCGTAAAACGCCATGGTGTTCCCCCTTTCGCGGCTGGCTGCGAGAATGCGTGCGATAGGCCGTGGACTCCACAACGGAGCATACAAGAAACGAGTCCTGATCGGGATATCGCACTGGCACACGCCGTTCTATTCCGACCCTGTGCTGGGGATGAAGAACGCGACGATCGTCGATGTGAGCGACCCGACGCCGAGCGCGCGGCGGTGCTCGCCGCCCAGGCGAAATGCCCCGTTTCTCTGGCGTGTTTGAATCTCGTCGGGTTTTCTTGAGTCCGTTGCAGTGGAAGGGACTCAAAAGCGTGACGAAAACGTGGCCATGACCAAACACGGGTTTCGAATCCCGTTGGGGCCACCCGTTGAATCACGCGGACCTGTCGGACGATTGTCCTACGCGAGCCGATCACGATGCCCGGAAACGATGCGACTCATGACCAAAGACCGCTGGTTCAAATCCAGCCCCCGCAATCACGAAGAGACGAGGGTTAGCGGCCGCCGCCGCTGACCCCTTCGTCGTCTCTGCTACCATTTTGCTACCTGCCCTTCGCCAAAACGGCGGACGCGCGGTGGCGCCTCGTCGGTAAGGACGGCAACGAGCTCGCCCTGAAGCGCTCCACTATCTTGACTGATAGGAAGATGTAGCGAAGAAGACCCATTGAAACCAAGGTGTCACATCGAATCAGGAGGCTGCGAGAGTGAGTAATTCAACCGTGGGTGACGCAGCAATCGCCGTAGTTCGCCGGAACACCGAGGAAGTACAAGGCAAAGGTAACTGGCGCGTGTTCGACGAACTGTTCGCCGATGATTTTGTCGACCACACGCCGCAGCCTGGCACGACACCCGACAAGGACGGGGTGAGAGCGCTGTACAAGCGCCTGCGTGCCGCGTTCCCCGACTTCCGTCCCGAGATCCACTGGCAGGCGGCCGCCGGCGACCTCGTGACCACCTACAAGACCTATCACGGCACCCACCAAGGAGAATTCCTCGGTATTCCGGCCACAGGGAAGAAGATCAGTTTCTACACCGTCGACGCCATGCGGGTCGTCGACGGCAAGATCACCGAGCATTGGGGCGTCGCGACGCTGCTCGACCTGATGCAGCAGCTCGGTGTCGTCCCTTCTCTAGGAGGTCAGCGATGACGACACCGCTTGGCCGCGTTGATCGGGCGGCTCGCCGAACCGGATCGGGAACCGCACCGGGACCTCATAGAGTCGCACAGGGTCCGACGAGGGGATTCAAGCTGTCACCGACGACCCCGTACACGCGCGTGACTTTGGCTTGACGGAGGACCTGGACTAGTTGTTCACCCACCGTTCCCACGCGAGTCCCTTCCTTAGATCGCTACCGCAACGACTGGAGGAGCGCCTTCGCGGTGACGAGGTCAGCGGTGTCGAACCCTTCGGTGAAGCGGCGATAGATGGGCGCCAGTAGCTTCCGCGCCTGGGGTGTCTTGTGCTGTCGGTGCCAGAGCCGGGCCAGGCTCGTCGAGGTCCGCAGCTCCCAGGCGAGCGCACCCTGGCGGCGCGCCATTTCGAGAGACTGCTGGAAGTGGTCCTCGGCGACCGCGGCGGTGTTGGGCGAAGTCTGCAACAGGACGATCTCACCTTTGAGCCGTAACAGCTCGGGGAAGATCCAGCGCTCCTCGCTCTTGTCCGAGCGCGCCAGCGCTTCGTCGACGGCGGTGAGACCCCGGACGACCTGCCCGGCGCCCGCGAGGCCTTCCGCCAGTGCTGCGAGAAACGCGGTGTAGTACTGAACGAACCGCGCGCTCCGCAGCTCCTCGACCCCGGCGCCGAGGAGCGGCAAGCCGACGTCGAGACCGTCGCGCTTGATGAGCAGCATGCCTTTGAAGCATCGACCGTACGTCTGCCACACGTCCGCGCCATGCCGCGCCGTGTAGTGGACGAGCATCGTCGCGTAGCGATCCGCCGCCGACAGATCGCCCGTGGCGATCGCCAGCGGACACGCCGCCTGGGCCAGCGCGTTGCACAGCGACAGCGTGTGCTGGATCGCGAGCGCATCGTCGATGGCGCCGCCGACCGTTCGCAAGGCCTGGTCGGCGAAGCCCTGTAGCCAGAGCACGCGCGACAGCGTGATGCGTGCGGTCACCCGCTGGTCGAATTGAAAGCGCACGACGTCCGATCGATTTACCGGGGCCACGTAGCGCTCCAGCATGCGCTCGATGTAGCCGCGCGCGCTAGTCTGCTCTCCGAGGAAGTGGAGCGCCGCGCCGTGCATGCGATCGCCGACGAGCGGGTCGGAGGGATCGCTCGCCTTGGTGGCCAGGGCGCCGAATCGCTCGGCCAGCCGCAGCGCCTGCCGAAACTCCCCATTGTTGATGTGGCTGGCCCAGAGTCCCCACAACGCGCGCAGCTGATAGTCGGTGTCCTGGAGTCCCTCCGCCAGCGAGAGCGCGGTGGCCCAGGCAGCGCCGGTCTCACGCGCAGGCCCCGTCGTGTACATCAGCGACCAGCCGAGCGCCGCCTGAAGCTGCAGCTCGCGGCGGGCGTCGCGATCCGGGGTCGCCGCCAAGGTCGACAGCGCGAGCTCGACACGCGCGCGACACTCGCCCAGCAGCGATAGCTGGAACCAGAGCGGCACCGCGGCCGTCGTCAGCGACACCCCGAGGGCCGCGTCGCCTCCGGGCGCGAATGCCCAGTCGAGCGCCGCGCGCAGGTTGTCGAGCTCGCGCCCGTAGGCGGCCAGCCACTCTGCGGTGGGCTGGGTCTCCCATTCGGCCTGCGCGCGCTCCAAGAGCTGCCGCTGATACTCGGCGTGGCGTCGCCCGAAGCGCTCGACCTCGCCGCTCTCGACGAGCTTCTCGCGGGCGTACGCGCGCGTCGTCTCGAGCAGCCGATACGACGTGACGGCGACGCCGAGGTCGGCCGAGACGAGCGACTTGGCGACGAGGTTCGCCACGCACTCGACGGCGTCCGCGGCCGCGATCTCTGGGCTCGCCGCGATTGCGGCGGCAGCGTCGAGCGTGAAGCTTCCCACGAAGACCGAGAGGCGCCGCAAGACGACGCGCTCCGGCTCGGAGAGCAGCTCGTGGCTCCAGTCCAGAGTCGCCCGCAGCGTTTGCTGCCGTGGGAGGGCGGTACGGCTACCCCCGGTGAGGAGCCGGAAGCGATCGTCGAGTCGCGCCGCGACGCCTTCGACTCCGAACGCGGCGATGCGCGCGGCGGCGAGCTCGATGGCGAGCGGCATCCCGTCGAGATGGCGGCAGATGGCCACCGTGGGCACTGCGAGTCGGCGGTCGAGCACGTAGCGCGGCTCCGCGGCCTGCGCGCGCGCGACGAACAGCTTGACGGCGCCGTGTCCCAGCACGTCATCCACGTCGAGGTTGTCTTCGTCCGGCACGTCGAGCGGCGGCACGCGGTAGACGTACTCCACCGGCGCTCGCAGCGCCTCACGGCTGGTGGCGATGACGCAGACGAGCGCGCTGGCGCGCAGTAGCGCCTCCGCCATGCGGGCCGCCGCGTCGATCAGATGCTCGCAGTTGTCCAGCAGCAGGAGCACGTGTCGCCCGCCGAGGGCCGTCGCGACCCGCTCGACGGAGGCGGTGCCGCTGAGGGGCGTGAGACCGAGGGCCGCCGCGACGGTAATCGGGACGAGCTGCGGATTGGTGAGCGGTCCGAGCTCGGCCAGCCCGACGCCGTCGGCGAACCTCGGCAGCAGCTGACGCGCGACCTCCAGACCCAGGCGCGTCTTGCCGATCCCGCCGGCTCCGGTCAGGGTCACCAGCCGTTGCCTTCCGACCGTGACCAGCTCCATGATCTCGCGTAGCGATGCGTCACGGCCGATCAGCTCAGATACCGGCTGGGGCAGGTTCGACGAAGGCGCTGGTGGCGACGGACCGGCGGCCGCGTGGATCTGACCGATGAATTGATAGCCGCGCCCCGCGACCGTTCGGATGAGATCACGGTCGGTCCCCAATGCCTTGCGCAGTGCGGAGATCTGGGCCTGAAGGTTGTTTTCCTCGACGATCCGATCGGGCCAGACCAGACGCAGCAACCGGTCCTTGTCGATGACGGACCCACCCGCGTCGATGAGGGCGAGCAGCGTGTCGAAGGCCCGACCGCCCAGCGCGACCGGCCGGCCGTCCACGAGGAATTCTCTGCGGTACGGCACGAGCTGGAACCGGCCGAACTCCAGGACAGCTAAAGGGTCGTACGCGCCGGCCACGCGGAGGATTGTACAGGCGCCTTTCAGGGATTTTCAGAATGATTCAGGACAGCCGGCTGTCCATTGTTACGATTCCGTGACGACGATCTGGCTCACCAACGGCGCCAGCATTCAGAACGATTCAGGCCGCCGCAAGGACTTCTCAGCCGCGACTGCGTACTCTCCCGTCAAGAACGATCGAGGCCTCGACGAGGAGGAGTCGAAGTTGACGAACCCTAGAGCGGGAAGCGATGGCGTCGAGCGGAACATCCAGAAATTTCTCGAGGCGCTCGCGGCGGCCGGTGGCAAGCCGATGGAGCAGTTGTCTCCGACCGAGGCGCGCGGTGTCCTCGTCGCGGCGCAATCGAGCGTGCCGGTCGAACTGCCCAAGGCCGACGTCAGCGTCCGCACGATCACCAGCGACGGCCAGACGGTCAAGCTGGTGATCGTCCGGCCGCTCGGCGTGGGCGGCACGCTCCCCGGCTTCATGTTCTTTCACGGCGGCGGCTGGGTGCTCGGCGACTTTCCGACGCACGAGCGCTTCGTGCGTGACCTCGTCGCCGAATCGGGCGCGACCGCCGTCTTCGTCGAGTACGACCGATCGCCCGAGGCGCGCTATCCCACCGCCATCTACCAGGGGTACGCGGCAACGAAGTGGGTCGCGACGCACGGCGCGGAAATCGGCATTGACGGCCGGCGCCTCGCCGTCGTCGGCAACAGCGTGGGCGGCAACATGGCCGCCATCGTCAGCCTGATGGCCAAGGATCGTGGCACGCCGAACATCGTGTTCCAGCTTCTGTTCTGGCCGGTGACGGATGCACGCTTCGACACGCCGTCGTACGAGCAATTCGCCGAAGGCCACTTCCTCACGCGGAACATGATGCGGTGGTTTTGGGACAACTACACGACCGACCAGCGAGAGCGCGAGAACGTGTACGCCTCGCCGCTCCAGGCCTCGCTCGAGCGGCTCAAGGGGGTGGCACCGGCGCTGATCCAGACGGCGGAAATGGACGTGCTGCGTGACGAGGGCGAGGCGTTCGCCCGCAAGCTCGATCGGGCCGGCGTCGACGTCACCGCGACCCGCCACAACGGCCTGATTCACGACTACGGCCTGCTCAACCCCATCAGTCAAGTCCCTGGCGTTCGCTCGGCGCTGCTGCACGCCGCTGCCGAGCTGAAGAAGAGGTTGCACTGATGCTGCTGACAATGGACCGCCCCGCTATCGACCGTGACGCGGAACTCCTCGAAGCCTTGCGTCGGCGAGAAGCGAGCGCCGCCGAGCGTCTCGTCTCCACGTTCGGCGACCGGGCCTATCGCCGGGCGCTCGGCATCACCGGCAACCAGCAGGACGCCGAGGAAGCCGTCCAGGACGCGTTCGGGAGCGTGGTCCGGAGCATCGACACGTTCCGGGGGGATGCGGCGCTGGGATCATGGATCTATCGGATCGCGGCGAACGCCGCCTACCAGAGGCGCCGCCGCGGCGCGCATCGGCGTGACGAGATCTCGCTCGACGACGTGCTCCCGTCCTTCCACGAGGACGGGCGTCATGCGGATTCGGTCGTCGACTGGTCGACAGAGCTCGACGACCCGGCCGTGCCGACCGAGCTTCGGAGCGTCTTGACTTCGGCGCTCGAGGAGCTGCCGGACCACTACCGTGCCGTGACCATCCTGCACGACGTCGAGGGCCTGTCGATGGCCGAAGTCGCGGAATGTCTGGACATCTCGGTGCCGACGGCAAAGTCTCGTGCTCACCGATCCCGCCTGCTTCTGCGGCAGCGTCTCGCCGTGTTCATGTCCGACGCAACCTCTAGGGTCGAACGTGACTCTTAAGGCTGATGGACTCGACGTCAAGCTTTCGTCGCCCGGCGGCCCGGAGGCTGGCACGAACCTCAGGCTCTCGTGGACGTCGCGCATCAGGTGTGCCCATACTCCCATGCCACATCGACTTCACGATCAACGTGGTCTGAGCCGAAGATGAAGAGAGGAGAGTGGCGGTGAAGAGCAAAAGGATCCCGGCGGTTGTGAGCGTTGTGGTCTCGCTCGCTGTCTCGGTGCTCGCCGTCTTGGGCGGCAGGGCCGTTTCCGCGCAGGACACTGGCCAGGCCAAGTACACCGTGCGAGTGCCGAATGGGCTCGCGTTCTCTGAGTTCAGGGGATACGAAGGCTGGCAGACGGTCGCCATCAGTCACAACGAAAAGGTGATGGCGGTGATCCTCGCCGATCCCGTGATGATCAAGGCCTACCAGTCCGGCATTCCGGGCAACGGCAAGCCTTTCCCCGACGGCTCCAAGATGGCGAAGATCCACTGGAACCCGAAGAAGCTCGAGGCGCTCCCCACTGCGACGGTGCCGGCAACCCTGCATGACGTCGACTTCATGGTGAAGGACAGCAAGAGGTTCGCGGACAGCGGCGGATGGGGGTGGGGCGCCTTCAAGTACAATGCCGCGTCCGATACGTTCACGCCCGCCACCACGGCTGACGAGCCGCCTCAGGGGAACGACGCCAAGTGCGGGCTCGCGTGCCATACGATCGTGAAGACACGAGATTACGTCTTCACGGACTACGGGAAGCGATGAACGTGACCGCGTCCCGAGGAGTAGCACGATGACTCGCGCCCATCAGCCCGGCCAAGCAGCCTCCCGGTCGACGGGCCCCTGGGCCTCGAATATCCGAACCCGACAGATGATCCGCGCAACCAGAGCTAGAGC
>Ga0209058_1001427_pt1 | contig 20326 bp, 19 predicted proteins | sample GraSoiAngelo_147_FD_185904 | JGI IMG/M metagenome (GOLD analysis project Ga0209058, IMG submission 185904) | Grasslands soil microbial communities from the Angelo Coastal Reserve, California, USA - 14_1009_05_40cm (SPAdes) (version 2) | ecosystem: Environmental > Terrestrial > Soil > Grasslands ... | reverse complement strand
TAGGGCGCAGCACACGCGGCATCGGTATGCCTGGCTGAATCTGAAGACCTAGCTATGGGTACGCCCGATCGAAGATCGCGCGTGCTGCGCCCCTACGAAGTGACAAGCCCCACCAGCTCCTTCGTAGACTCCGCCGCTTTGCGGATGCCTTCGACCTCGTCGTCCCACAAAGGCGGCGTGTATATCTCCTCGATTCCAGCAGCACCGAGCTTCAAAGGAAGGCCGACAAAGGCGTCCTTGATGTCATACTCGCCTGCCGTGAGCGTGGCGCAGGGGATGATGCGTTTCTTATCGAGCAGGACCGCCTCAACCATCTCGGCTGTGGCGGCCGCCGGTGCGTAGAAGGCGGAGCCGGTCTTAAGCAGCGAGACAACTTCAGCGCCGCCGTTTTTTGTCCGCTGGACGACGGCGTCGATCCTGTCGCTCGATAGGAGTGAAGTGAGTGGGACGCCGCCGACGTGTGCCGTGCTGACAATCGGCACCATCGTCGCCTCGGTGTGGCCCCCGAGTACCTGCGCGTGCACGTCGTCCACCGAGGCCTTCGTCTCCCAGGCGATGAACGTGCGGTAGCGGGCGCTGTCGAGCATGCCCCCCTGCCCGACGACGCGCTCCCTCGGCACGCCGGTCGCCTCGAGGGCGACGTGGCACATCACGTCCATCGGGTTCGCGAAGATGATGTAGACGGCGTCGGGTGAATGCTTGACCGCGTTTTTCGCGACGTCCCGGACGATTCCGGCGTTGATGTTCAACAGCTCCTCGCGCGTCATGCCTGGTTTGCGGGGAACGCCGGAAGTGATGACGACGACATTCGAGCTGGCCGTGTCCTTCCAGTCGTTGGTGCCGGTGATGCGGCCGTCGAAGCCGATGTGCGGGGCTGATTCGCCGAGATCGAGGGCTTTGCCCTGCGGAAGGCCCTCGATGATGTCGTGGAGGACCACGTCGACGTAGCCGGTCTCGGCGAGGCGCTGGGCCATGGTGCCACCGGTCATGCCGGCGCCGACGATTGTTACTTTGGCGCGCATTCAGGTCTCCTCACTCGTATCATGATGTCATTCTGAGCCCGCGCTGGGCCAATCCCCCTGGCTCGCGCACCACCCTCTGCGATCTGGTGGGCGCCGGTATCGAGAGCGAAGAATCTCGGCGATTCCGATTTGCAGTGCTGGATCCGAGCCGCCGAGATCCTTCGCGAAGTCTATCGCGGTGCCGCGCTGCCTGCCAGCGATGTTCGACGACAAGGTTTGACCGCCTTTTCGGTTGGCTCAGGATGACAATTTGCGTGATTCATGCCTCATCCCATCTTCTCGATGATTGCGTCGGCGACCTGAGAGGTGCCGACGGCGGTGGGGTCGTCGGGGGAGGGCTTCATGTCGTAAGTTACGCTTTTGCCCTCGGCGATGACGGCGGCGAGGGCGCCTTCCACGCAGTCGGCGGCCTGTGTCTCGCCGATGTGGCGGAGCATCATGACGCCGGAGAGCATAAGCGCCATCGGGTTGACTTTGTTCTGGCCAGCGTACTTGGGGGCGCTCCCGTGGACGGGCTCAAAGAGGGCGATTTCATCGCCGAGGTTGGCACCGGGGGCGACGCCGAGGCCGCCGATAAGGCCAGCGCAGAGGTCAGAGAGCACATCGCCGTAGAGGTTGGGGAGGAGGAGGAGGTCGTAGTTCTCCGGCTTCTGGACGAGCTGCATCGCCATGTTGTCGACGAGCACCTCCTGGTACTCGATGTCGCTGTAGCGCCCGGCCACTTTCCTTGCCGTCGCGAAGAAAAGGCCGTCGGTGAACTTGAGGATGTTGTCCTTGGCGACGGCGGTGACTTTCCTTCGTCCGTACTTGCGGGCGTACTCGAAGGCGAAGCGGGCGACGCGAGTCGTGCCCGTCTCGCTGATGATCTTGAGCGAGAGGCCCGCGTCGTCCCGGATGCGGCCCATGCCCGCCGCTTCGGTCAGTTCCCCGATCTTCTGGATCGCCGGGTCGCCCTTCTCGAACTCGACGCCGGCGTAGAGGTCCTCGTGGTTCTCGCGGACGATGACGAGGTCGATGTTCTGGTAGCGAGAGCGGACGCCCGGGTAGCTCTTGGCGGGGCGGAGGCAGGCGTAGAGGTCGAGCATCTTGCGGAGGGCGACGTTAACGGAGCGGAAGCCGCCGCCGCGGGGTGTGGTGATCGGCCCCTTGATGGCGACCTTGTTCTTGCGGACCGAGTCGAGGACCTCTTCGGGGAGGACGGAGCCGTACTTCTCGGCGGCGTCGAGGCCGGCTTCGCGGTAGTCCCAGTCGAAGTCGACGCCTGTGGCCTCCAGGACGCGGATCGTCGCATCCATGATCTCGGGGCCGATGCCGTCGCCGGGGATGACGGTGATGCGGTGAGCCATGTGGATAACCGCAGGCCATTCTAGCGGGTGTCAGGCGTTAGGTGATAGTGCGAGTTATCAGCTGTCGCTTGTGCAAGCGGTGTTCTGGGAATAGGGGTTGGAGGGCGAAGCATTTCCCGGGGGAGGGATATGGAGCAAAGGAGGGCGATGCTGCGGCACGAGGGTCATGCTTAGAGCGATGGATGCCTCCGCCCTACGCGGCAGGCAAGAGCGAGACCGTCGGAGTAGTGCGGGCTCTCAACAAGCGGAGAACGAAGGCGGTCTCGTCAGGCGATCAGCGCGTTACGGGAACGCGGCGAAGCCGCTACCTCATCATCGTCGGCGGCCACTCGGCTAGGGCGTGAGCCTCTCCATGCGTTGTAGCCGTTTCCAGACTCGTCCTCCCAGAGGTGATCAGTCGCGGAGTTGCGGAACTCACGTTCTTCGCCGCAGCGCTTGCAGCGGCCGAGGCTCATCGAGCCGCGCGGGGTCTCGATCACCCAGTGGTGCTGGCAGGTAACGACTGGCGCTTCCGCCTCGGGATGGATGGGTTTGTCTTCGATTACTGATGTCTTGGCCATCGTAGCCACCTCCGGTATTTTTCACCTTCTGTTGGAAGATGAATTCCGTATGCAATACGTTACATGTTACGGGTCGGATTATAAGATCGGCGCGGGAAGCTGGTCAAGGTTTATGCCTTATTTACTTTCCAAATAGTCTTTCTGATCGAATTCGCGCCGTGTATACTTATTAACGGTCGTTACGTAAAAAGGTTCCCTAATGCAATCGACGAAAGACAATATCCTCGCTTACCTGAAACGCAGCGGCGGTGCGGGCGTCGAGGCAGTCGCCTCGGAGTTTGGGCTGGCGCGTATGACTGTCCGGCAACACCTCTCCGGCCTGGAGAGGGACCGTTTGGTGATCTCCCGGGAGGAGAGAGGGAGAACGGGGCGCCCGCATTTGCTGTTCACGCTAACGGACGAGGGCGAAGAGCGTTTTCCGAAGCGTTATGACAGGCTAGCAGACCTCGCCCTGCAAGAGGTGGCACTTCTAGCTGCAGATGAAATCGCGGGGCTCGAACCAGAGGAGAAGAAGCGACTGTTACTCCGGAAGATGGCTGAACGCGTCTATCGCGAGCACGAACCAAGAGTTCGTGATAAAGACTTGAAAGAGCGGGTGGCGATCGTGGCTGATATCCTTCGCCGCGAGGGTGGCTTCGCCGAATGGAGAGCCGAAGGGCAACAGCAGTATGAGATTGTCGACTATAACTGCGTGTACCGGAGGGTGGCGGATTCGCATAGGGACGTATGCGAATGGCATCTCTCGCTGCTCGGGAAATTGTTGGGCCAGGACACCCGCTGTGACCAGTTCATCAGCCAAGGCGCGGATTCCTGCCGGTTCATAGTAAAAGTGGACGCTACGAGCGACGACAAGGCAAAGTAAGGCCGGAATGACAGAAGCATCCAACGGTCAGGTGACTAAGGAAGAGGTGCTGGCGGCTCTTCAACAAATCGAGGATCCGGACCTCCATCGCGATATCGTCAGTCTCGGCTTCGTGCCGGAGAGTGACATTAATATCTGCGGTTCCAATATCTCGATCAGAATCGTGCTCACAACTCCGGCCTGTCCGGTGCGGGAGACAATGAAGGAGCAAGCGCAGCAGCTTCTTACGTCTTTGCCGGGTGTCGAACAGGCTGAGGTGACGATGGATGCGACGGTCCGCTCGACCGGCGTCGGCAGAGGGCCGAAGGAGATCGAGGGGGTACGCAACATCATCGCCGTCGCCTCGAACAAGGGCGGCGTCGGCAAATCGACCGTCGCCGTTAACCTCGCGATAGCTCTCCGCCGATTCGGTGCGCGGGTGGGGTTGATGGACGCGGACCTCACGGGGCCCAACATACCGACAATGCTGGGGTTAGGCGCCGGCTTTCAGGCGGACACCGGCCTCGGCATCGTCGAGCGCTACGGTATTCGGGCGGCATCCATCGGCTTCGTCCTCAAGAGAGGGCTACCGGTCGTCTGGCGCGGACCAATGATCGGTACGGGCGTGCGTCAGCTGATGCATGATCTGCCCTGGAATGCAGAGGGTGAGCTGGATTACCTGATCGTCGACCTCCCGCCCGGGACCAGCGACGCATCAATGAGTGCGGCACAGGAAGCGCCAATTGCGGGTACCGTTATCGTGACGACGCCGAACAACGTGTCGCTCGAGGACGCGATGAAGGCGGTGACGATGTTCGAGAAGCTGAATGTCCCTGTGTTCGGGCTGATCGAGAACATGAGCTACTTCATTTGCCCGAACTGCGGCGATCGCACCGATATCTTTGGCCACGGGGGTGCGCGGCAGACGGCCGACGAGTTGGGCATCGACTTCCTGGGTGAGATTCCGCTCGATCCAAATATTCGGTCCGGAGCGGACGCCGGTATTCCCATTGTGGAGAGCGATCCGGACGCGCCTGTAGCGCGCGCGTTCGCGGAGATCGCGCAAACGGTCGCCGCGAAGACCAGCGTGCAACACTTCTTCGCAACGACCGCGGCTTCTTAGTCTGAGTCCTTCTCTGCGGGTTGAACCCCGCATCTTTCAAAGCGCCTGGAAGACGCGCTTGCCTTGGAGGGGGATCAGCTTCCCGAACGGATCCGGAAAGTGGCAGAAGGCCGTGATCAGCCCGTCGGCTTCGGCCTGATCGAACACTTTGCGACGCGTCTCTGTTGTAGTGCGAGCGTCGGCGTCGAAGGCGGAACACCATTCGACGTGGTCAATTTGGGCTGGATGGTGCGCGAGGTCGCCGGTTATGATAGCGCGCTCGTCAGCGGAGGAGATAAGCAGGCTGGTGTGGCCCGGAGTATGCCCGGGAGTCGGGTAGGTCGTGACTTCTGAGGTAAGCGTTTGCTCGCCTGAAATGAGGTCCATGACGCCTTGATCGGCAAGGGGCGTGACCTGCTGCATTTGCTGGTTAGTCTCCAGCATCTTTCCAAAGTAGTCCCAGTCCGCCTGAGGGACCAAGTGACGCGCCTTTGGGAAATTAGGAGCACCGTTCGCCGAGAGGTTCCAACCAACGTGGTCACCGTGAAGGTGAGTGAAGAACACGGTATCGACGTCTTCAGGGGGGATTCCCTTGCCGCGCATATCTTCAAGCAGGCTTCCCCGAAGGCCGCCTAGAAACTGAATAGGGCCGGGCCCGATGCCTGTGTCGCAGAGGATAGTTTGGCCCTGCGAGCGAACGGCGTAGCAACCGGCCTGTGTCCTGAATCCGCGTTCACCATAAGAACGGGGATAGCGCTCGCGGTACGGCTCGAAGTCCGATTCGCTCCGTTCGGGAAAAAAGATCTGCCAGGGGATTTCAAACGGAGTATCGAGGAGTGAGACGATCTCCACATTTCCCACATTCATCCTTGTTGTCCCCATCGAACATCCCCCTTCATTCGGCGCGGAGTTTGCGACAAGTAATACGGCGTCTATGGCATCACTGTCAACGATTGGTTGCTAGGAGAAGACCCGGCGGAGCTCGAAGCGCGGGCCATCCTTGCAGACCAGCCGGACGCCGCGGCGAGTGAAGACAGCACAGCCGTAACAGACGCCGGTCCCGCAGCCCATTCGCTCCTCGAGTAACGCCTGCACCGGTTTGCGGCTTCTGGCCTCGCGCACGACCTTTGCCATGCCGGAAAACATCGGCGTTGGGCCGCAGGCGAAAACCTGGTCGGCCCAGGAGAGATGTTGAGGGATGAGGTCCGTGACATAACCATTGTGGGCCGCCGAGCCGTCGTCTGTGGCTGAAAGCGCTTCGACTTCCGGCGGAAGAAGATCAGGCGGATAGAGCTTCCTGGCCGTCCGAGCGCCTTGCAGCAACGTCACTGATTTTCCTGCACCGATTGCTTGATCGGCGAGAGCGATAAGCGCTGCGATGCCGAGTCCCCCGCCGACAAGCAAGAGATTCTGAGCTTCTTGACTGACGGCATAGCCGCGGCCGAGGGGGCCGAAGTTCGTGAGCTCGTCGCCCGGCTTGCGCGTCGAGAGCCAGGATGTGCCCCGTCCGCGGACATCGTAGAGGATCGCGAATTGACGTTCGCCCGCCGCCTCACGAAAGCGGTGAAAGCTCATCGGCCGTGGCAGAAGCGGGTCGTAGGCGTCGCCGCAGTGGAGCATCAAGAAGCGGCCCGGAGAGGCGCCTTTCGCAACCGGCGGGCACGACAGCCACATCAGATATGTGTCTTCGTATAGTTCTTCCTGCGAGAGAACGACGGCGCGTTCTAGCTTCATCCGGACGCGGAGAGATAATCGCGAAGCGGCTGTACCGTGAAATGCGGGTCGTCACGCACGAGCGAAGAGATGGCGGCTGCCGCAGTGTCGATGCTGGTAAGGCACGGTATTCGTTTCTCGGCCGCCGCGCGGCGAATCTCGAAGCCGTCTCGCAGGGTCTCGGTAACCCGGCCCTCCGGCGTGTTGATGACGGCGTCGACGAGGCCATCCTGGATCACATCGACGACGTTTGGATGTCCTTCTTCGATACGTTTTGGCACCTGCTCAACCGCGAGGTCCATCGCCCGGATCATGGCGGCCGTGCCGGCTGTGGCGCACAACCGGTATCCCGCGGCTGCAAGGTCTCGGATGAGGCCCAGCGCCTCCGGCTTCGTGCGATCAGCGAGGCTCAGGAGTATGGAGCCGCGGCGGGGGAGCGACATGTCGGCTGCCGTAAGAGCCTTCGCAAGCGCCGCTTCGAATGTCCGGTCGATGCCCATCACTTCGCCGGTGGACTTCATCTCGGGCCCCAGGTGCGTATCCACACCGATCAGCTTCGACATCGAGAACACGGGCGCCTTGACCGCGACCAGGTTCTGGCGCGGCCAGAGACCCGGTGTGTAGCCGAGTTCCTGGATCGTCGCGCCGAGCATGACCTGCACGGCGAGCCGAACCATCGGCACGCCAGTTACCTTCGAGAGGAACGGCACCGTGCGGCTGGCGCGGGGGTTGACCTCGAGGACGTAGACGTCGGATGGCGGTCCTTCGGCGCGTTTCGGTTCCGGTCGCATGATCACGTACTGGACGTTCATTAGACCCTTTGCGCCCAGAGCTGGGCCCAGGCGCTCGGTGTAATCGACTATCTTCTGGACCTCATCCCTGTGAAGGCCGATCGCCGGGTAGACGGCGAGGGAGTCTCCGGAGTGCACTCCCGCACGTTCGATGTGCTCCATGACGCCCGGGATGAGTGTTTCCTCGCCGTCGCAGATCGCATCGACTTCAGCCTCGATTCCTTCGAGGTACTTGTCGATGAGGATCGGCTTGCCGGCGGCGATTTCGACAGCATTGGTCACGTAGCGGATGAGATCGCGTGGGTTCTGAACGATCTCCATGGCGCGACCACCGAGGACATAGCTGGGGCGAACGAGGACTGGATAGCCGATGAGCTGCGCCGTTGACAGTGCCTGCTCGACCGTATTCACTGCCGCACCCGGCGGCTGCGGTATGCCGAGGCGTTGGAGGAGCTCCTCGAAGCGCGAGCGGTCTTCGGCGATGTCGATCGCCTCGGCGCTGGAACCGAGGATCGGCTGGTTGGCACGCGCCAGGGGCCAGGCGAGGTTAATCGCGGTCTGGCCACCAAACTGGACGATTGAGGGCGGGCCGGTGCCGTTGTTCGTCTCGTTCGCGAGAAGGTCTCTAATCGCCTCCTCGTCAAGCGGTTCGAAGTAGAGGCGGTCACTCGTGTCGAAGTCTGTGGAGACGGTCTCGGGGTTCGAGTTAGCCATGATCGCGGCTACCCCTGCTTCCTGAAGGGCCCAGGCGGCGTGCACTGCCGAGTAGTCGAACTCGATCCCCTGTCCGATGCGGATGGGCCCGCTGCCGACGACGAGCGCCTTCTTGCCCGGTAGCGCTTCGGCCTCGTTCTCCGAGTCGTAGGTGCTGTAGAAGTACGGCGTTTCGGCTTCGAACTCGGCGGCGCAGGTGTCGACCATTTTGTAGACGGGGAGGACGCCCCACTCCTCGCGAAGATAGCGGACTTGTTCGGGCAGACGGTCGGCCAGGGTCGCAATGTCTGCATCCGAGAGCCCCAGCCGCTTCCCTTGTCGCAGGAGGTCCGGCGTGAGGGGCTCGGCCAGCAGTCGGCTTTCCATCCGCACGATGGCGTTCAACTTGTGCAGAAACCACGGGTCGATGCCGGACATCTGCGACAGCTCGTCGGGAGTGGCTCCCCGCCGCAGCGAAGCCAGGACCGCCCAGAGGCGCTCGTCCGTAGGGATGCCGACGTAGTCGCGCGGATCGATGTCCCGCCACGCGGGATCTTCCCAGAGCAGCGAGCGGCTGCCGAACTCGAGGGAGCGCACGGCTTTACCGAGGGCCGCCTCGAAGCTGCGATCGATCGCCATCACCTCCCCCGTTGCCTTCATCTGCGTGCCAGTGCGGCGCTCGCCGAGTGGGAACTTGTCGAACGGCCAGCGCGGAATCTTGACGACGACGTAGTCGAGCGCCGGCTCGAAGGCCGCCGTTGTCTTTCCGGTCACGCGATTCGGGATCTGGTCGAGCGTTTTGCCGACCGCGATCTTTGCGGCAACCCGCGCGATGGGGTAGCCGGTGGCCTTGGAGGCGAGCGCCGAGCTGCGCGACACGCGCGGGTTTACCTCGATGACGTAGTAAGGTGGACGGCCGCCGGTATCGGGCTCCCACTCGGCGATCTCATGGCGCGGCGCGAGCGCGAACTGGATATTGCACCCGCCCTCGATGCCTAGCGCGCGGATGATCTTGAGCGAGGCCGAGCGCAGCATCTGGTATTCCTTGTCGGAGAGTGTCTGGCTGGGGGCGACGACGATGCTATCGCCGGTGTGGACGCCCATCGGGTCGATGTTCTCCATGTTGCAGACGGTGATGCAGTTGTCCGCGCCGTCCCGCATCACCTCATATTCGATCTCTTTCCAGCCGAGCAGAGACCGCTCGAGCAGGACCTGGCGGATCGGCGAGGCGGCGAGCCCGCCGCGCGCCACGTGCTCGAGCTCATCGAACGTGTGCGCGATTCCTCCACCCGTTCCGCCGAGCGTATACGCCGGGCGCACGACCGCCGGCAGGCCGATTCGCTTCGCGACCGAGCGCGCCTGATCGAGATCGGTTACGATCTCACTCTCGGGCACGGGCTCGCCGATGCTGAGAAGCAGGTCGCGGAAGAGTTTCCGGTCCTCTGCCGCGCGGATCGTCGCGATGGGCGTGCCAAGAGAGCGCACGCCGAAGTGGTCGAGCACGCCGGAATCGGCGAGAGCGACGGCGAGGTTCAGGCCGGTCTGCCCGCCGAGCGTGGGCAGTAGTCCGTCCGTCCGCTCGCGCTCGATGATTCGGGAGATGATATCGACGTTGAGCGGCTCGATGTAGATGGTATCGGCGATCCCCTCGTCGGTCATGATCGTCGCCGGGTTCGAGTTGACGAGGACGGTGTGCACGCCCTCCTCTCGCAGCGAGCGGCAGGCCTGCGAACCGGAGTAGTCGAACTCGGCCGCCTGCCCGATGACGATCGGACCGGAGCCGATAATCAGCACGCGGGAGGGCTTAGACGTCATCGAGCCAGCGCATTTGGCCACCATGCGGTACCAACTGCCTGATGTCGCTAAGCGTAAAGGTGTCTTCGTCGAGAGGGTTCCGGGCATACGGATTGTGGTACAGGGTGAGGGCGTATTCAAAGGCAGTCTCGCCTCGGTTTGCGCGCAGGTGCCCTACTGCAGCACATCGCTTGTGATTGCGGGGGCTGAAGAATCCGTCCGGCTCTCGGGTATTGCGAGCCCGATCGGGGTAGAGAGTTCCCCTGCCGTCATGAGGGATACTCAACACTTCGTGTCCAAACAAGGCATCTAAGAAGGAATCATGTGTGACAGGCAGGTATTGAAAGCTTCGTAGGATGACCAAGGAAGGGCGTCCGTCGTCTGGCAACTGTTCGTACGCCTTTGTGACACTGGCTTTGATGTAGAAATCGTCCTTCGACCAGCCGCCAAACCCGCCCTGCATCTGAGCAGCCGCTTTCGTGCTGAGAGGAGAATGTTCCATTCGCATTTCTAAGGAAAGTCCGGATTCGCTACGATACTCGACCACCGCGGGCGGATGTATCCCGTCAAGAGTTTTCCTCAGCCAAGCCCGGAAGTGCCTCTCCGAAAAAGCGGCCTGAGTTTTCACTCGCGTCGAGACAAGGACACTTTGTGGTGATGATTCGAGACATTCCTGCGTGATGTCCCAAATGCTACTACTTAGCCGTGATCCGGCTCGCTCTTCCGATCGGTCGTAGATCGCCTTGACCTCAACGAAAACTGGCGGATTGGTGACACATTCGAAATCCCCTGTCCTCGCAGTTCGGCCAGATGGGCGCGGTGTGTAGGAGATACCTCGACTTGCTAGGAAATACCCGGCTTCAAGTTCCGCCAGTGCGCTCGATCGTGTTTGGAATTGAGTTGAGCGCAGCCTATCGCGCACGTCATCATCCAGCAGTCCGCGCCTCAAAGCATCCGAGATGAGGCTGTCGATTTGCGCTCTATAACCGACTAGGTGCTGATCGTTCGCGCACAGAATAGCCCAAAAAGTGTCTTTGATTGGACGTCGCGAACTGCAGTACTCGCCGATGTACTCGTGGGTGAAAATCGTTCGAATGCCTGGATATTCTGCAAGGCTGGGTGCTTCGTCCCTCAAAGCGGCAGCTCGTACTCCATGCCCTGCCCAACGACCTGCGCGAGCGAGCCGATGTCGCTGAAGAAGGAGAGGGCCGGTTCGTTGCCTTCGGGCAGGGTGCCGCGCAGCTTCTGGTAGCCGGCGGCGCGGGCGAAGTCCGTCGCCATGAGCGCTAGCTCGCGGCCAACGCCCTTGCGGCGGACGGCGCGCAGGAGCCAGACGCCCATCACCGCTTCCTCGGGGTCGTCTTGGTCGGGAGTGAGGGCGGCGAAACCGCTGATCTCGCCGGCGTTGTCAGAGACGAACATCGCGCCGCGGTCACCGTACGACGAAAGTAGCTGTGCGACGCCATCCTTCGTCGGGCGCTGGGGCAGGCCGCTGTTTGTCGCGAGCTCGTCCCATACGGCGGCGCCGACGGCGGCGATGGCAGCGGCGTCCTTCTCGGTGGCGCGACGGTACTCCGGCTCAGCCATCAGGCGACACTTCCTTCCGTCGACTGGAACTGCTCGATCATTTCGAGGAAGCGGTCGAAGATGTAGACGTTGTCGAGCGGGCCCGGCGAGGCTTCCGAGTGGTACTGGATTGAGATCACCGGCTCCGTACGGTGGCGGAGGCCCTCGCAGGTGCCGTCATTAAGGTGCACCTGCGAAACCTCGAACTCGCTCGAGAGGCCGTCGGGATCGACCGCGTAGCCGTGGTTCTGCGAAGTGATGTGGACACGGCCGGTCGCGATATCCTTCACGGGGTGGTTGGCGCCGCGGTGGCCGAACTTCAACTTGAAGGTGCCGGCCCCGAAGGCGCGCCCGAGCACCTGGTGGCCGAGGCAGATGCCGAGAATGGGCGCCTTGCCGATCAGTTGCTTGATCGTGGCGACCTGGTAATCGAGAAACGCTGGGTCGCCCGGGCCGGGAGAGAAGACAATGCCGTCGGGCTTTAGCGATAAGACCTCCTCCGACGAGGTGATGGCAGGGAGCGCCGTCACGCGACAGCCGCGGGCTGACAGCAGGCGGAAGATGTTGTACTTTACACCGCTGTCCACCACGACGACGTGGCGGAGACGCCCCGAGGTCTTCGACGAAAGTTGCTGTCTGCCATGTCCCTGTGATTCCGGCGAGATTGCCTTGTTCTGTATCCGATGGGGCGTCTCTACGATGGGAGGCCACTCGTACGGATCCTCGGTGCTTACCTCGCGCACGAGGTCCGTGTCGCCGTAGCGGGGGACGGAGCGCAAGCGCGCGAGCGCCTGCTCAGTGGTCTCATCGCTTGTAATCGCGCCCATCATGACGCCGGCGGAGCGCAAGTGGCGCGTCAACGCTCGCGTGTCTATGCCAGCCATGCCGGGGATGTCCTGTGCGGCGAGGTATTCATGCAAGGTCATGTCGGAACCCCAGTGGGATGGGATGTCGCACACCTCATGGACGGCCAGGCCGCGCACCTGTATGCGCTTCGATTCGACCGACTCGCGGTTGACGCCGTAGTTGCCGGCGAGCGGGTAGGTGAGGACAAGCACCTGGCCGGCGAACGAGGGGTCGGTGAGCATCTCCTGGTAGCCGGTCATTGCCGTCGAGAAGACGACCTCACCGTGAGAGCGAGCAGCGACTCCGAACGGTTTACCTTCAAAGACGGTACCATCTTCGAGGACGAGGAGGGCCTTAGCGGCCATCGAACGCTATCCTTCCGCCGAAGATCGTGGCGACCACCCGCCCGTGAAGCGTTCGCCCTGCCAACGGGGTGTTCTTCCCCTTGCTGGCGAACGCCTCCGGCTCGACGGTCCACTCCGCCTCTGGGTCGATGATCACGACATCGCCCGGGGCGCCAACCGTGAGTGTGCCAAGACCGTCGATGCGGCGGTCGAGGCCGAGCGCACGCACCGGGCCGATCGTCAGTGCGCAGACGGTGTCCTCGAGTGGGAGCGCGGTCAGCGCCAAGCCGAACGCCGTCTCGAGGCCGCTGATCCCACAGGCGGCGGCGTCGAACTCGCACAGCTTGTCCTGGATGGCGTGCGGCGCGTGGTCCGTTGCGATGCAGTCGATCGTCCCGTCGCGCAGGCCCTCGATGCAGGCTTCGACATCGGCTGTGGTGCGCAGCGGAGGGTTGACCTTCGCGTTCGTGTCGTAGGCGAGGCCGCCGGGCGCTTCGCCGGAGCCGATGATCACTTCTTGTGTGAGCGCCAGATGGTGCGGTGTAACTTCGGCTGTGATCGGGACGCCGCGCGCCTTGGCTTGCCGGATGATCTCGACCGATCCGGCGGTGCTCACGTGCGCGATGTGCGCGTGAGATCCGGTGGCCTCGGCGAGGGCGATGTCGCGGGCGACCATCGCTTCCTCGGCTGCAGGCGGGATGCCGCGGAGGCCGAGGCGCGCCGAGACCCAACCCTCATGCATCACGCCGCCCGCCGAGAGCGCTGTGTCTTCGCAGTGATCGATGAGCGGTATGTCCAGCATTCCTGCATACTCTAGCGCGCGGCGCATCAGGTGCGGGTCCGCGACCGGCGAGCCGTCGTCACTGAAAGCGACTGCGCCTGCCTGCGCGAGCTCGGCAAAATCGGCCAGCTCACGTCCTGCGCGGCCGCGGGACACGCACGCTATCGGAAATACTCGGACGGCACCGTGCGCCTGAGCGGTCCGAAGGACGAACTCGACCGTACCGGCCGAATCGACAGGTGGCTCGGTGTTCGGCATCGCGCAGACGGTCGTGAAGCCGCCGCGAGCGGCCGCTAGGGTGCCCGTCGCGATCGTCTCTTTGTGCTCGAAGCCGGGCTCCCGCAGGTGGCAATGGATGTCTACGAAGCCGGGGCAGACGATCAGGCCGCGCGCGTCGATGCTCTCGCTCGCGCCCTTGCCGGCGTTCGCAGCGGCTTCGGCAATGCGGCCGTCGGAGATTAGCAGGTCGGCGACGGTATCGTCGCCGTTCGCCGGGTCGATGACGCGGCCACTGCGAATGGCGAGGGTCGTCACGCTTTCGCGCCTCTCGCGATGAGATACAGGACGGCCATGCGGACCGCCACGCCGTTGGTGACCTGCTCTTCGATGACAGATTGAAGGCTGCTCGCGAGCCCTGGCGAGATCTCGATGCCTTCGTTCATCGGGCCCGGATGCATCACGAGGGCGCCGGTCCGCGCGCGCGATATGCGCTCCTCGTTCAATTGGTAAAGCGTAGCGTACTCCCGAAGAGACGGGAGCAGGCCGCCCAGCATGCGTTCTTTCTGCAAGCGGAGGGTCATCACAACTTCTGCCCCTTCGAGCGCCCGGTCGAGGTCCGTTTCGACCCTTACCGGCGGAAGAGCAAGCCCTTCCCTTGAATCCCCATTAGGGCTGCTGCCCCGGCCTGCTGCGGGCGTACGGATAGCGATGGGAAGCAGCGTGGGCGGCGCGCAGACGACGACTTCCGCTCCCACGGCCGAAAGCGCCCAGATGTTGGAGCGCGCGACGCGGCTGTGCTCGATATCGCCGACGATGACGACGCGCCGTCCCCGCACGTCGCCGAGGTGATTGCGGATCGTATACAGATCGAGGAGAGCCTGCGTGGGGTGCGCATGGGCGCCGTCGCCGGCGTTGACCACGGCGGCCACCAGATGCTTGGCGACGAGATAGGGTGCGCCAGCGGCCCAGTGGCGCATCACGAGAACGTCTGCGCCGACGGCCTGGAGGGTGCGGACTGTATCGATCAGCGATTCGCCCTTCTCGACGCTCGAGCCGCCGGCGGAGATATTGATTACGTCAGCGCCTAGCGCCTTGCCGGCCAGCTCAAACGAGGCGCGAGTGCGCGTGCTCGCCTCGTAGAAGAGCGTGACGATTGTCTTGCCGCGCAGTGCGGGCACCCGGGGCACGTCGCGGCCCATCACTTCTTTCATCGCATCGGTCGTTTGCATTACGGCCTCAAGCTCCGCAGGCGTGAAGTCGTCTACGTCGAGGAGGTGGCGCCGTGTCCAGACGCGCGGGGGTTCGGCCACCGCGGGCGCTGCCGCTGAGGCCAGCTTTTCCTGTGTCATACCTCGCCCTCCATCCGCATGATCCTTACCTCATCACGGCCGTCCGTCTCTTCAAGCAGGACCTCAACGCTCTCCTGCATAGCGGTCGGGATGTTCTTGCCGACGTAGTCCGGCCGTATGGGCAGTTCCCTGTGTCCGCGGTCCACAAGGACGGCAAGCTGTATGCTTGCGGGCCGGCCGAAGTCGGTCAGCGCGTCCATGGCGGCGCGGATGCTACGGCCCGTGTAGAGGACGTCATCGACGAGCACCACCCGCCAGCCGTCGATGTCAACGGGCATCTCGGTGCGCTGGAGGCGCCGCCGCAGTTCAAGGGAAGGGATGTCGTCGCGGTAAAGCCCGATATCCAGCTCGCCCACGGGCACCGATTCTTCCTCAAAGTCTCGAATCGCTTGAGCAAGGCGGTGGGCGAGCGGGACGCCACGCGTGTGCATGCCGACGAGCGCCAGAGCCGAGAGGCCGTGATTGCGCTCGACTATCTCGTGCGCGATCCGGCGGACGGCGCGCCGGATGTCATCGGCCGAGAGGATAACGCGGCCGTCGAGGGGAATGGGTCCGGTCAAAGAAAAACCCCCACGCTGGAGCGAGAGGGCAAGTTCAGCCATGCTATGTGATTGTGGCCGCGTGTCGAAGCAGGCACTTCTTCGCTCCTTGGCGGCCTCACTGGACCGCGTTAAAGGTTGACGAACGCTTTCTAGCCTTCGAAAGGGTATCACGGGACGTTAGGCCGTGCAACGCTCAGAGCATGTCCGGTATGATTGGCGGCGCCGGTTGTCGACAACAATGGAGGTGCGTGAATGGGCGAATTCGTGAAGGTGGCCACCGTCAGCGAGATCCCTCCCGGAGAGATGACGATTGTCGAGTTGGACGGGCAGGAGATCGCGATCGCGAACCTCAACGGTGAGTTCGTCGCCTTCCAGAACGAGTGCACCCACAGGGGCGGCCCGCTGGGCGAAGGGATTCTAATGGGCGATGTGGTTGAGTGCCCGTTCCACGCCGGTCAATTCAACGTCCGCACCGGTGAAGTCGTCAGCGCTCCGCCGTCCGAGCCGATCCCGACTTATGCAGTGCAGGTGGAAGGCGACGATATCAAGGTGGAGAAGCCGTAGCGATGGCAATCAACTCGGCCCGCCTATCCAGGAGGAATACTAATTCAGGTCGGGCAGCACATTACTTAGGTCGAACAGGAAGACTAGGCCCACCACAAGGCTGAACACAGCGGCAAGCGTGCCCGCGCCGACGTAAATCCACTTACGTTGGGCTGAAGAAACGAACCCGGCGGTGCTCACGACCGTGACGACCGAATTTGAGATCAGCAGGCCGACAAGGAACGCGCCGAGCGCGACGATCCCTGCCGCCTGGCTTTCCGCGCCGACGGCCGTAGCGATGACGAGCGCCTGCGTGCCTGTTTCGGCGCCGATGCCGTGGATCACGCCGATACCGACGGCCGTGCGCACGCCGTAGCTCCGCATTTCATGGACGTGCTCGTGCGGGTGACCAAAGAGCCGCTCACGCAACGTGCCCCATAGGTTGCGCACCCCCGCAAAAACGAGCATCCAGCGGCTGCGAAGCTGGAAATCGCCCCCACCGCGGAAATAGCGATAGAGCGAGTAGAAAAGGTAGGCAGCCAGAAACAAGAGAGTTACCCCGACTACGCGCTGCATCACAGGGTCTATCCAATCGGGCAGCACTTCCTTGGCGAGGATCGCGGTCATGCCGAGGATCAGAACGACCGTACCGTGACCGAATGCGTACATCGTGCCGAGAAGGAGAGCCGGCCGCTGCCGCTGAAGCATGACGCCGAAAGTTCCTTGACGATGTTCGCCCGGAAGCCCATCGTGGCTGTGGTGATGAGGATGGTGGAGGGGCATATTCTCGTGCGCGTGGGGATCTGCCGGCGCCGTTGCCATCGCTACTAGCTGAACGGCCGCGATCCCGGCAGTCGAGGCCTCTGCGGCCTCGTGTTCGTGCCCGATGGCATGGTGCGACTCGTCGGTAAGCATCAGCCCAGGCTCTCTCATAAGGACCGTCTCTTCTTCGTCGAGAGCGGCGGTCGTGCTGGTGATGTCCGTGATCGCCGCGATGTGGTCCCAGTCGATACCGTGCCGGATTCCGAGGGCGAGCGCCGCGGAAACGATGCCGACTGAGCTGCCGACTGAGAGCAGCGGCAGCGTCTCGACGAGAAGGCCCGTTTCCACGATCAGCTCCGGCAAGTGCTACAGACGCCGAAGATGGCGAAGTGACCAAGGTCAGCCTGAAAGCCCTGCTCGTCGAAGAGCGCGGTCGCGAGGCTATCGAGGTAGCTGTTGTCGAGCGAGCTGACGCCGCCGCAGGAGCGGCAGATGAGATGGTGGTGGCGGTCGCGGCCGATCCACTCGAACTGCGTGTCGCCGGCGCCCATGTCGGTCTCGCTGACGAGCCCGAGTTCCGCCGCGGAGCCCAGCGTGCGGTACACCGTCGAGGCATCGACGTAGGGGTAGGAGCGGCGCACTTCGTCCAGGACGCTCGACGCGGTGACATGTTTCCCGGCGTGCCGCAGCGTCGAGAGGATGAGCATGCGCTGGGGGGTTATCTTCTGACCGGCATCGCGAAGGACGACAGCGGTCTCGGTTTCACAGCTCATAGGAGTTTGTTTCTACGTTTTTCGATTTCCAGGCGGCGGATTGTAGCTGCAAGCAGTTGCAATTACAGTCTATAGGAGAAGGCGCGTGAGAGTCAACGGAGGTTTGCGCGGTGTGATTATCCGCCGGCGAGCGGCGGGATGAGAATGACCCGGTCGCCTTCATTGAGCGCGTGCGATGGGTCGGCGTTGGTGTTGCCGACGATGATGACGCTGGCCAGCTCTTCGGGCATCCCCAGCTTGACGACGACGTCCTTCACGCGCGCGCCGTCAGGGATTTCGTAGTCGAAGGTGTCCTGGCCGTTGGGGGAGTACTGGTCGAGGTAGGCCTGTAGTTCGACGCGGACTTTCATGACGCCTCCGTCATTCTGAGGCACGAAGAATCTGGCGTGGCAAGGCGTTCGTATCGTGTTGGAAAGTCCGCGCCCCTGCGTTGTGTCCCGAATGGGAACGACGGGTGACCGTTGGGAGAGGGACAGATCCTGCGTTCCTCAGGATGACAGTGGGGGACCGCGCTGGCTTGCCGTTCATCGCTTGATTGTCTCGTAGGCGAGCATGCCGTAGTTTATTCGCTCGCCGCCGAGCATGTGTTTCCATTTCGAGATGTCGGTCTTGCGGCGGATCATCGCTTGGACGACTCCAAGGTCCTGGATGTGCTCGGCCCGGCCGATGACGACGGCGCCCACGATGCGGTCGCCGTCCAGCAGCAACTTGCGGTAGATGTTGGCGGCCGGATTGTGGAAGACGATTGCCTCGAGGCCGGGGCGGCCAGACGGCCCGTCGGGGTCGCGGAATTCGCCGACGGAAGCGGAGGCGAGGCCGAACAGCTCGGTAACGTTCCAGCTCAGGCTTCCGGGGTATGTCTGGCGATCGCCCGCCATGTTGGCGCCCGCGACTCGGCCCTGATCGATCGCGGTCGGCCAGATGGCGTGGACGACGCGCTCGCCTGAGAGGAAATCGTGCGTCTCCGCGCAGTCACCGGCCGCGTAGACATCCGCAACGTTCGTCTCCTGGCGCTCGTTCGTGACGACGCCGTTGGCCAGCTTGACCTCGGAGCCGGAGAGGAAGTCGACATTCGGTCGCACGCCGGTGCCGCAGACGATCATATCGGCGTCGTACGTCTTGCCGCTCCCGAGCGTGATTCCGTAGCCCTTGCCGTTGCGCCGCTCGATGGCCGAGACGGAATCGCCGAGAATGACCTCGATGCCCTTCTCGCGCATGCCGCGCTCTAGTGCGTCGCCCCCGGTCTTGTCGAGGAGCTGCGGCATCACCTGGTCAGCGATCTCGACGACGGTGTACTTGAGGGGAGCGGCCTTGATCAGCGCGCTGACGGTGAGCAGGCTGATGAAGCCGGCGCCGATGACGAAGCAGGTCTTCGCCTTCGCCATCTGCTCCTCGAGCTTTCGGGTATCGGCGAGCGTCCAGTGGTAGCAGACGTCGGCGTCCTCGATGCCCTGAACGGGCGGGACGCGAGAGGCGGAGCCGGTGCCAATGAGCATCCTGTCGTATGAGACGGAGCGGCCGTCTTCCAGCCCGATAGTCTTGTTCTTCGCGTTAAGGCTGGAAGCGCCTATGCCGATAATCGTCTCTACGCCATTAGCTTTGAAATAAGCGTCCTCCTGGAGGGTGATCTGGCGGAGGTTCTTCTCGCTCGAGAGGATGTAGGGGAGGGCGACGCGGGAGTAGGCGGGATCCGGCTCCTTCGAGATGAGAGTGATCGGGCCGGTCTTGTCGCGCTGGCGGATCGCGTCGATGGCCGTGAGGCCGGCGGCGGAGTTGCCGAGGATGACGTAGTGCGTCACGCGGTAACCTTAGCTCTCATGGGCCTTACATGACGCCGATCTGTTTCAGGAACCCTACTTGGTCGTAGAACAGTTTCTCTTCGACGATCTCACCGTTTTGCCAGTGGGCGACCGTGCAAAACTCCAGCTCGAAGGTCTTGTTCGTCGCCGGGATCGTCTTGCCATCGGGGCCGGTCATTGGGCCGACCATCTTGCCCTTCCAGTCGGCGATCGTGCACGTCCAATCGCCTTGCCCGAACATGACCTTGTAGGGGTTATTCTCGAGGCTGTTCTCGAACATCTTGAAGAACTCTTTCGCTTCTGCCTCGTGATTGTCGCGGCCTCTGGTGGGCTCCGGCTGGCCCGGCCAGTAGACGGCGGTATTCTCGGCGTGGCGCTTTCGGAATACTTCCCAGTCTTGGGAGTTCCACGCGTTATCCAACGTCCTCATCAACTCCAGGTTTTCCTCGACGCTCATTGAACGCACCTCCTCGCGAACAACAGCGAAATCCGATCGCTGGTCAGGCGATCCCCAGTTCGGCAAGCTTCGCCGCGTTCGGGTTGCCGTCGTCGTCCCAACCTCGGAGGCGGTAGTACTCCTCGAGCATCGGGGCCAACTCGACGACCTGGTTCTGCACTGCGCCGTTGGTGAGGGGCTCGCGCGTCATGCGTGGCGGGAGCGAGTCGTCCTTGCGGCTGAGGCCGGCTTTGTTGTTGAAGAGCCGTTCGAGGTTCCAGATGCGCTCGCCCGCCTGCATCCACCCCTCCAGGCTGAAGTTCTCGCCGGTGCAGGCGTTGTACATCGGGAAGAGCTTCTCGGGCTGAGTGGCGCCGAAGGAGGCGAAGGTGCAGACGCCGACGGCGTCTTCGGCGGCGGCCTTGTCCTGGAGCTGGACCTGGACGGCGGCCTTGCCTTCGGTGGCGAAAGGGTCGAGGCGCTGGTCCTGCGGGGCGAACCACT
>Ga0209058_1001422_pt1 | contig 20340 bp, 17 predicted proteins | sample GraSoiAngelo_147_FD_185904 | JGI IMG/M metagenome (GOLD analysis project Ga0209058, IMG submission 185904) | Grasslands soil microbial communities from the Angelo Coastal Reserve, California, USA - 14_1009_05_40cm (SPAdes) (version 2) | ecosystem: Environmental > Terrestrial > Soil > Grasslands ... | reverse complement strand
GATAGCGCTCGGTGCCCTTGGGAGCCGGCACGCGATTGGGAATGACGGCGGCCGGCGGCACGTCCGCGCCGGTGAGAACGGCGTGGACGCCGGGCAGGTCGCGCGCGGCCTTCGCGTCGATCGACACCAGGCGGGCGTGAGCGTGAGGCGAGCGGAGCACCACCGCGTGCAGCATCCCGGGTACGCGCACGTCCTCGACGAACCGGCCGGAGCCGCTGACGAACCGATCGCCGCCGAGTCGTGGATGCGCTTCGCCGATCACGCGCGAGATCCTATCATCGGCGGGGCTGCGCTCGTGCTCGATACGCGGTGATCGCGCGCTCCAGGTCGGCCAGCTCCTCGCACGGGAGCAGGCAGATCCGGCGAAGCGCCGCCAGGTGCTCCTCGGCCTTCGGCAGGTCGCCCACCAGCAGGTAGGCCTCGCCGACGTACTCGTGAGCGCCGCGGTGGCGAGGGTTGAGCTCGAGCGCCCGCTTGTAGTGTTCGAACGCGACGTCGAGCTGGCCGAGATGCCGGTACGCGAACCCGAGGTAGTTCTGGAGGTCGGCGTTCTCGGGGTCGCGCAGCGCGGCCTGCCGGAATCGCTTGACCGCTTCGGGCCAGTCCTTGCGCTCGTACGCCAGCTTGCCGGCCGCGTAGTCGGGGTCGCTGGCCGTCGCCTCGGGCTTGGTCTCCGTCGGGTCCGCGAAGGTCGCCGACGGCATGCTGACGACGGCGGCCACGGCCATCGCCGCGGCCGCCGCGATCCTCGAACTCAACGCTGGCCGAGGAACGCCATCGCGCGCGCGGTCTCCGGTCGCGCCGTGTCGGCCTTGCTGGCCAGCGCCACGAGCTTCTCGAAGTATCCCGCCGCCTTCTGGCGGTCGCCGGCCGCCTCCGCCGCTCGCGCGGCGCCGTAGAGACCGCGATAGCGGTTCGGATTCTCCTTGAGCGACGCCTCGAACTCGCGCTCCGCGGCCGCGCCCTGTCCCATCTGCAGCAAGAGCTCCCCGAGCAGCTCGCGCATCGGGTAGAGCCGGTTCTCCATCGCCACGTGCTTGACGCTGGCATCCTCGTTGTCGGCGGCGTCGCGCATGAGCTTCAGGGCCTGGTCACGCGTGCCCTCGGCGTACGCGATCCACGCGGAGACGGCCAGCATCTGCTCTTCGGTCCGGTCGGCCCAGTAGGATTGATTCGATTTCTCCAGCGCGGTACGCAGGTCTTGCATCGCCTTGATCTCGCCCTTCGCTCCGGCCAGATCGCCGCTCCGCGCCATGCCGAGGCCGCGCGTGAAGCGCACGAGGGAATCGGCTTGAGCGCGCCCGGTCGACACGACCGGCAACTTCGCCGCGCCGGCCCAGTCACCGCGCTCGAGCGCATAGCGCGCCGGGACCACCGCGACGGCCGTGAAGACCGCGATGTTCGGATAATCCTGCTTGGGAAGCGCGGCGATCTGATCCACCAGCGTCTTCGCCTTCGCGTCTTGAGCGAGCTGCAAGTGGGCGTACACGACGAAGTCGGTCGCGTGATGGTAGTCGGACTGGATCTCGAGCGCCGACCGGTTCGAGGCGATCGAATCCTCCCACATGCCGACCATGGAGTAGATGTGCGAGGGCATGTGCCGGGCGTGCGGCGCTGCCGGCGCGAGCCGCCCATAGAGCGCTGCGATCTTGATGCCCTTGTCGGCGAGCGGGGGGTAGTCGTAGGCGTGGACCAGGTAGTGGGCCACGCCGGGATGGTCGGGGTTCTGCTTGAACAGGCGTTCCAGGATCTCCGCAGATTTGAGCTGGTTGGCGTAGGTCTTGTCGTTCTTGGGCGCCGAGGCCTGCAGGGTCAGCGCGTAGTAGACGGACGCTTCGAAGTCGTCCGGATAGCGCTGCGCCATCTGCTCCATCGCCTTCGTGTAGGCGGCCATCCGGGCGTTCAGCGGCGCCTTGTCGTGGTCCTTGAAGTAGGCGCCGATCGCCTCGATCCAGTCCTTCTCGCGCTGGGTCTTCGCCCCGATCGCCCGCGCCTTGTCGAGCGCCTCGGCCGCCGCCACGGCGTCCTTGGGTGGCGGCGGCGCCGCCAGCGAGTTTCCGAGGTAGTTGACGGCCAGCCCCCAGTACCCCATCGCGCACTTCGGATCCTGCTGGACGACGCCGTCGAACACCTTGCGCGCTTCCGTGAACCAGTACGAGTGCAGCATCGCCACGCCGCGCTCGAACTGCGCCCGCACCGTGGTGTCGCAGGACGTCGGGAACGTGAGCTTGCCGAGCTTTTCCTGCGCGAGCCCTGGGACCGCGAACACGACGAGAGCGAGAAGAAGTGCGATCGACGTCAGCGTGGTTCTCATAGGTCCTCCGCGGAGCAATTCGTCGAGGAGCTGGTGGCGTACGTCCGGAGAGCGTATCCCGCGTCCCAGAGACCGAGGGAACTGAGAGCCCCTCAGTGCTCCCGGCCGGCGCGCAACACGCGACCGGGGAACGCGCCGGTGTGCTTGCCGTGCTCCAGCACCACCTGGCCGCCGACGATCACGTGATGCACACCGTCGGCGCCCTGCACCCGCCGCGGAGTGCCGGACGGCCCGTCGTGGGTGACTTCGTCCTCCCTGATGCCGATCGACGCCAGGTCGAACACCATCAGGTCGGCCGCCAGCCCCTCGCGGATCATGCCGCGATCGCGCAGGCCCATGATGCGGGCGGGCTGGAAGGTGTACCGGCGGATCGCGTCCTCGAGCGTGAGCAGCTCGCGGTCACGCACCCACTGACCCAGCACGTAGCTCGACTCGCCGGCGGTGCAGAAGTTCGTGTTCAGGTGCGCGCCCGCGTCGGACTGCGTCGGCAGCGCGTGGCCGCTCTTCACCATGTCGGCGATCAGCACTTCTTCCTCGGCCGAGCGCGTCATCAGCTGGAACTCCGTGTCGAGCCCTTCCTCGAGCGCCAGGTCCAGCATCATGTCGGCGACGTGCTTGTTGTGTTTCTGGGCGAGCACGGTCAGGCTCTGGTCGACGAGTCCCCCGTTCTTGGCGAGCTTCACCTTGCGGACGAAGATCGCGCTCCAGGGCACGAGCCGGCCCGCCACGCCGGGCCGCCGCCGCTGCGGCTTCAGGGCCTGGTCGCGCATCTTCGCGCGCCGCTCGGGGTCGGCGAGCGCGGCCAGCCGCTCGGGGACGCGCAGGTGCATGACGACGTCCCACACGTCGAGGTTATGGAAGAAGGTCGTCTTCTTCAGCGTGAATCGCGGATTGAACGGGATCGCCCGCAGCAGGTTGTAGAGCTGCGCGCCCTCGCGCGAGGCCTTCTGCACGTACGGCCAGGCGTTGGTGTCGAAGCTCAGGAAGAACACCGGGCGGCCGCTCGCCACGGCCACGTCGCGCAGGTGATCGAGGTCGGCGGGGCTTGGCTTGCCGGCGCCCTTCGGCAGGATCTCGATGATCCCCCTGTTGAACTCGCCGAGCGTCCGGCCAAAGGCCACGCGCTCCTCGTCGGCGGCGAGCCGGCTCGGCACGGGCTGGCCTTGCGGTCCCGCGTGCGTCGGCGAATCCGTCGTGCTCCAGCCCCAGGCGCCGGCCTCGAGCGACTCGTGCAGCAGCCGCTGCATGTGGGCGATCTCGTCCGGCGTCGCGGCGCGGTCCCAGGCGGCCTGGTCCATCGCCGAGAGCCGGAGGGGATTGTGGCCGACCAGCGGCATCAGGTTGAGCCCGAGCCCGATGTCGATCGCGGTCAGGTACTCGTCGAAGTTCTCCCAGGTCCACGGGACGACGGACGCGAGCGAGCGCACCGGGATGTCCTCGACGCAGCAGAACGTCGCGAGCATCGCGTCGCGATGCTCCGGCCGCAGCGGGGCCAGGGTCAGGCCGCAGTTGCCCATCAGGACCGTGGTCACCCCGTGCCAGATGGACGAGGTGCAGAGCTTGTCCCAGAAGGGCTGGGCGTCGTAGTGGGTGTGCGTGTCGATGATGCCCGGCGCGACGAAGAGCCCTTCGGCGTCGATCGTCGCGGCGGAGGCGCCGCGGATCTTGCCGATCTCGACGATCTTGCCGTCCTTCACCCCCACGTCGGCGCGATAGCGGGAAAACCCTGAGCCGTCGACGACCATGCCGTTCTTGATGACGAGATCGTGAGCCATCAGTCTCTTCCTCCGGAAAGCTCCCTCACTGGGACAGCACAGGCTTCTCGTAGCACACCTATCGGGGTATCGGCAACAAAGGCTTCCGGCCCGGGTGGACCTGCTGATCGACCGCCCTGAACACGAGCGCCGTCGCGGCGTAGTTCCCCATCAGCGCCACGAGCTCGACCACGCCCTGGCGCCCGAACAGCTCCACGGCCCGGGCGAAGGTTTGCGACTGGACTTTCCTGCGGCGAAAGAGCTCGCGGCCGAAGCCCACGATCGCCGCCTCCTTCGCGGGTAGGCCGGCCAGGGGTCGGCGGCGCTTCACGACGTCGATGATCGTCTGCTCCAGCCCCTCGATGAGCGCCGCGGGCTCGTGCGCCGTCCACTCGAACTGGCTGTCGAGCTCGCGCGCCGCGACCAGGATCGCCAGCTCGGTGAGGCGACGGCCGAGCGCGGTGTCGAAACGCAGGTACTGGTTCACGGCTCGCTGGAGCTCGCCCAGCCGTGGGCTATGGAGCCAGATCCCGCTCGGGCCCTGCAGCCCGACCAGCGTCCGACTCTGCGGGCCGACGACCGCGTCGTAGAGACGCTGGCCCTGTGCGTCCATCTCCTCGCGGGTGGGGAGGGGCAGCCGCGAGAGCGAATCAGCGTGGACGTCCGGGGGCAGCGCCGTGGCCGCCGCCGCGGCGGCGCGGCGGCCGGACCGACCGGCCGCGCGGCGGCCGGAGCGACCGGCCGCGTGGCGGCGGGAGCGACCCGCCGCGCGGGGGCGGGAGCGACGCGCCCTCAACGCTTGCGCACGTACTTCGTCAGCCGCTTGCCGCCGGCTTCGGCCAGGTAGATGTCGCCGCGGGAGTCGACCCAGATGCCGTGACCCGAGGGCGAGTCGAAGCGCGCCAGCACCTTGCCGTTCTTCTCCAGCACGCTGACCGACGGCCGCTGCTCGCTGACGTACGCGATCTCCTGCGCGTCGAAGTAGATGTCGGTGGGCTTGTGGATGTCGCGCCACTGGGCGACGAACTTCCCCGCGCCCGTGAAGACCTGGATGCGGCTGTTCTCGCGATCGCACACGTAGACCGTGCCCGCCCGGTCGACCCAGAGGCTGTGCGGGAGATGGAACTCTCCGGGCTCCTGCTTGCCGGGCTTGCCCCAGGAGTCGATCAGCTTGCCGTCGGCCGCGAAGCGGTGCACGCGGCTGTTCCGGTAGCCGTCGGACACGTAGAGCTCGCCGGACGGCGCCGGGAACATCTCCGTCGGCTTGTTGAAGGGCCCGGCGGCGCGCGGCGGGAGCTCGATGTCCTTCGTCGCGCCGGTGTCGGAGGCCTGGCCGCGGACGCCGAGCGTGAGCAGCGGCTTGCCGTCGAGCGTGAACTTCATCGCCAGGTGGTCGTTGCGGTCGGTCACATAGATCACGTCGTCCTTGATGGCGATGCCGTGGGGGTCGGTGATGAGGCCGCTGCCCCACGACGTGAGGTATTGCCCGTGACGGTCGAACACGACGATCGGCGGATCCTTGCGCTGGAAGGCGTAGACCCGGTCCTGGGAGTCGGTGGCCACCGCGCTCACCTGGCCCCACGCCCAGCCGCTGGGTAGCTGGGCCCACTTCTCGTTCAGCTCGTACTGGTAGGTGCCGCTGCCCACGATCGTCATTGCCGATTCCTCCTCTGTCGTAGCCGCGCCGCGGCCGGCGGGGCCCCAGCCCCGCGACGGCCTGCAGCGCGCACTGCGTGTGTAGAGCCGCGCCGCGGGAGAGACGAGGCCGCTTGACGCGCGCCCGTCTCGGGGATGATGATTCGTGCACTCCACGTAACGGAGGCCATGCCATGCCCCGGATCAAGCTCGTTCATCACGTCAACGTCCCGATCAGCAGCCGGGAGCGGACGCGGGAATGGTACATCAAGGTCCTCGGCCTGTGAGCGCGAACCTCGGCGGCACGCTGTCTAGCACCTCATAAAGCAGGAGAGAGAGACTCGACCATGGCCGACAAGATCGCCGCGCAAGCGTTGAAAGGCCTCCTCGAAGGCGCCGCACCGTTCGCCCTGATCGACGTCAGGGAAGCGGGCGAGTACAACAGCAGCCATATTCCCGGTGCCAGCCTCATCGCCCGGCGCCAGCTCGAGCTCTCGATCAAGCACGCCGTCCCGCTGACGGACACGCACGTCGTGCTGTGCGACGACGACGGGCGGCGCGCGCAGCTCGCGGCGGCCTCCGTGGAGCGGCTGGGGTACCGTCGCGTGTCGGTGCTCGACGGCGGCATCAACCGCTGGGTGACCGACGGCTTCGAGACCGAGTGGGGCAGCAACGTGCCCAGCAAGGACTTCGGCGAGAAGGTCGAGGTCGTCAACCACGTCCCGGAGATCGAGGCCAAGGAGCTGGCCGAGCGCATCGCGAAGGGCGAGAAGTTCGTCATCCTGGACAGCCGCACGCCGGAGGAATTCCAGCGCTTCTGCATCCCCGGCGGCCGGAGCGTGCCGGGCGGCGAGCTTTCGCTGCGCATCACCGACATCGCCAAGAACCTCGACCGGGACACGACGATCATCGTCAACTGCGCGGGCCGCACGCGCAGCATCATCGGCACGCGCGTCCTGCAGCGCATGGGCATTCCCAACGTCTACGGCCTGAAGAACGGGACCGCCGGCTGGGTGCTGGCGGGCCACAAGCTCGAGACCGGCGCCGATCGCGTGCGGCTGGCGCCGCCGTCGGCCGAGGGCGTCGCGGCGGCGGAAGCGTACGCCGCGAAGCTCGCCGCCGAAGACGGCGTGCGCTCCCTGGACGTCGCCGGGCTGCTCGACGTGATCGAACGCGGCCGCCAGGAGGTCGTCTACCTGATCGACGTCCGCACCGCCGAGGAGTACGCCGCGGGGCATATCCCTGGCTTCCGCTGGTTCCCCGGTGGTCAGGCCGTCCAGCGCTCCGACGACGTGGCGGTCGTGAAGAATGCACCGATCGTCTTCGCCTGCGACGGCAAGGCGCGCGCGACGCTGATCGCCTCGTGGTACCGCCAGATGGGCTACCGCGAGGTCTACGCCGTCAGTGGAGGCACGTCCGCCTGGACCGCGAGCGGCCGCTCGCTCGAGCGCGGCGTTCCGGACGAGGCTCCGGTCGGCTACCGCGAAGCGCGCGGCCACGTGAAGGCCGTGTCGCCGGCCGAGCTGCACGCCTCGCCGCCGCCGGCCATCATCTTCGTCGACACCAGCCAGGACTTCGCCCGCGGCCACGTGCCCGGCGCCCGTTGGGTCCCGCGGGGATGGCTCGAGCTCTGGATCGGCGACGTCGTGCCGTCGAAGAGCACGCCGGTCGCGGTGACCTGCCTCAACGACCGGGGCTCGATGCTCGCGGCCGTCACGCTGAAGGAGCTCGGCTACCAGCGCGTGTCGGTGCTCGACGGGGGCATGGCGGCGTGGCAGAAGGCGGGGCTCCCGCTCGAGAAGGGGCTGTCGGGCGTGATGGCGCCGCCGACCGACGTCGTGCCCGCCGGGCCCGATCGCAACTTCGCCGACATGCAGAATTATCTGAGATGGGAAGAGGCGCTGGGCTACAAGTACGCTTCGGTGAAGCACTAGGGCTACTGGCGACAAACAATGAAGATCGCGACGCCCGACCTGGTCACGAACTCCTACTTCCCCGCGCTCGCCGCCGAGGAGCTCGGCGTCTATCGTGACGAGGGGCTCGACGCCCACGTCGAGCTGCTCCCGTCGCTCGACGCGGTGAACGCGCTGCGCGACGGCGCCGTGGACTTCGTGGCCGGGGGGGCGCACACGATGCTGCTCGCGTTCCCGAACTGGAAGGGCGCCAAGCTCGTGGTCACGCTCTCGCAGGGCACGCCCTGGCTCCTGGTGCTCCGCGCCGATCTTCCGGCGCGCCGCGGCGACGTCGGGGCGGTGAAGGGATTGCGCATCGGCGCCGCACCCGGCCCGGACCGCGCGTTCATGCGGCTCCTGCACGAGGCCGGCATCGATCCCGTCCGTGACGGCGTCAGCGTCGCGCCCGTGCCCGGCGGCACGGCGCCTGGCGCCTCCTTCGGCGTCCTCGCCGCGGCGGCGCTCGAGCGGGGCGACATCGACGGGTTCTGGGCCAACGCGCTCGGCAGCGAGACCGCGGTGCGCCGCGGCGTCGGCACGATCGTGGTCGACGTCCGCCGTGGCGACGGCCCGCCCGACGCCGGGCACTACACGTTCGCGGCGCTCTCGACGACCGACGCGCTGATCGCGCGCGAGCCGGAGCGCGTGGCCGCGGTGGTGCGCGCGATCGTTCGCGCTCAGCAAATCTTGAAGAAGGAGCCGGCGCGCGCGACCGAGGTCGGGCGGCGACGGTTCCCGCCGGCGGCGGCCGACATCATCGCCGCGGTCGTCGAGCGCGATCTGCCGTTCTACGATCCGCGGATCGACGAGCGGGCCGTCACCGTCATGAACGGCTTCGCCCAGACGCTCGGGCTGCTGACCGGGCCGGTGAGCTACGAGAGCGTGGTCGCCACCCGCTTCCGGAGCCTCTGGGATGCCTGAGCGTCAGTAGAGGTGGCAGGCCGTGAAGCGGCCGGGCTTGACCTCGCGCCCCTCCGGCTCTTCGTTCCGGCAGCGCTCCATCGCCTTCGGACAGCGCGGGTGAAAGCGGCAGCCGTCGGGCGGCTTCACGGGATTCGGCACCTCGCCCCGCAGGACGATCCGCTGTCGTCGCGCCGAGGGATGCAGCGGCAGCGCCGCCGACAGCAGCGCCTCGGTGTAGGGATGCAGGGGCTCGCCGTAGACCGCGTCGCACTCGCCGGTCTCGACCAGCTTGCCCGCGTACATGACCGCCAGGCGCGTCGCCAGGTAGCGGGCGGCCGCGAGATCGTGGGAGATGATGACGTACGCGAGGCCGAGCTTTTCTTGTAACCCCTTCAGCAGATTCAGGATCTGGGCGCGGATCGAGACGTCCAGCGCCGACACCGGCTCGTCGAGCACGATGAACTTCGGATAGGTCACGAGCGCGCGGGCGATCGCGATGCGCTGGCGCTGCCCGCCGCTGAACTCGTGCGGGTAGAGCCCGCCGCTGTCGCGCCGCAGCCCCACCAGCTGCAGGACCTCGCGGACGCGCTCCGTCTTCTCGGCGCGGCTCATCCCGTTGTCGCGCGGGAGCGGCTCGGCGACGATGTGCTCGACGCGCATGCGCGGATTGAGCGAGCTGTAGGGATCCTGGAACACGGCCTGGACCGAGCGGCGATAGCGCGCGAGGTCGTCGCGGGTGAACGCGGCGACCTCCTTGCCGTCGAAGCGCAGCGAGCCGGCGGTGGGACGCTCCAGGAGCAGGATGATCTTCGCCAGCGTCGTCTTGCCGGACCCGGATTCGCCGACGATGCCGAGCGTCTCGCCGGCGCCGACTTTCATGCTCACGCCGTCGAGCGCCTTCACCGATCCGCGGGAGCCGATCGCGAAGCCGCTGCTCACGGGGAAGTACTTCTTGAGGCCGATGGCCTCGATCATTGTTGACTGCCGACGGCCTTCGTCGCCCAGCACTCCGCCAGGTGGCCGTCGCCGACCGAGACCGTGGGCGGCGATTGCTCCTCGCAGATCGACTGCCGTTCGGGACAGCGCGGCGCGAAGGGACACCCCGCCGGAAGGCGCGACAGATCGGGCGGCTGGCCGCCGATCTCGACGAGCTGCTGGCGGCCGAGCCCGACGTCGGGGAGGCAACGAAGGAGGGCTCGCGTGTAGGGGTGGCTGGGGTTGTTGAAGACCTCCAGCGTGGTGCCCATCTCGACGATGCGCCCGGCGTACATCACGGCCACGCGGTCGGCGATCGCCGCGACGATGCCGAAATCGTGGGTGACCAGGATGATCGCCACGCCGGCCGCCGCCTGGACTTCCTTGAGCAGCTCCAGGTACTGCGCCTGGATCGTCACGTCGAGCGACGTCGTGGGCTCGTCCGCGATCAAGAGGCGGGGCTCGCACGAGAGCCCGATCGCGCTCGAGACGCGCTGCCGCATGCCGCCGCTGAACTGGTGCGGGTATTGGCCGAGCCGCGTGTCGGCGGCCGAGATGCGCAGGCGCCGCAGGGCGCTCAGCACGCGCTCGCGCAACGCCCCTCCGCGCAGTCCCTGATGGAGCCGCACCACTTCGCTGACCTGCGTGCCGATCGTCAGGGCGGGATTGAGCGACGTCATCGGATCCTGCAGCACCATCGCGATCTTCTTGCCGCGTACGCGCCGCATCTCCCCCGGGCTCTTGGTCAGCAGATCCTCGCCCTCGAGCAGCACGCGACCGCCGACGATCCGGCCCGCCGGCTCGGGCACCAGCCGCACCAGCGAGAGGCACGTGACCGACTTGCCGCTCCCGGACTCGCCCACGAGCGCCAGGGTCTCGCCGGCGTGGAGCGTGAAGCTGACGCCGTCCACCGCCTTGGTGACGCCGCGTCGGGTGAAGAAGTGGGTCTTGAGATCCTCGACGACCAGCAGCGGGGCCGCGGCCACCTATCCTCCGTCCGCGCCGGCGGCGGCGCCCCGGGAGCGCGCCTCCGGGACCGGCTCGATCGCCGCCGGCTCGGTCTCGGCGCGGCTCCCGAGCTGGCGCAGCTTGGGATCCAGATGATCGCGGAGCCAGTCGCCCATGAGGTTGACGGCCAGGACGGTCAACAGCATCGCCACGCCGGGGAAGAGCGTGATCCACCACGCCGTGGCCAGGAAGCCGCGCCCGTCGGCGATCATCAGTCCCCAGGCCGGATTCGGCGGCGGCACGCCCACGCCGAGGAAGCTCAGGGTGCCCTCCAGCAGAATCACGTAGCCGACCTGCAGCGTCGAGATCACCAGGAGGGTCGGCACCACGTTGGGAAAGATGTGGCGGGAAATGATCCAGGTGCTCGAGCGCCCGGCGACCACGGCGAGCGCGACGAAGTCCTGCTCCTTGATCCCGAGCGTCTCGCCGCGAATCTGCCGGGCGAAGCGCGGCCAGAGCAGGAGCGAGATGACCAGGACGACGTTGCGGAAGCTCGGCTCCGACACCGCGACCAGCACGACCGCGATCAAGATCGTCGGCAGCGACAGGCCGATGTCGGTGAAGCGCATCAGCAGCGAATCGGTGAAGCCGCCGCGGTAGCCGGAGATCAGCCCCAGCGCCGTCCCGAACGTGCCCGAGAGGCCGATGGCGAGCAGCGAGACCACGAGCGAGATCCGGCTGCCGTAGATGACCCGACTCAGCACGTCGCGCCCGAAGCGATCGGTCCCCAGCGGGTGCCGGCCCTCGCCGCGCTCCATCCAGACCGGCGGGATCAGCTTCTGGGTGATGTCGCCCTCGGTCGGGCTCTGCGGCGCCAGGTACGGCGCGAACACCGCGGTGAGCACGAGCGCGGCCAGGATCGCGCCGGGGAACCAGGGGAGCTCGCGGCTAGGCGCGGGCATGGCGGATCCTCGGATTGAGATAGCTGTACAGGACGTCCACGAAGAGGTTGCCGACGAGGTAGAGCGCGCTCAGCACGAGCACGCCGGCCTGCACGATCGGATAGTCGCGCGTGGTGATCGACTCGAGGATCAGCCGCCCGAGCCCCGGCCACGCGAACACGGTCTCGGTGACCACCGCGCCGCCCAGGAACTGCACGAACAGCATGACCGCGAAGGTGACGACGGGCAGCAGGGCGTTCTTCAGGCCGTGCTTCCACAGCACGATCTGCTCGTGCAGTCCCTTGAGCCGCGCGAACTTGATGTAGTCGGAGCCGAGCACCTCCAGCATCGCGGAACGGGTCAGGCGCAGGATCGCCGCCGACGTGAAGTAGCCGAGCGTGAAGGCGGGCAGGACGATGTTCTCGACCCCGCCCCGGCCGCCGGCCGGGAACAAGCCGAGCACGACGGCGAAGATCAAGATCAGCATCAGCCCGAGCCAGAACGCGGGCATGGACTGGCCGAGCACGGCGAACACGCGCGCCGCGCTGTCCAGCATGCTGCCGCGGTGCACGGCCGAGTACATGCCGAGCGGCACGCCGATGAGGACGCTCAAGAACATCGCGACGAACCCGAGCTCGACCGTCGCCGGCAGGCGCTCCCAGATGTGCTCGGTGACCGGGCGCCGGGTCAGCACGGAGTTGCCGAAGTCACCCACGAAGATGTTCATGACGTAGATGCCGTACTGCACGGGCAGGGGCTTGTCGAGGCCCAGGTGATGCATGAGGATCTGCTGGTCCCGCTCGCTGGCGTTCACGTCCAGCAGCAGGTGGACGGGATTGCCGGAGAGCCGCGTCAGGAAGAACACGATGCTGATCACCACCAGCATGCTCAGCAGCGTCTGCAGGGCGCGGCCGATGAGATAGCGCCACATGCTACCGGGCGCGCCCGACGTATTCCCAGTTGCGCACGCACTACTTCTTGTGCCCGACGTATTCCCAGTTGTGGAAGCCCATGTGCCCCGCGATCAGCGGCCACTCGCCGACCTTCGGTCCCACGCCTGCGATCGCGTGGGCGGCGCCGATCGCGACGCCGGGGACGTACTCATGGAGCCACGGGCCCATCTCATCGCGCATGATGCGCACGCGCTCCTGGAAGCTCGGCTGGACCGCGAGGCGATCGATGAACTCGTCGAGCTTCGGGTGCTCCATGAACAGGCACAGCGCGGCCTTCGTGTAGCCGGCGCGATAGACGACCTCCCACGGCTCCGGGGCCACCAGCGGGGACGCGTACGCGACGCTCACGCCGGAGTACGCGCGCGCCCTGAAGTCGGACGCGAATACGGCACGGTCGATCGGGCGGCGCTTCACCTTGACGCCGATCTTCTCCCAGTAGGTCGCGACCGCTTCGCCGACGTCGGGCAAGAACCCGCGGCCCGGCCACGCCGTGAGGTTCATGGTGGTCTCGAAGCCGTTCGGATAGCCCGCCTCCGCGAGCAACGCCTTGGCCTTCGCCGGATCGTACGGGTACGGCTTCTTCAGCGCGTCGGACGCCCACGGGTCGCTCGGATAGGAGAGCCAGCTTCCCATCACCGTGCCCAGGCCCCCGAGCACCCGCTGCATGACAGCGTTCTTGTCGACCGCCAGGTTGAGCGCGAGCCGCACCTTGCGGGCCCGCTCGGCGTCGGGCTGGGCCCACGGCACCTTGGGGTCGTACGTCGCCTTCGTGGGCCACTGGCCGCCCAGGATGACGTAGAGCCAGGAGACGTTGGGCATCACGAGCGTCCGCACGCCCACCTTCTTCAGCTCGTCGGAGTACTCGCCGCCGATCTCGATCACGTCGACGCTGCCGGCCCGTAACATCGCCATCCGCGTCGACGGCTCCGGCACCTTGAGGAACACCAGCCGCTTGAAGTTCGGGGTCGCCCGCCAGTGGTTCTCGACGGCCTCGTAGACGATCTTGTCGCCGCGGATGTGCTCCACGAACTTCCACGGACCCGTCGCAATCGGCTGCCGCTCGGCGCCGTCTTCCTTGGTGCTCTCGACGTGGCGCTTGGACTGGATGAACGCGACCGACGCGAACAATCCCTGGTTGACCTTGTTGCCGAACGCGACGAACGGCTTCTCGAAGCGCACGGTGATCGTGTACGGGTCCTCGATCTCCATGCTCTTGATCAGCCGGAACTCCGGCGCCAGCGAGTTCGCGGAGCCTTCCTTGGCGAGCGTGGCGAACGTGAACCGGACGTCTTCCGCGGTGAACTCGCCCTTGCCGCCGTGGAACTGCACGCCCTTGCGAAGATAGAACGTCCAGGCGCGGCCGCCGTCGGCCACCTTCCAGCGCTCGGCCAGCATCGGGGAAAGCTCGCCGGTCTTGGGGTCACGGGAGAGGAGGTTCTCGTACATGGGCTTGAGCACCACGTCCTCGGCCCCGACGTAAAGGTGCGGAAGCCAGCGCTCGTTGCCGAAGGTCGCCACCGCGACCGTGAGGGTGCCCGTCGGTGCCTCGGCCCGGCCGGGAGCCTTGGGCTGACCCAGTGCCTGGCCGGCACCCCCGAGGGACAGGATCACGATCATCGACACAATCCAGGACCGCGGTCTCATAGCCTTCCTCCTAGCCCGAGGCAGGACGGTATCGTCGGGTCAGGGACGTGCTACGGGAAGAAAGGTCCCGCTATCGTACCTCACTCCAGGCCGTATTCGGCCCAGTGCGCGTCCACCCGGTCCAGATCCTCTTTCGGCGGAACCGAGCGGGCCGGGAACTTGTGCTTGCGCGTGGCGTCGACACCCACCTTGGACGAAAGCACGGTCTTGCGCTCGAGCTGGTTCACGTCCTCCTCGGCGACCGACGGGTCGAGCGCGACCCCGGCCGTGCCCCGGTTGACGTAGAGGTCGTGCTCGGGCTGCACGTGCCAGGACATAGCCCACAGCACCTGGAAGTAGTCGCGCACGTCGATGTCCTCGTCGACGACCACCACCCACTTGGAGAACGACGGGTCGTACGCCCACGCCGCCCACATCGCCCGCTGGGGCAGGGCCGGATGATCGCGCCGGAGCGAGATCGCCAGGAACGCGGCGCCACCGCCGGCCTCGAGCAAGTGCACGTCGCGCACCGGGAGCCTCAGATCGCGCCGCATGTACTGGAGCAGCGCCACGTCGCGTCCGGTGCCGCGGATGCAGCTCGACTCGCTCGGCGGCATCTGGCTGAAGAAAGCCTGGTAGATGGGGTCCCTGCGGTGCGTGATCGCGGTCACCTCGATCACGAAGCTCGGACCCGAGGAGCCCATGTAGCCCGTGTACTCGCCGAACGGCCCCTCGTGCTCGCGCACGCCGGCGGGCACGAACCCCTCGATCACGATCTCGGCGTGCGCCGGCACCTCGAGATCGTGCGTCTCGCACTTCACGACTTCCAGCGGGGCGCCGCGGAGCGCGCCGGCGACACCGAGCTCGTCACCGCGGATCCGGGCCACCGACGTCAGCGGCACAGGCGGATCGCAGCCGATCACGACGGCGCACGGCGTGGGCTTGCCGTTCTTCTCGTTCTTCATGAGGTGCGCGTACATGTCGCGCCACGTGGTGCTGAGGAACAGGCCGAACTTCCGCGGACCCTTGAGCATGAGCCGGTACGTGCCCATGTTGCGCTCGCCGGTCTCCGGGTCCTGGGAGATCACGCACGGCCCGGTGACGTAGGGCGCCGGGTCCTGATCGCGCGTCCAGCGGCAGAGCGGCAGCGTCGTCGCGTCGATCCGATCGCCGGTCAGGATCACGTCCTTCACAGGGCCCGTGGCAACGCGCACGGGCGGGATCGGCCGGCTCTGCGCCTGCGCCCACTTGTCGGCGATCTGGTCCACGGTGGTCTCGAGCGCCAGCGCGTACACCTCGGGCGAGGCGCCGAGGATGCCCGCGACCACCGGGATGCTGAAGCCCTTGACGCGCTCGAACATCACCGCCGGCCGGCGCGCCGGCGGCAGCCGCTGGAAGACGCGGCGGATGACCGCGGCGACCTCCCAATCGCCGTCGACCTCTTTCTTCACGTGGTGGAGCTTGCCTCGCGTCTCGAGCGCGGCCAGGTACTCGCGGAGATCTTTGTAGGCCATGTCAGGTCGCCTCCCTGTCTTCGCGCGCCTCGGCCGGCGGGACCCCAGCCCCGCGACGGCCTGCGGCGCGCACTGCCACTCGATAGGGATGGTGCTCCATCCAGTGCCGGGCGATGTCGACGCGCCGGCAGACCCACACCCGGTCGTGCCGCGCGACGTGATCGAGGAAGTGCGCGAGCGCGGCGGCGCGCCCGGGCCGTCCCATGAGCCGCATGTGTAGGCCGATCGACATCATCTTCGGATGATCGACACCTTCGGCGTAGAGGTGGTCGAAGGCGTCTCGGACGTAGGCGAGCCACTCGTCGCCCGTGGCGAACCCGCCGGGCAGCGCGAACTTCATGTCGTTGTTGTCCAGGGTATATGGAACGACGAGATGCGGCTTGCCCGAGACCTGGGTCCAGTACGGCAGGTCGTCGTCGTAGGCGTCGGCGTCGTAGAGGAACCCGCCTTCCTCGACGACCAGGCGGCGCGTATTGGGACTGAGGCGTCCCGTGTACCAGCCGAGCGGGCGGCTGCCGGTCAGGCGCGTGAGGCTCTCGACGGCGCGACGCATGTGTGCGCGCTCGACCTTCTCGCTCACGAACTGATAGTCGATCCAGCGCCAGCCGTGGCTCACGACTTCGTGCCCGGCCTCGACGATGGCGGCGGCAGCGTCCGGGTGTCGCTCGAGCGCCATGGCCACGGCGAACACGCTGATCTTGACGCCGTGCTGGGCGAAGATGCGCATGAGGCGCCAGAACCCCGCGCGGGTCCCGTACTCGTACATCGACTCGACCTGAAGGTTGCGCACGCGCTTCAAGACCGGCATGCCCACGACTTCCTGCAGGAACGCCTCGGCCTCGCCGTCGCCGTGCAGGATCGATCGCTCGCCGCCTTCTTCGTAGTTCATGACGATCTGGAGCGCGAGCCGGGCTCCGCCCGGCCACTTCGGATCCGGCGGCGTCTTGCCGTAGCCGACGAGATCGCGCGGGTAAGCAACTCGGAGGGGGGCTTTGCCCCCCTTCCGACGGGCCGAGCGGGCCTGCGGCCCGCTCTCGCCCTGCCTCCCCCCAGAATCGATTGCGCGGGCGAAGCCCGCGCTCGAACCGCGCCGTTTGGCGGCTCGGCGGGTCATATGCGGCCGATGCCGGTGGCGCCGAGGTTGTCGCCGATGTCGAGAACGCCGGTGACGCCGGCGGCGGTGTAGTGGGCCAACGCGGCGTGGACGCCTGCGCCGGCGGCGGTGCGAACGCCTTCGTGGCGCAGCACATGCTCGAGGGCGCCGAGGCAGAGCAGGATGTTCTGTCGCTGCGCCGAGTATCCCATGGTGCCGATGCGCCAGATCTTCCCCTGGAGCGGCCCGAACGCGGCGCCGATCTCGATGTCGAAGTCCTCGATGAGTCGGCGCCGAACGCGAAGCTCGTCGACGCCTTCCGGCACGACCACGGGGGTGATGAACGGCAGCCGCCGCTCCGGCGGCTCCTTGCCGAAGAGCGAAAGGCCGAGCGCGTCGATGCCGGCGCGCAGCGCGTCGCCGTGCAGACGATGGCGGGCGAAGCGGGCCGCGAGCCCTTCTTCGCGCACCGCGCAGAGCGCCTCGCGCAAGCCGTACACCATCGAGGTCGGGGCGGTGTGATGGTTGAAGCGAGCCGGGCTCCAGTAGTCCGCGAGCTGACCGAGGTCGAGATAGTTGCTGCGGATCTTGGTCCGCCGTTCTCTGATGACGCTCTCGGCCCGCGCGCTGAACGTCACCGGCGCCAGCCCCGACGGGCAGCTCAGGCACTTCTGGGTGCCGGCGGTCGCAACGTCGACGGCCCACCGGTCGACCGGGACCTCGCACCCGCCGAGCGTGACGACGCAGTCGGCGACGACCAGCGCGCCGTGCTGGTGGGCCAGGCGCACGATCTCCTCGAGTGGCTGGAGCACGCCGGTCGACGTCTCCCCGTGGACGAGCGCAACGACCTTGGTGCGCCCTCCCTCGAGCGCCGCGGCGATCGCGTCTGGCTCGATGATCCGCCCCCACTCGCCGCGCACTGGGACGACCTCGGCGCCGCACCGCTCGGCGATCTCGATCGTCAGGAGCCCGAAGCGGCCGCACTCGGCCACGACGACCCGATCGCCGGGCTCGACCAGCGAGACGATCGCGGCCTCCAGGCCGGCGCGCCCCGTGCCCGGCACCGGGAACGCGCGCTCGTTCGCAGTCTGGAACGCGAAGCGCGAGAGCTCGACGACCTCGCCCATGATCGCCGTGAACTCCGGGTCGAACTGGCCGAGGAGCGGCGTCGACATCGCGCGCAGCACGCGCGGATCGGCCATCGTGGGTCCGGGGCCGAGGAGGATCCTCATGCCGCGGGATTATATAATTGACTCCCTCGGCGGCCCACGTGCGAACCCAATTCACCGGTCAGCCCCTGACGCGCTTCGAGGACCCGCGCCTCTTGCGCGGGCAGGCGGCGTTCCTCGACGACCTGCGCCTTCCGGGTGTTCGTCACGTGGCGCTCGCGCGCAGCATGTACCCACACGCGCGCTTCCGGGTCGACACGCCAGCGGCGGCGGATCTCGAGGGCGTCGTGGGCGTCTTCACGGCGGCCGACTTCCCGCCGGCCAGGGGCTTTCGCCACATTCCCGCGATCATCGCGCACCCCTCGCTGCGCGCGTGCGGCCAGCCCCCGCTGGCGGTCGGCAAGGTGCGCTTCGTCGGCGAGCCGATCGCCGCCGTCGTCGCCACCAGCCGCTACGTGGCCGAGGACGGCGCGGCCGCGCTGGCCATCGAGTACGAGCCGTACGATCCGGTGCCCGACGCTCAGGCGGCCGTCGCCGCCGGCGCCACGCTGCTCCACGACCAGGTTGCGGGCAACGTCGCGGCGGACTTCACCGTGCGGGTCGGCGACGCCGATGCGGTCTTCAGAACCGCCGAGGTGGTGACGCGAGAGCGGTACTACGTTCAGCGGTACACCGGGATGCCGTTGGAGACTCGCGGCGTGGCTGCCGACTACGATCTCGGTACCGGGCGGCTCACGGTGTGGACCTCCACGCAGTGGCCGCATACTGTCCGCGACGTCCTGCGAGACGTGCTCGGGCTCGCCGAGCACCGGATCCGCGTGATCGCTCCCGACGTGGGCGGCGGCTTCGGCGTGAAGCAGGAGATCTACGCCGAGGAGGTCCTGGTCCCCCTGCTGGCGATGCGCCTGGGCTCGCCCGTGAAGTGGATCGAGACCCGGCGCGAGCACGTGACCACGGCGGCTCACGCGCGCGAGCAATGGCACGACATCGAGCTGGCCGCCCGTCGCGACGGGACGATCCTCGCGATGCGCGCCGAGTTGCTCGCCGACATGGGCGCCTATACGCGAAGCCTCGGCGTGCTGTGCCCCTCGATCACCGCGGCGAGCCTGCCGGGCCCGTACCGGATCAAGCACTACACCTGCCGCGTGCGCGCGGCGCTGACGTGCAAGGCGCCCGCGGCTGCGTATCGCGGGGCCGGCCAGCCCGAGGCGGTCTTCGCCACCGAGCGCGCGGTCGACCATCTGGCGCGTGAGCTCGGCATGGACCCGGCCGAGCTCCGCCGCCTGAACTTCATCGGCCGCGACGAGTTCCCGTGGGAGGTCGGGACCGAGTCGGCCCAGGTCCCCATCGTCTACGACAGCGGCGATTACGTGGGCGCCCTCGATCGCGCGCTGACGCTCTCCCGCTATCGAGAGCGGCGCGCCGAGCAGGCCGCGGAGCGCGCCAAGGGCGAGCGCGGCCGCCTGCTCGGCATCGGCGTCGCCGCCTACGTGCTGCTGACGGGCCTCGGGCCGCACGAGGGCGCCGTGCTTCGGGTCGACGCGACGGGACAGGTGCTGCTCGTCACCGGCGCGTCTCCGCACGGGCAGGGGACCGCCACCGCCCTCGCCCAGATCGTCGCGGACGAGCTCGGGCTCACACCGGGTGACGTGGTGGTGCGGCACGGCGACACCGCGATGATCCCCTTCGGCGTCGGCACCTACGCGAGCCGCAACGCCGTGGTGGCCGGCAGCGCCGCGCTGGTCGCGGCCCAGATGGTCGCCGCCAAGGCGCGACGGCTGGCCGCCCATCGCCTCGAGGTCGGCGAACGCGACCTCGAGCTCGCCGACGGCGTCGTTCGCGTCGTCGGCGCTCCGCACCGTCACCTCTCGCTCGCCGAGCTGGCGGCCGCGTGCGCTCCCGGCTCGCCGCTGCCGGACGGGATGACCCCGGGGCTCGAGGCCACGCACTACTTCCTGGCGCCTCGACCGACCTTCGCGAGCGGACTCCACGTCGCGGTCGTGGAGATCGACCGCGACACCGGCGTCGTCTCGATCGCGGACTACGCCGTGGTGAGCGACGCGGGCCGGCTGATCAACCCGCTCATCGTCGAGGGACAGATCCACGGCGGCTTCGCTCAGGGGCTCGGCGGCGCACTCTACGAGGAGCTCGCGTACGACGTGAGCGGCCAGCCGCGGACCCAGACGCTGCTGGAGTACACGATGCCGTCGGCCGAGCAGGTCCCGCCGCTCAAGATCGCCAACGTCGTCACGCCGAGCCCGCTCAATCCGCTCGGCGTGAAGGGCGTCGGCGAGGGCGGCGCGCTGGCCCCTCCGGCGGCGATCGCCGCCGCCGTCGAGGACGCGCTGAGCCGCTTCGGTGCCCGGATCACGAGCACGCCGATCAGGTCCGAGAGCCTGCTGCGGCTCATGCTCCGGTCTTGACGTAGGGTGGGGGCCTGATGATCGACGCCTGGATCCTCGACTGGCTCAACGTCGGCTTCCGCTGGGTCCACCTGATCGCCGGCATCGGCTGGATCGGCACGTCGCTCTACTTCATGTGGCTCGACGCCGCGCTGATCCGGAAC
>Ga0209058_1001420_pt1 | contig 20351 bp, 15 predicted proteins | sample GraSoiAngelo_147_FD_185904 | JGI IMG/M metagenome (GOLD analysis project Ga0209058, IMG submission 185904) | Grasslands soil microbial communities from the Angelo Coastal Reserve, California, USA - 14_1009_05_40cm (SPAdes) (version 2) | ecosystem: Environmental > Terrestrial > Soil > Grasslands ... | reverse complement strand
ACGCGATCGCGACCCATCCATCGCCGGATCTTCAGGGCCGGAAAACAACTATATTCTGGATGGCGTCGCAACCGGGGATCCCGCATTCGGCGGAGGAGGCGCAAACCTGCCGTTTGAGTTTGTTCAGGAAGTTGAGATCAAGACGGGTGCCTACGGCGCTGAATATGGAAAGTCGACAGGCGGCATTTTCAACGTCATCACGAAGAGCGGCGGCAATGATGTCCACGGTGATGTTTTCGGCTTCGGCACAAGCCAGGGACTCGTGCGCAAAGTAAAGAATTTTCCGTTCACCGGAGGTGCTGCGAACGGATTTGCTGAGGCTGATATTGGTGGAGATATCGGTGGTCCGATCAAGAAGGACAAACTATGGTTCTTCGCGGCCACCAATCCTCAATGGCGCAAGAACTACTTTTTGACGCAGAGCTTCCATCAACCCGTGGAGAATAAGGTAACGATTCCGTTTTACGCCGGTAAGGTCACCTGGGCCGTGAACAATACCAATACATTTACGGCTTCTACATTTGGCGATTTCACAAAGATCGATGGCTTCTTTGCGACACAGGCATTGACGAATACGTCCGGCTTCGCATCGGATCCCGCATCGCAATTGGCTCTGCAAGAGCAGGGCGGCCACAACTATTCATTCCGCCTGAACTCGACGATCCGTCCGACTTTTATCGCAGAGATTTCCAGCGGACTCCACTTCCAGAGAAATAACATCATTCCCAACAACAGCAGCGCCCCGGGAGACTTTAACAACTTTGTCGTGCTGAGGGACAACGCTATAATTCCCGTAACCCAGACAGGCATCTCAACGACAGCCAACAGCAACCGAACGGGTTTTGTCGATTACGTTGACGGCCGCGGTGGCTCATTGCAACGCTCTTTTGCCGTCGGGCCAGGTTTCTGTCCTCCGAGCGCGCGTACATCTTGCGCCAACATACCCCGACATTCGGATCGCAATCGGTACGAACTCAACGCTCGATTTCAGAATATTCTGGGCAAGCACAGTTTGAAATGGGGCGGCGAATGGGCAAAGAACATTTTCAACGACCAGGAAGTATCGCCCGGCACTTCTGTCACTTACGGCAATCCTCTCGGTCTCAACTTCGCAACACCCGACAACAACGCCATACAGGGTGCGCGCATCAGCAACAGCTTTGGCGTTTGCGCGGTTCGAGGCGTCCAGATCATTTGCCCCAACAGCGCAGCAACGGACATTCTTAATTCCTTACCCGCAGGAAGCCGCCCAGCCGGGCTGACTGTGGGACCGACAGGTCCGATTACAGAAACTGAGGCCAACAATAGTCCCTTCCTGGTCCGGCTCAGTACACGCGTTCGGGATTTTCAGCTCCACGCAGATACGAACACAAGAGTGCTTAGCCACTACGTTCAAGATGAATTCAAAGTTTCGAAGACCATGCTGCTGAATCTCGGTATGCGCTGGGATTATCAGCAGAGCTATGCAAATGGCGGCCAGACATATGTCAAGCTGAACCAGTTCATTCGGGACGCTCAGCCGCGGTTGGGCTTCGTATGGGATTACACGGGAAAAGCCAAGGGCAAGTTCTCTGCAAGTTACGCGCGGTTCCTGGAAACGCCGATTCCATTAGACGTGAACGTTCGTGCCGGGGGCGGCGACGCTCAGACCGACAAAAATTTCAATGTCAACCGGTTGAATGCGCCCGCGGGGTCGACGATCGTGCCGGGAATTCGTGCCGCCCTCACGACCGGCGCGGTGAACCTCGGTTCGGAAAAGACACCCATTGATCCCGGCTTACGGCCTCAGACGGTTGATGAGTGGACGGCAGGTTTCGAATATGAAGCGGTGAGAGATTTGGTGCTGGGAATACGCGGTGTCTATCGAAATCAAGTCAACGTGATCGAAGACGGATCATTTGATGACGGCGACACCTATCTCCTCTTCAATCCGGGCCGCAGAGGACATGGAGAAACAACCGAGGATAAGGCCTGTGGTGATCCAGCGATTGGCTGTTTCGGACATGCGCGCCGGTATTATCGTGCACTGGAGTTCACGGCGACGAAGCGATTCACCAGCAACTATCAGATCATTGCGTCGTACACCTTCTCCAGCTTGACCGGAAATTACGAGGGATTGTTCCGCAACGACAACGGTCAGTCGGATCCGAACATTACCTCGCTATTCGATCTTGTCAGTCTGCTGAAGAACACGTATGGACGGTTGCCGAACGACCGTCCGCATCAGTTCAAGTTCAACGGCTCGTGGCGGACGCCAGTTAAGCTGCTCGTTACAGGCAATACTTACATCCAGTCGGGGCAGCCATTCGACGCACTGATTCCCCACCCCGTTTACGGCGACAATGAGGGATTCGCCGTTCAAAGGGGCACCGCCATTATCCCAAAGGTCAACCCAAGCCAACCGGGCTTCCCGAACCTTGTGGACAGCGTCGGCTCCAACCGCTCGCCGGTGACCTACAATACCGACATCGGAGTCTATTATCCGATCAAGGTTCAGGAAACCAGGGAACTACGTTTGACTGCCGACTGGTTCAATGTGTTCAACACGCAGCGTGCTTTGACTTTGGACAAAACTTTCCAGCTCAATAGCGGTATCACCGGCGTTCCGCCAATCACGAATCCATTCTGGGGAGCCGCGCTTCTTGTTCAACCTCCCTCTCAATGGAGGTTCGGCGCGAAGTTCAGCTTCTAAGACCGCGAGTTATAATCTCTGGGGAGAAGCACAGATTGTGCTTCTCCCTCTTTTTTTAGATGAAGAAAGGCACAGTGTTCACGATTCTGTTGCTCATCCTCCTCGTAAGCGCCGTCCCGACGCCGTTGCCGGCACAAGGCGGCGGCTCTTCACCCATCGGTACGGGCGGCAGCCACAGGATCCAGGGACATATCTACCTTCCTTCGGGCCGCGCGGCCGATGGTCCAATTCAGGTGAAGCTGCAAAGCTTTGGGGCGGGCGAGCTCTCGGTCACGGTGGCCGGCGACGGATCGTTTACATTCTCTTCGTTGGCGCCCGGAAATTACACCGTCATCGTGGATGCCGGTAAAGACTTCAAAGTCGCCACCGAAAGTGTTTTCATCGATACAGATGCAAGCGTCTCTCGAACCGTAGGGCGAACGCATACGGTTATGATTCATCTGCAACCGAACCGCGATCGAGAACGGGACGGCAGTGCCTCGGTTGTCGATGTCACTCTGGCGGCGGTGCCAGAAGAAGCCCGCAAACTTTATGAAAAAGGCCTCGCTCTCTCTCGAGCAGGTGACACGAAAAAAGCGATCGATAACTTCAAATCGGCGGTCGCGATATATCCCGGCTTCATTCAGGCACTGGACGAACTGGGCGTACAGTACCTGAAAACAGGACAGGCCGGGCAGGCAGTGGAATCTTTGACAGCCGCTGTGCGGCTGAGTCCCGATGCGTTCCGCCCGAATTTGAATCTTGGAATCGCACTCCTCGAAATGAAACGATTCGGGCTTGCCGAATCGCAATTGAAAGCCGCAGTCCGCGCAAATACCTCTTCATCCGCGGCTCATATGTATCTGGGTATCGCGTTAATCGGTGAAAAGAGGCCCGCTGAAGCTCAGCCGGAATTGGAGGCTGCTGCCAACTCAAACGCTCCGGAAGTTGCCAAGGCGCACTACTACTTAGGTGGAATCTATTGGGGAAACCGCGAATACAGCCGTGCTGCAGACGAGCTCGAGACATATCTCAAGCTCGTCCCTAAAGCCCCGGAAGCCGAGAAGGTTCGACAGACGATCCAAGAACTTCGCAGCAGGCGCTAAGTACAGTCCTCCTTAAGGCCGGGTAATATTCGTTTCACGGAGGGGAATGCGGTCCGACCCGTACGTCACCGTAATTACGAAAAGCAGCAGAATTCTTGACATTGTTGGGCGCTCCCGGCATAAATTACCCCAAATGCAATGCCTCTCTGAAGGACAGAGGAAAATAATAAAGACTCTCACCCCCGCTGGACATTGGAATCTCTTAAAGATGGTTTTTTCCTGAAGTGAAGATTAAGGAGAAGTCATGGACATAAGGATGCGTCTACGTCTAATTATCAATTTACTGGCTCTCTCGGTACTTCCGGTTTGTTTATTCGCGCAGTCCACAACGGGAACAATCTCGGGTTCGGTTGTGGATGCGCAACAAGCAGTCATTCCCGGAGCGATGGTTATAGCCCGAAACGTTGAAACGAATATCAGCCGGTCCGTACTGACAAATGAGACTGGCCGCTTCCGCATTCCGAATTTGCCGGTTGGTCCTTATGAAGTGTCGGTTGAGCTGAGTGGATTTGCGCGGTATGTCCGCTCGGGCATCATTCTGACCTTGAACCAGGAAGCGGTGCTGGACCTTACGCTGCAACCGGCAGGTGTCAGTCAGGAAATCACTGTTCAGGAAAATGCGACGGCGTTGAACGTCAGCAATGCCGAAGTCGGCGTGCATTTTGACTCAAGGCGCATTAGCGAACTTCCTTTGGGGACGCCAGGGTTAGGTACCGGCGGTTTTCGCAACGTCTTCAATATCGCGTTATCGGCCCCGGGCGTCAGTCAGTTGGCGAGCGGTCAAAGCGAGTTCGCGACAGGCGCCACTTTCTCGGTCAACGGCATGCGGGTCCGCTCGAACAACGAACCCGGAGTTGCCGGCCGCGCACAAGCGATCAACAATCCCGACATCGTTCAGGAAATACGGCTGATTACGAACCAGTTCGCGGCCGAATACGGGCGGGCAGCCGGCTCGGTCATGAACGTTGTAACCAGGAGTGGGACTAACAACCTTCACGGCACCGCTTTTTGGTTTCACAACGACAATGCTTTGAATGCTCCGAGCAACCTGGATAAGAACGCGTTCGGCAAGGCTCCCTTCCGCATCGAAAATCAGATCGGCGCCACGGCCGGCGGGCCCATTGTCAAGAACCGTACATTCTTCTTTGGTTCATATCAACGCTGGACCGACCGCCGTCTTGGTTCGGGATTCACTTTGAATGGAGCTCCGACTGAAGCGGGGCGTAGCATTCTGCAGTCCGCAGTCGGAAATCGGCCGCAAGTCGCCGCCTTGTTGAAGTTCTTGCCTCCCGCGCAAGCCCCAATCGGCCAGTCGGTTTCATTTACGGCGAGTGGTACGACTTACACGGTCCCGCTCGGTTCGCTTACCGGATCCGCGGGCCGTAGAATCGATAACCATCAATTCTCAACGCGTGTCGATCACCAGCTCAACAACCGGCACACGCTCAGCGGGCGGTACATGTTCACCGACGAGAACGATACCGGAGATGGCCAGAAAACTCCGCCAGGCCTGACAACAGTACGTCCCTTGCGTCAACAGGCGGCCAACGTGTGGTTGACGAGCACGCTTTCGAACACGATGGTTAACGAAGTGCGGACAGCGTATCAGCGATATGCAAGCACCACGACCGCGGAAAACACGGCTTCCCAGGAAATCCCATCGATTGAAATTTCCGAACTAGGACTCACGGGCTTCAATGCCGGCGACCAGCGCACCGCGATCGGTTTGGCGTCAAATCTGCCGCAGTACCGATTCAACAATATCTATCAAATCCAGGACAACCTCTCGTTGATTCGCGGCGCTCACGCGTTGAAGTTCGGAGCCGACTTCCGGCGGTCGGAGATCAAGAGTTTCTTCGTACCTGCCACCCGCGGGATTTTGGCGTATTCGACCGTCCAGCGTTTCGTCGACGATATTGCCGACAACGCAGCCACGATCAACCGGCCACTCCCTGGCGGTCAGACGCTCCAGTATTACAAGTGGTACGATCTGTTTTTCTTCGGGCAGGACGAGTGGAGGGTCTCTCGCACTTTCACCCTCAACTATGGGTTGCGCTATGAAGTCCCGGGGAACACGTTCAACGATCTGGTTCCCGTGAACAACCGTATCGTCCAGACTGCGGGCGGTGATGAGCGCTATCGCTTTGGGCCTGTTCCAAAACGGGATATCAATAATTTCCAACCTCGTGTCGGATTCAACTGGAATCCCCGCACCGGCACGGGCAATCCCTTAGGCTTGCTTACGGGCGGAGACAAGTTCGTCCTCCGTGGCGGATATTCGAGAACCTACGATTATGCGTTTCTCAACATCAACCTGAACATCTTCAGCGCATTCCCATTTGTGGCCTCTGTTCCCCTGCCGACCACGGCCCTGCCGGGGGGAGGCGTCGGCGCAGTCAACGCCTTCACCTCATTACCGTCGATCCAGCCTTTTGGTCTCGATCCGCTGCAGCTCACGCGCACAATCGTCGCAGGGGATTTCCGCTCGCCCGCCGCCGACCAATTCAGTCTGGAGATCCAGCGCGAACTCGCAAGAGACCTCGTCTTCAGAGTCGGATACGTCGGCACCAAAGGCACATCGCTATTCGAGACGATCGATGGAAATCCCCGTCTGCCCTTTTCGCCGCAGCGCGTGGACCCCACGATCGGCATTCGCCGTCTCCGCGCCAACGCTGCCTCATCGATCTATCATTCTCTCCAGCTCAGCGCTGAAAAGAGATTAACCCGGGGATTCAGCGCCGGCTTCCACTACACGTGGAGCGCGTTTATCGACGATGCCTCCGAGATCTTCAACCCGTCTTCCGGCGAAGTGGCCGTAGCACAGGATTCCTTCAACCGGCGCGCCGATCGCGGCCGTTCTTCCTACGATCGTCCAAATCGCTTCACGGGAAACTTTGTGTATGAAATTCCGGCCTTACGCAATCAGGCCGGCGCGCTCGGGCACATCCTGGGCGGCTGGCAGATCAACTCATTCTTTACGTTCCAAAGCGGGCAGCCTTTCACCGTACTCAATGGTTCGGATCCGACCGGCGCGCTAAACGGAATCTCTGGGTTGGTCGGCAATGCTATTCGTCCGAACCTGAACACGACGCTCGATACGTCCAGAATGTCCATTACGGAACTGTTGAACGCTGGAGGGCGTTCGCTTTTCAGCACACTCCCGCCTGGAGTACGCGTCGGTAATGTCGGCCGAAACACCTTGCGTGCCGATCGCCTGGGCCAGATCGACATGGGCTTCATAAAAAATACCCGCATCGCTGAGGGCCATAATCTTCAGTTCCGTGCGGAAATGTACAACGCGACCAACTCGCGAAACTTCGGCATCCCTGAAGGCCGGGTCAATTCCGCAAACTTCCTCAATCAATGGGGAACCGACGGTGGCAACCGGCGTATCTTTTTCGCGCTGCGGTATCAGTTCTAGCGGTCTCTGGTAAATTACGGTTACCCATCGCTCGGCAGAGTCGCATTCCCCTCCTCGCAGAGGAGGGGTGGACGCGCCATAAAGAAAAATGGATGCGTTCCGAAAAGGCGCGGCCGGGGTGGTCAGTTCGGCGAAACTGTTCAGGCCTGAAGATTTCGCCGAGCTGACCACTATTACGGCTTCGCGCTATCGCGCTCGCGCTTCGCGCCCGTCTGCGGCGCTTTTTCGGTGGCTTCGCAACTTTTAGTTGATGCCGCAGCCACCCCTCCTCTGCGAGGAGGGGAATACTCCACATTCTACATTTCTTCAATTCATTCACACGTTCTGCGAGGAGGGGAATTCGTGTGCCCCCTACATCTTCAAGCTCAGCCCACCGTCCACTGTCAGCACCTGGCCCGTCACGTAATTATCCGGCTCGAGGAAAAACAAGACGGCGCGAGCGACGTCTTCGGGGCGGCCAAATCGGGGGATGACTTTCTTCTCGATGAAGGGATCATATTTTCCGCTTTGAACGCTTTGTCCGGCCATTCCGGCATTATTGACTCCGGGCGCCACGACATTGACCCGGATTTTCCACTGCTTTGCCAAAATGCGCGCAGTATGGACGAGCGCCGCCTTGGGCGCAGCATACGTGGTACTGCCTGCAAACACGGCAGTACCCTGCATCGTTGAGATAAACACGATTGATGCGTCGCGATCACCGGCAGCAGCGGCAAAATCGCGCGCAAGGAGGACCGGTCCGATGAAGTTGGTTCGCATGGAATCGATCAAATCTTGCTCCGTGGCCGTCTCAATCGGAATCCGCGCCGGGTTCCCAACGAGCGGTACGAGGCCGTATAGCTCCCCAGCGTGTTGTGCTTCGTCGATGAACCGCCGGCGGACAGAGGCATCGAGGATGTCGCCAAGGACGAGGGGAACGGCAATCCCGTATTTCTCCGAAAGTCTCCCTACGATGCCTTCTGCACGCTCAAGGTTGCCGAGACATCCGATGACCGGTATGGCGCCCGCCTTGGCAACGGCCTCCGCAACCGCGACGCCAAGGCCTCCCGAGCCTCCGGGCAGGATAACAACCTTACCTTTTATGGTGTACCCCCTATGTGAATGCTGGCAATGAATCTCGGATCAATCGATTTACCGGCGAGTGGTTCCAGCTCCGCCCGCAATTCCTCCCACCAACGCCCCGCGAAGGGCTGCATCGCCGCAGGCATATCAATTGCCGGCAGTGTCATCCCTTGGGTTAGAAATTTTTCCAGTTGACCAATGGTTATAGGAATTGCCTCGAACTTTCCGCTGACGGCGAACTGCACGGTTGCCGTATTGAACGTTTTGGCAAGCGATTCCCGAATGACGGGAAACGTTTGCACAAACACCTCGACCATGCGGGCTAGTTCGTCCAAACGAGCGCGCGCTCGCTCGACGTCGGCCGTGGACTGGAAATTCCGGTACCGGAGGTTTTCGGCCAGCAGGGGCTTGAACCGGCGGAGTCCTTCAATGAATTGCTGATCGGATTCATCGAGCATCGAGACCCGAAAACCACGGATGCCGGCCAACCGGTCGGCTTCGTCACGTAAACGCGCCACTTGATCGAAACCGAATTTGAACACCGTCTGTATATAGTTCTTGCGCAGCGCATCAGGCGCGATTTCTGCGTTGCCGCCGGTCAGGCGCTCGAGCCCGATCGTGAGGAAATCGCGCATCTCCTCGAGCGCCGGGCGAATACCCTCCAGTTCGCCAAGATTGACGAGATTCGCCGAAAGAATTCGATTCCCCAGAGCCGTTAATTCCTGCGCAAATCGGTCGGCCTCCGCGGGATCGGTGATCTGTTCGAAAGCCTTCGTTAGAAAAGTGCCGCCGAGCAACGAATCTGCGAAAACGGCCGGCAGGTTGCCCGGATTTTCCTCGCCCGGAATTTCCTCGACCGGCGGTTCACGATCGGCGGGCGGATGGCTCTCACCCACCACCCCGGGCGCATAGATCGAAAGCGCATCGTAGTAATCGACAAAACCGTGTGCTTCAAGCCGGCGGTTCTTGTTGTCGTATGCCGTCTCTTCCAGTTCGACGCGCGTCGTGTAGCGGACCTTCGCCACAATCTGTGTCCCGAGGTTGGGGTTGTACTTGAAAAGGGCATCCAGGATGAGCATCCCAACCGTGGTGGCTTCACCTTGTTCGAGAGGCTCGACAGCGAAACGATTATCAGGTGTGAAGATTAATTGCGTACCGGTGGGCGGGTCGTCACGATCGATTTCGTAGACGTGAATGAGGTCTTTCAAGAACAGCGAGACCACCGTGTCGTCGACACCCGAAATGGCCTTCATCGTTTCTTCGGGACCCGCCTGAATGAATGCGGCCATCCATTCCATGAACGGCTTACGCACAAACGTGTCTTTGCGCCAGCAGTCCAGATCGATAAAGCCACGAAACTGCTTTCCGGAAACCAGCGGCAGGAGGTCGAGACTATCGGCTAATCCAACACTCTTAACCGTAAAAAACATTTCTTCGAACGACGCGGCCTTCACCGTCTGTGCCGCATCAGGCCGCGCCAGAAAGTCGTCCAGTTGTTCCTTGGTCTCGACCCGCAGCGCGGAGCCGGACAATGGGCTGAGCATCTCATTCGGCATACATGACAGAATTATAGGCATGTCGCTGGAAGGGCGGATCATTGAATTCCTCGATGAGGAAGAACTGCGTCTCGCTTACGTGAGAAAACAGGAACGCGATCGCCTGCGTGTGATCGATCCGCGCGGGCGTAACTTGACGGTGCATGGGGATCGTGTGGTCATCGTGCACGGTCCGTCAACTGAAGGAGAATTTCCGGCTCTCGCACGCCAGATCTCGGAGAAGGTGTCCGCACGCCAAGCCGAAGTCGATGTCGAACTGCTTTGGCAATCGCTGGGAACGAGACAGCGCGAACTGAATCCCTCCGAGCTTGCCGAATTATTTTTCGCCGAAACTACGCCGGAGGCCGAGTCTGCCGTCTTTCGCGCACTCTCGGAAGACAATCTGTTCTTCAGGCGCAAAGGCTCGCAATTTCTTCCCAAAACCGAGGAACAGGTTTCGAGCGAGCGGACACGCCGCGAGCGCCAGCGGGCGCGGGAGGAATTTCGGGAGCACGTCGTAAAGGTCCTGGAACAACTCCTGAAAAAGAACACCGATATTCCCGAAGAATCGGCTGTGATCCTTGACCGGATTCAGAATTGGTTGCGGTTCAAAACCGGCGATGAAATCGGCCTCATCCTGGAAGAGATCGCCGGCACAGCGAAAGCGCGCGACGCCGCCTACGACATCTTGCTGCGAGCCGGCCGTGTGGACCCCACCGTTGACCGGTTTCTCGTCACAGCCGGTATTGACCCGCATTTTTCGTCTCCGCTTATCGAGGCGGCGGCGCAACTAAGGCCGTACACACACATTCCTACTCGTCTTGACTATCAAGACGCTCCGGCTTTCACCATCGACGACGAGGATACGCGAGAGGTCGATGATGCGCTCACCGTTCGATGGGAAGGAGACGAAATCATCGTCGGTATTCATATTGCGGACGTTTCCGCCTTCGTCACGAAAGGCGATATCCTCGATGCAGAAGCCTCGAGTCGATCTTCGACCATTTACTTGCCATCAATCACGGTTCCAATGTTCCCAGAGCGCCTGTCGACAGACCTGGCAAGCTTGCGGACCGAAGTGCCCCGGCCAGCCTTCACGGTCGAAGTGCGATTTGACAAGCAAGCAAACCGCGCCGGCTATCGAATCGCGCTCTCCACGATTAATGTCCAAAAGCGGCTTTCCTATGACGAGGCGGACCAAATTGTAGAAACCGATCCCGCTCTCTACACACTTCACCGCATCGCGAAACAGTTGCAAGACTCGCGCTCGAACCGCGGCGCAATCACATTCCGCCGCGCTGAGCTCAAGATCCGAGTAAAAGGTGACGAGATTCAAATCACGAAGATCAATCCCAACTCGCCTTCGCGGTTCGTTGTCAGCGAAATGATGATTCTGGCAAACGGACTGGCGGCGGATTTCGCATCCGTAAACAGCATTCCTGTAATCTATCGGACGCAAGAACCCCGCGAAGCGCTGGCAGTTGAAGACATTCTAAGTCCCGCACTGGATGGTGTCGACTCCACGAGAACGGCTCCGTGGATTCGACATGATCCTCAACGGGACTTAAAAAGTCCCGCACTGGATGGTGCCGACTCCATGAGAACGGCGAAAAGTCCCGCACTGAATGGTGCCGACTCCACGGGGCGGCTCAGCGCGACTTATAAATCTGTGGAGGCATTGGCATTCGAACGATTGAGAAAAACGTTCAAGCGCTCCCGCCTATCCCTCACACCAGGGTTGCATTCGGGCCTCGGGCTTGGGGCGTATACGCAGGCGTCGTCGCCTATCCGCCGCTATGCCGACCTGGTGACCCAGCGCCAATTCACGGCCACGCTCAGCGGTGTTCCGGTACCCTACGGCCGCGAGGAATTGCTGCAAATTCTCGCTGCCGCGGAAGCTGCAGAACAGGAGATCCGGGCCATCGAAGACCGCTCAACGAACTACTGGTTACTGGAATACCTGGCACGATATAAAAAAGGGGAATCCCTTCTTGCAGTGGTTCTGGACCCAAAGGGAAACATCGAACTGCAGGACTACTACTTACGAGGAAGAGTTTCAAGCCCGGCAAAACTCCAGCCGGGCGAGGTGGTCCACGTCCGGATTGAAACAATCGGTCCCGCGAAGGGTGAGGTACGGTTCCGGATTGCATGAATTTCTAATTGAGATCAATCCTCAATGAAAAATCCTCTTGAGAACTTCGATTACCGCATCCCATGCGACGACTTTTTCCTCTACGAGCTGGGCCGGCTCGTCGAGGAGGAGAAGGTCTCGCTTGACGATGAAGAATTCCGCCGGCTCATCGATGCCGGCATCCATGAACACGTCGAAACGCGGCTCGAGATCCGGACCGAGATAGCGGCACGCCTCCGGAAATCGCGATCCGCGCCCGTAGGCGTGTTGCAGTTCGTCGAAGACATCGAAGCGCCTTTACACGATGTTCTAACAATCATTCAGAGTTACGCGGCTTACCTCATCCGCAGACTCGGACAATGCGCGGATGAGAAACCCGATGAGAAAGTCGAAGCTGCCGCGGATCTCTTATTGGAATCTGCCCAAGACCGCTCAGCTGCGGAACGAGCTATGGAGACTCTAGGCTCAATTCGATCTGCAGCAAGCGCTCGCGTCCTGGCGTACATGATTTCCGAGCCCGTCCTCGAGGAAGACCTCGAGATGAAAGCCTATACCCTGGTGCGCGCGATGTGGCCACTGGCTCGCCCATACATCTTCTATTCCCTGAAGCCGCACGCGCACGAGGACATTCCCTTTCGATGGTTTCAACTCCTCATCGAGTGCGGCGAAGCCTCGACGGTTGATCGGATCCTCGAGGAGGTTCTGGCGCACGCAAACCATCCGGATTATCGCGAAGATCTGTTGGTTCTCATGGAGCTTCTCGGGCAAGCGCGCGATCCTGAGACGGAACGAAAAATTTTGCAGGTGTTGAATAGCGACGAGACGCCGCACACGGCACGAGACATCCTCGACGGGTTCTTAAGGCGCTCGAAGACACCAAAGTACAAAGAGACCTCCTCGCCAGAGCCATGGGCAAGTCTGGAACGCCTCTATGCCGCGAACAAGAAATATCTCGCGGCGGCGAAGTTGTTCGACACGGGTCAAAGAGCCGCAGCGAGCCGCAAACTCGATGAATTACTGCGCGAGCAGCCTGACTATCCGTTTGCGCTCATGCTGAAACAGTTGATCTGAGATACTGGAGATTGCAGGTTGGATTTTTCAGCAGCCTGCTAGTAATCACTGCAGGATTTAAAGTAGGAACAGTTGGGGCACACCAGCTTGCATTTCTGTTCATCCAGTTGTGCCCCGCAGTTTGGGCAAGTACGTTCGATTTTCTCCACCACCGATTCGTTACATGTGCCGGTCATCATGCGGTTTGTCGTCCTGTTGTTCTTTTCCGAAATATTCCGCGAGGTGGCCGAGGATCGTTGCGGCATCCGAAGGCCGGCCTTCAAAGGTCGTGATGCAGCGAGACCGGCGCCAGCCATTGCCACGTTTTACACCGACGATGATGTACTCGTCGAAAAATCCGCTTTCTTTCAAAAACCGGACTGCGGATTCTGGAGTGAATTCGTTGGACCGGAATTCGCACACGCTGATCAGATCGCGAAGCCGGTCTGCCTGATCCGGTTCTGCCAGCTCCAAGAAGGGATCCAGCCCGTGGACTTCGCATTTCGCGGGCGGCTCACCGTTTTGAGATAGCGCCTCGATCTGCGCTTTCACGAATTCGCCGAGAGCACAATCTTCAAAGCCTTCGATTACCGGTCCTGTTCGCAGGTTCGTCAGAAAGAACACCCCACGCCTTGGGATGACGCGTCCGCCTTCATCCACTTCACCGAGCAGGGCCGCTTCTTCTACCGACGGCAAACGCAGCGACAGCGGACGAATCGTCGATTTTCGGGGCGGATCTTGCGGATTGAAAACGTTGTTCCGGATGCGAAATCGCAGCTCGATCATCAATTGCCTCCTCCACGTTTTCCAACAACTATTTCCTTATCACGCGGCTACCGGACAGATGTGGTCCAATTTCAATTAACATAAACCGGATGACCACCTTCACCGATGCCGAGCTCAAGCTGGTTCGCAAACTCGCCACCGCGCCGGCGTTCACGGTGTTCGAGATCAAGCAAACATGTCCGACCCACTCCGTGTGCAATCCTCTACCTTTGTTCAGGATTTACAAGATCGATGATGAGTCGTTCGAAGCGCAGTGGAACGGATACCACGAGGCTGGTCCCAAACAGGTGTTCCGGTTCGAAGATGCAGTGTGACAGCTCGCGGCAATGTTGCTCACCCGCCGCTATAGCCGGTCTTCGCCCTAATCTTCACGTCACGGCCCGGAACCTCTATGCGAATGTGATGAAACCCGGCGCGGCGCGGCACATAATAGCCGATGTAGTATTGGCGTCCCAGTTCGGTCCGGATCTCTTCCAGAACGGGTGCAATCGCGTCGTGCTTCGGAACATAAAGAGTGCGGCCACCGCTGATGTCGGATAGCGATTCCAGCGTGTGCGAATCCACGAGAACCGCGGACCCGATCGCGACGAAGTACAGCAGGACAGCCGATTCCTGGATCTCCTGGACGACCCGGTCATGCCGAATGGTGCTGCCGTTGTCATTGCCATCGGTAAAAGCAATGAGGGCCTTTCGGGGATGATCCGATTTTTCGATCTTCTCCATCGAGTATAAAAGCCCGTCATAGAGCGACGATGTTCCCCAAGCCCTTAGCCCTGCCAAACTCTCTTCCAGATGCTTCAGCGGCTGCTTTGAGGTATGGAGCAGCTTTACTGTCGTTCCGAATGAAACGAGGAAGAAATCATCATTCTTCGGCAGCGCCCGAGTGAAATCGTGGACGCCTCGCCGCGCGTAAGGAATGATATCCACCATACTTCCGCTCGTGTCGACGAGCAGACCGACCGAGGATTCGACCTTGTCCTGTTTTTCGAAGACCCGCACGTCCTGAAGTTGATCGTCATCATAAACGTGAAAGTCCTCTTTCGAGAGATCCGTGACGAAATTGCCGCGATCGTCTTTGACTGTTGCAAAGACATTGACGAGGTTGACCTCGACTTTGAGGGTTTGCCCGTAGATGAGAGGGGGCAAGAGGAGACATACAAGCGCCGAAAATTGCAGCATTGGAAGTTGCTTCATTGGAGATTTTCGGATGAAGCAATCCAACAATTTCCAATTTGAGACTTCCAATAGTCTGAATTTCAACGTCCCTCCTGAACCTCCCGGTATAGACGATAGATCCCGGCATTTGTCGAGAGAATTCTTGTCCCTTTTGCGAGGACCCGCAACGCGTCACGCCTGCGGCCGGCATCCTTGTAAATGTTACCAAGCTTCAGGTAGACATCGGCGTCACGATCGAAGGCGTATTTCACGAGGTACTCATATTCTCTTGCGGCGCCTTCCATGTCTTTTTTCTGCTCGAAAACGCGCGCCATGCGGTAGTGTCCCCAGTAGACATACGGATCCACGGTGAGTGCGGTCTCCAGCGCGCGGCTGCCGTCATCCAATTGCTCAGCAGCCAGCCGGTAGTCTCCAAGCATTGCCCAAAAATGGCCCAGTGAAGTGGGCCGCGTGGCTACGAATTGCTGCATCCAGTCGGCCGCTTCGGTCCACGATTGGTCTTTCGCAGCCATCTCCGCTAACTTGCGCAACGGCAAAGGACGCATCGGATCGGTCTTGGCGGCCGACTCGTAATGCTGCTTTGCACTCTCGGATTCGCCAAGGCTGTCATTGAGAATCCCCCACAATTCCTCTTTCTCTGCCAAAAGCGGACTTCCCGGCTTCATCAGCGAGTCGGCTTCCCGCAGCGCATCCGCGGCGCGATCGAGATTTCCCGAATCCATATTGAGTTTTGCGATCGCCAGCTGAAGCGATACTTCGTCCTTGCGGGAGACCTGCGCGAGCAAAGCCATTGACTGATTCGCGAGATTCGACCGCTTGAAGTGAAGGAACGGCTCGATCATGCCGTAGTAGGCGCTTTCCGGATCGGAAACCTCTGCTCCGTACGGCATCAGGCCATCTTTGGCCTGGTAGAGGAGATCGATGTTCAAATCGCGTGTGTCGGAAAAGAGTTGTCGTGGAGCATGGAATTCCAGAAGAGGATGATCGTCCGTATTCCGCCGCGCTTTCGCGGCAAACTTGCGGACGGCTTCAGTCGACATCACGTAATACGCAAGCAGTCCCTGCGGCTTTTCGCTGTGCAGAAAGTTACGGAAATCGTGCATCATCCCGGGATCGGATTTCACGGCCGCGACGAGTCTTTCCGTATCGAGCTTCGGCGGTTGACGCGATCCAATGATGATCAGATCGGAATCGGTGACCCAAACGGACACTTCGGGAAACTTTCGCTGGACTTCATAAAGAATCATTCGCAAGTCTTGCGGATCGAGTTCGTAAAGCTGGATCCACTGCGCAAAGATGCCGTCAGGCTTCAGGACCTCGGCTACGCGATCGTAAAACTCTGTTGTGAAGAGGCTGGCAACGCCTGCAATCCATGGATTGGAGGGCTCGGAGATGATGACGTCGTATTGTTTGCGCGTCACGTTCATGTAATTTCGCGCGTCGTTGAAAATGATGTGCAGCTTCGGGCTTTCGTAGCTTTTCCGGTTGATTTCGGAGAACCACGGCGCTGCACCAAAGACTGCCGGCTCAATCTCAATGCAGTCGATATCGGCCACCTCTTTGACGGCAGCAACTGCGCCCACCGTAACTCCAGAACCGTAGCCGATAACGAGTGCCGATTCGGGATTGGGATGATAGAAGACCGGAAGCCACCCGACCGCCAATTGCGTAATCATGTCGTCGCGGTTCGAGGCATCGACTTTTCCATTTGTCCGCAATGCCACGTAGTTTTCGCCCTTGCGAACCGAAATCGTGGCGTTATTGCCTTCTTTGAAATAGACCACGTCTGTGTCGTCGTAATGCTCGCTGATAGTCAGTTCCGGCCGGGATTCGAATGCGTGCGAATAAATGAGCACTCCGCGATCCATGATTTCCGGCTTCCAGAACACGCCGCCGCGCATCCCAAGCGTCGCGCCGATCAGCAATATAACCCCGACAAATTGAGCAATGTGCGAGGTCTTTACTTCCGCCAGGAGCAACAGCGCCATCGCCGAGTTGAAGAAGAGACCGGCAAGTATCGTTCGTTCGGTACCAATAATCGGAATCAGGAGGAAACCGGCGAAAAGCGAGCCGGCTATCGCGCCCAGCGTATTGACGGAAAAAATATTGCCGATACTCCGGCCCAGAACCGTGACTTTGCTGGAATACAACTGGCTGGCGACCGGGAACGTCGCGCCCATGCACAATGTTGCAAACACCATCAAAGCGGCAGACAGCACGAACTGGATTGTCAGTATTGCAGGAAACGAATAGTAGAAGGCACGAATCAACGCAATCAGCACATACGGCGCGGCAAGATAGCCGACCAGGAAAACAATACCGCCTATAGCAACGCCAAGCTGCAACAAACCTAACAGCCGTAGCGTTGGTGCGGGCTTCCGGCGCCCGACGATCGAGCTTCCGAGTGCGATGCCGCCGAGAAATGTAACCAGCATGATGGAAAATGCATAAGTGGAACTGCCGATCATGGCAGAGAGAGCTCGCGTCCAGGACACTTCATACATCATCGCGACGAATCCCGACACCGCAAGCGTCAGAAGGACGAGCCCGACGGATGTGGGGTGGACTTGCCTCTCCCTCCCATCAAGAGAAGCCAGGTCGGCCCGTTGCCGGGTGAGGGTTTCGCTCTCGGTAGATATCTGCCGCCCCTCCGCCATCCACACAGCACACAATCCAATCGCGACATTGACCGCCGCGATCGTCAATGTCGTTCTCGTGTTGCCGATGCCTGGAATAAACACGAGCGCAGCCGCCATCGTACCGGCGGCCGCGCCGAACGTGTTGAGCGCGTAAAGAACTCCAACCTTGTTTTCGACTTCCTCAACGTCGCCGGTAAAGAACCGCGTCAGGACCGGCAGGGTCCCTCCCATCAAAAATGTAGGAGTCAGCAGCACGGCAAAACTCGTAGCGAAACGGACGAAAAGAGCGCCTCCCGGAACCGAAGACACCGACGGCGCCACTGCCCAATAAACAGTATCCAATGCCCGAAAAATTAGTGGAACCAGGGCCGCGGAAAGTCCTATGCCGATTTCCAGCAGACCATACATGCGTAGCGGGTTGTCCGTGCGGTCCGCTTTTTGCCCGAGCTTCCAGCTGCCCAGAGCGAGCCCCGCCATGAAGGCGCCAAGAACCGTTGAAATGGCTTGTGAGGTATTGCCAAAGATCAAACCCGTCAGTCGAACCCATATCACCTCATAAACAAGCCCGGTTGCCCCGGAGAGAAAGAAGATGACAAACAGAATCGATTTCACATTCAATCGATTGCCAAACATAGGCGGCGATTGTATCGCAGGTCGGACCAGGCAATTGAGAGATGTTGGTCTGGTAGCTTGAGTGCCGGGATAAAAAAAGGGGCGGAATGCTTTCCTCCTGAAAGAGTTGTTCCCACCCCCTACAGCCTAAAGAGGGAGGCTGATGAAAATCGTTCGGCGGTTGCTGGCCTCGACAGTAATCGAGCTGGGATTGCGACTCATTCCTGAATTCTTTTTCTCATTCGAGCGAGTATCGATTCGACGCCTGACTTGGTCAGTTCAAACCCGGGAAAACGAGCGATCTCGCCGGCTTGAAAACCATCGATGTAATGAAGTTTGAATATCAGCGCATTCCTCCGGGCGTTCTTCCGATCCGGGTCGCCCTCCACAATTCGTTCGACATCGATCCATGACAGGATCGAACCGATCGCGTTCGAGTCGAATTCCGGCGCTCCCGCCGATCGGGAGCCGGTCAGTTCTCCAACTTTTATCGATTCGATTGGAACGACCAGCGCCCGCCTTTTTTCGCTTGCAAGTTGCCGTTGGTAATCCGTAACCACAGATGATGAGATTTGCCCTAAAAAAGCCAACACCGAAAACTCCGTTGTTCCTCGAAACGAACGCAGAACGCGTCCATCGTGTTGAACCAGCCTCAGATAGACTTCCTGCGCCAGATCCGGCACGACATCACAGGTGTCGTCCTGAATGCGCCGGAGGCGCAGCGCCCGCATCAGATACAAGAAGATGCGGCGCTGGAACCGCCCCTGGAACTCGGTCCACAGGGCACGGTCCGTCAGTTTCTCGCCACATTCGCGCAGCAAATCTGCGGCTGAGGTTTCCACAGTCTTATGCCAGTGGAAACTCTTACGGTTCTCCTCCATATCAGCGAGTCAACGCTTGAAGCCGGCTAAGCGCCTCTTTACCCCAACCGGAGTTTGGATCCAACCGTATGTACCGCTTCCACTCGGACGCTGCTCTTTCCGGCGAGTTGGTACGCTCATAAAGCAGGGCGACATTGAACACCGCAGGCGTAAACATCGGATCCCTGTCCAGCGCATGCCGGAATTCTTCGCCGGCCTCCTCCAGGCGGGGTCCGTCACTTTCCATATAGGCGACCCCCAAATCGTTATGAACCGCGGCACTGGCGCCGATTTCGCGCTCCGCGATTTCGAGGTACGAAATAGCGCGGCCGAATTCCTTCTGAAGGAGGTAGAAACGACCCATTTGGTGACTGTCGGCGGAAAGTCTTGTCATTTCTCCCGCGACTAACCCATAGGCGACTCTGGGTTCCTCCACTCCGCGCGTCCGAAAAATCGGCAGGTGCGGCTCGTTGGCTAAGCGAGACTCGAACGGCCGGTTCTGCGTCAGCAGCAGTTGTACAATCTCGCTCGCCGACCTGGGCAGCCCCTGCCGGTCCATGAGAACACGGGCGCCGACAACGGCAATCACCAGCGCAGCGGCGATCGCGACGCACCCGAACAGGCGATTGGGCAGCGTCCCGGTCCGCCGCGGCATCTTGTATTTCGACTCATGCCATTGTTGGGCTATGGCCTCGACGGCAGCAGCTTCCTCAGTGTCGACGTCCTCCTTTAACAGTTTCATTAAGAAACCCAACCGGCCCCGACAATCGTCGCAGGCAATCAGGTGAACTTCACTGGCTAACTTAATTGCCGGATCGAGACCGCCTTCGAGGTATTCGGTTAAAGTTTCTTCGGTCAAACATTCGCCGTGACTCTTATCCGTCACTGAATTCCCCTCCTATTTAGATAAAGACGTAATCCTGCTCTCGCAACACGCAAAAATTTTCGAAAAATAAAAAATTTTTTTGAATGCTAGTAAAGCTCTTTCACGTCTTTATTGAATGGGGTTCTTTAGCAGCGCTATTGAACGGATTCTTTAGCAGCGCTAAGGAACAAAGTGTCTTCTCAAAACCAACAAAACCTAAAGAAGGAGTCCATATGAACCCAATGAATCGACGTGATTTCCTCAGTGTACTGGGCGGCGGTGCCGTCTCGGTGACAGGTGTTTCCGCATTTGCTTCGACATCCGCGGATAAATCTCCGGCGGATGTAATCTCCCTTTATGTAAAGGGGCTTGTGTTGCTGGACCTCGGCAATCCTCACCTCATCCGCCTTGGATTCCCGAAAGCCCCGGGACACAAA
>Ga0209058_1001411_pt1 | contig 20414 bp, 19 predicted proteins | sample GraSoiAngelo_147_FD_185904 | JGI IMG/M metagenome (GOLD analysis project Ga0209058, IMG submission 185904) | Grasslands soil microbial communities from the Angelo Coastal Reserve, California, USA - 14_1009_05_40cm (SPAdes) (version 2) | ecosystem: Environmental > Terrestrial > Soil > Grasslands ... | reverse complement strand
CCGATCGTCGCCATGAGCTCGAGGTACGCCGGGGGTTTCGCGGGGGCCAGGGGCGCGGTGAAGACGGGCGGAGCGAACGGCTTGGGAGCTGGGGGCGGCGGCACCCACGCCGGCGCAGGCGCCGGCTCCGCCGTTTGCGCCGTGGGCCTTCCGCGCTTCGCGGCCTTCTGCGCTTCGCGCTCGGCTTCCTTCGTCTGGCGTTCGGCGATTTTCGCTTCGCGCTCGTCGATCTTCGCCTGCGCCGCGGCGAGCTTCGCGTTCCTCTTCGCGTCTTCTTCCGCGATCTTCGCGGCCTTGACCGCGTTCTCCTCAGCGAGCTTGGCGGCCTTCTTCCCCTCTTCGATCGCGCGCAGCGCGGCCTTCTTGTCCTGCTTCGTGATCGGCGCGGCCGCAGGCGCAGCGGGGGTGAACGAGGTCGGCGCGGGCGCGACGCTGAACGGACTGTTCGGCGAGGTGAAGGGACTGGGCACGGTGGCCGCCTGCGCGGCCGACACCCATTCCGGAGCGGTGGTCGGTGGCGCCGGAGCCGCGGGCGCCGACGCCCGCGGCGCGAACGCGAACGGGGAGTTGGGCGAGTTGAAGATCGACGGCACCGTCGGCGCGGGCGGCGCCGGCGGCGGAGCGGCGGGCGGCGGACTCGTGAACGGATCCGGGTACTCCGGGATCGTGCTTGCTGCTGCCGAAAACGGATTCGGTTGTGGCAGGTACTGCGACTGCTGGACCGGTTGCCACTCCGGCGTGAACGCTGGCGCGGCGGGCGCGTCCGGAGTTTCCTCCGCCCTTTCCTGGCCAGGCGGGGGCGGAACGAGGCCGAGCGCGACGAGGCGAGGGTCGTCCATTCCTTGTTGAACGTTAGGGCACGCGAGATGCGACGGCGAGCCCCCCGATAGATAGAGTGCGATGAGTGGCGACCGAAAAGACACGTGCCCCTAAGCGCGCCGGCGCTCAGCGCGGCGCCCGTGTCGCGATCGTTCGCGCGCGGTGGAACGAAGAGATCACCCTCGCTCTCGAGCGCGGCGCCATCGAGCGAGCGGCCGAGTCCGGTGCGAGCGTCGATCTCTTCGATGTCGCGGGTTCGTTCGAGCTGCCTGCGGCCGTCGCGCTCCTCGCGGACACGGCCCGTTACGACGCGGTCGTTCCCATCGGCTGCCTCATCCGCGGTGAGACTCCGCACTTCGAGTACATCGCGCAGTCTGTGGCGAAAGGTCTCATGGATCTCACGCTCACCTACCCGACCGCGATCCCATTCGGCGTGCTCACCTGCGACACCATCGAGCAGGCACGCGAGCGCGCCGGAGGTGCGGAGGGCAACAAGGGTTCCGAGTCGATGGACGCGGCGCTCGAGATGGTGTCCCTCCGTCAGGCGCTGATGCGCGCGCCGTCGAGCGCACGGCGCTCGGCACGTAAAGCATCGAGCGCCTCGTCGCGCTCGACCCGGTAGAAGCGGAGCGACTCGCCCGGCACGCGCTGCGCGACCTTCCCGAGGTCGGCGGCGATGACGGTCGCGATCACGGGATACCCGCCGGTCGTCTGATGATCCGCCAGTAACACGATCGGCGCGCCGCCCCGCGGCACCTGCACCGCGCCCGCGATGATGCCGCAGCTCTGCAGCTCGCCGGCCCGTGGCGCGATGGGCACGCCACCAAGGCGTATGCCTTGCCGGTCGCTCGCGGCATCGATGACGAACGTCGCGTCGAAGAACTGCGCGACGACATCCGGCTCGAAGCGATGGTCATGCGGACCTGCCATCGCGCGCACCTGACCCTCGTATGCCGCCGGCTCCGTGTGCCGCCCGGCATCCTCCGCTCCGGATCCCGAGTCGCCGAGCGGGAGCGTGTCGCCGGCGCGCAGCGCCGCGCCCAGACCTGCGGGGAGATACGTCGCGCGCGATCCGAGGAGCACGGGCGTCGCGATGCCACCGCTCACCGCGAGATAGGCGAACCGTGTTCGCTCCCCGGAATGCACCGTCACGATCTGGCCGGCGCGGACGAACACCGAACTCCAGCCGGGAAGCCGCGTGCGCGTCGCGAGCGAGACGTCGCGTCCGGCGACCGCGACGACGCGCGAGTCGTCGCAGGTGAAACGGAACGGCGGGCCGATGATCTCGATGCCCGCTGCGTCGGCGTCGTTGCCAACGAGCGCGTTCGCGGCCGCGAGCGCGAACGGATCCGCGGCGCCGGCGGGCGGCACGCCTGAACGCAGATGGCCGAAGCGTCCACGGTCCTGCACCGTCGAACGCGCACCCGACTCGCTGATTCGGATCACAGCGGGACGAATCGCACGCGGTCGCCGGCACGGATGCGCGCCGGCTCGGCGGCGGCCGGATCGAACATGGTGAGTTCGGTCCGTCCGATGAGACGCCAACCGCCCGGCGACACGAGTGGATAGACCGCCGTCTGGCCATCGGCCACCGCGACGGAGCCCACGGGAACTCGCTCGCGCGGACGCTCGAGACGCGGCGCCACGATGCGTGGATCGAGGCGACCGCAGTACGCGAACCCCGGCAGGAATCCGAGGAAGTAGCACGTGTACTCGCGCCCCGCGTGAAGCGCGACGAGCTGCTCGACGCTCAGCTGCGAACGCTCGGCCGTTTCGGCGAGGTCGGGGCCGTCGTAGGCCGTCGGAACCTCGATCGCGCGCCGCGATCGGTCGCCCACGATGGTCGCGATCTCGCCGCGTCGAAGCAGCTCACGTGCGAACTTCTCGGCCTCCGTCGGCGCGATGCGCAGCGGATCGAAACGAAGCAGCGCGGAGGTGTAGGCCGGCACCGCCGGACCGAACGCGAAGTCCGTCTCCCAGGTATCCGCGATCCCGCGTGCCCAGCCGACGACGTTCTCCTGGAATTCGTCCCCGAGCTCAACGAGCAGCGCGCCCTCGCCGAAAGGAACGACGCGCGGCCTCACCGCCAGATGACCGCCGCCCGCACCTTCACACCGGCACGGTCGAGCGCAGCCCGCACGGCGGCGGCGATCGCGGGCGCGCCAGGGGTATCGCCGTGCAGGCACAGCGTGTCGACGGTGAGGTCGAGGAACGTCCCATCGTGTGCGCGCACTCCGCCCTCGCGTACGAACGAGAGCGCCTGCTTCGCGGCGATCTGTGGGTCGGTGTGCAGCGCGCCCGGCAGCCGGCGCGAACGAAGGGTGCCGTCCGATTCGTAGGCGCGGTCGACGAAGCCTTCGCGCACGACGCGCAGCCCGACAGCGAGCGCCGCCTCGACCATCGCCGACTTCGGCGGCGCGAACATGGCCGCCTCGCTGGGCGGCGGCAGCGCCTTCCTCACGCCCGTGACGATCGCCTTCGCGACGGCGTTGTCACGCTCGGCCTGGTTGTAGAGCGCGCCGTGCGCCTTTACATGCGCGATCTTGAGGTCGGGGTCGACGCGTTGCAGCGCGCGGATCTGACGCGCGACCTCCTCGCTCAGCTCGTCGCTGGTCATGGTCATGGGCAGGCGCCCGAAGTTCGCGCGCTCCGGATATCCCGGATGCGCCCCGATGGCCACGCCGTAACGGCGCGCGAGCGCGACCGTCTCGCGCATCGTCGAGTCGTCGCCCGCGTGCGCGCCGCAGGCGATGTTCGCCGAGCTGATGAGCGGCATGAGCTCAGCGTCTGTCCCCGCGCCCTCGCCGAGATCGCTGTTGAGATCGATCGACGCGAGCGAGCGCGTCATGGACCCACGACGGAGCGGATGAAGATCGAACTCGGATCCTTGTAGAGGCTGACCTGCGTGCCTCCGTTGACGGATGCCAGCACGATCTCGAGACCGCGAGAGCCACTCGCGCGCGTGAAGACGATTCCCGCGGGCAGCCATAGGACCTGTTGCGCGCCGTCGGTCGCCGCAACGGCCGCGAGCTGCTCGCCATCGGCGTCGTAGATGAGCACGGAGCCGAAGGAGTTCACGCTCGCGCGATCTACGACGGCGGCGGCGAATCGCGCGCCGTTCGGCTCCCATGCGGCGGAGGTCACCGCGACCGGGGGCGTCGACTGGATACCGAGGAGCATCTTCGATGAGCCGGTCGCGTCGTTCCACAGCGCAAGCGATCCCCCAGGTCGGCCGGCACAACAACCACCGACGCCGACGAGCGCCCGTGGCTGGGCGCGCCGCCATGAGACGACGCTGGCGGCAGTCGTCTCATCGAAGGAGTGATTCACATTCGACGCGAGATCGAGGACCTCGACCGCACCGCCTGCGCGGATGCGGTCCCAGACCAGACCGCGACCATCGGGTGTCAGGCCGCGCAGCTGCGCGCCGTTCTCATCGGGACCACGCACGCGCGTCTTCTGCGTGCCGTCGCTGCGCACGCGGAAGATGCCGAGGTCGACGACGCCGCTCTGTCCGGCCGAGGTGTGGGCCGCGTAATAAAGGAGCGAGCCATCCTCCGACCAGACAGGCGTTGACTGCGTGACGCCGGACTCTTCCTCGGTGAGCCAGCGCGTCGACCCCGACGCGAGGTCCCAGATCGCGATCCGCGCGGTGTTCGCGCTGATCGCAAGGGCGACCGCGAGCACGCTGCCGTCGTCCCGAAGGGCGTAGCCCAGCTGGATGGGATTCGGCAGCGCGACGAGAGGAGTTGCCGTGCCGCCGTCGAGCGGCACCGCCAGCAGAGTCGCGCCGGGCGCGTCCGAATGCTCCACGAGCAGGACCGGCCCGGACGGGCGCCACGACCCCACGAGCGGGTGCAGCAGCGACGCGAGGTCCTGACGCGGCGAGGTCGTTACCACTGGTGCGGACGACGCTGGGATCTGCGACGCCGCCTGCGACGCTGAGGGTGTCGCGGCGATGGACACGGCGGTCGGCGCCCGCGTGGCGATCACGGTCGATCGGGGCCCGAACGCGATCGCAGCGACGACCACCACCACGGCGAGGACCCCCGCGCCGACGAGCACGACACTTCGCATCGCAGCGAGGTTAGCGCCCTACCGCAGCTCGCTCCTCGGCGTCGGACAGGACTTGCGATGAGCGCAGTCGTTGAAGCCGTCAGTGTCGCTGTCAGGAAGGGACGGCGTGGCGATGAGCGACAGGTCGAAGTCGACGAGCTGCATCTGTTCGGCGGCGACAAAGGCGGCGGGGAGCCCGTTGGCCGTTGCGTTGTCGAAGTGGACGATCGCGAGGTCGGGCATCGGTCCGACCGTGACAGCTCCGGTATCGGAGATGACGACCGGTGTCTCGATCACCCACTCCGCGGTGCCGTAGGTCGATGTGTAGGGCAGCGTGATGCCGAAGGAGATGGAGGTACTGAGGTTCGCGATCGTGATCGTCCACACCTCCGGCGCCAACGCGCTCTCAGCGATGTCGACACGCATGTGATCGCCGGGTCGCACGACCAACCCGGTGCGAATCAACGGCGCGGGGACCGTCTCCCACCACGCGTAGTAGTCGGCGCTACCTGCGGCGTCGACGTCATGTCCGATACCAGCCTGGATGAGCGTCGAGTCGAAGAGCGTGCATGCGGTATCGAGACAGCCCCCGCCGATGCCGATCCAGCTCGAGGAGTATTCCGCTTCGCCCGCTTTGAGCTGTTTCGCCTTCGGCACGAGCCATTCACCTGAGATCGAGTGGAAGGTCGTGCCCTTCTCGATGCTGCCCTGCGTGTACCCGGCCCAGTTGAGGGACTGGTTCGCGGCGACAACGACAATCGGGCGCGCCGTCATGACGGAGCCGACGAAGGGAGTAGAACGGCGAGGACCAAGAGCCATGCTGATCGGCGCACGGCCGCACGCCCGCAGTTGGCGTGCCAGGGACGCCCTAGATGAAGAGCGGCGCGAGGACGAGCGTGATGGTCGCGAGCAGCTTGATCAACACGTGCAGGCTCGGGCCTGCGGTGTCCTTGAACGGGTCCCCCACCGTGTCGCCGACGACGGCCGCCGCGTGCGCCGGGGTGCCCTTGCCCAGGACCCGACCTTTGTCGTCCTTCAGCATGCCCGATTCGATGTACTTCTTCGCGTTGTCCCATGCGCCGCCACCGTTGTTCAATACGGTCGCGAGGATGACGCCGGCCATCGTGCCGACCATCAGCAGCGCCGCCTCGGCCTCGGCCTTGAGCAGGATGCCGACGACGATCGGCGCGCCCACCGCGAGAAGGCCCGGCGCGATCATGTTGCGCAGCGCCGACGCGGTCGTGATGTCCACAACGCGCGCGTAATTCGGCTCCTCGGTGCCAGCCATGATCCCGGGGTGCTCGCGGAACTGCGTCCGCACCTCTTCGATGATCGCGGCGCCCGCGCGACCCACCGCGCGGATCGCGAGGGATGAGAAGAGGTACACGAGCATGGCGCCGAGGAAGCCGCCGAGGAAGACGTCCACCTTGGCTAGGTCGACGGTCTTGAACTCTTTCCCGGTCAGCTGAGCGACCTTGTCGAGATAGGCGGAGAAGAGCAGGAACGCGGCGAGGGCGGCCGACGCGACGGCGTATCCCTTCGTCAGCGCCTTGGTGGTATTACCCGCGGCGTCGAGGCGGTCGGTTCGTTCCCGCGTCTCTTCCGAGGCACGCGCCATCGACGCGACACCACCGGCGTTGTCCGTGATCGGTCCGAAGGTGTCCATGGCGAGGATGAACGCGGCGCTCATGAGCATGCCCATCGTCGCGACGGCCGTGCCGTAGATACCGCCATGCGGCAGGCCCGTGGTCTGACCCCATTGATCGCCGAGCCAGTGCGAGATGAAGAGCGCGATCGCGATCGTGATCGTCGACGACGCGGTGGTCTCGAAACCGACGGCGACGCCCGAGATGATCGTCGTGGCCGGACCGGTCTTTGCGGCTTCGGCGATCTCCTTCACGGGTCGCCAGTTGCCGGACGTGTAGTACTGCGTGATGTAGACGAAGGCGAGGCTGGTGAGGATGCCCACGACGCCGGCGCCGAAGAAGTAGAGGGCGCCACCCTTCTCGTTGAGCATCTGGTTCGTGACGAAATACATCCCGACGATCGAGAGCGCGATGGTGATGTAGTAGCCGGAGTTCAGCGAGCCCATCGGGTCCCGTCTCTCGTTGCCTCGGACGGTGAAGATCCCGATGACGCTGGCGATCAGGCCGAATCCACGGACGACGAGCGGGAACACGATCCACGCGACGTTGTGCGTCACCGCGTAGATCGCGACGCCCAGGATCATCGCGCCGATGTTCTCGGCGGCGGTCGACTCGAACAGGTCCGCGCCACGACCGGCGCAGTCGCCGACGTTGTCGCCGACGAGGTCCGCGATCACCGCGGCGTTGCGCGGATCGTCTTCCGGAATGCCCGCTTCGACCTTTCCGACGAGGTCCGCGCCAAGATCGGCGGCCTTGGTGTAGATGCCGCCGCCAAGCTGCGCGAAGAGCGCGACGAACGAGGCGCCGAAGCCGAAGCCGACGATCGTGAACGGCGCCTGGTCCGGATTCTGGAACCCGCCGTAGGCGATGAACATCGCGAACACGCCGATGAGGGACAGGCCGACCACCAGGATCCCGGACACCGCGCCGCCACGGAGCGCGATCCGGAGCGCGTCGCCAATGCTGTGCTGCGCAGCCGCCGCGGTCCGCAGGTTCGACTTCACCGCGACGAACATGCCGACGATGCCCGAAGCCATCGAACAGATCGCGCCCACGAAGAACGCGATCGACGTGCGGATCGCGAGCTCCGTCGCCGAAACACCGGGCGCCGTCTCGAAGAAGAAGATGACAAGTCCGATGAGGACCATGCCGGCGATGGCGAGGAGGAAGATCGTGCGGTACTGACGCTGGATGAACGCGACGGCCGCGACGTAGATCGCCCCGGCGACCTTCTGCATGTCGGCGGTCCCGATCGGCGAGCGGAGGACGTCGTACGCGAAGTAGCCGGCGACGAGGACCGCGACCAGTCCGGAGAAGGGAACGACCCAAAGCAGGGGTTGCGCGTCCAAAAGGAGCCCTCCGCTACCTCGAAAAGTGAAGTTACAAGAAGCAAGCGCCCGCCCCGACGGAGGGGGCCGCAGCGCTTCGGCGGCAGTTTAGAGCAGGACGGCGCCAGCGGGCAAACCGGCTACCGCGGCGTGCACGAAACGCCGACGCAAGCGCAGACGAGCACGGCGAAAGCCGTGCGATTATCGTTCGAGACATGCCCCCGCAAAAGGCCTCAAAGAGCGCACCCAAGGCGGACGCGTCCGAGAAGCAGAAGAGCAAGGACCGCGACTGGCTCACGACGGGCGAGCTCGCCCAGCGTATCGGCTGGCGCGAGCATGCGCTGCGCGACGCGCTCCGCGGCAAAGACCTGCCGGGCGTCCGCCGCACCTCGTTCGGCTATCACGTCGAGGCGTCGGCGGTGGACGAGATCAAGAAGGCCCTCGGGGAAGCTCCGCCGAAAGGGAACAGCTCGCTCAAGACTCCCGCCCGGAACTAGCCCGGTCTAGGCGTGCTTGCGCAGGCGCGCCGGAAGGATCTTGAGCTCCTCGCGGTACTTCGCCACCGTCCGCCGCGCGAGCTTGATGCCGTGCTTCTCGGCGAGCTTCTCAACGATCTCCTGATCGGAGTACGGCCGGCCCTCGTCCTCTGCCTCGATGATCTGTTTGATGACGTCCTTCGTCCCGAGCGAGGCCGTGAAGAACATCGCGAACGGGACGACCTGACCGGTCGGGAGCAGCACGAACTTGCCGGCGGTGGCGCGGCTCACCGTGGACTCGTGCATGCCGATCCGCTCACCGACCTCGGCACGCGTCAGCGGACGCAGCGACTGGATCCCGTGCTCGAGGAAATCGAGCTGGCATTCGACGATGACCTCGGTGATCCGCAGGATCGTCTGACGACGCTGATTGATGTTGTCGATGAAGAACTTCGCTCGCGTGACGTACTCGCGGATGTGCTGCCGGTCGTCGTCGTTCATCGGCACCGTCGCGGCACCGCCGTCCTTGCGCGCGGCCTGCAGCTGCATGATCAGTTGCCGATACACGGGATTCACGCGTAACGAGAAACGCCGCGACTCGATGACCTCGACCTCGTGCTGACCGGCCTCCGACTTCGTGATGATCACGTCGGGCCGCAAGCCGACCTCGCGACCACCGATGCTCGTGCCATCCGGACCGGCGGCGAAGCCGTGCGCCGGATGTGGGTTGAGGTTCGCCGCGATGTAGTCGAGCGCGCTCTGGACCTCGTCGCGCGTGATGCGGAGCGCTTGCGCGACATCACCGAACTTGTGTTCGCCCATCTCGCGGAAGTGGTCGGAGACGATCTCGCGCACATGTGGCGGGACTTCCTCGCCGACCTCCTCGAGGTGCTGCATCTGGATCATGAGGCATTCGCGAACGTCACGCGCGCCGATGCCCCAGGGCTCGACGGATTGGATCGCGCGCAGCGCGCGCATCGCGTCGGCGACCGAGACCTTCATCGTGTTCGCTGCGTCTTCGATCGTGACACTCGGATCGAGGTACCCGTTCTCGTTGATGTTGCCGATGAGGTACTCCGCGACCGGGAGCAGCCGCGCAGGGAGCAAGACGCGGACATTCCACGAAAGCCACTCGGCAAGGGTCTGCTCCGACTCGGCGCGCACGACGGGGTCGAACTCGTCACCGTCGTCGTCACGCTGCATAAGACTCGTGCCTTCGAGAGGTTCGGTCTCGGGATCGTTCGATCGCGGCGCCTTCGCCAGTCCGAAACAATTGAGGCACACGCGTCCTGGAAGCGGCTGCCCGCAAAGGGGACAGACCTGCTGCTCCTCGAGATCGAGTGCCGGATTCTCCTGCAGCTCCTGATTGATGACGTCCTGCAGCTCTAGTGATGACAGCTGCAAGATCGCATTGGCGGCGATCTGTTTCGGGGTGACCTTCAGTTGCTGCTGCGGCAGTAAGCGCAGATCCACTTCGGCTACCTTAACCCAATGGTCGTGCGAGCCGAGTTGATCCTGTTCGTGGTGGCTCTTGCACTTGCCGCGCTCGCGTTCGCATTTGCCATGCCGTATAGAACGTTCCGCTGGCGGATCCCACTAGCCGCGGCCTTGTGTGTGATCGCGGGCCTTGCGCCGCTCCTTCTGTATGTCGCGCTCGATCCCGAGCGTGCCCGTGGACAGGCGCTATGGGAATGGTCCGCCGTAGGGGGGCCGACCATCCAAGCCTCGTATCGCCTGGACGGTCTCGCCGCGATCGGCGTCGGCATCGGCGCTCTCTATGTCGCGGCCGCCCTGGTCGCGACGACACGTGTGAGTGCCCGCCACCAGCTCTTGCGACCGGTGATCCTCTTGAACGGACTCGTCTTCATCACGCTCGCGGTCACGGACGACCTCATCGCCGACATCGTCGTCCTAGGTGCGCTCGCCGCACTTACGTCATTCATCGCGATGCTCGTTTCGCCCGCGGCCGCCGTCGCGCGTATCACCGGATATCTCGCGGGCGGCGTCCAAGGCTTCGTCGTGGCCGGACTCCTCGTGTCTCGATTCGGTGGCGCATCGTTCCGCTTCGACACGCTCTCGCCCGATGCGGTGACGCCCGGGGTCGTCGTTGCGGCTTCGCTCGGCGCCGCGCTCTTCGCGGGTCTTTATCCGTTCGTGCCCTGGGGGTACCGCAGCGAAGAGGCCGGCGAGCGCGAGAGCCTGCGCGGGCTGCTCACGATGCCTGCCGGCTTCGGCGCGACGCTCGTGCTCTGTCGGATCCTCGGTGTGACTCGCATCGATCTCGCGACCCTCGGGCTCCCCGCGATCATCTCGCCCGCGCTCATCGCTGTCGTCGTCGCTGCCCTCGCGCTTCGGTTCATCCTGCGGCGGAACAGACCGGGTTTGCGACGACGTATCGCGATCTCAGTGCTGGTACTCGTGGTCGTCCAGGCGTACCCGTTCCTTCACTGGAGCCACCTCATCCTCGTCGCGATGTTGCTCACCATCGCGTACGCCGCGGCGGTCTCGCTCGCGCTGCCGGAGCAGTGGGCCATCTCGCGCTACGACGTCGTGCTCGCCGCGCTGTGGATCGCGCTGGCCACCGGATCGCCGACCGCGCTTGCCGGCGCGCTGGTCGTCCTCGCGGGGGGCGGACTCGCCGCGGTTGCGGACGCGTTCTGGATGCCGCCACATCGCTCGTACATCACCGCGATGGCGAGCTCGACGGTGATCGTCGCGGGCGCGTTGACTCTCGCAGTCGGCGCGCTCGACGCGCCGGACCTCATAACGGTGGTGCTCGCCGTCGTCGCGGTCGCCGTGCTCGTCGGACTCGAGCTCGCGCACGCGGGTCGGAGACTCAGCATCGCGGCGGTCCCGTCGGACCTCGACGTGTCCGCGTCGATCGCGTCGTTCCTCGGCACGATCATGGTCCTGCTCGCGCTCTCGCTGCCGCTGCTCGACGCGATGTCCGAAGCCTTCGGCCGTCCGAACACGCGGAAGCTCGACGACTTCGTCACACTCGTGCCGGTCGTCGCGGTCGTCGCGACGCTGCTCGTCGTCGCGGCGCGCACGGCGCGCGTGTTCCTCCCCGAGCTGACCACCCTCAGCACGCGGCTCGACGCGGTGGTCAAGGCCGCGGACCCGGTCCCGATCGCGGCAGCGTCCTTCCGCGCTCTCGCCGGATCCGCGACCACGGCGTCCGGCGTCTTCGCACTGTTCGAAGAACGAGCCGGGGTCTGGCTCGCGCTCACGCTCATCGCGACGCTGCTGGTCTGGTCGGTGCGCTGATGCTGCTGCTCGCGATCGTCGCGATCACCACGCTCGCGGCGAACAGCGCACGACAGCTGCGCTACACGGCGGTCGCGTTCTTCGCCGTCGCGCTCGCCGCGCATCTCATCGACGACGGAACGCTCGCCGCGGCGCAGGTCCTGGTCTCGGCGGCCGCGGCACTGGTGGCCTCCGCGATCCTCTTCGTTGCCGCGCGGGATCGGCGGTTCGGTGAGGATCCCGGTTGGCGTCTCTGGATCGCCACGATCGTCGCGGCCGCGACGACGGCGGCGGCGTTCGCGTTCCTGCGCCCGCAGACGGGCGACGAGATCAACACGAACCTCCTCGGTCCGGACCCGAGCGGCGTCACGACCGACGTCGCGGCGTTCTGGCTCCTCTCGTCGGGAATCGCGATCCTGCTGACGGCGCGCGGAGCGGTCCGCGGTTCGCTCGGCGCGCTCCTCATGCTCACGGGCACGCAGCTGCTCGTGCAGCAGGTGCCCGGTCCGCATCTCGCGTTGACGCTGCTGCTGTCGTGGCTCCAGGTCGTCGTCGCACTGGCCGGCGCGTTCCTTATCGTCAATCAGCGGGCGGCTCGCGAAGCATGATCGAAGTCGTCGCGCTCCTCGGTGTTGCCGCGCTCGTCGCATTCGGTGTCCGCAAACGGCTCGCGGTCGTGGGGACCGTCACCCTCGCGGCGCTCGCGGCCGCGATCGCCATCGTCGTGCTGATGCCGATGGACGCGTCCGGCGATGTGCTCGAGCTCCCGTGGCACATGTCGGAGCTGGCGCGGCTCGCGGCGGTCGTGCTGCTCGGAACGCTCTGCTTGCTGGTGCTCGCGGTCTGGGTCGACGAGCCCGCGTACAACTTCTTCCCCACCGCCCTCGTCGTCGCCGCGGTCGTCCTCGCGGTGCTCGTGCTCACGACACCGATCGCGATCTACGGGGCGCTGCTGCTGGGGCTGCTCATTCCGGTCGGCTCGTTCACGTTCCAAGTGCATCGCAACCGCAGTGCGGAGGCTGCGTATCGCCACTTCAGCTTCGTCGCGCTCGGCGGTTGCCTCGGCCTCTCCGCACTCGCGCTCTCGGCAAGCCTTGGACGCGATCAGCCACCGTCGACGTTCGTCCTCCTCGTCGTGATCCTGGTCGTCGCCTTCGCGCTCAAGCTTGCGGCCATCCCGTTCCACACACACGCGGCGCTGCTCGCTTCCGAGGTCCCCGCGTCGGCCCTGGCGCTCTACTTCGGGGTCCTGGTACCGACGACGTTCATCGCGTTCGCGCAGATCCTCGTTCTCTCCGGTCTGCTCCCCGCCATCGTGTCGATCGGAAAGGTGCAGGACCTGCTCCTCGCGCTCGGGATCACGTCCGCGCTGGGCGGCGCGTTCCTCGCCACCGGGTCGACGGAGCTGCGCCGCGTCGCGGTCTACTCGGTGATCGCGAACCTGGGGCAGGCGCTCGTCGGGATCGCAACGCTGTCAGGTCCGGGGATCATCGGTGCGATGGCGATCGCACTCGTGACCGGCATGGCGGCGACGCAGCAGCTCCTCGCGGCCGGGACGCTCGAACGTCGCGCCGGCGTCGGGCGACCGAGCGCGACGAACGCGCCACTGGCTGCGCTCGCTTTCGTCGTCGGCGGCTTCGCGATGATCGGCGCGCCGCCGCTCGTCGCGTTTCCGGGACACTTCTTCGTCGAGCTCATCGCGTACTCGTACTCCGCGTGGATGGGTACCGCGCTCGTCATCGCGACGCTGGGCGTCCTCGTCGCGCAGTTACGCGCGGCAATGGCGATCTTCCGCACCGCGCCCGACCGCTGGCGGGTGGAGCGGAAGCCGATCGCCGGCATCGTCGGCGGTCTCGTCTTCGCGGCGCTCCTCATCGGCGGCGTCCAGCCTGACGGTTTCCTGCAGCCGATCGCGGCGTTCGCGGACCAGTTCCTTCGCGCGCTGCATCCGCTCTAGCGGGGCGTCCGTTCAGCGCGACGCGAGCAGCGAGAGCGGATCCATCGGCTGACCGCCGCTGAGGACGGCGAAGTGGAGATGCGGACCGGTCGTGATACCGGTCAAGCCGACGAAGCCGATCACCTCGCCGGCGATGACGGGATCTCCTATCCGCACCGGCGGACGCGCGAACGTGTCGTCGAGATGTGCGTACACAGAGACCAGGCCACCCGGATGCGCGATGAGGACGACCATCGCGCCGTCGGAGAGATGGCCGACGAATGTCACACGTCCTTCCGCGGCAGCGAGCACCGGCTGCCCGAGTGCCGCCGCGATGTCGATGGCGTCGTGGAAGTGCGCGTAGTACGAGCCGCGGAACGTTCTCGCTGGCTCGAGCGCGAACGTCGTGGGTCCGAACGGCTGCGTGATCGCGCCGCGCACCGGCAGAGACCAGGTCGACGGTGCGGCGCCGTCGCTGGACATCGCCGTCGCCACCAGTTGCGCGAGCGAGGTCTGCGCGGCGGCCGCGTCGCGTGCGAGCGACTCGAGCACCGCGACCTCGGCCGCGCGTTTGTCGCCCTCACCGTTCGCGGCCGCGGCGGCGATCGTTCTCGCGCGGTCGCGGAGCCGGCTGAGCTGGCCCTGCTTGGCGGCGACGGCCTCCCGCGCACTCGCGAGCTGCGCCGCGCGCTCGGACAGCCGCGTCTGCGCATCGCGGAGCGCTGCGTCGATCGAGAGCAGCTCCCGATAGGCCTCGATCTGCGGGTCAGTCAGCGCCGCGAGTGAGGGCGTCGCGCTCGCGGCCGCCAGCCGGAAGGCGTCGCGCGTGAGGCGCTCGCGGATCGCGCGCCGATCGTTCGCCTGCGCCTGGAGCCCCGCGATGTCGCTCCCGACCGCATCCAGATCCTGTGCGACCCGGTCGACCTCGACGTTGAGCGCGGTGAGCTCGTCGCGGGCGACGAGCGCCTGAGCGTCGATGATTTGGGTCAGCGACTTGGCGCTCGCGAGCAGCGCGGCGTCACGCGCTCGCGCGGCTTCCAGCTCCTCGGCGGAAGGCGTCGGCTCGGGTGTCGGGGATGCGGTTGGTCTGGCATTCGGCGAAGCCGTCGCCGCGGACGAGGCGCCAGTCGACGGCGACGCGCGCGGCGACACCGACGCGCTCGCGGGCGGTGAAGGTGCTGGGCTTTTCGACGCAGCCGCCGACGGCGAGGGACTCGGCGATGGAGAAGGCGTGACGGGCGCCGTCGGCGAGGGCGTGGGAGTCGGATCGTCGGCGTTCGCCGACGTCGGGAAGAAAGCCAGCATCGCAAGAGCGACGACAACGCCCACCCACGCGCGGAGCATGCAATGCAGAGAGTGCCCGAAAGCGCTGACATAGCGGACGCAAGTCCACCCGACGGACGAGCGCGTATCTAGCGGCGGCTCGGTTCCTCGATCTCCCAGCCATCCGCACGCAGACGCGCACGCTCCATCCCGAGATCCTTGTAGCGTCCGATCTCTCGCCAAGGCATGTCGTCGACCGGCGTGCCGGGATTGATGCGCTGCATGACGCGCTGATCCTCGCGCAACTCGCGCACCACGAGCTGCCGCTCGCCGTGACCGACACGCAGAAGCAGTGACGCGCGAAGCAACGTGGCCATGCTCCCTACCCCCTACGCGTGCCGCTAGAACGTGAAGCGCGTTCCAGACGCGGTGAAGTGTTTCACATCGAAGGCGATGATCTTCGAGGGAGTCGCGCGGAACACGTGCTCCTTCTCGTATTTCTCGGCTTTGGGCCGATAGTCGAAGGTGCGTCCGTATTTCGTGGCGTACTGCCTTGCGATGCGCTTCGCGATGTCGGCCGTGACGCCGCGAACGACATCGACGGTGCCCTGGCCGAAGAGAGCGCGTGTCCCGGTCTGCGTTCCGAAGGCGACACGGGCATCACGCGCGAGGTTCTGCGCCCAATGCGTCCGCTCGCTGCCCTCGAAGTACAGATGGTCGTCGACCCAGGCGCCCCACTGCTGCACGAGGTGCGGACGACCGTCAGCGTCCGTGGTGGAGATCCAATAGAAACGACCGCCGCTCAGGATGCGCTCGACGTCCGCCCACGCGAGCATGCCCCGCGTGCTCTCCGACAGGTAGCCCTTGGGAAGCCGTGGGCGGTCGCGCTTGGGCGCGACTATGCCCGGTCCTCGGTCATCCAGCGCTCGAGGTCGCGCGTGTAGTCGACGACGCCGTCCGGGAACCAGAGCGCGATCTCGCTCTTCGCGGTATCGGGCGCGTCGCTGGCGTGGACGAGGTTACGCAGCCCGACGAGCGCGTAGTCGCCGCGGATGGTCCCGGGCGCGGCTTCGTGCGGGCGCGTCGCGCCGACCATCGCGCGCACGACCGCGATCGCATTCGGACCCTCGAGCACCATCGCGACCACCGGCGACGAGCTGATGACCTTCACCAGGTCGTCGTAGAAGAACTTCCCCTTGTGCACCGCGTAGTGCTTCTCGGCCATCGCGCGATCGACCCGGAATAACCGCAGCGCCGAGATTCGCAGACCCCGACGCTCGAAGCGCGCAAGGATCTCGCCAGAGATCGCACGCTGGACGGCATCAGGCTTCAGCACGACCAGCGTGCGCTCAAGGCTCTGCTCGGGACTCACGACGCGATCTCCATCACGACCTCAGCACCCGCCGGCGCGCGGATCGTCGCGACCGCGGCACGCGGGCCGACCGCCGCGACGTACGCGAGCTCTGGTCGGAGGTAGTGCTGCGCCGCGCGCTGGATGTCCTCGGCGCTGACGCTATCGATGATGTCGCAGACCTCCTCGACCGTGCGAACTCGATCGAGGAACAGCTCCTGCCCCGCCAGCCAGTTCGAGACCCCGCGCGTGTCCTCGAGCCGCAGCTCCAGACGCCCCTTGTTGAAGTCACGCACACGCTCGAGCTCGTCGGGAGGCACGATCTGATCGCGGAGACGCGCGACCTGCGCGAGCGACGCTTCGACGACCTCGCTGATGCGATCGGGCGCGATCCCCGCGTAGATGACCTCGTGGCCCGCGTCGACGTAATTCGAGGAGAACGAATGCACGTCGTACGCGAGCGCGCGCCTTTCGCGAAGCTCGAGGAAGAGCCGGCTCGACATCCCTTCGCCGAGGATCGCGTTGAGCATGTCGAGCGTGTACTTGTCGGGGTGGACCTGCGGCACACCACGCCAGCCGATGCACACATGAGCCTGCTCGGTACGCTTGCCGAGGAGCTTCACCCGCGTCTTCGACGGCTTCGGCGCCACCACCAGACGCGGCGGCTTGCGCTCGGTCACGGCGGCAAACAGCTCGGCGATCGCATCCGACACTTCGTTCGCGTCCACCTTGCCGGCGACGGCGACGACGATCTTCTGCGGCGCGTACCCACGGTCCATGAAGTCGCGCAGCTGGCTCGCCGCCATGCCGAGCACGACGGGCTCGCGACCGGCGACCTCCCAGCCCAGCGGGTGGTTCGGATAGAGAAGCTCGTCGACCAGGGTGTGCACGCGGTCCTGCGGCTGATCCCGATACATCCGCAGCTCTTCGACGATCACCTTCTTCTCGGACTCGACGTCGGAGTCGCGCAGCATCGGCGCCAGGATCATGTCCGCGATAACGTCGAGCGCGACGCGCCAGTGGCGCGCCGGCACGCGCGACCAAAAGACCGTGACCTCTTTGTCAGTCGCAGCGTTCACGACACCGCCACGACTCTCGATTTCCATGCTGATGTCGGCAGCAGTCGGACGCTTGGCCGTTCCTTTGAACACCATGTGCTCGAGGAAGTGGCTCGTCCCGGCGTCACGACGGCTCTCCATGCGCGAGCCTGCGCCCACGAAGATCGCGAGCGAGGCCGAGCGCGTCTCCGGCATTTCCGAGACGAGGATGCGGACGCCGTTCGGAAGGGTGCGCTTCAGGTACTCCACCGCGTCGAACGCTAGCATTGCGTGGGGTCCGCCGTGACGCGAGCGTGAGGAGGGAGTCAGCTCTGGCCGCTAGTTCCGACGCCCTCATTCATTTTCTTTGCGTGCTGCCTGACCATCTGCGCGACCCGCAGCTGGAGAGCGACCACATCACGGTCGTTGATGGTCGCTGGGCGTTCTGCGCTGCGAACGTGCGCCACGAGAAGCACGAATGGGTTTCGACGGGTGGGATCACGCGCGCCGATGTCGCGCGCCAGCTCGCGCAGCGCCGGGGTCAGAAGACTTAGCGGCAGAACACGATGGTGATGTAGACCGCGTCGGGCCCCTGCACGGCGCCGATGCCGGCGCGACGGAAGTTCAGATCCATGATGTTGGTCCGGTGGTTGATCGGCTCCCAGGGCTCGGCCATGAACTCACGATGCAGGGCGTCGACGCCACCGCTCCACACCTTACCGGTGTTCTCGCCGTACCAGCCCGTGCCGCATGCGGGAACGTCGCGCGACGCCGCCGTTCCGTCGTGTCCGTCGTGATACACGTAGCGGACCTCCGTTTCGGCCACGCTGTGCTGACGCGCGGCGTCAGACACGCCGGCGTCGAGCGCCAGAGGAACGAGCCCGCCCTGCAGCCGTGACTCGTTCATCAGGGCGAGCATGCGGAACTCGGCTTGCCGCGTGTCGAGCGAGGTCGCGATCGCCGTGGGCGCGGGCGTCGGACGCGGCGCAGCCGTCGGGTCGGGTCGGGGCTGAGGCGTGGGCTCTGCGATCTGTGGCGGCGCGGGCGCGGGCTCTTCGGTGGGCTGAGGCGCGACGCCGGCGACCGGCCCTGTTTCGGGCTCGGCGCTTGCTGCCGGTGCGGTCTCGGCAACGATATCGAGCGTGACATTCAGGGTCAGGAGGCGGTCGCCGCGCGCGGCCGGCGCCACACGCGCGACGATCTCAGTCGGAGGCGGAAGGCCGGCGTCGTCGCGTGGCGCTGCGGCGAACACGTCGCCCACCACCGCGACGGCGGCGACCTGCACCGCAAGCGCAACGAATATCGCGACGTAGCGCTCGAACGCGCGAAACGTGGCGGCCCGGATCACTCGGTCATCGCGCTCAGCGCGCCGTAGCTGATGAGCAGATCGGCGCCCGCACGCCGGGCGGCGCGGAACGTCTCACGCTCCGCGTCCGCGAGACTGCGCGAGTCATCGGACGCGGTGAAGAAAGCGTGCTCGTCGGCCGTGAAGAACGAGATCAGCGGTCGATCGACGCTCTCCGATACGCGCGTGACGAGGTCGAGGGTCACGAGGCCGGGCTTCAGCACGACCGCGTCCGCGCCCGCGGCGACCTCGCGCGACGCACGAGTGCGAGCGCCGTCACGATCATCGACCGCGACGAGCGGCACGGCGCGCTCGGTCACAGGGATCGATTCGACCGCCGTGCGATGTGCGCCGTACAGAACGCTGTCGAGCTTGACCATCGCCGCGATCGGCAGCTCGGGACGGCCGGCCGCGGATACCGCCGCACGCAGCGACCGCACACTGCCTTCGAGCATCCCCGATGGGATGAGCAGATCCGCACCGGCATCGGCATGCACCGCGGCGATCTCAGCGAGCCGATCGAGCGTTCCGGCAACGTTGGCTTGACCCTCAGCGAAGAGGACGCATTGGCCGTGCGGCGTGTACGCGCAAACGCAGACGTCGGTCGCGATCGCGAGATCCGGTGCGGCGTCTTTCACGGCGTGGATCGCGCGGGCGACGACGTGATCGCGCTCGCTCGCCAGCAGCGCGAGCTCGTCCTTCCGGTCCGACGCGGCGAAGATCAGGAAACCGGCGAGACCCGCGGACGACGCCTCACGTGCGTCGCGCACGAGCTCGGTGATGGAGAGGCGCTCGAGGAACGGTGCGTCGGGCACGCGCTCGCGGTCCTCGACGCGCGCCGAAACGATGACCGGCTGGATCAGCCGCCCGACGATCTCGGGCGCGGCCAGCGCGCGGGACCATAGCGGGTGGTCACGGAGCCGTCCGCGGACCAGCGTCGTCGGGCTCATCGCCGGATGGTACGTGTCTGGGACGCAGCCGGACTCGTCGCGGACCAGCCGGAGGGATACCCTTGCGTCAGATATGAGAGGTCGGGGTGTTTCCGTCGGCGTCTTTGCCCTGACCATCGGCGTCGTGCTCGCCGGGGGAATGGTCTTACGGTCCGGGGAGCCTGCGCAGAGCGCCGCCATCGTTGATACGACACCGACCGAAGGTATGGCGGCGAGCGTCACCGTCGCCGAGCCGGTCGCTGTCGCGAGCATTCCCACGGTCACCGTCGCCGAGATCCTCCCGACGCCCCTCGCCGCACCCGCGAGCGTCGTGTTCCCCGACATGAAGCACGTGTGGCAGTCCCTCAACAATTGCGGACCGGCGGCGGTCGTGATGGCGCTCTCGACGCTCGGCGTCGACGCGAATCAGGAGGCGGCGCGCCTGGCGCTGCGCGGGCCAGACGTGCGACGCGGGATGGGTCCGCAGGGCGTCGGTCCATGGGTCAAGGAGAACTTCGACCTTCGTTCGACGTGGCGCAACGGCGGCACGATCGACACGATCAAGTCGCTCGTTGCCAACGGGTTCGCACCGATGGTGACGCAGTGGATGCAGGACCCCTGGGTCTCGCGCATCGCGCACTGGCGCACCGTGCGCGGCTACGACGACGCCGCCGGCGTGGTCTATGTGAACGATTCGATGCTCGGCAATATGGTCCCGCTGTCTTACGAATGGTTCGGGCGCAACTGGCAGTCGTTCAGTTACCGCTACATGGTCATCTACCGGCCCGAGGACGAGAAACTCCTTAAGGCGATCATGGGTCCGCAGGTGAGCGATGCCGTCATGCGGCGCGACCTGTACCAGCGCGCGAAGACCGAAGCGCTGACGCAGAACACGAACTTCGCGTGGCTCGCCTACGGCGAGGCCGCGTACTCGTTCGGCATGTTCGAGGAGGCGGTCGCGGCGTTCGAGAAAGGTCTCTCG
>Ga0209058_1001410_pt1 | contig 20424 bp, 14 predicted proteins | sample GraSoiAngelo_147_FD_185904 | JGI IMG/M metagenome (GOLD analysis project Ga0209058, IMG submission 185904) | Grasslands soil microbial communities from the Angelo Coastal Reserve, California, USA - 14_1009_05_40cm (SPAdes) (version 2) | ecosystem: Environmental > Terrestrial > Soil > Grasslands ... | reverse complement strand
CTCCGCCATGGCCTCGGAGCCGTCCTCCGAGACGATCCCCGTCCCCGCCTCGGTCCGCTTCCCGGTCGAGCTCGAGCCGCCCGAGGGCTTCTGCCCGGAAGAGCCGGCGTCGTGGCCGCGTATCGAGGGGCGCCTCGAGTGGGTGGGCGGGAGGCTCCTCTACATGCCCCCCTGCGGCGGCATCCAGCAGGGCGTGAGCGTCAGCGTGGTCGGCATCCTCGACCGCTGGCAGGAAGAGCATCCCGACTTCTTCGTGGGCGGCAACGAGGCCGGCATGATCCTGGGCGCGGACGTCCGAGGCGCCGAGGGCGCGGTGTGGCCGCGGGAGGCCGTCCTCCCGCTGACCGGACGTTACATCCGAGTCCCGCCGATCCTCGCCGTCGAGGTCGGCGGGCGCGAGGAGGGCGAGCCCGAGCTGCGCGCGAAGGCCAAGTGGTACCTCGGCCATGGCGTCGCCGTCGTGTGGCTCGTGCTGCCGAAGACCCGCGACGTGCTCGTGGTCACCGCCGGCGGCGAGACGCATCACGCCGTCGGCGATCGCCTGCCGCCACATCCCGCGCTGCCCGGCCTCGAGCCCGCCGTCGAGCGCTTCTTCCGCCAGCTGCCGCCCGCATCGTGAGCGCCCCGCCCGGCGCCTCGCTATAATCCCGTGCTCGTGAGCCCCGAAGAGGAGATCGCGCCGCCAGCGGCGGACTGCGCGCCCCGGCCGCTCGAGGAGAAGCTCGCCGCGGTGCCGCCGCGGCCGGGCGTCTACCTCCTCAAGGACAAGCACGGCAAGATCATCTACGTCGGCAAGGCGGCGAGCCTCCGTGCGCGCGTGCGCACCTATCTCCGCGGCGGCGACGAGCGCAGCCAGGTGCGCTTCCTGGTCGAGCGCCTCGCGGACTTCGAGACCATCGTCACCGCCAACGACAAGGAAGCGCTCATCCTCGAGAACAACCTCATCAAGCAGTACCGGCCGCGCTACAACATCCGGCTGAAGGACGACAAGAGCTACGTGAGCGTCAAGGTCACGGTCGGGGACCCGTGGCCGCGCGTGCTGGTGACGCGCCGGATCGTCAAGGACGGGAGTCGCTACTTCGGCCCCTTCGCGAGCGCGTCCGCGGTGCGCGACACGCTCGACACGATCCGCAAGGTGTTCCCGCTCCGCACGTGCAGCGACCCCGTGTTCCGCAACCGCAGCCGCCCCTGCATCGAGTACGACATCAAGCGCTGCCTCGGCCCCTGCGTGCTGCCGGTCGACCGCGGCGCGTACGAGGAGCACCTCCGGCAGGTGATGCTCCTCCTCGAGGGGCGCAACCACGAGGTGGTCGCGGGATTGCGCCACCGGATGGCCGCCGCTGCGGAGGCCGAGCGCTTCGAGGAGGCGGCCCGCCTGCGCGACCAGATCCAGGCGATCGAGAAGACGCAGGAGCGCCAGCAGGTGGTCGAGCACTGGGGCGCCAACCAGGACGTCTTCGGCCTCTACCGCGAGGGTGGCGCGATCGAGGTCCAGGTCCTCTTCGTGCGCAGCGGCAAGCTGGTCTCCAACCGCAGCTACAGCTTCAACGACTGGGAGTTCCCCGACGCGGAGGTCCTGGAGGCCGTCCTCACGCAGTTCTACCAGGCGACCAACCACGACGTGCCGGACGAGATCCTCCTCCCGGTCGCGATCTCCGACGCCGAGGTGCGCGCCGAGTACCTGAGCGAGCGGCGCGGGAAGAAGGTCGCGATCCTGGTCCCCCGGCGCGGCGACAAGCTCCGCCTGGTCGAGATGGCGGGCGAGAACGCGCGCCAGAGCTTCGCCGAGCGGCGCGACGTGAGCAGAGAGGGCGAGCGCATGGCGGCCGAGCTGCAGGCGCGCCTGCGTCTCGCCAACGCGCCCAAGCGCATCGAGTGCCTCGACATCGCCACCTTCCAGGGGGGCGAGACCGCGGGCGCCATCGTCGCCTTCGACGAGGGGGCGCCGCACAAGGACGGCTACCGCCGCTACCGCATCCGCACCGTCGAGGGCACGGACGACTTCGCGGCGGTGGCCGAGGTGCTGCGCCGGCGCTTCCGCGAGGCGCGCGAGCGCGGCGGGCTGCCGGACCTGCTCGTGATCGACGGCGGCCTCGGCCAGCTCGGGGTCGCGCGTGCGGTGCTCGCCGAGCTCGGCCTGACGGACCTCGAGGTCGTCGGCCTCGCCAAGGAGCGCGTCGAGCGCGACCCGACGGCGAGCGAGATCCGCCGCCGGCCCGAGCGGGTCTTCCTGCCGGGCCGGAAGAATCCCGTGGTGCTCAAACCCAACTCGAGCGCGCTCTTCCTCCTCCAGCGCGTGCGCGACGAGGCGCACCGCTTCGTGAACCTCTATCACCGAAAGCTCCGGGCCCGCGCCCGGCTCTGCTCGCGGCTCGACGCGATCGCGGGCATCGGTCCGCGGCGGCGGCGGGCCCTGCTCCGGCGCTTCGGGAGCCTCCGCCGCATCGGCGAGGCGAGCGCGGAGGAGCTGGCGGCAGTCCCCGGCATCACGCTCACGCTCGCGGCACAGATCAAGGAGGAGCTCGCCCGGACCTGAGCGGCCGTCGTCGTCCCGCCCCGGAGGAGACGCGTGGTGGAGGTGCGGGCCGGGCTCGGGGTGGTGACGGTCGGGGTGCTCGCGGGCGAGATCGGCGCGGCGGCGTGGGCGCCGCCGCCGGCGGTGCTGCTCGGGGCGCCCGCCCTGCCGCTCGTCCTCTGGATCGCGACGGGCAGGCGCTGGCGCAGCCTCGCGTGGGCAACCGTGGGCGTGGCCGCGCTCGCGCTCGGAGCTGGCCGCATGCACCCCGTCACGTCGCCCTTCCTGCAGGCGGCCGACGTGGCCCGCCTGCGGCTCCCGCTTGCGACCGTGCTCGAGGGCCGCATCGTGGCGGCACCCGAGCGGCACCCGGGCCGCGCGGTGCTCGTGGTCGAAGCCGAGGCGGTGGGCCGCGGGGCGGCGCGGCGCCGGGTGTGCGGCCTCGTGCGGCTCGCCGTCCGCCACCCGGCGCGCCGCTGGCGCTACGGCGAGCGGCTGCGGGTGGAGACGACGCTCCGCGCGCCGCACAACTTCGAGAACCCGGGCCGCTTCGACAACGTCGGGTACCTCGCCCGGCGGGGCGTGCGTGTGACCGCGTCGGCGTGGAGGGGCGGCGAGGTCGAGCGGCTGCCGGGGCGCACCCGCAGCCTCCGGGCGCGCCTCGAGCGATGGCGCGACCGCCTCGCGACGGCGATGGCCGCGGCCGTGCCGTCCCCCGAGGGCGCGGTGCTGCGCGCCCTCATCGTGGGCGACGAGGAGGGCATCGACGCGGACCTGCGCGAGGCGTTCACGCGCGCCGGCGTGGTGCACGTGCTCTCCATCTCGGGCCTGCACGTCGGCCTGGTCGCGGTGGCCGGCTTCGCGCTCGCGCGCTGGCTCCTCGCGCGGAGCGAGCGGCTGCTGCTCGCCGCGGACGTCGAGCGGCTCGCCTCGGCGCTGAGCCTCGGGCCGGTGGCCCTCTACACGGCGCTCGCGGGCCTCGGGGTCGCGACGCTGCGCTCGGCGATCATGGTCACGGCCGCGGTCCTGGCGGGGCTCCTCGGCCGCCGGGCGGACGTGCTCCGCACCCTCGCGCTCGCGGCGCTCGTGCTGGCGCTCGCCTGGCCGGGAACGCCGCTCGAGATCGGCTTTCAGCTCTCCTTCGTGTCCGTCGGGGCGATCGTGTATGGAATGCGGCGGCTCGCGCCCGGCGCGCCGGTGGGGTCGTGGCGCGCGCGCCTCGGCGCGGCCGCGCTCGTCTCCCCCTGCGCGCTCCTCGGGACGGCCCCGCTGACCGCCTTCCACTTCCACCAGGTGTCACTGGTGGGCCTGGTGGCGAACCCGCTCACCATCCCGATCTTCGGCTCCGCGGTCGTGGTCATCGGGCTGGTCGGTGCGGTCGCGGAGCCCGTGCTGCCCGGCGCCGCCGCGGTGCTCTTTCGGCTCGCGGGCCTCGTGCTGCGTCCCGGCATCGCGCTCGTCCGCGCGCTGGCGCGGCCGGCGTGGGCGGCCGTCGACGTGCCGATCCCGAGCCTGCTCGAGCTGGCGCTCGTCTACGGGCTCCTCGCCGGGCTCCTCGCGCTGCCGCGACGCGGGGCGCGGGTCCTCGCCGTCCTGGCGCTCGCTGGTCTCGCTGCGGACGCGACGTGGTGGACGCGCGAGCGGTGCTGCGCCGAGCGCCTGCGCGTCACCTTCCTCGACGTGGGGCAGGGGGACGCTGCGGTCCTCGAGCTCCCCGGGGGCCGCGTGCTGGTGGTCGACGCGGGCGGCTTCCCGGGCGGGGACTTCGACACCGGCGCGGCGGTGGTGGGGCCCTTCCTCTGGTCGCGCAAGATCCTGCGCGTCGACGCGCTCGCAATGACTCACGCGCACCCCGACCACTCGGGCGGCCTGCCGTACCTGCTCGCGCACTTCCGTCCGCGCGAGTTCTGGTGGACCGGCGTCCCCGGCGAGGGGGTAGAGTGGGAGCGCCTCGCGGCCGCGCTCGCGGGGAGCGGGACCCGTGTCCGCGTCCTCGCCGCGGGTGCATCGCTCCCCGCGCTCGGCGACGCGACCGAGGTTCTGCACCCGCCCGCCGACGGCGGCTACGCCTCGCTCAACGACTCATCCCTCACGCTCAGCGTGCGCGCGGGCGCGACCGCCGTCCTCCTGACCGGCGACATCGAGGCGCGCGCCGAGGAGCGGCTCCTCCTCGCCCCGGCGCGCCTGCCGGCGGCGGTGCTCAAGGTCCCGCACCACGGCAGCCGCACCTCGAGCACGCCGCGCTTCGTCGACGCCGTGGCGCCGCGCGTGGCGGTCATCTCCGTGGGCGCCGACAATCGCTACCGCCTCCCGTCCGCCGAGGTGGAGGCGCGCTACCGGGCGCGCGGTGCATGCACGCTCCGCACCGACCACTGCGGGGCGATCACGGTTGCGGCCGATGGCGCCCGGATCGAGGTGCGGACGACGCGGTCGGGCTGCGCCTGCCCGACGGCCACGCCGCGTTGGTGAGGCCGTGCCGGAGCGCATCTCGAGCCCCAGCCGATCGCGCACGCTGCTCACCCCGCCGTCGGGCCCGAGCTGCGAGTCCTCGACCAGGGCGCTCTTGCCGCGGGTCGCCCCACACCTGCCCGGCGCACCGCGTTGACTTTGCGGGACCCCGTCCCTATCGTACGTGCATGATCGAGGAGGCAAGCACGCCCACCCTCACCCCGCTCGCCCTCACGCCCCGTGCGGTCGAGATGGTGAAGCAGGTGCGGGCGAAGGAGGGGTTCTCGGAGGCCCACGCGCTGCGGGTCTCGGTCGTCGGGGGCGGGTGCTCGGGGTTCAGCTACCAGCTCGACTTCGATGAGCACGTGCGCGAGGAGGACCGGGTGCTCGAGTACGACGGGGTGCGGGTCCTGGTCGACCCGACCAGCGCCGAGTACCTTGCCGGCACCGAGATCGACTTCGTGTCGAGCCTCCACGGCGGCGGGTTCAGGTTCTCGAACCCGAAGGCCACCCACACCTGCGGCTGCGGTTCGTCCTTCGCGGTGTAGTGTCCGGGACACCGGGAGCGGGCGGGCCGTGAGCCCGCGTGCCGCCCTCGTGTACGAGCACGTCGCCTTCGACCTCGACGGCACGCTGATCGACTCGCGCGCCGACCTGACCGCGGCCGTGAACCACGTGCTCCGGCGCCTCGGCCTCGCGGAGCTGCCGCCCGCCATCCTCTACCGCTACGTGGGCGACGGTGCGCGCGTGCTGGTCGAGCGCGCGCTCGGCTCCGACCACCAGGACCGGCTCGCGGCCGGGGTCGAGGCGTTCATGGCCTACTACGGCGCGCACCTCCTCGACGCCACGCGGCCGTACCCCGGCGTTGAGGAGGCCCTCGCCGCCCTCGCCGCGCGCGGGGTCGCGTGCTCGGTGCTCACCAACAAGCCCGAGGCGATGAGCCGCGCGATCCTGGAGGGGCTCGGGCTCACCGCGCGCTTCGTCGCGGTCCTGGGCGGCGACTCGCTCCCCGTGCGCAAGCCCGATCCCGCCGGCCTCGAGCGGCTCCGCGCGCTCACCGCGACGGCGCGCGAGCGGATGCTGCTGGTGGGGGACTCGGGCATCGACGTGCGCACCGCGCGCGCGGGCGGCGTCGCGTTCTGCGGTGTGGCGTGGGGGCTGGCGCCCGAGGCGCTCGAGGCGGCGCAGCCCGAGCGGATCATCACGCACCCGCGCGAGCTCGTCGCGGTGGTCGAAGGCGGCGAGTTCCGATGAGCGATCCCGTGCCATTCGCGCGTGGCGGCGCCTGCCCGCCCCCGGTCGGGGGAACGAGGTCCGGCCGCTCGTTCGCCGCAGCCGCCATGATGACCCGGACGGCCTCCTAGGCAGCCGTGCCCGCCGCAGCCCGGAGCGCACCCCCGCGCCGCAACCGCGTGGGCTCCGTGTCCCTTGCGATGGCCGCGGGCGGCGCGGCTGCGTGCCACCTCGGCTTGCGGGGCGGGCCCTTCGCCGGCTCGACCTGGCTCCGGGTCGTCGCGGCGGGTTTCGAGGCGGCGACGGTCGGCGGGTTCGCGGACTGGTTCGCCGTGACCGCCCTCTTTCGCCATCCCCTCGGGCTCCCGATCCCGCACACGGCGATCATTCCCGCCCGGCGGGCGAAGATCATCGAGGGCATCGTCACCATGGTCGAGGAAGACTGGCTCTCGCCGGATGCGATCAGCGCGCGGCTGGCGCGCCTCGCGCCCGGCGCCCTCGTCGTCGAGTGGCTCCGCGACCCCGCGCACGTCGAGCGCGTGTCCGCCCCCGTGCGCGACGTGCTGCGCGGCCTCGCGCCCACGCTCACCGGGGCGGAGGCGGTCGGCTTCGTCGAGCGTGCCCTCCAGCGCCAGCTCCGAGAGCTGCCCGTCGATGTCGGCACGGGCGCCTGGCTCCGCCGCGCCGTCACGAGCGACGGCGCCGGAAAGGCCTTCGAGACGGTCGCCCTGTCGCTCGCCAACCTCGCCGAGCGCCCGCGCACCGCGACCCAGCTCCACTGGTGGCTCGACCGGTCGGCGCGTACGCTGCGCGCGGGTGGCCAGCGGCTCATCCCGTTCGTCCTGCGCCGCCGCTTCGTGCAGCGGCGACTCGTCGAGGCCGCCTGTGGATACGCCGCGGCCGAGCTGCGGGCGGCAGCGGGCGACCCGCAGCACCCGCTCCGCGGAGCGGCGCAGGGCGCCCTGCTCCGCCTTGCGGAGCGGCTCGCCGAGGGGGACCCCAAGGCGCTCGCCGACGCCGAGCGGCTGCGGACGGCGCTCCTCGAGAGCCTCGAGGCGGGTCCGCTGGTGCGCGACGGGCTCGCGCGGCTTCGTGCCCAGCTCGAGCAGGACCTCGCCGACCCGCACGGCGCGCTCGCGGCCCTCATCGATCGCTGGCTTCGCTCCGCCGCCGTCGAGCGGCTCGGCGACCCCGAGCGGCGTGTCGCCTTCGACCGGTGGGTGCGCGCGACGGCAGACGACCTGCTCCGTCGCTACCACCACGAGATCGGGCGCACCGTGCGAGAGAACCTGGAAGCGCTCGAGACGGGCAGGCTGGTGGCGCAGATCGAGGAGCGCGTCGGCGCCGACCTCCAGTTCATCCGCCTGAACGGGGCCGTGGTGGGCGGCCTGGTCGGCGTGGTCCTCGCGCTCGCGCACTGGCTCGCCGGCTGAGGGGCCTGTTGCCGGCCCCCCGGCCGGGCCCCTCCGCCGCAGGAGCGCGACGCGAGGCTGCCGTGCGCGGAGGCGGGGGCGCCGCGGGAATCGGGCGGGCCCCCCGGATCGCCGGATCACGCGCCGGCGCCGCCGCCGACCAGCGTCTCGTAGACCGCCCGATACGCGGCCGCCGCCCGGCTCCACGAGAAGTCCTGCGCCATGCCGTTCGCGATCAGGCGGGCCCAGAGGGCGGAGTCGCGGCGGGTGCGGAGCGCGCGCTCGAGGGCGGCCAGGAAGGCCGCGGGCGTGTAGGGGGTGAACTTGAAGCCCGTGCCGGCGCCGGTCGCGGGATCGAACTCCGCCACGCTGTCGTCGAGGCCGCCGGTCGCGTGCACGATGGGGACGGTCCCGTAGCGCAGGCTGTAGAGCTGGTTCAGGCCGCAGGGCTCGAAGCGCGACGGCATCAGGAAGACGTCCGCCCCCGCCTCGATGCGGTGCGCGAGCCCCTCGTCGAAGCCGATGCGCACCCCGACACGTCCCGGGAAGCGAGCCGCCAGCCCGCGGACCGAGTGCTCGTAGCGCTCGTCGCCGCTGCCGAGCACCGCGAGCTGCGCGTCCAGGGGCTCGAGGGCCCCGGGCAGGGTCGCGGCGAGCAGGTCGAGGCCCTTCTGCTCGGCCAGGCGGGAGACGACACCCAGCAGCGGCGGGTCGTCCCGGACGGCGAGCCCGAGCTCGGCCTGGAGCGCCTGTTTGCAGCGGGCCTTGCCGGCCAGGTCGTGCGCATCGTAGCGCGCCGGGAGGTGGGGATCGGTGGCGGGGTTCCAGACGCCGTCGTCGATCCCGTTCAGGATGCCGCGGAGCGCCGCGCGGCGGGCTCGCAGCACGCCGTCGAGGCCCTCGCCGAACGCGGGCGTCTGGATCTCGGCCGCGTAGCGCGGGCTCACCGTGGTGAGCGCGTCGGCGAGGACGATGCCGGCCTTCAGGTAGTTGATCTCTCCGTGGAACTCGAGGAACTCCGGCACGAAGTAGCGGGCGTCGAGGTTCAGGAGGTGCCACTGGTCGGCCGGGAAGCGGCCCTGGTAGGCGAGGTTGTGGAGGGTGAGGACGGTGCGCACGCGCGCGAGCTCCGGGTAGAGCTCGGCGGTGCCGCGCAGGAAGGCGGGCGCGAGCGCGCTCTGCCACTCGTGGACGTGCAGCACGTCGGGCGGCTCGGCCGCGGCGCGCAGCCACTCGAGCGCGGCGCGGCAGAAGAAGGCGAAGCGCTCGGCGTTGTCGGGCCAGTCGCGCCCGCCCTCGCCGTAGAGGCCGTCGCGGTCGAAGTAGCGGTCGGCGCGCAGGAGCACGGTCGGCACGGGCGCGCCGGGTACGCGCACGACGTCGGCCGGCTCCATGCGGCTCCCGACCGGCGCGTGCAGGCGCATGCCGGGCGGGGGCCCGCCGGCCGCGCGGAGCGCCGTGCGGTATCCCGGGGCGCACACCGTCACCTCGACGCCAGCTCCGGCGAGCGCCCGCGGCAGCGCGGCCAGCACGTCGGCGAGGCCTCCCGTCTTGGCGTACGGGTAGACCTCGGACGCGAGCATCACGACGCGCATCGGTCCGTCGGGCGGCGGCCCTCAGGCCGTGGCGGCGCGCTGCTCGCGCTCGCCCTGCGCCGGCTCGAGCGCGTGGTCGAGCACTTCCTCCACCCTGTCGACGAAGACGAAGCGCATGGCGCGCCGCACCGGCTCGGGCACGTCCTCCAGGTCCTTCTCGTTGCGCCGCGGGAGGATGACGGTCTCGATGCCGGCGCGCTTGGCGGCCAGCACCTTCTCCTTGACGCCGCCCACCGGCTCGACCTTGCCGCGCAGCGTGATCTCGCCCGTCATGGCCACGTTTGGGCGTACGTGCCGACCCGTCAGGAGCGAGGCGAGCGAGGTGACGATGGTGACGCCGGCCGACGGCCCGTCCTTCGGGATGGCGCCGTGCGGGACGTGGATGTGGATGTCGGTGTTCTCGAAGAAGTCGGGCGCGATGCCGAGGCGGTTCGCGCGCGCGCGCACGTAGCTGAGTGCCGCCTGCGCCGACTCCTTCATGACCTCGCCGAGGTGGCCGGTGAGCGTCAGGTTCTTCCTGCCCGACATGCGGGTCGATTCGATGAAGAGGATGTCGCCGCCGTTCGGCGTCCAGGCGAGGCCGACCGCCACGCCGGGCTCCTCGGTGCGCTCGGCGACCTCGGAGAAGAACTTGTCGGGGCCGAGGTACTCGCGCACCTTCTCGGCGGTGCACACGACCGGCTCGGTGCGCCCTTCGGTGATGCCGCGCGCGACCTTCCGGCACACGCGCCCGATCTCGCGCTCGAGGTTGCGCAGCCCCGCCTCGCGCGTGTGGGCGCGGATGATGTGCACCAGGGCGTCGTCGCCAAAACGGAGATTCTCCTCCCGGAGACCGTTCTCCGCGAGCTGCTTCGGGATCAGGTGCCGGCGCGCGATCTCGAGCTTCTCCTCCTCGGTGTAGCCGGCCAGCTCGATCACCTCCATGCGATCGCGGAGCGCGGGCGGGATCGGGTCGAGCACGTTGGCGGTGGTGACGAACATGACCCGCTGCAGGTCGAAGGGGACGTCGAGGTAATGGTCCTGGAAGGTGTTGTTCTGCTCGGGATCGAGCACCTCGAGCAGCGCCGAGGCGGGGTCGCCGCGGAAGTCCATGCCGAGCTTGTCGATCTCGTCGAGCATGAAGAGGGGGTTGTTGGAGCCCGCGTTCTTTATGTTCTGGATGATGCGGCCGGGGAGCGCGCCGATGTACGTCCGGCGGTGGCCGCGGATCTCCGCCTCGTCGCGGATGCCGCCCAGCGACAGGCGCACGAACTTGCGGCCCATGGCGCGCGCGATCGATCTGCCGAGCGAGGTCTTGCCCACGCCGGGCGGGCCGACGAAGCAGAGGATGGGGCTCTTTGGGTCCTTGCGCAGCTGGCGCACGGCCAGGTACTCGAGGATGCGGTCCTTGATCTTCTCGAGGTCGAAGTGGTCCTCGTCGAGGACCTGGCGCGCGTGGCGGAGGTCCAGGTTGTCCTCGGTCGAGACCGACCAGGGCAGCGACACCAGCCACTCGAGGTAGGTGCGCACCACCGAGTGTTCGGCCGACTCGGGCGGGATCATGCGCAGCCGCTCGAGCTCGTGCTCGGCGGCCTTGAGCGCCTCGGGCGGCATCCTCGCCTCCTCGACGCGCCGGCGCAGCTCCTCGACCTCGGCCGTCTTGCCGTCACCCTCGCCGAGTTCCTTCTGGATCGCCTTCATCTGCTGGCGGAGGTAGAACTCCTTCTGGTTCTTGTTGAGCTCGGACTGGACCTGCGACTGGATCTTGTGCCCCAGCTCGAGCAGCTCGATCTCGCGGTTCAGGATGGTGGAGAGCTTCTCGAGCCGCGCCCGCACGTCGAGCGTGGAGAGCAGGTCCTGCTTCTCCTCGAGCGAGATGTTCAGGTTGGAGGCGATCAGGTCGGTCACCTTGCCCGGGTCCTTGATGTTCATCACCACCACCTGCAGCTCGTCGGGCAGGTAGGGGATCATGGAGACGAACTTGGCGAACTGGTTCACCATGTGGGCCTGGACGGCATCCAGGTCCTTGGAGGGCTCGAAGCGGTCCTGCAGGTGGCGGACGCGGGCGCGGAAGTACGGCTCGCGCTGCGTGTAGGCGGCGATCTCGATGCGGCGGAGGCCCTGCACCAGGATGCGCACGCTCTGGTCGGGGTACTTGAGCATCTTGAGGATGCGGCCGGCGGTCCCGCGCGCGTAGAGGCCCTCGGGCGCGGGCGTCTCCTCCTCGGGGTTCTTCTGCTCCGCGAGGCCGAGCATGCGATCGGCGGCGAGGCAGTCCTCGACCAGCTTGAGCGAGGCGCCGCGCGAGATGAGCAGCGGCACGATGGCCGAGGGGAAGATCACCACCCCGCGCAGCGGCAGGATGGGCAGCTCGGCCGGCACCGTGACGCCGCTCGTGTCCTCGTCGAAGCCGAAGAAGCGCTGGCCCCCTTCGGGGTTCAAGCCCGGGGACTCGCGGCTCGGATCGTCCTCCGCCATGCCTAGACCTCCACCCCGATCTCGAGACGCGGGGCGACGCGCCCCGGCTCTTGGTAGACCACTCCCATGTACGCGCTCGTGCAAAACGCGGGTCGAATCTAACGCAGGGGGTCCGGACGCACAAGAGGATCCACGTGCACGGGAGGCACGCGCCGCCTCGACACTCCGGAGCGAAGCCGGTAGCATCGCCCTTCGCGTGAGAGCGACGAAGACGTTCCGCCTCGAGGAAGCGAACGCGATCGTGCCGCGTCTGCACATCCTGATGGAGCGCTTGCAGCGTGGCGCGCTCCAGCTGCACGAGGAGATGAACGGTCTCGCGCGCGAGACGGGCGTGACGCTCGCGGCGCTCGCGCCGGAGGAGCTCTTGCGGCGACGGCCTGCGGCGCGCGCCCTGGTGGAGGAGCTCGACGGGATCGTCGAGGAGATCGAGGCGAGCGGCGCGCACCTGAAGGACGTGCAGCTCGGCCTGGTCGACTTCCCCGCGGAGCTGGAGGGCGAGATCGTCTACCTCTGCTGGCAGTTCGGGGAGCCCGAGGTCGCCTTCTGGCACCGGATCGATGACGGCTTCGCGGGGCGGCAGCCGCTGCCCGGCCCGGCGCGTCCGCGCTACCTCCAGTGATCGGGCTGGTCCGCTTTCTCTACCTCCTCGCCCTGGCGCTCTGGGTGGGCGAGGTCGCGTGCTTCTCCTTCGTGGTGGCGCCCGCCGTCTTCGGCGTCCTCGGCGAGGCGCGAGCGGGCGACGTGGTCGGGGCCATCTTTCCCCGCTACTACGGGCTCGGCACGGCCGCGGGCGCGGGCGCGCTCGCCTGCGGCGTCGTGCTGGCGCGCCGGGCGACGGCCGGGGCCTGGTGGACGGGGGCCGTGGTCGCGCTGGCACTCGGGCTCGCGGCCACCCTGTGGGCGGGCCGGGTGGTGCACCCCCGCGCCCAGCGCCTGCGGGTCGCCCTCCACGCCCGCGGCGAGGCGCCCTCGGCCGACCCGGCGTTTCGGCGCGCGCATCGCACCGCCGTCGCGCTGAACGGCGTCGCCCTGCTGGCCGGCCTGGTCGGGCTCTCCGCGGCCGCGCTCCGGCAGTGATGGCGGCGCCCTACCGCGGCGTCCTCTTCGACCTCTTCGGCACGCTCGTCACCGTCGATACCGGGCGGCTCCCCGAACTCGAGCTCGACGGCGTACGCCACCGCACCAAGATGGGCGCGCTCGCGCCGGCGCTCGCCGCGTGGGTGCCGGGCGTGTCGCTCGCGGATTTCGCGCGCGCGCTCCGCGCGGTGAGCGACGAGCTGGCGCGAGCGCGCGCCGTCGATCACACGGAGGTGCCCTCGCGCGAGCGCTTCCGGCGCGCGCTCGCGCGCGTCGGCTGCGCCGACGGCGTGCTGGCCGAGGCGGCCGCCGACCTCTCGCGCGCGCACATGGCGCTGGTCGCCGCCGCGACGGTGCTCCCGCCGGCGCACGCCGAGCTGCTCGCGGCGCTCCGCCCGCGCTACCGGCTCGGCGTGGTGACCAACTTCGACGACACCGCGACGGGCTACGACATCCTCGTGCGGCACGGCATCGCGCCCTGGCTCGACACGGTGGTGATCTCGGAAGCCCTCGGGCTCCGCAAGCCGCATCCGGCCATGGCGCGCGCCGGGCTGCGCGGGCTCGGGCTCGGGGCGGGAGAGACTCTGCTGGTCGGCGACACGTGGGGCGAGGACGTCGCCGGCGCGCGCGCGGCCGGGCTCGACGCGGCGTGGATCGACGCCCACGGACACGGCGTTCCTGCCGGCGCCGCGCCGCCCCGCTACCTGCTGCGCGCGCTGCCGGAGCTGGCGGCGCTCCTGTGAGGGGCAGCCGTCGCCTCCAGATCGCCGTCGCGGGCGGCGGCGTGTGCGGCCCGCGCACCGCGGCGCTCGCGCGTGCGGTCGGGCGCGAGATCGCGCGCGCCGGCGCCGTCCTCGTCTGCGGCGGGCTGGGCGGCGTCATGGAGGCCGCGGCGCGCGGCGCGACGGAGGCGGGCGGCACGGTGATCGGCATCCTGCCCGGCTACGAGCACGGCGCCGGCAACCGCTACCTGACCGTCGCCCTGCCCACCGGCCTCGGACACGCGCGCAACGTGCTCGTCGCGGCCGCGGGCGATGCCCTCATCGCGCTCCCCGGCCAGCACGGCACGCTTGCCGAGGTCGCGCTGGCGCGCGTGCTGGGGCGGCCGGCGGTCGCGCTCGGGCGGTGCGACGTGCGCGGCGTCGTCGCCGCGCGCACGCCGGGCGAGGCCGTGCGACGCGCGCTCGCGCTCGGGCGGCGGGCCAGGGGGCAGTCCGACTAGCCGAGACCGCGGCGCTCGTGGGCGCGCGCTCGACGGGGCATCATAGGGCCGGCAGTCCTTCGTCCAGCATGATCTCGGCCCACTCCGGAACCGGGGGGACGCGCTTGCAGAGATCGCGCCGCGCGCGATGCAGGCACTCCAGGGCCCGGTAGAACGGGTAGTGGGGCGGGACCCCCCCGTTGCCCGCCGACAGGTACGACTCCAGGAAATGCTGGGCGGGGCCGTCCAGGGCATGGAAGGAGCCCAGGTGAACCAGCGCCAGCCGTTGGAGGGACACGACGAACCAGGCGACATCTCGGCCGGGGTCCGCGACGTCGTACTCGTCCAGGTCGATCACCGTCGTGCGCGGGCCGCTCAAGAACACGTGCTCGGGAATGTAGCTGCCGTGCCCGGCGCAGTATTCGACGGTGCCGGGCGCCGGCGCTGCGGCTTCCAGCTCTCGGAAGAGCCGCGCACCCTTGTCACTGAACGGCTGTCCGAAGCTCGTGACCTGGTCGGTCCATTGTCGGAAACGGGAGAACTCCCTGCGGATGTCCACCGCGTTGCCGAGCCGGGGCGCTGCGGTGTGAAATCGTGCCAGCCACTGCCCACACCGCTCGGCGGCCGCGCGGCGCTCGTGCGGGATGCCGCTCAAGAGAGTCTCCTTCGCCGACGGCCCCTGAACTTTCTCTTCCAGCAGGACTCGCACCGAGGGCAGATACGCGAGCGGCCGGGGAATCGAGAATTCCGCCTCCGGGCCGAAGCCGGCTTGCCAGACGGTCTCCCTTGTTCGAAATACGCCTGCCTGATCGACCTCGTACACTTTGCCGATCACGCCGTGGCACCCGGTTTCGGTTTTCACGGTGATCTCGCACGTGCAGCGTTCCCGATGCCATTTGAGCGGTTGGATGCGCACCGCCTGCGGCGCACCCCAATGCCACTCGGAGACGCACAGCCGACCGAGTTCCGAGCGGAATTCGCCCTGATCGAGCACGGCCGCGAAGGGCGAAACGGTGGCGCGTTTGCCGCCGCGAACGGGTCCGAGCATCATCCCACCCCCGTCGTGGCCTTGATGCCCGGGGCGAAATGTTCATCCAAGACCGTTCCGAGCTCTCGCTTGAAGTTGGCAAAGTGTCGAGACAGGCTGCGGTGGTGCCCCCACCAGGCGAGCCACTCCAGGGACTGGTAGAGGGCCACGCCGGCCAGCTGCCGACGAAAATCCTCCCAGCCCATGCGCTGCCCGGTCTCAGCCTGGTACTGCTCGAAGTATGCGGTCCACATGGCGTGCCGCTGCGCCGCGGTCCATTTGCCCGAAGTGAGGCTCACGAGATCGAACGTGCCCGGACCCAGCGCCGCCGTTTCCCAGTCGATCACGACGATTCGCCTGGCCGTGCTGCCTTCTCGCAGCATGACGTTCTTTCCGAAGAACTGGCCGTGGATCACGGACCGCGGCAGCGCCTCGAGCCAGGCGATGCGTTCGACATAGCAGTCGAGCCCGCGCCCGACGAGCTCGCGTTCCGGGGCGTCGAGACTGGGCAGGATCTTCTCGACGCGCTCGACACACCCACGGTAATGCGCCCGGTCATACCGGGGGAGAAAGCTCGTCTGGGCCTCCGGCAGGTCGCGGGTCGCCGCGTGAAAGCGGGCGGCCCAGCGGGCGGTCGCCGTCCAGTGGGGCAGGTCGAGCGTGTTGTGCAGTACCGTCCGACCAGCATCTTCGAGAAAGATCCAGAATCGCCCGTGATCGGGCTCCCACCGGAACGCGTAGAGGTGGAGCGTCCCGAAGTGCTCCGGGGAAAGGAGCGATAGATACATCCGGAGTTCGCGGCGGCCGTGCTCGAGATCGAACTCGCGCACCGTCCGCGCCTTCTCCATCTGATGGTCCGGGTTCAAGTCCTTGAAGAAGACGCGAAGCGGCTCGTCGCCGTCGAGCGAGAGGCGCAAGCGCTCGGTACGGAAACTCGAGCTCGACGACGAGAACTCCCGGCGCATCGCGCGAATCCGGACGGGTCGCCCTCGGAGGCGGGACAGCCCCTCCTCGAGGGTCTCCGCCATCAGCGAGGTGATCCGGTCGTCGCTCGACTGCCGGCTCAGCGGGCCTGCCATGCCAGGGACGGCGTCGCCTCCGCGAGGCAGCCCCGCTCCAATTGCAGCTCCACGTCGCACATCGAGAGCGCGCTCGTCCGGTGGGTGATCAGGAACGCCGTGCGGCCGCGCATCAGGCGACCCATGGCCTCGAGGATCGCGGCTTCGGTCTTCACGTCGACCGCGCTCGTGGGCTCGTCGAGGATCAGGAGGGGCGCGTCCTTGAGGAACGCGCGCGCAAGCGCGATGCGCTGGCGCTCGCCGCCGGAGAGCTGCATCCCGCGCTCCCCGACCGGCGTCGCGTAGCCCCGCGGCAGGCGGACGATGAAGTCGTGCGCGCCCGCTGCCTCCGCGGCCCGCGCGATGTCGAGGTCGCTCGCCGCCGGGCGCCCGTAGGCGATGTTCTCCGCGATGCTGCTCGAGAACAGCACGGGCTCCTGGAGCACGATGGCGAACTGTTTGCGCAGGTCGGCGAGGCGGTAGTCCCGCAGGTCGACGCCGTCGAGGAGGATGGTGCCGGCCGTCGGGTCGTAGAATCGGGTGAGGAGGCTCACGAGCGTCGTCTTCCCGGCGCCCGTCGCCCCCACGATCGCAACCCGCGTGCTCGCCTCCACCTCGAAGGTGACGTCGCGCAGTACCGGGTGCTCGCCGTCGTAGGCGAAGCAGACCTGCCGGAACGCCACCGCGCCGGCGGCGCGCACCAGAGGACGAGCGTGGGGTCGCTCGGGGACGTCGGGCCGCTCGTCTAGGAGCGCGAAGGCCCGCTCGGCGCTCGCGAGGTAGGACTGGAGCGCCGACGCCTTTCGGCCGATCGTCTTCAAGGGTTCGTAGAGCTGCCCCACGTACCCCATCACGATCAGCAGCTGTCCCAGCGTGAGGGCGCCGGAGCGGACGTGGCGGACGCCGATGACCAGGACGGCGGCGGTACCGAGCGCCGTGACGAGCCCCACGAACAGGCCATAGCGGCCCTGGAGCAGCGCGAGGCTCATGCGCGCCGCCATCCCCTCGCGCGAGCGGCTGACGAACCGGTCGGTCTCGCGCGTCTCCTGCCCGAACGCCTTGACCACGCGCAGCGCCCCGAGCATCTCCTGCACGATGGCGGCCGCCGCGCTCTCGAGCTTCTTCGCGTGCCGCGACTGGCTGCGCATGCGCGGGCGATAGAAGCGCGACAGGAAGAAGAGGGGCGGCGAGATGGCCAGCGCCACGAGCGCGAGCTGCCGGTCGAGATGGGCGGTGACGGCGAGCATCGTCACGAGCGTGACCGCCGCCGCGAGCGCCGGAATCACGCCTTCAACCGTGACGTATTGGATCGCGGGCGCGTCCTGCTGGATGCGGTGGAGGGCGTCGGCGGTTCCCCGCGAGTCGTGATACGAGACGGACAGGCGTTGGACCTGCTCCACGAGGCGGGCGCGGAATTCGAGGACCAGCCGCTCCCCGACCCAGGAGCGCAGCAGCGTGCCAGCGAGCGCCTGCACCTGGCCTATCGTCGCGACGGCCACGAGCAGGGCGATCGCGAACAGCAGGATCGCGGCGGGGGACTGCCCGGCCACCGGGAACAACGGCCGCAGGAACGCGGGCAGCGGGTGCCCGCCGAGGACCGAATCCACCACGATCTTGACCGGCACTGGATTGAGGAGCGCCACGGGGCTCGCGAGCAGCCCGAGCCCGAAGACGCCCGCCAAGTGGAGCCAGTACGGGCGCGCCTGCCGCAGAAGCCGCCGGTACAGGGCGGCGCTGCCCATCACACGCCGCTGTCCGGAAGGCGCGTGCGGCCTCACGATTCCTGCCTTCCCGCTCGCTCGATCGCGCGGGCGACGGCGCCGATGGCTGCACCGCACTCGAAGACGCCCCGCAGCGTGACCAGCAACGCGGCGAGGCCGAGGACCACTCCGCCCGTCCATGCCCCGTCGAGGGTCGCTCCCAGAGAGAGGCCGGCGGAGATCACGACGACCCCGAGCCCCGTGAGCGACAACCCGGGCCAGGCCCGGAAACGCACGAGTTGTCGGCCGGCGCCGTGGTCCTCGCACGCCATCAGCAAGCGGGCCACGCCGAGGAGACCGGCCCGGATCTCGAGGTCCCAGCGGTCGAATTCACCGCCGCGGCGAACCGGGCCACCGAGCGATCGGAGGACCGCGCCGGTGGACTGCAAGATCCGCTCGGGAGCCACTCCACGCTCCCGCCAGATCGCCCACGACCGCGGCCGGGGAGACGACCATTGGGCGCCGTCACCCAGGCACGGGTGAAAGCCGTTTCCCAACCGGCCAAAGAGGCGCGCCAGGGGCTGGATCAAGTTGAGCGCGGCGGTCCGAGCGCGCCGCTTGCAGCGGGCGAGGCGCGACGGGGGCGCGCCGGAGAACGTTGCATGCGCTGCGCTCAGCGCGGCTTGGGTCACGGACACCGAGGTTGCGAGGGCGAGTACGGCGAGGACGAGCCATGGAGGGGTCCAGAGGGGTCCCAGCCCGGCCAGGAGACCGAGGACCGGGATACTCACGCACAATTCGGGCATGAGGGGCAGGCTGCCGAGCGCACTGGGTCGGCGCTCGTACATGCGCTGAAACGGTGCCGTTCCCCAGACGCCGTGATAGATCCGTCCCCGTCGCCACCGCAGCGATTCCTGCAGGCCCTTCCCGTAGATCCTCCCGGCCCAGGTCACGTGGCCCGTGCCGTTGTATTTCTCGGGCCATTTTCGCTCGAGCAGCGCCTCCGCCCTGCCGTAGCCGACCTGCTGCCTCCAGTACGCGCGCACCGAGTTGCGGCAGTGGTGCCAGACCATGGCCGCGGGGTGGAAGCCCAGCGTCCACCCCAGCCGCTGAAGTCGCCAGCACACGTCCACGTCATCGCCTGCGGTGCGGAACTGGGGATCGAACCCGCCGATGGCTTCGAGGCAGGTCTTCCGGAATGCCATGTTGCAGCCGGGGATGTGCTCCGCTTCGCGGTCGGAGAGGAGGACGTGGACCGGGTTGCCCGGTGCGTTCGCGACGCACTCCGCGATGCGTCCGTCGCCGGGCGGCGGGATGTTGGGACCGCCCACCCCGGCATGCGGCGTGCGCAGGAAGGCCGCGGCGAGGTAGGTGAGCCAGTGCGGGTCGGGATAGGCGTCATCGTCTATGTACGCCACGATGTCGCCCGTCGCCGCGGCGAGGCCCGTGTTCCGCGCGTTGCTCAGCCCCCTGTGCTGCGCGCGGATCAGGCGGACCGGATACTCTCCCACGATCGTCGCCGTGCCGTCCGTCGACCCGTCGTCCACGACGATCACTTCGTAGTCCGGGTACTCGATCCTGCGCAGACCTTCGAGGCATTCGCGGATCGTGCGACGGCCGTTGTACGTACAGACCACGACGGAGATGCGGGGCCAGCGAAGTCCGGACGGGAAGGGCACCTCCGCGAACGCTTCCCGCACGGCGGCGACCGCCGGCTTCGGCCGCCGGTCCCCGCTCGTGAGGCCGAAGGCCCAGTCGTCGACGTCGGCGCCGCCCCGATGCCACTCGTCGGTCCACGCGAAGACGAAGACCCCGGCGCAGCCCCCCGCGAAGGCGGTGCGAATCTGGTCGTCGAGCGAGCGCGCCTGGGCATCCTCGCCGTTGCGGAGGCTGTCCAGCCCGATCTCGCTCAGGATGAGCGGACGATCGCCGACGAGGTTCTGCAGTCGCGCCAGGTAGGCGTCGAGCTGGTCATGCGACTCGAGGTAGACGTTGAAGCAGAGGAGGTCGAGGAACGGCAGCTCGAGGTACTCCGTGGTCGGGTAGTTGACGTACGTGACGAGGCCGTCGGGATCCTCCTCCTTGACGATCCGGTACAGTCTCTCCAGGTACCGCGCGATGCGCCGCGGGCCGAGCCAACGTACGAGGGACGCCGGGATCTCGTTCCCCAGGGCGTAACACAAGAGGGCCGGATGGCCGGCGCAGCCTCGGACCCGCGCCCGGATCAGCGCTGCGATGTCCGGGGCGCCTTTCCGGTCGATGAGGAAGCCCACGTACTGCTCGGCCGACAGCCCCACCATGACCCTCAGGCCGTGGCGCAGCGCGGCGTCGAGCAGCGCGCGGGGCGGCGTCGTGTGGGGGATGCGGACGGTGTTGATTCCGACGGACGCCATCTGAGCGAAGTCGCATTCGATCTGCTTTAGATCGTGATACTCGTTCCCTGTCTCGTCCGGACGAAAGGCGCCGTACGTGACACCGCGCACGTAGAGCTTCTCGCCGCCCACCAAGAGGAACTTGCCCGCCACGCGCGGCCGGTCTTCGCAAGTGCCTGCACGGGCGCCGACCCGCCTCGGAACGACGATTATTTTCCACCCTGGGGAGGTCTCTGGTTCGATCGCCCCTTCCAGGGGCCCTATCGGGTGCGTCGACATTCGGCGAAGTGGGACCGATATGTCAGCGAAGTGTCTAGACGACGTCAGCG
>Ga0209058_1001407_pt1 | contig 20444 bp, 26 predicted proteins | sample GraSoiAngelo_147_FD_185904 | JGI IMG/M metagenome (GOLD analysis project Ga0209058, IMG submission 185904) | Grasslands soil microbial communities from the Angelo Coastal Reserve, California, USA - 14_1009_05_40cm (SPAdes) (version 2) | ecosystem: Environmental > Terrestrial > Soil > Grasslands ... | reverse complement strand
GGTGCACCTCTTGCCCAACTGCGTGTCGCCGATCGTCGTCAAGGCGAGCATGGACATGGGCGCCGCGATCCTCGCGGCCGCGAGCCTGGGCTTCATCGGCCTCGGCGCCCAGCCGCCCTATCCCGAGTGGGGCGCCATGATCAGCCACGGCCGGAACTACCTGCCGACGTGGTGGTGGTACTCGGCGTTCCCGGGGCTGGCGATCTACTTCACCGTGCTCGGCCTCAACCTCGTGGGCGACGGCCTGCGCGACCTGCTCGATCCCAAGAGCAGGGGGTAGCGAGCCGCCCGGCCCGGAGCCTCAGCCGTCGGCGGCGACGGGGGCGACGTCGGAGAAGGCCGGCATCAGCTCCTGCGCGAATCGCCGCAGCGTCGGGCGTCCGCCCGCGCTGTTGAGCAGCACGTATTCCGCTCCGGCCGCGCGCAGCGACTGCATCATGCGACCGACCTCGTCCAGCGTGCCGTAGAGGGCGGAGGCGCAGATCTCCGCGTCGGATAGCTGGGCGCGGTTCGAGCCGGGGCCGTCCGGGCGCGTGGCCAGGCGATCGATGCGCCGGCGGCCGGCCACCCGATTCGCCATCGCGCGCTCGAGGTCGGCCGGGGTCGTGACGATGTTGATCGAGCGCGTCACGCCGACGTTCATCGGATCGAACACGCGTCCCCGTGCTTCGACCTCGGTCTTGAAGATCGCGATGCGCTCGCCGATCTGCTGGATCGACGCGTACTGATCCAGCAGCAAGTTGAAGCCGAGCGCCGCGACCTTCCGGATCGAGGCGGGGCTGCCCGCGCCCATCCAGAGCGGCGGGTGCGGCTTCTGCGCCGTCGGCGGCTCCACCACGACGTTGTCGAACTGCCAGTACGTGCCGCGATGGCTCCACGGTACGTCCGACGTCCACGCCGTGCGCATCACCTCGAGCGATTCGTCGAAGCGCGCGTCGGCGTCTTCCATGGGCGTCGCGAAGCCGGCGAACTCGTTGTACCGGTAGCCCTTGCCGATTCCGAAGTCGACGCGGCCGCCCGAGAGCAGATCGAGCGTCGCGACCTGCTCGGCCAGCAGGACGGGATTGTGCCAGGCCAGCACGATCACCGCCGTGCCGAGGCGCAGCGTAGTGGTGCGGGCGCCGACCCACGTCAACAAGTTCAGGGTCGCCGAGATCTGGCCGAAGCCCGTGAAGTGGTGCTCGACGATGAACGTGCTGTGATAGCCGAGCGCCTCGGCCTCGACGTTGTTCTCGACGAACTCCCGGAAGCCGGCGGCGCTGTCGACGTCGGGCACTCCGCGTCTGGCCTGGGCGCTGCCGAACAGTCCGAAGCGCATGTCCCGTCCTTTCAGGTCGTGGGGGCGCCGCTGGCCGTGAGGATACCACTAGCCACCGCACGCCTCGGCGATGACCCGGGCCACCAGGAAGTTGGCGAGCAGCACGGGCATTCCGGTCAGCCCACGAAGCTCGTCGCGCGTCTTGCGGCGAAAGCCCATGCAGTCCATCACGACCAGGCCGGCGCCGCCGGCGCGCATCGCCTCGGCGGCGCGGCGCAGCGCAGCCGCATCTTCTTCCTCATAGGGCGACAGCGGCGCCACGACCGGATCGAAGCCGTCGCGCCGCCAGCGCGCCTCGGTCTGCGGCACGTGCGGCACCGACGGGGTCAGGACGCCGAGCCGGCCGGGCCAGGAGAGCCCGCGCAGGGTGCCCAGCAGCACGGGATGAGGCTGGATCAGCGTGCGGCTCGAGCGCAGTCGCGGAAACGCGCCGGTGCACAGCAGCGCCGTCATCGTGGCGCCGCCTTGCTCGAGCGCGGCGATGCGCTGCTCGACCAGCCCGACGATCTTCTCCTTGCCGACGAAGACCGCCGAGCCGTCTTGCAGTCGCGTCACCAAGATCTCGTCGCTGCCGGTGGGCGCGAGCTTATCGATCTCCCCCCGCGTGAGGCCGTCGAGCGCGCCGGCTTCGCGGACGTCGACGCCCGGGCCGATCAGCGCCGCCATCTCGGGGACGACGTCACCGCGAGGGGACTGGCCGATCGTGACGAGCCCGACCACCGAGCCGAGTGGTTTCGTCATGGCATCGCCTCCTTTATAACCGCGCGCACTGCTAACCGCTGAACACGCTCGCGGCGAGGTTGACCGTCAGCGCGAGGAGCGCGGCGTTGAACACGAACGAGACGACGCCGTGCGCGGTGACGGTGCGACGGATCTGCTTGCTGCTGATGGTCACGTCCGATACTTGCGACGTCATGCCGATCACGAACGAGAAATAGACGAAGTCCCAGTAGTCGGGCTCCCGGTCGTCGCCGGGAAAGGCCAGCCCACCGCTGTCGGTCTCGTCGTAGAACTCGTGGGCGTAGTGGAGCGCGAACAGCGTATGGATCAGCGCCCAGGACAGCAAGATCGTGAGCGCGGGGAGCAGCAGCTTCATCGGCTTGCTGTTGTGGGTGGGCGCGGAGGCCCCGAGCTGGGCGAAGATCGCGACCAGGCTCGCCAGCGCCGCGATCACCGGCAGCACCAGGAGCGTCAATCGCCCCTCGTCCTGCGCCGCGGCTCGCTGGCGGATCGTGTGGATCTCCGAGGCCCACATCATGTGGAAGACGAGCACCAGGTAGAGCGCCACCCCGATGTCCCAGCCGGTGAGCATGCGGGTCGCGGGCGCCCAGTGCCTCAGCCAGGCGACCAGCGCGGCCAGGACGCCGATGGCGCCGCACGCGAACAGCCGGGGCCGCGCTCGCACGATACGCACGAGCGCCGGCGACCGGCGGATCCGGTCAGCGCGGATCGCCATCAGGTCTCAGGGCGTCGCCCCGGCGCGACGCGCCTCGCGCAGCCCGGCCAGGATGGCGTCGCGATCGAGGCTCATCTCCATCAGCGCGACCTGGGCCTCGTAGACGTCGGCCGGCACCTGGTCACGAACCTCCGGCTCGAAGACGTGGAACACGGGGAGCCCCAACGGGACTCCGGCCAATGGGCCCGCGTAGGACGGATCGCCGGCGACGACGGTCTGAGCGAGCGTCTGCGTGCTCTCGGCATCGGGGGTCCCGAGCAGGACCACCACACCGCTGCCGTGCTCGTCCGCGACTCGTTTCACCGCCGCCTGATCCTCCAAGCCCATGGCGCCCGCCGCCGTTCAGACGTAGCAGGCGGTCAGCATCAGCACGACTTCGGCGCCGGCCCGCCTGGCGCATTCCGCCACCGCCGGGCCCGGCACGCCGTCGCGCTCGCCGAGCGCGATCACTTTCTTGCCTCGAAGCTCCATGCTTTGGCTCCTTTTCTGGTTCGAGCACCGAGCCTAGCTTACCGCCCCCCTCGCCACAACGCCCCGGTGCACTCGCGGTCGTTCTCACCATCAGCCTCACTCGGGCGCCGCTTGCGGGTTGAGCCGGCGCGCGCCGGCCCAGTGCGTGGCGTACCACTCTTCGTCGAGACCGGCCACGGCCACGCGCTTCCCCGTTTGTCTGGAATGGATGAAGCGGCCGCCGCCGACGTAGATCCCGTTGTGGCGGAGGTGATCGAAGAAGACCAGATCGCCCGGCTCGAGGCGGTCGCGGGCGACCGGCGTGCCGAGCTGGTACTGCTTCGCGGCGTTGTGCGGGAGCGCGACACCGACTTGCGCGTACACGTACCGGACCAGCCCGGAACAATCGAAGCCGGACGGGCTCGACCCGCCCCACCGGTAGGGCGCGCCGACGTGCTTCCTGGCGATGGCGACGACCCGCTGGCCGTGATCCGAGTCGGCTGGACGCTCGCTCACCGACGGCCGCTGCGAAACGGTCGAGCACGCGGCCAGGACGATGGCGACGCCGAGGAGGAGAGCCAGCGGGCGCCCGGGAGCCGTGGTCCGCTCGATCTCAGTCCGCTCCGGCGCGCGACTCGTTGCGTTCCAGAACGAGCGAGAGCCCGTCAGGGAGCTGCGTCATCCGCCCAAGGAACAGGCTACCCTTGCCCGCGAACATCGTACGGGTCAGGTCGCCGTCGGTGAGCCCGCGGCGCGCGTGGCCGAGATAGGGGATCGCGGAGGCGATGTGCCCCTGGGTCGGCGAGAACCCGGGCATCCCTCGTGTGCGAACGAACTCCTCGATCCCTTCGCGGGCGATCAGCTTCTCGACGACGGCCAGGCTCGCCAGCGTCCGATAGTTGTTGAGCGGCACGTTGCCGCTGCCCGCCGGCTCGGTCGCCTCTGGATTGTGGAGCTCGAGCGAGAAGCGGTCCACGTCGAGCAGCGTGAGCCCGACGCGCCCGAGCGGCTCGCTGTAGAGCGCCTTCATGATCGCGAGAGGTGCCGACCCGGAGGCGACCTCGTGGCGACCGATCGCGTCGAGCCGCAGCACGGGCGAGACGCCGTCATCGCGCGAGACCTGCGCGGCGAAGCCGGCGAGGACGTCCTCCACGATCGGCATCGCGTGCTTCACGTGGCCCTGGAACTTCATCCCGAGCTTCGCGAGCGAGCCGCCCGCCAGCACCATCACGTCGTCGTACAGGCCGCTTCTCACCAGGGCGCCCGCGATCATCAGCGCGTGCATCGGCCCGCTGCAGAACGCCTTGACGTCGCTGCCGGTTGCCCGCCCACACCCCGCCCACTCGGCGACGGCCTTGGCGACGTTGCCGCCGCCGCGCTGATAGCGGTCGCCCACCGCCTCCTCGCCGCAGTTGATGACGTAGCGTACGTCGCTCGCGGCGATGGCGTCGGGCCGCGCGAGCAGGTGGCGCAGGGCGAGCGCGGCCGTCGCCTTGCACGCGAGGTTCTCCAGCAGCACCTGCCCGGTGAGCGTGTCGTCCTCGTCGTGGCCGGGCAGCATGGCGCCGAGCAGTCGGCCGTCGGCGCCGACCAGTGGCACCGCGCGGTGTCGCTCGATGCGTTCGCGGAGCAAGGCGGCGGCGACGCCGGCCGGGACGGGCGGGCGACCGGACTCCCGGCCGACGAGGGGGTGCGCGTCGAGCGCGCCTCGCGCGCCCTCGGCCACCTCGCCGTCGAGCGCGAACAGATCGAAGCCGTCGCAGGTCGCAAGCAGGCCGAGGAACTCGTGCTCCGGCATGATCTCGCCGTCCGGCCCGAACCGCCCGGCGTCGACGAGGGGATGGCGATGCCACGGCGTGGGTCGCGCCGCGAGGTCGTCCACGCCGAGGTTGCCGATGAACACCTGGTTCGGCGCGTAGGTGCGGGCGGCGTCCCAGTCGCGCAGGTGCGGGCGCAAGTACTCGATCGGTTGCTCCACCTCGCGAAGGACGCGGAGCGGCTTGGAGCCGAGCCGGACAAGGCTGGGGACGTGGGCGAGCACGAGAGACACGGCACGAATGACGGGCATCCCGTTCGGCGTCACGGCCCGACCCGCAGCGCGCGGTAGCGCCCGGGCGTGAGGCCGAACGCCGCCTTGAACACGCGGGTGAAGTGCGCCTGGTCGGCGAACCCGGCCTCGCACGCCACGTCGGCGAGTGGTCGCTGTGCGTGGATTCGCTCGCGCGCGACGCCGAGCCGGCGCATGAGCAAGTAGCGGTACGGGCTCGTGCCGAGCATGGTTCTGAACTGGCGGGCGAGGTCGTAGCGCGTCAGTCCCGTAATCGACTCGAGCTCCGACGAATGCACGACGCGCGTTCGTTGCGCGTCGAGGAACTCACGGGCGCACTCGACCGCGGCGACGTCGACTCGGGGTGACGTCGCCGGACGCCCGCCATCCTCCGCGGCCAGCAATCCCTCCGCGAGCTCGACGATGAGGCTGTCGGCCGACAGCGATTCCAGCGGGGCACGAAAGGCCTCGTCGACGGCTCGCCGCAGCCTCGCGTTCATGGCGACCGCCTCGCTCACGAACGGCAGCGGACAGGGCCTCCCGCGGATGGCGCGGAGCGCTTCGGCCAGGTGAACGGGCTCCACATAGATGATGCGGTAGCCGAAGCCCTCGTCGGTGCCGGCGCGTCCGTTGTGGACCTCGTCCGGATAGAGCACGACGACCTGCCCGCGCGTGCGGACCCGCGCCGCCCCGCGGTAGTCGAAGACCTGGACGCCGCGGTCGGTCACCCCGACCGCGTAGGTGTCGTGGCGGTGCTTGCTGTAGACCTCACCGGTCAGCGAGGCGCGAAACAGCTCGACGCCTTCGACCGGTGTGGTGCTGGCGAGCCAGCCAGTGACCGCCCGCTTGCACGATCGTTCAAGACCTTCGCCGCCCGACCTGGTTTTCTGGAAGCCCATACGCCTGGAGGTAGAGTACGACTACCGAGCGCGTCCTTGGGTTTCTTCTCTTCACTGTCGTGGCCGCGGTCACCCCAGGGCCCAGCAACATCATGCTGACGGCCGCCGGCGCGAACGCGGGCGTGCTCCGAGGGCTTCCGTGCCTGCTCGGCGTCATGGCGGGCATGGGGCTCATGATGTTCCTGGTGCCGCTCGGGCTTGGCAGCGTCGTCCTCCAGAACCCTCTCGTGCTCAAGGCGCTCCACTGGGGTGGCGCGGCCGTGCTGCTCTGGCTCTCGTGGAAGATCGCGACGTCGCGCCGCATCGAATCGACCCCCGGAGGGAATCCGGTCGGCTTCGTGGGCGCGGCGGTCTTTCAGTGGATCAACCCGAAGTCGTGGCTCGTGAGCGCGAGCGCGGGCGGCACGTTTCTCAGTGCCGAGGGCGGGAGCCCGATCGTGCAGTCGGCGTACCTCGGCGGGCTCTTCGTCGCGGCGGCCTTACCGAGCTGCTTCCTCTGGCTCGCGTTCGGCGCCACCGTCCAGCGTTTCCTCCACGACCCACGGCGGCTGCGGGTGTTCAATATCGCGATGGGGCTGCTGCTGGCCATGTCGATCGCTCTGATCGTTTAGATGGAGGGGGCCTCGAAGGTTGATCTTGGCGGCTGGCCCGGGCGCGAAGCCTAACCCCGCGTTGGGCGGGCCGCACGATAGCTCTGCAACGATGACTCCGGCGCTGTTCCTCAAGTCTTTTGAGCGCTACTTGCGGGAAACGTCTGACCCCCAATTCTTCGACGGAATTCCGATCATTCAGCTACGCTGTTGCTGTTCACAACGCCTCTTCGTCGGGCACTCAGTACTATCGAAACGAATCGCTCTATGGAGTGGCAATCCAACAATGGAGATACTCACCAAAAACGAAGCTCAGGGGCTTTGGTCCGGTCTGCGGCTTTACTGCCAAGGACAACTAGCCGAGCGCTAACTAGCCGACCTCGCCTCTACAGGCCGGCGCGCCCCCCTGCGTGACCCCGGCGAAGCCGTGACGCGCCTCGAGAGTGCTTCGCGTGCCCGGGGGCCGCGAAGGGCTCCCCATCCTCCCCCGGCTCTCGGACACGGTCCGGCTACGCCGGGCCGCCTCGTTAGCGGCCGGCTTCGCCAGGGCCCACCGGACTCTGGCCGGCGGCGGCTCGCTCCGTGGGCGGCGGTAGCGGAATCACCCCGCCCGGCTCGCCGGCCAGGAGCCAGTCGATCAGCAGGCGATAGCGCTCCGTCGGCACGGCGCCGACGAGCGACAGCTTCTCGTTGAGGATCACCGTCGGCAGCCCCGAGACGCCGAACCACGCCGCGCCCTCGGCGCAGTCGTGCAGCACGGCCTCGTAGGCCTCCCGCGCGTAGTCGGTCTCGAAACGCGCGAGGTCCAGCGCGGTCTCGCGGGCGAGGCTGCGCAGCACGTCGTGGCGGCCGATGTCGAGGTTGTCGCGGAAGTGCGCGGTGAAGAGCCGCTCGTGAAATCGCGCGAAGGCGTCCTCGCCCTGACGCTCGGCACACTTCGCGGCGGTCAGGGCAGGGATGGACGACGACGGCAGCGGCGCGTCGAGCGCCGGCGGCACGAAGGCCGCGCGCGGCTCCTCGGCGCCGACGCGCTGCCGTCCCTCGCGCGTCCTCTCGGTCACGCGCCGGCCCGGCTGCTCGCCGGGGATGAGCGGGAACGTCCGCCAGTGGACGCGCACTCGGTCGCCGTAGTCCCGCTCGATCTCCCGGAGCCGCACCGCGGCGTTATAGCACCAGGGTCAGAGATAATCGGAAAAGACGTCCAGCTGGACCCGCACGGTCATTCCCGCGTGAACACCGTGGGCCGAGCCACCTCGGTGCGAAGCGCCTGCAGCGCCTGCTCGACGATGCGGCGCCGCAACGCCTTCTCGTCGTCGGGGGAAAGGTCGGCGCTGCCGAGCGGGTGGATGATGCCCGCGGCGGGCACGATGCGGTTGGCGCCCACCATCACGGCCACCGGCGTCATCGTCGAGACCTGCACGGTCGGTAGCCCCGCGCGCTCGAGCTCTCGGGCGATCGCTGCGCCGCAGCGAGTGCTGGTCCCTCAGGTCGAGGTGAGGATGACGGCGTCGACGCCGGCGGCGCGGAGCTTCTCGGCGATCTCCGCACCCATGCGCGCGCTGTGGGCGAGGGTGGTCGCGACACCGACCGTCGAATAGACCGTCTCGTGGAGCTTGCCGATCGCGCCGCTCCGCTCCAGCTCGCGCGCGACGTCGACGGGCACCAGGCGATGCGGGTCCTGCTTCACCCAGGTCGTGTCGTAGCCGCGATGCGGGTTGTCGTACTGGGCGGCGTCGAGCCCCGTCTTGCCCTCGATGCTGTAGGCGCCGTAGCGCGTCGCGTTCAGTGCCTCGATACCGTCGGGGTTGCCGCGCGGCACTAGGCCCCCGTCGGTGACGAGGGCGATGGTGGCGCCCTCGAGCGTCTTGAGCAGGCGCGGCGCGGGCACGTGGGGGAAGGCCGGTCGCGGCACCTCGCTGGCGAACGGGCGCGCCGCGAGCTTGTCGAGCAGCATGGCGACGGCGCGATCGGCGGCGACGGCGCCGGCCACGACGTTGCGCGTGAGGCCGCGCGCGAAGTAGCCCTCCGCGACGGGTGCGCCGATCGCCTCGCGGCGCGCGAGCTTCAGGCCGAGGGCGACGAGTCGCTTCACTTCGTCCAGCATCCGCGTCGCCTCGGCGCCGGTCTGCACGACGTGGACTTGCCGGCGGTAGAGCTCGACGCCGGGGTTCTCCGCGTGCATGCCGGTCACGACCGGCACCTCGAGCTGCGCCTGCACGGCAGCGCAGAGTGCCCCGCACGCGACGCCGTAGCGGCCGGCCAGGAACGCGGGACCGGCGACGACGAGGTCGGGCCGCGCGGCGGCGACCAGAGGGACCATCTCGGCGACGGCACGCTCGGCCTGCTCGGCCGCGTAGTTGTCACCGCAGATCACCGTGGCCACGACCGTGCCCGCGTCGCCGAGCGCCTGCTGGACGGCGCGCGCCGCGCCGACGGCGCCGTCGACGACCTGCGGCCCGACGCCGGCCTTCTCCTCACCCCCGAGCTGGCCGAAAAACTGGTTGAGGTAGCAGACCACCCGCAGGGCCATCACCGCACCTCCGCCATCACCCGGGTCGCGCCGACTTGCTCGATCGCGCCGCACAGCCCGCCGTACGTCGCGCGCGTCTCACCGAGGAGCTTCGGCGCCAGATCGTCGGCGCCGACCACGCGATCCATCGCGGGAAGCGTGATCGGCTCCTGGCTGCTGCCGACGTTCACCATCGCGTCGACGCCGGGAAAATCGAAGAGCAGCATCCCTTCGGCGCTGCCGTCGGTCGACATGTCCTCGACCACCACCGTGGTCTTGACGCCGAGCGCCTCGCACTGCGACGCGGACTGGGCCATGTCCACGTGGGGCGCGCCGCCGCCGATCTTGGTGAACACCGCGCCGTCGGCGCCGAGCGTCTGCGCCACGAGCCCGGCGGTGAGGAACGCCGAACGCACGCGCTCGGGCTCGGTCGCCTGGGCGACGGTGACCACCACGCCCGCGAACCAGAGCGTGCGGCCGTGCTGCGCGTAGAGGGCGCGGATCATCGGATGGTTCTGCGTGGCCCAGGTGGTGACGCTCCGCCCCATGAAACCGCGGAGCACCGCGCCGTCGAGGACCTCGTTCGGGTGCACGACCGTCGGCAGCATGCGCCGTACGGGATCGCCGTAGAGGATCCCCTCGTCCAGACCGGTCGGCCGCTGGTGCGAGTGGATCTGGAACACGTACGCCACGCGCGGCAGGTGAGCCTGCTCCGGCGGCACGCGAGGCGAGGGCGGGAGCGCGAACACCTCCACGCGGTCGGGCTCGGTGTCGCGCGCCGTCCGCGCCAGATCGACGGCCGTTCTCAACGCCGCGAGACGGACGGCGGCCAGATAGTCCGACCGCGCGGTGCCGGCCGACGGCCACGCGGAGATCACGAGGTTGTGTGTGCGCCCGAACGCCGAGAGCGCGGCGTTGGGCCCGGCCATGTCGATCACCGCGAGCGTGCCCACGCTGTCGGTCTGCTGATCGGTGGCCACCACCGCCACGCCGGCCAGCGCCAGCGTGCGCCCGTCGCCCGCCCTCGCCACGCCGCCGAGCACGCCCGGGAAGTCCTCGCCGCCGTCGAGCTTCGCGCGCGGCGCGATGACGTCGAACACGCGCCCGATGCGGCAGCGCTCGCCCGGGTGCACGAGATCGAGCCGGATGCCGGTGAGCCGGGCGTCGGTGGCCAGGAGCGTACCCAGCGCCTGGAGATCGACCTCGAGCCGCTTGCCCACGAGCCGCGTGGCGGAGGCGGCCGCCAGCTCGTCGACGTCGGTCCAGCGCAGCTCGAGTCGCACGCGCGAGTTATCCGACCAGGCTACGCAGCTCCGGGACCACCCAGAGCGGCGCGCGCCCGGCCTCGATGCGCTGAATGTTGTCGAAGCCGTTGCGGTACGCCTTCGTCCAGTTGTCCCATGTCGGCCCGGCGCTGTGCGGCGTCAGCGTGATGTTCGGCAGCGAGAACAGCGGATGGTTCTGCTTCGGCGGCTCTTCCACCATCACGTCGAGGCCGGCGGCGGCGATCGTGCCCGAGGTGAGCGCCTTGTGCAGCGCGTCCTCGTCGACGACCGGGCCCCGACACGTGTTGATGAGGATCGCGGTCTTCTTCATCATCGCGAGCTCGCGCGTGGAGATCATCTTGCGGGTGACGTCGTTCAGCGGCACGTGCAGGGTCACGATGTCGGAGGTGCGGAGGAGCTCGGTGAAGAGGGCGAAGCGCACGCCGAGCGCGTCCTCCTGATCCTCGGTGAGCCGCAGGATGTCGAAGTAGCGCACGTCCATGTCGAAGCCCTGGACGCGGCGCGCGACCTTCTTGCCGATGTTGCCGAGGCCGACGATGCCGAGCCGTTTGCCCTCGACCTCGTAGGTGCGGTTGTCGGCGAAATCGCTGGTGCGCCACTTGCCGGCGACGACGTTGTTGTGGTGGTACACGAGCTTCTTGAGCACGGCGAGCATGAGCATGACGGCGTGCTCGGCGACGGCGACCGAGTTGGCGCCGCCGTTGTTGGCCACCGGCACCTTGGCCTTGCGCGCGGCCTCGATGTCGACGCGATCGTAGCCCGCGCTGGTCAGCTGCACGAGCTTCAGCTTGGGCGCGGCGCGGAAGAACTCGTTGCCGATGCCCTGGCGCGGCGAGCCCAGATAGTACTCGGCGTCGGCGGCCTTGTCGTAGAACTCGGGCTTCCCCGGGTCGACGACGACCAGCTCCATGCCGGGCGGGAGCAGATCGCGCGCGATTTCCATGACGGGGGCGGGCTGGGGCGGCGTGATGATCTTGGTCACGATGTCCTCCTGGAGGTTAGGTGCCGAGCCGCCAGTAGTATACGGCGTTGAGGTAAGCTGTGGCCCGGGAGGTAGCCGGCCATGCTGATCGTCGATTCCCAGATCCATCTCTGGCAGAACGGGAAGATGAGCGCGCACCACCGCCAGATCCCGACGTACTCGGTCGACGACGCGCTGGCCGAGATGGCCTCGGCCGGGGTCGATTGCGCGGTGATCCACCCGCCGAGCTCCCTCGGCGAGCCGGTCAACGTGCTCGCCGTCGATGCGGTGCGACGGCACCCGAGCAAGTTCTGCATCCTCGGCCACTTCGACCTCGAGAGCCCGGATCGCGAGAAGATCGTCGCGAGCTGGCGCCAGCGGCCGGGCATGCTCGGCTTTCGGTTCACGTTCAACCAGCCGCAGCAGAAGGCGTGGTGGACCGACGGCTCGCTCGACTGGTTCTGGAAGGCGTGCGAGCGGGAGGGGCTGCCGGTCGGGCTCCTGGCCGGCGGGAACATGCCGGCGCTGGCGAAGATCGCCGAGCGGCATCCGCGGCTCAAGCTCCACATCGATCATCTCGGGCGCCACGGCGGCGGTACCGGGCAGGCTGACGACGCGGCGTTTGCCGATCTCAAGGACACGCTCGCGCTCGCCAAATATCCAAACGTCGCGATCAAGATGTCGGGCGCCCCGAGCTACTCGAGCCAGCCCTATCCGTACAAGAACATCCACGGCTATCTCCGTCAGATCTTCGAGGCGTTCGGGCCCGAGCGCTCGTTCTGGGGCACCGACATCACCCGCATGCCCTGCTCGTATCGGCAGTGCGTGACGATGTTCACCGAGGAGCTGCCGTGGCTGAAGGGCCGCGACCTCGAGCGGGTGATGGGCGGGGCCGTGGTCGACTGGCTCGGCTGGAAGCGCCCGGTCGCGGCCTGAGCATGTCCGTGACAGCCGAGCCCGATCCCGCGAGCCTGATCGAGGCGTATTTCGAGCGCGGCTGGACCGACGGGCTCCCGGTCGTCCCGCCCACCGAGAAGTCCGTCGCCGAGATGCTGGCGAGCGCCGGGCTGCGGCGCGACGAGATTCTGGGCGAGATCCGCGGCCGGAACACGGTGGTCGTCGCCGAGAAGGTGGCGATCAATGCCGTGCTCGCAGGCTGCCGGCCGGAGTACATGCCCGTGGTTGCCGCGGCGATACGCAGCCTCTGTCACCCCGACTTCGCCTACCACGGGCCGGCGTCGAGCACGGGGGGCTCGGCGATGGTGCTGATCGTCAACGGGCCGATCGCGCGACGTCTGGGGCTCAACTCGGGCAACAACGCCTTCGGCCAGGGATGGCGGCCCAACGCCACGATCGGTCGGGCCGTCCGTCTGACGATGATGAACGCCATGCAGACGCGTCCGGGGTTCCTCGATCGTGCCGTCCTCGGCAACCCCGGGAAATACTCCTTCTGCTTTGCCGAAAACGAGGACGACCACCCGTGGGAGCCGCTGCACGTCGCGCGCGGGCTCAGGCCCGACCAGAGCGCGGTGACCCTCTATGCCTCGAACAGCCTCTACCAGGTCTACAACCAGCTCGCCGCCGAGCCCGAGCCGCTCCTGCGCTGCTTCGCCGACGCGCTCTCGAACCTCGGTCTTCCCAACGTGAAGGGCTTCAACCAGGTCTTGCTGGTGATCGCGGGGGAGCACGCGGAAGTTGTCCGGCAAAGCGGATGGTCACGACGACAGGTCCAGGCTTTCTTGATCGAGCACGCGCGCCGTCGGGTGGCCGATTTGAAGCGGGCCGCACGCCTGCCCGGCGAGCCGACGCCGGCCGACGAGACGACCTGGCGCTACTTCCTCGAGAAGCCGGACGACATTCTGATCGTCTGCGCCGGCGGCCGCGCCGGGAGCTGGTCCGCGTGCCTGCCCGGCTGGGGCAACAAATGGACGAACGCCGTCACGACGGCGATAGGAGAGTTTCCATGAGCTCGCCCCTCTTCGACCCCACCGCGGCGCCCGTCGGTCGCGACGTCACGATCGCGCCGCGACCCTCGATGCTCGACGGGCTCAGGATCGGGCTCGTCGAGAACACGAAGTTCAACTCCGACAAGCTGCTCCTGCGGCTCGCCGACCGCCTCGGCCGCCGCCACCGCATGACCGTGGCCGGCATGGTGCGCAAGCGCTCGCCCAGTCACGAGGTGGACGAGGCGGCGATCGCGTCGCTACGCAAGCAGAGCGACTTCGTCGTCTCCGGCATCGGCGACTGAGGGTCTTGCTCGTCGAGCAGTGTGCTCGACGCGATCCTCTTCGAGCGGGTGGGGGTGCCCGCTATCGCCGTCGTGACCGAGCCGTTCCGAGCCACGGGGGAGGCCATGGCCACGAGCTGGGGCATGCCGGGCTACCGGTTCCTCGAGGTGCCGCATCCGATCGCGAACCTCGACGACAAGCAGCTCGACGAGCGCGCCGACCGGCTCGTGGAGGAGGTCCTCGCCCTCCTGCGCAGGGCCTCGAGCTAGGCGCTACCTCACGCCTGCTGCATCTCGCGCCCGCGCGTCTCCACATCGACGAGCTTGCGCGCGATGAGGCCTTCGTCCAGCGCGGCCGCGACAGTCGGATACCCGGCGCGCGTCAGCATGGCCGGAAGCTTTCCGGTCTTGAACTGATCGATCGCCCACTTGAACGGTTCCGGCACCAGCGTCTTGTCCAGGTAGATCCGCTCGTTCTTGTATCGCGGCCCGTAGTGGTAGTGCGGGTAGACGCGAAAGCAGTCGAAGGCCAGCAGCTCGATCTCCTGGCCCGCGATGTCGCCGAGCACGTGGATGGCGATGCCGCCGTCCCCGCCGCCGGCGGCGCGCATCTCCAGCCCGAAGCGGATGTTGCCCGCCTCGATCACGTCGGTCCCGCGATTGTGGCGAACCGTGCGCCGCTTGCTGATCGCCATCTCGCACGCCTTGGTCTCCACCTCGTCAAGCACGGGCATCAGCTGCGAGGGGTCGATCTGCAGCGCGATCTGCTCGTACCCGGCGTGCCCGAGCATCGCCGGGAGCTTCCGGCGCAGCTGTGTCATGGCCCACCGGAGCGGATTGCCGGTGACCGTCGGGTCGAGCATGACGCGGACGTTCTTGTTCGCCGGATCGTAGTGATAGTGCGGGTGATTGTCGAAGCACTCGAACCGGAGCAGCTCCCGCTCGGCGCCTTCGACGGCGCCCAGGACTTGGACGACGACACCCTGGTCGGCGTGGTTGCCGCCGCCGCCCCCGCCATGCGGCGCGCCCCCGTCGATGTCGCGATATTGCAGTGAGAAGCAGATCGGGCCACAGGGGATCATGTCCTTGCCGGCGTCCATCGTTCTTCTCCTCTCACACGATCGGGTGCACGCCTGGTCCTCTTATCTCCGCCAGAGCGCCCTTGTCAAGGGCCTCCGGAGACGTCGTGATGGCGGCGGTGGAGGCGGGGCCCTGAAACGCCCAGCAGGCGCCGGAGATCGCCTCGGCGACGCAGAGGTGCCAGACCTCGAGGCGTCCGCCGGTGTAGAGGATCAGCACGCCGAGCGTCATCACCGCCGCGCCCGCATCCGCGAGCAGCATGATGCGGCGGCGGTCGTGTCGATCGATCCACACGCCGGCCAGCGGTGCGAGCGCGATCACCGGAACGAACCAGAAGAAGCCGAGCAGCGCCACCGTCGTCGCGCGCCCGGTGCGCTCGTAGATCCAGATGAGCAGCGCGAACGTCGACATCGCGGTGCCGATCTGCGATACGAGCTGGCCGGTCCAGACGACGAGAAACGTGCGCACGGCAGCCCGTACTATACGAAAGATGCGCGATGGGGTACCTTCGACGCAATCGAGCGTTGATCCAACCCTGTCGAGGAGGATCCCATGGACGTATCGCGACGTGACTTCACGGTTGCAGGCGCAGTTGCTCTCGGCACTTCCGGCCTCTTGCTCAGCGGCTTCGCGGGCGCCGAACCCGCCGACGAGGCGGCGGTGAAAGAGGGCGTCGAGATCCTGCGAAAGGCGTTGTTCGAAGCCGACAAGACGAGGTTAGAGCAGGTCGCATCCGCTCAGATCAGCTACGGCCATTCGGACGGAAGGGTCGAGACCAAGGAGCAATTCATCAACGGGGTGATGACCCGCAAGCAGACCGTCAAGTCGCTCGCCTTCCCGGAGCTCAAGGTGGCGGTGGTCGGCAATGCCGCGATCGCGCGCCACATCTACCTGGCCGAATCCGAGCTCGAGGGCAAGCAGACCACCACCAAGATCGGCGCCCTGCAGGTCTGGCAAAAGCAGGACGGCGCCTGGAAGCTGCTGGCGCGCCAGGGATTCAGGCTGCCGGCATAAACTCGAGGAGCGCCACGGCTTCGCCGGGGCGCGACGAACGCTGGGGGGTATGGGGGGCCATTTCGTGGCCCCCGAGGACGCAACGCGGAATCGAGGAGCGCCACGGCTTCGCCGGGGCGCGACGAACGCTGGGGGGTATGGGGGGCCATTTCGTGGCCCCCCATGTCACTTGAACGCCGGCATGACCTGCGCCGAGAAGCGCTCGAGCTGCTCGAGAATCACCGCCTGGGGCGTGCCGACCGGCTGGCCGACGTTGACGACCTCCAGGCCCGGATACTTTTTCTCGATGTCTTTCAGCTGCTCGGTGATCTGTTCTGGCGGGCCGATGAGCCACGTGCCGGCCTTGATCGCGTTGCGCAGGGTCGGCAGCCCGGCCTGCCGCGCGCGCTTGGGGTCGGCGACGGCGTCGATCTGCGCCGGCGTCAGGCCCGGCACGAAACCGAGCGGCGCGAACATCTTGATGTTCTCCTCGAAGAACGGCGTCGCCTCCTTGATGCCTTGCTCGACGCTGTCGGCGATGTGGAACGAGAAGCCGATGCAGAGGTCGCCGCCCAGCTTGGTTTCCCGCCCGGCGCGGGCACGCGCCTCGCGGAACGCGTGCACGACCTTCTCGTTGGCGCCGCCCTGCGCGGCGCCGCCACCGATGATGCCCTTGATGTTGTGCTTGGCCATGAAGTCGAGGGCCCGTGTGCTCGCGCTGACGACCGGCTGCCAGCACTCGACGGGCAGTGTCTTCGGGCGCGGCACCAGCGTGATCTCGGAGAGCTCGTACCCGCGGTAGGGCATCTGAGGCGGCGGGATCGTGTAGTACTTGCCCTGGTGCGAGAACGCGCGCTCGTTGAACGATTTGAAAATGAGGTCGACCTGCTCCTCGAACAGCTCGCGATTGGCGTCCTGGTCGCGCAGCGGCGCGCCGAACACTTCGACCTCGCGCGTGTGATAGCCGCGGCCGACGCCGAAGATGACTCGGCCGCCGGTCAGCCAGTCGGCGGTGGCGTAGTCCTCGGCCATCCGCAAGGGATGCCACATCGGCGCGATGTTGAAGCCGCAGCCGATCTTGATGTTCTTCGTGATGTGGCAGAGGTGGAGGGCCAGCATCAGGATGTTCGGGATGCACTCGTACCCTTCGCGCTGGAAGTGGTGCTCGGCCAGCCAGAAGGTGTCGTAGCCCGTCCGGTCCATCAGCTTCGCGATGGCCTCGCTTTTCGGAAACACCTCCGCCAGACGCTCGTCGGAAAGCCAGCGGTCGTTGGCCGCCGTGCCGTCCAGCCCCTCGTGCTCCAGATCGACGTGCCCCGCGAACAGGCTGCCGAATTGCTTGATCATGCTGGGACCCCCAGGTGCTTCTTGAAGAACGCGATCGTTCGTTCCCAGGCGAGCTTGGCCGACGCTTCGTGGTAGCGCGGCGTCGAATTGTTGTGGAAGCCGTGCTGCGTGCCCGGGTACATGTGCATCTCGTATTGTGCGCCGCTCGCCTTCAGCGCCCCTTCATAGGCCGGCCACAGCGCGTTGATGCGCTCGTCGTTCTCGGCGTACTGGATCAGCAGCGCCGCTTTGATCGCCGGCACGCGCGTCGTCTCGGCCGCGGCGCCGTAGAACGGGACAGCCGCCTTCAGATCCGCGCCGAGGTCGACCGCCAGGAAGTTGGTCGTGCTGCCGCCCCAGCAGAAGCCGGTGACGCCGAGCATGCCGGTCGAGAGCGAGTGCGCCTTCAGGAAGCGCGCGCCGTTGACCATGTCCGTGCGCAGCTTGCTCTGGTCGAGGCTGGCTTGCAGCGCGCGGCCGTCGTCGTCGTTGCCCGGATAGCCGCCGACCGGCGAGAGCCCGTCGGGGGCGAAGGCCAGGAATCCCTCGGTCGCGGCGCGGCGCGTGACGTCTTCGATGTACGGATTGAGTCCGCGGTTCTCGTGGATCACGAGCACGGCAGGGAACGGTCCAGTCGCGTTCGGCTGCACCAGGTAGCCACGCATCGTGCCCGAGGTGCCGCCGGGCGACGGATAGGTCAGGTAGCGAGCTTTGATTCTCGGATCGGTGAAAGAAATCGTCTGGGCCAGCGCGTAACGGGGCAGCAGCGCCTGCGCCATGGCCAGACCACCAACCGTCAGCACGCTGGCCCGCTGGAGGAATTCACGCCGGTCGATGTTGCCGTGGCAGTACTCGTCGTAGAGGTCGTAGATGCGCTGATCGATCTCGTTCTGCGTCAATGTCGGCATGGGCAGCCCTCCCTCGCTTGCGCTCGCATTCTAGCTCACGAATCTCGCGGGTGCCGGCCCGCGGGTGCCGGCCTTGACAAGTCGAGGCCGCGACGCTACTGATGGGCCGCGGGCCTACGAGTGGCCTGCGAGGTGTGAATATGCAGAGAGTTTCCAGAATCGCCGGCGGTATCGGGCTCGCGGCGGCGGCCCTGGTCGTCATGATGGTGGGGTGGTCCAGGATGAACCAGCCGGTTCGCGCGCCTTCCGTTCAGCCTGCCGAGGGGCGGGTGATGGGCGATCTGACCGGCTTCGTCGGTCGGGTGGACCAGAAGGCGCGCACCGTCGAGGTGGCCGAGAAGCTCGGCCTGCGCCCGATCACGATGACCGTGACCGACGACACAGCGATCACGGTCCACGGCGAGCAACGCGGCCTCCACGACCTCAAGAAAGACTTACCGGTCAGGGCGTTCTACGAGGTCCGCAACGACGTCACCTACCTGACCAAGATTCAAGTCGTCACGGACGAGACGCAAGCCAGACCGGCCGAGGCGAAGCCGATGACGCTGCCGCCCGTCGCAGCCGCACCAGCGCCGGCCGTGTCGTCGACTAAGCAATCCGCCACGTTCAGGCCGGCGCCGCCTCCGGCGCAGGCACCTGTCGTCGCAACGGCGCCAGCCCCGGCGCTCGCACCGGCCGCAGCGAGGGCGCCAGCATCGACGGGGGCACCGCTCGTGCCGCCCATTGCGCCGGCCCCGCCGCTGACGCCGGTGGCCGAAGCGCCAGCGCCACCTCGTCAGACGGTCTCGGCGGGTGCGGTCGCCGCGGATGCCGGCGACGGCAGCGAAGCGGTCGACTGGCTCCTGAGGAACTCGCGCCGCCGGTAGCGACTACTCGGCCGTAGTCGGATCGATCACCGATCGGATACGAGAGACCTTGTTGGCAGGGAACCCTCCCTGCTGGGCGTGCCGTCGCACGGTCTCTTCGTCCGGCGCGATGTAGACACAGTAGATCTTGTCGTCGGTCACGTAGCTCTGGAGCCACTGGATCTTCGGCCCCATGGTCTGGAGGACTCCGCACGATTTCTGAGAAATCGCGTGGAGCTCCTGCCCGGACAGCTTTCCCGCGCCCGGGATCTCACGCTCGATCACGAACTTCGGCATTGAATCCTCCTTGGCTTCCTGTGATCTCCTGTGAACCTAAGCGCGCGAGGGCGGCGAGTCAATGCGAACGTCGGGAGGCCCAGGTCGCGTGCCCTTGCGCCCGTCGGCGTAGCGGCGTATGGTCGCGGGCCATGAGTCGCAGGGCGTCGCTCGCTGTCCTGCTCCTGGGCGTCCTGCTCACGCTGCCTTCCATTGCCCATGCCTGTCCCACGGACCCGGTGTGGATTCCCGGTCTCTACGACGACAACGACTGGGACGACGTCATCCTCTTCATCACCGGCGCCGTCGGCGCCGTCGACGCCCGAGTCGATGATCCCATAGGCCCTGTCGTCGTCTGCCTGGGCGTGATCCGCCCGCACAGGCCGCAGGTCCCCTCGGCGCGTCCACGCGAGTCCCTCTCCGCCCGAGCTCCGCCGCAGCTGTTCGCGTAGCCCGGTCTTCTCCTCCGCGGCCCCGGCTCCGCGACACGAGCGCGGCGCGCGGGTGACGAAACGTCCGCATGCTTCACGAGTGCGGCTTGACCTTTGGCGGCTCACAAGTGGAGGTCCGCAATGACGCGAAAGTGCACGCTCGCGCTGATCCCGCTTCTGCTCGTCACCGTCTCCCTCCTGCTCTTCGGGACGACGCCCGGCCGCGCCGGCGACCGGGACTACGGACGAGCTCGAGGCCCCATCAGCCTTCTCAAGACGATTCCGGTGCCGGTGAGTTCCGCGAACACCACGGCCGGCGCTCTCTACTCGTTCGATATCAGCTTCGTCGACCCGGCAACGCAGACGTACTACCTCGCCGACCGTTCCAACAAGGCCGTCGATGTCGTGGACGCCGGGACCGACACGTTCATCACGCAGATCGCGCCCAACAATGGACACGCCCCGTTCGCCGGGTTCGTGCCGTGCGTGCCCGCTGCCGGCGCCAACGATTGCGCCGGCCCCAACGGCGTCGTTGGCGCGTTCCCCTTCCTGTTCGTGACCGACGCACCGAGCCGCGTGCTCACGGTCGACCTCAGGACCAGCCCGCCGACGACCGTCAGCGAGGTCTTCACGAGAGCGGGCGAGAAAACACGCGCCGACGAGCTCGCGTACGATCCGAAGGATGGGCTGCTCCTGGTGATCAACAACGCCTCAGACCCGCCGTTCGGCACCGTGATCAAGGTCAACAAGGCGAACGGGGCTCTCACCGTCGTGACGAACATCGACTTCGACGCGGCCCATGGGGTTGATGCGACCAACGGCGCCGAACAACCGGTGTGGGA
>Ga0209058_1001404_pt1 | contig 20465 bp, 19 predicted proteins | sample GraSoiAngelo_147_FD_185904 | JGI IMG/M metagenome (GOLD analysis project Ga0209058, IMG submission 185904) | Grasslands soil microbial communities from the Angelo Coastal Reserve, California, USA - 14_1009_05_40cm (SPAdes) (version 2) | ecosystem: Environmental > Terrestrial > Soil > Grasslands ... | reverse complement strand
CGCAAGGTCGAGCGGATGCGGAAGATCCGCGAAGGCCACTGAGTCCGAGGGCGGCTCGAGGCGACGGCTGGCAGTCGACCCAATTCGCGCGGCGGCCGAATGGCATGTGAGGATGACGCGCGACCCCGTGCACCTCCGCGGGTTCTCGTACTTTCCGCGACCCCTCTCGAACAGCGTTAAATACCCCCGCTGGCTTCGGCCGGCCCGAAGGTGTCATCATGGCAGACCGACCAAAACCCGGAGCGATCGTGCACGTCGAGTTCCACGTCAAGGAACCGAAGAAGGTGGAGAAGTTCTATGAGAGCCTGTTCGGCTGGAAATTCCAAGAGGTCCCCGGGATGAACTACTCGCTGTTCCAGGCGCCGAGCGGCCCGGCGGGAGGCATCGGTGGTCTGCAACCCGGGAACTGGCAACCGGGTGTCATCAACTACATCTTGGTGAACTCGGTCGACGAGCACGTGGAGAAAATCAAGAAAGCGGGCGGCAAGATCGTCGCGCCGAAGAACGAGGTGCCGGGCCAGGGTTGGTTCGCCATCTTCGAGGATCCGTCGGGGACTCGCCTGGCTCTCTGGCAGCAGAATCCCAACGCCCCGCAGATGTAGTTGGCCTGGGGGCCAGCCAGCTCGTTCGTCGAGTTGAACTCCGCCGCGGGACGAAACCTTAAGACGCTCGGCCACGTCCCATCCTCGTGGAGAAGCTCGACAAGGCGAAGCTTCGGCAACAGCTCACGCCGTTGCAGTACGACGTGTGCGTCAACAAAGGGACCGAGCGACCCTTCACCGGAGAATACTGGAACAACCACGACCCCGGCGTTTACGTCTGTGCCGTCTGTGGGCGGGACCTATTCGCCTCGGACACGAAGTACGACTCCGGGACGGGTTGGCCGAGTTTCTGGGCGCCGATCCGCAAGGAAAGCGTGGACGAGAAAGAGGACCGCAGCTTGTTCATGCGCCGGACTGAGGTCGAGTGCGCCAACTGCGGGTCCCACTTGGGGCATGTGTTCGACGATGGTCCGAGGCCCACGGGTCTTCGATACTGTATCAATTCGGCCTCTCTCAAGTTCCGTCGCGGCTGAGCCGGCCTCTCGGCACCGCGGGGCCACCTGCGCTGCAAGGCCCGGGCTAATCCTCAAATAACGGGATGGGCCATCCTCGCGGCGTGAAGAATCTCGATGACGTCATCTCCGAGATCGAGGGCCGGTTGGACGAGAAAGACGAGGTCCGGGAGCTGACGATCAAGTCGTCCCGCACGATCGCTCGACTGAGCGGGAGTGCGATCCAATCGATGCACCGGGGGCACGATGTCGGCACGGCACTTCAGGAGACGCGGGAGGAGATCCTGAAGCTTCGCAGCCTTCTGAAGGACCATCCCGACCTGTATCACACCGGGACCGTCGAGAACGCGATGCAGGAAGCGGGCGAGGCGTTCCTCGTCCACGCGATCCTGGAACAGGATCCCCTGCCCAGTCCGAGAGACCTGGGCCTCACGGATACGGCGTACCTGCTCGGCCTGGGAGACGTCGTCGGGGAGCTCCGGCGGTTCGCACTCGAACACCTTCGTCGCGGCGACGTGAAACTGGCCTCCGCGTTCCTCGAGAAGATGGAACGGATCTTGGACTCCCTCATGCGCTTCGACTATCCGACGGCCTTGGTCGCCCTGAAGCGCAAGCAGGACGTCGCGCGCAGCTTGATTGAGAAGACGCGCGGCGAAGTCGCCGTCGCATCCCGGAGCCAGGAGCTCGCCGACAAACTCGACGCGGTCCGCGAGAAACTCTGAGACGCAGTAACCGGTTCGAACACAACAACGCTATAGCGCTCGTCGCATCTGCGGGTGCGAGATCTACGACTGCCTCGCCGCCACTCCCAGCTCGGATCGGGATCCACTGGTGGGCGAAGAGGCTCGTCTGGTACGAGGTTCAGAGGACTCTGTTCTGGTCCGCGCTCATGCTGTTCTTCTTGTACAACGCGAATAGGGCTCGTCTCGAGCCGATTTGGGCGCTCGCCGCCCTGGGCGCGGCGATTCCCTTCGGGCCCGTACTCGGGTTGTTTCGGGCGCGGCGTGTCGCGATGAAGTGCGGAGTTGCGGGCGTCTACCGAACGGAACCGACGACGGTCGGGCGTATGCTTCTGGGACTTTTCTTGATCGTGGGGCTAATTGTCGGTTTCACGCTGGGCCCCATGTACCTTCACTTCACCACGGGTGTTGACATCGTCTCGATCTGGATGGCTGTGTTGATTCCCCTCACCTTCGCGCTCCTCGGTCTCTCCCTCTTTGCCCCCGTCGGGACCATCCTTTTCGAGCGTCGGAGAGGATTTCACCTGTGGGTGCTTGGGACGCCATCCATCTGGGTGTCCGATCAGTTCGAGTTCCGCCGGCTCGCCGTCGGCGACCGCCCATCCGTGAGCTGAGCTTCGACCGCACCGGCCCGGCGTGTTCGTTATCAGCGTCGATTCCGGGGTCGGAATTCTCTTAAAAGCCCCTGGGCATCGAACGCGCATTCCACCCAGCGAGGCCCTCGCCTCGGTCCTGAGGACGAGGTCCGAGGGGGACGTGACCATGGCGGACAACGGAAAAGTGCCGAGCGGCATCCCGGGACTCGACGATCTAATCGAAGGCGGATTCTGGCCCAAGTCGACCGTCGTCATCCTGGGCTCGAGCGGGACTGGGAAATCGACCTTCGCGGTTCAATTCCTGATGGAAGGCATCGAGCAAGGCGAACAGGCGCTGTATGTCACCCTCGAGGAACCTCCGGAACAGATCATGCGGGAGGCCGACCTCATGGGCTTCGACATGCGCAAGTACTACGAGAAAAGCCTCTTTTTCATCCATCTCAAGGGCCGCAATTTCAAGAAGATGATCGAGGAGCAGCTGCCGCAGCTCGTCAAGGCGCGCGCGGACTACAACATCAAGACGCGCGTCGTGATCGACCCAATGACGCCGGTGATCTGGGCGACCGCGGAGAAGCTCGAGCAACGCGAGTTGATTGGCAAGCTGTTCTACACGCTCAAGGAGCTCGGCGTCGTCCTGTGCACGGTCGAGGAGCACGCGAAGCCGGGCGAGACGATCGGCGAGGACGTCCTCCTGCCGATCTACCTGTCCGACGGCGCGATTCATCTCGAGTACTATCCGATCGGCGGGGCCTTCAACCGGACGGTGAAACTCCTCAAGATGCGCGGCGTGCACCACGGGGAAGGCGTGTACCCGTACCTGTTCGCGCGCGGCGTGGGCATCGTCGTGCGATCGAGTCCGACGCGAATCCCCGAGGAGCAGAGCCGAAGCCACGTGAAGACGTTCGACGAGGCGATCAAGACCGCGGAGGCGATGAAGGCCCCCGCCCGCGTCATCGAGCGGATCAGGCGGATGCAGAAGCACTGGGACTACGACTACTCGCCGGAGGAAGCCCTGCAGATCCTGTTCAGTTCGTACGGGTTGAAGCGGGGCGGATAGATGCCCTACGCGGGCCAGGTCGACAAGACGATGGGGGCCGACACGGTCGGCCACCTGAAGCATCTCTTGGAGACGGAGCTGAAGCGGGCCCGGGAAGAGAACAACCTCGACATCGCGATGTTCTCCGGCGTCGATGGCCGCATCTTCTCGTCGTCGATCCCGAACCAGCTCGATCCTCGCGAGTACCGGTTGCTGAATCTGTTGAAGGGCAACCTGGCCCACATCTGCAGCCAGCTGAGCGGCCAGAACATGATGATGTCCGTCCAACAGTTCGAGGCCGGCACGATCATCATCTCCGGCGTCGGGGACCGCGCATTCCTGGTGTTCCTGACGACGAAGCCCGTCGAGATCACGAAGATGCAAGGCGTCCTCGCGAATGTCGTGAAGACGTCGATCGTCGTCCGTCATCTCTACGAGTCCCGGCCGATCACGCCAGAGGTCCTCGCCTCCTACGACGAAGCCGTCGCAGGCGAGCTGAAGCGGCTCACGCGCATCCTGTTCGTCGAGAAGTTCGGCGAGACGAAGGAGTTCAAGAAGAACAAGGAAATCGCCCAGTACCTCCAGTCGAAGCTCGGCCCGCTGGTCGGGCCGGGTCCCCTCCAAGAAATCGTCACGATGGCGTACAACGAGGTCGGCACGACCGCGCCGTACATGACGCCGGCGCACTGGGACCGATTCCTGACGATCCTGGTCGATCGTCTGCGGGACCTCGAGGGCGATGCGGTCGCCGCGAAAGCCGAGAAAGAATGGCGGGCCCACCTGAAGCAAGTGCTGAGCTCGTTTGTATGAGGAAGGCCGGAGGTCGCTCGTGATCGATGTCGCTCTCGCCTCCCTGATCGAGGACATGATCGAGAAGGCCGGGGCCGACGGCGTGGTCGAGTTCTGGCAGCGGGTCGGGGACAACCTCGCGAGCCGCATGGGGAAGGAGGCGTACCTCGGGTGGACCTCGTTCAACGTCGCGGTCCGCGAAGCCCGAACGGCCTTCAGCATCGAGGGTGACGTGACGCCCCTCACGGACATGGCCATCACGGACGTCGACGGCGACGTCGTCGGCTACCTGTACGCGATGCGCCAGTGCTGCTACGTCCCGACGATCTTCCGCACCCGGTTCGCGGTCGGCCGGATGAGCCCGGCGGATCAGGCCGTGACGGACGAGTACAACGAGAACGTCCACAACATCGCGGTGTGCAACTTCTGCGTGTTCCACGAGCGGTTCCGGGAGGAGATCGCGAAGAACATCTCCGTGGCGGGGAACTCGCTCGCCTGCTTCCTGCTCGCCACGCGCGGCTGGAGCGGAGAGACGAAGATCTCCTCGAAGAACGTGGCTCAGGTGAACATCAACGAGGACCACATGCGCGCCCTCCTGAGGAACTACGAGTGCGTCTACGCGCTCGTCATGCGCGGGGCGCGAATCAAGGGAGAGCGCTGAGATGGCGTCCGAATCTCGGATGCCGGAGAGCAATCCATTTGTCGAGATCGCGACGCATCTCTTCCTGGAGGACATCGCCACGAAGGTCGGCATTGCGGGGCTGAACAACTACCTCGTGTCCCTCGCGAAGAATCTCGCGGCCTCGATGCCCAAGGAGGAGTATGCGAACTGGTCGGAGTTCCTTTCCGCCCTGTCCGCGGGCCAGTCGATCCTCTCGACCTTCGAGGAAGTCCGTCCGATCACGGACCACTGCATGTCCACGTTCCGATCCCCGTTCGAGCGCGGTTGGCGGGAGTACGCGAAGCGCGTCGGGGCGTTCGCGCCGGTCCACCGCGAGGTGGCTCGATACTACAATCACAAGGTCCGGCCCACGGCCGTCACGTCGATGCATGTCGTCCTGCACACGTTCCGAGAAGCGGCGGCGGCCCGCGTCCGCGTGGACCGCGACGGCGTCCGCTACGATCCGGTGGCCTCGGCCTGGGTCGACGGAGAGGTCCAGCTCCCGGAAGGGCCGAACCTGGAGTCGCTGTTGAAGCGCGCCGGCATCACCCGCACGAAACTCGGGATGCTGATGCGGAACCACTCGGACGTCTGGCTCCTCGAGCCCGCGTGACTAGGCGCGCTTCCTCCGTCGGAGCGCGACGGTCAGGAGCATGACCGGCACGAAGACGCCGATCCCGATCAGGACCGTCCAGGCGGTGCTCAGTGGCGCGGTGCCGCGATAGAACAGGCTCGTGACGACCGCCTCTCCTTTCGCGGGATCGATGATGCCGTTCCCGTCCAGATCCGCTTCCACGCGGATCTGATGGGTCCCCGGTTGGAGTCCCGAGGGCAAGTAGTTGAACGTCTCCGTGACCTGGGCTCCGGGATTGAGTCGGGCGATCTTCCGGGTGCCGGCGAGGGCCCCGTCGACGTAGAACCGCACCGTCACGTTCACCGCCGCGGTAGTCCCATCATTCCGGAACGTGGCGCTCAGGACGATGGGCGTGATGATGCTGATCGCTTTCTCTGCGGTCGTATTCTCGTACGTCGAGCCGGTCAGGGACGCGATCTGGACCACGAGAGTCACCGCCCCCTCGGTCGGCGGCGCGGTGACGTTCAAGGTGAACGTGGTCCGATTGCCGGTCGTGGTCGTCGGGCTCGCGGCACTCGGTAGGCCACCTCCGGCGAGGTGCCACCGGACCGTGTAGGTGACCGTCCCGGTGGGCCCGCCGTTGATCGTGAGGTTGTATGCACTCACCTGACTCGGCGCCAAGGCGTTCGGCCCCGTGATCGTCCCGAAGATGGGCCCCTGGGCGGCCGAGGGAGAGAGGACCAGGGCGCAAACCGCGGCGAGGATCGCTAGGGCCAGCGGCACGGATTTCCGCGTCGTTCATCGCCTCCGCCGGGCGAGGACGAGCCCGACCCCGACGGCCGCGATTGCGCCGACGACGACGGCGATGAGCGGCAGGTTCAGCGGCGCCGACGGCGTGATGTCCGGGCCGCTCACCGTCGCGCCCGGGGACGCGAGGACAGGTAGTTGAAGGGTGAACGTCTTCGACGCCGAGACGGACATTGAGTCCTGGGCCGTCAGGGTGAGGGCGACGGACGCCCCGCTCGGGCCGCCGGTGGACTGGGCCCGTACGCCCACCTGGACCGTGCTCGTGGCCTCGACGGTGAGGTTCGAGAGGGTCGCGCCGACCGGTGATCCTCCGCTCGGGATGAGGCTCACGGACCATCCGAACGCCGTGAGGTCATCGGGGTTCGTGATCGCCAACGTGACCGTCTCGCGCGCATTGCCGGAGTTCGTCACGAGGAGCGTGTAGTTCAGGAATCGCCCGTCGAAGACAGGAGCCGCGGTGTCGAGGCCGAGGCTCAGGCCGCGGACGCGCAGGATGTCCACCTGGACGTCGACGCTCCCGAGGTTCGTGCCGTCCGTCGCCGAGGTCGCGACGATCTTGATCGTTCCGTGGTCCACGAGCGCGTTCGCCGGGCTCTGGATCGTGACCTGGACCGAAGCGCTGCTCGCCGCGTTGCCGAAGCTCAGGGAGACCGAACCCGGCGCGAACGTGAACTGCCAATCCCCCGGCTGCCCCACGAAGGCGAAGTTCTCTGCGACGTTCCCGGTGTTGCGCGCGACGATCGCGTACGACACGGAGGCACCGGCCACGATCGTCCGGCGCTGGGATGCGTCCCACGTCAGCGTGGCGGACCGGCTCACGACCTTGGTGAGCGCCACGTTCGCAATCGTGTCCGCGCTGACGACGACGGACATCGCCGCGCGGTAGACGACCGGAAGGCCGTTCTCCGTCGCCGAGGTCGAAGCGGATATCGTATACACGCCCGCCGGGACGAGCACTTGGAACGCGCCGCTCGCGTCCGAAGCCGTGTCCAGCTCCGCTTCCGACTGGATCGTGACGGGGATCGACATTGGCGCACCCGAGGGATTCCGGACGGTGCCGGACAACAGGAATCCCTGCGAGAGGGGCAGGTCGTGCGCGAACGACGCCGCGTGCGGCACCGTGATCCGTGCGAGGAATACCGCGCTTCCGAACGACCGCGTCACGTAGACGTCGTACGTCCCCGGTGCCAACGGGACGGCGTACGAACCGCTCGAGTCCGCGGTCGCTTGGGCCGAGATCGCGCCGCCCCCGCGACCGGTGAGCGTGACGACGGCAGACTCACCCGTGCCGGCGAGGGTCGCGGTGCCCGAGACCGTCGTGTTGTCGAAGGTCCGTGTGACCGCGAGGTCCAGGCTCAACGATGTCTGGCCGAGCGTGACCGTCGCGGTGCCGGCGAACGAAAATCGATAGAATCGGGAGACGCCGCCTTCCGTGGCGTTGTTCGTCCCCGTCAGGGTGACGGTGTAGTTCCCCGGGACGAGGAACGCGGCGTAGGCGCCGAAGTCATCGGTCGACACGGACAACGAACCGCCCTCGTTCCGGACGAACGAGACGGGCATGGGTCCGGGGATCGATACGCCATTGACGAGGGCCCTCCCGGAAACCGTCGTTGCCTTCATGAGCGGGAAGCTGAGGTTCGTCGCGGACGGAATCGCCGCCATCGACATGAACGCGTACTGATCGGCGCCGATCATCCCGCTTCCCGTGACGGCGTACGATCCGGGGATCAGGTAGACCTCGAAGCCGGTCGCCGTCGCATCGACCGCCCGGCGGTCCGGACCATCGAATGTGAGGGCCGCGGCTCGGGCCGTCCCGTTGAGCGTGACGTTCCCGACGACGAGGTTCCGCACGACGATGTTGATGTCGTACGATAGCGTGGCCTCACCGACCGTCGCGACGATCCGGTCCGTGCCTTGGTTCTGATACCGCATGGCCCGCGTCGAGGAGACGTTCTCGTCCACGACGAGCGCGTACGTCCCCGGGACGAGGCCGAAGCCGTAGCCGCCATTCGAATCCGTTTGGGTCGCGCTCCCGACCGCGCCGTTCCCGAGGGGAACGGCCGTGACGATCACGGGGTGGCTGAGGACCGCCGATCCGTTCACGAGGACGCTCCCCTGGACTTGGACGGGGACCGGCGTGAGGGCGATCGGCATCAGGGTGCGGAGCTGAATCGGAGACGAGGATCCGATGGGTCGGTCGACAAACCCGGCTGCCGTGACGAGTCCCGCGTAGGTCCGGTTGGCGAACAACGGGATTCGGAACTCGCCGGTGCCGTTGGTCGTGAAGACGATGTGTGCGCCGCGGTCGTCCGTCAGGCTGACGCGAGCCCCGGCGGTCGCCTCGCCCGGATTCACCGCGCTGTTCCGGTTCAGGTCGCGGTAGACGGTCCATCCGACCGTTTCCGACGTGGCGACGAGCGCGATGTTGAGGCGAGTCGTCCCCGTCAAGGTCACGCTCGCGAAAGACGCGCCCGCCGGGTTGAACGCCTCGAGGTCGTACGTCCCGACCGGGAGGAACGTGAAGTATCCTCCGGCCGAGTCGGTCTGGAGCCACACTTGGCCGGCCGCGTTTGCGAGGGCCACCGTCGCGTCCGGATTCCGGACCGCCGGGTTTGCGTCGCTCACGGTGCCGCTCAGCCGGACGCCCTGCCCGAACATCGCGTCGAACGAAGTCGTGCTTCCACGAGCCACGACGACGCGACCCAACGTCGCGTACAAGAGGTTCGAGGCGTAGAAGCGTCCGCTGACGAACCACTCTCCCGCCGGGAGTCGGATCGAGTACCGCGCGTTCGTATCGGACGTCGTCTGGCGGACCGTCCGCGGCTCCGATGCGGACTGGAAGCTCAGGGTCGCGAACGGCTGCGCCGTGCCGAACAACGTCGTGGTGCCGGAGACGGTCCCCACGGGCAGAAGCGTCACGTTCAGCGACTGGTCCACATTCGCGGCGCGGATTCGCGTCGGGATCGACGCGAGGTCTCCATCCGTCGCCGTGAGCGTGTAGTTCCCCGCGAGGAGCGGACGCACGAGGAACGACCCGTCCGCCGCCGAGGTGACCGGGATGATCGTGGAGTTGGTCTCATCGAGGAATTCCATCTGAGCCGACGGCTCGACCCCGCCGAGACTCGAGACCGTGAATCCGCGGACCGCCGTATACGGCACGGCGATTCCTTGGGTCGCGTCGGTCGGCGTGATCGTCAGGGTCGCGGCGGTCAACGTGCGTCCGTTCAACCCGATCGACACGGAATACGAGCCTTCGGGCAGACCCGCGATTGTGTAGGTCCCATCGTTCGCCGACATCGAGGTGCGGCTGTAGCCGAACAACGCATGCGTGAGCGTGATGGTGGCGCCGGGCGCGGAGATGTCCGCCGCCCCGAACGAGCCGTCTCGGTTCAGGTCGAAGAAGACGGTGCCTTGGGCGGTGTGTGACGCCACATGGAAGTCCCGCGTGATCATCCAGTCCGGAACCCCGTCCCCGTTTGCGTCGGCGGGGGCGCGATTCGCCTGGTCGATCGTCACCGCGAGGGTCACGGACGCCAGGGACCGAGCGCCGACCAGGGTCGTTCGAGTCAAGCTGCCGATCGACGCGGTGATCGTCACGTTCCCGAAGGGGACGATCGCCCTGTAATGGCCTTGCGCGTCGGTCTGGGTGACGTCGTGCGGCGTGCCGAGTTCGTCCGTCACGGTGACCCAGACGTGGGGGAGCGGCGTCGACCCGGCGTACACGGTCCCGTCCACGACCGCGCCGTCGTAGTATCGCAAGAAGACGACACCGTTCGCTACCGTGGACTGCGTGCTGAGGTCGACGACTCCTTTGAGGGTACCGGCCTGGATGGCGGACTGCATCCGCTGCGCCTGGTCGAAGTTCATCGCCTGCCACGCGGTCGTGTGGTTCGCCGGATCGGGGAACGGGTTGTAGTATGCGGTCCGGTACACGACCCGCCAGTGGGTGAGATTCCACGCGGGGACCGGCGGGTTGGCCTGGAGGGCCTGGCTGAAGCCCGGAACGCCGGTGTCCGTCGAGTTGAGGTCCTTCGGCGAATAGCCGATGTAGGCCCGGTAGAACATCGAGTTGTAAAAGGCGGATTGGTACTGGATCGTCTGGCTCTGGATCTGGTCTCCCGGGGCCACGAACTGGATCGGGATGTTCGAGCCGCGGTTCGTCGTCGCGAGGATCTGGAAGAATTCAAACGGCAGGACGCGGCCGTCCGGGAGGTTGATCACGCGGTGGTCCGACAGCTTGACCGGCGCATAGAAGATCCCCGTGTTCGAGGCGCTGACCGGGAACAGCCGCGCGTCGACCGCGAAGTAGCCGATGTCCCAGCCCGTCGCGGCGCGGACGTCGTGGTACAACGAGACGATGCGGTCCTCGCTCATCCGGCGGGTGAGGAGGCTCGTCAGGAAAATGTACTGGGCGTTGAGCGGTTGGAGATCCGGCGCCCACAATCCGAACGTGACCGGGTCGGCGAGGACGACCTGAACGTAGTCTTGGGGTCGGAGAAAGACACCGCGGACCGTATCGACCGGCAGGCCGGCGTTCTGGAGGAGCGTCGTGACGGCGGGCCGGAAGTTCGGCCGGTTCAGGCGGAAGTCGCCCTCCAGGAGTCGGGAGACGAGGAGGGCGATCCCGGCGGTCTCGTTCTGGGCCGTGATGAACTGGCCGGCGAGCGCGACGCCGTCCTGGAAGTTGTCCGCCACGGTCGGGTGGGCTCCGCGGTCGACGGCTTCGAAGCCGTAGTCCCACCACGAGAGGTACGCGGGGCGGAGCTCCCGGGGTGTATTCGCATCCTGGGTCGCAAACCATTGCCACGCGGCCGGATAGTAATCCGTCGGTTTCGGGATGCTGTAGCCGAACGCCCCGAAATAGAACGGCGACCCGCTGCTCGGACTGTACCCCGGGGACCGCAGGAACGAGGGCAGGAGATTCGCGACCTGCTGATCGTATTGGGTCTTGAGCTCGAAGGGGATCGAGGCGTCGACGGCCCACCACACGTTCGGCACGAGGACCAAGAAGACGATGCCGAGCACCGCGAGCACATGGCGCGCCTTCAACGACTTCCGCACCGCGTTCCGCCAGCTCCCTGCTGCGAGGGAGCGGTAGGTCCGCCGCATCGTCGCGAAGTCGGCCCGTACCAGGATCTGATCGATTGCGAAGCCGGCGGTCACCGCGAACGCAGGCGACGCGTCGAAGATGAACCGCGCGCCCGTGATCGCCATGAAGATTGCGACGAAGGCCCAGACCACGATCAGGCTGTATGCCGGATCCCGACGGCGCGGCACCTGCCAGAGCAGGTACGCCATCGCGAGAAGGCTCATGCCGAACGTGAAGAGGCCGAAGGACAGAATCATCTGGGACATCCCGGGCGACTGGTCCTCCGCAATCGTTGTGACGACCTTCGACGGTATGAAGTACCCCGCCCCGCTGACCAAGGCGTCAAGAAGGCTCGGGTTCACGAGGACGCCGACGCCCACGGCAACGCCCGCGGCGATGAGGGTGCCCGGGATCACCAGGGTCCACGGATAGTCGCGGGTCACGGTGAACGCGAAGCCCAGCACGAGTGCGGCAAGAAACAGGTACGCCGGAACGTCGAACCACACGCGGATCTGGACCCGCACGTAGTACCACTGGAGCGCGAGGACCACCGGGAGCGCGAGCGCGATCGCGAACAGGATCCAGGTGCCCATCGTGTCTTCGTTCCGGAAGCGCGCGAGGAATAGCTCGACGGCGAACCAGATGATGAGGATGACCGCGACGTACGCCCAGCCCTGCCACGCGAGGGCGATCACCGCGACGCACAGCCCGGAGAGAGCCGCGTAGAGGACGCTCGTTCGATTCTCCCGGAAGAACGCCCGCAGACCGGATGTGATCGCTTTCCTGTGGAACCAGCCCTCGACCCACCTCCGCCGGTTCATCGTCTTCAGAGCCCGCAGGAAAAAGAAGAACGTCGAGATGACGAAGAAGAGGGTGAAGGTGTCGTGGTCCGCGTCGGTCGCCGCACTCCGTTGCAGGTTCCCGACGCTGATTGCGAGGAGGAAGGCGCTGATGAGGCCCGCCTTTCGCCCGAACGCTTCCTTCGCCAAGGCGTACGTCGGGAAGACCGCCAGGGAACCGAAGAGAGCCGTGCTCAGCAGCCAAACGAACATGACCGAGTTCCAGGGATCTCCGAAGAGCGGCGCGACGAGCCGTCCGACGAGGAGCGAGAACCACGGGAAGAGCGGCCCTCTCGGGTTCTGGAACGCGAGGGGATAATTCAGCATCGTATCCCGGCCGAGGTCCCGACCCGTCTGGAACGAATAGCAGAGGGCCCGGTCCCAGTAATACGAGTCGGAACCGCCCGAGACTGGTAGAGTGTAGATTGCGGAACAGTCCGCTGGGACCGGATGGAAGGCGACTCCGTAAACGAAGTAGACTCGCAAGAACAGGGCGAGCCCGAAGATCATCACGAGGACCGCGGCGGTCCGCCAGTGCGTGCGGAGCCAGCCTTTCCCATCGTCCAAGACTCGACAAACCTCCGGGAGGTTGCGCCCATGAGGGAACGCCTATATAGGCATTGTCGGAATTCTCGGAGGGCGCGGTCCTCCAGAAAGGACGCGGCGACAAGAGGCTTTTGGAACGGCCCTCGGACGCACAGGCGCGATGGGCTTAAGTTAGACGCTCACGTTCCTGCGAGGGATGAAGCGAGACCTCATGGAGATCCTGTGCTGCCCCGTGTGCAAAGGGGATCTGGAGCTCCGGGTCGATGTCGAGAAAGACGAGATCCTCGAGGGCTCGCTCTTCTGTAAGCACTGCAACCATCGGTACGAGATCAAGGACGGGATCCCGGACCTGTTGCCTCCGGACTTCAAGTGACGCCCGGATAGCCGGTGCGCATGAGGTCACATAGTGCCAGTCCGAGACTAAGTGAGTGGACGTTCGCCAATCCGGCGAGCAACTGCCCGTATCCCATTGTAACCCTAACCGTCAAATACGGGAGGCGCTCGTGGGAGCGGCCGGCCATCGCATGACCAAGTCCAAGGCGATAAAGACGAACGGAGACCGGACGCTGGGGGGTCTCAATCACGACCGGCCATCCGACTTCTTCGCCCATATCGAGAAGGGGGAGTCTAGTTGACGGCCCGTTGCTGGAACGGCTCGTTCATGAATCGGCACTCGAGCGGGTAGACGAACGTGGTCTCTAGAGGGTGACGAGGTGAACGGGTCCCGAGTCGTTCTGCGAGCGGCCCTCATCACGGCCGCTTTCATCGCGGCGGACGGCGTGATCCTCTACTTCGGCACGCAGCCGTCGTGGACCTTCGTCCATCGATGGGTCCTGATGGCCGCGGGCATCGGGTCAGGAATCGGCTGGGCGGCCCTCATGATGAGCACGGCCAGTTCAAGCAAGCACGTGTCCAGCGGCTTCAAATGAAATCCGCTTGCGCGCGGACCACGCCCGCGCTGTCCTGGGCCTGCGCGTACGCATCGAGCGGCTCTCGGTTCAAGGCCAAGAACTGCCCACCCCAGGTGAACTTCGACAGGATCGCACGCGCCTCCTCCGGGCGGCCGAAGATGACGAGCGCGGCGGCCAACGCCTCGACGGACGATAGGACGAACGGCTTTCCGTAGTTCACCGGGTTCGCGGCCAAGAGATAGGGCAACGCGCGGGCCACGGCCTGGGGGACCGTCGGGAACTTCCCTCGCTTCCAGGACACGTCGACGATGGCGAGGCCGCGACGCTCCGCGCGCGGCCCGTCCGCGGGAGAGACGGCGCGATCCGCCTTCGGTGTCAAGAGGAGGGCGCCGTTCGGCAGGGCTGACGGACGCGGGACGAAGGTCATGAGGCCCAACCGTTCGAGTCGGCGAGACGTGCATTTCTTCGGGTCGCATTGCCCGGCGTGGTACGCGACGAGACGAATCGTTCGCAATCGAGGCTCTCCTAGGTCTTCGTGAACTCGGCGTAGAGCTGGAGACCGAGCGGGAGCGGCCGGGTCCCCAGATGCGCCACGGAGCGCGACAAGGCCCGCGGGGTGATTTTCATCACGCGATCCGGGAGCGGGATTCGGTACGTGTAGCCTAGGTCCATTCGAAGGCCCGCGCGGGAGCCCAGGATCGCGATTTCGCGAAGCGTGAAGCCCTCGCGGCGGTGGCGGTCCGGATGGCCTTCCGACCCCGCGGGCCCGTGGTCGTGCAGGAGGTCCGGGTGCAACATCTTCTGGGTCATGGAGGCGGCGAGCCGCGACACCGTGGCGTGCGGGAGAAACCGCAAGATCCGATACGGCAGGGCCTGCGCATTCGGCGTCGTCATGAAGAATCGTCCGCCGGGTCGCAGGACGCGAGTGGCCTCGGAGAGCATGCGCCCCGGTTCGTCGAGGTGCTCCAGGACTTCAGTGGCTGCGACGGCGTCGAACGACTCGTCCCGATATGGCAGGGTTTCGGCGTCGGCGCGGACGATCTGAACGCGCGCCGCCGCGGCCGGATCTCGCACCGCTCTCTTCGCGCGCACGGAGGAGACCCTCGCCTCGAGGATGTCCATCGCCACGATGTCGAAACCGGCGTTCTCGGACAACGTGAGGGAGAGAGCCCCATGGCCGCAGCCGATGTCGAGCACTCTCGCACGCGTCGGCTGACGCGAGGCCACAATGCGGGTCGCGAGGAGTCGCTGCCGCGAGAAATATTCCCACGTAACGTAGTCGGACGGCTGGATGAGATCGATGAGGACGCGGTCGATCCGGTCCTCCCCCGACGTCCGAGGCTTCACGGATGGCGCGGAAGCGGCGCGTGCGCCATATAGGTGTCGTAACGCGTGGCCGCCTCCCGGCACTTGGGCACAAAACGTATGACCCGCGCCGGCGTTCCTTCCGATGCCACCGTGATGATTGAACCGACGCTGATCCGTGATGAATGATGGGCGATCTGAGTGGCTTCGATTTGTCAACGCGGCGGATCGCGTGCACGGATGTTTTAAGTGCGAGGTACGCCGATGGGATTCCGGGATGCGCTCATGGTGAGCGGTTTCGACCTGCTCGGTCATAATCGGACGTTTCAAGTGCATTGGCTCAAGCGAGTCGTTGCGTTCTTCTTGGACCTGATCACGGTCTTCGCCCCGCTCTGGTCGTTCCTGTACCTCGAAGGCGTCCGGGCGCCGTGGGTTTATGGCGTCGCCGGTGGCGTCGTTCTGTACGCCTATTCGACCTTCTCGGAGGCGGTCACTCGCACGACCGTGGGGAAGTTCATCGTGGGCCTCGAGGTCCGATCCCTTCGCGGGCCGATGAGCTTGTCAAAAGCCGCGGTGCGGAACTTCCCGAAGCTGTTCTGGTTCGCCTTCCCTCTCCTCGACACCCTCGCGGGTCTCGTCGTCGATGGAGATCCGCGACAACGGTGGTCCGACAAGATCCTCGGGACCACGGTGGCCCAGTCCCATCTGATCCATGTCCGTGTCCACCCGATCGAAGCGAGCGACGCCGGCGGGAGATAGCCGCACCGCACGGTTATATAGCGTCGGCTCCTGATGCGCCTTCAGTGACGCCATGCTCTTTGTGACGCAGCTGAAGGTCCTCCCCGGACAATGGGAAGACGCGACGCGCCTGTTCAAGCACCCGAAGATACCGAACAACGTCATGGTCCATGAGTTCCTCGGACTCCTCGGCAAGCCCGACGCGATCGTGATTTTCGAAGCCGGCGACGCCGCGACGGCCGCTGACTTCATGGTCCAATTCAGTCGGGTGACGGAGGCAACCACCTCGCTTGCCCTGCCGATCGAGGAGTTCAAGTGGACCTGGTGAGGCGGGAATTGCTCCCGGGAACTGAAGTCAATCACGAGGGGATCGACTCACTGCGGCGAGGGGCCGGAACGGCCTGCTTCTCCGGGTCTCTCCCGCGGAATCGGATGCCGCGAAGAAAGCGACAACCGTGGCGGCGAGGAACACGATGACGACAAAGGGGGCCATGAACCACCCCGGGCCCCCACCCCATGTATAGGTCATGCCCCGCTCCGTGTAGGAGCCAAAAAAATTCGTAAAGAAAGCTCCGTCGGAGGAGAGTCCTACGGGGAGGGCGAAGTAGAAGTAGATCGGTGCGACCATCAGGGTGATGGAGCCAAGGAGGCCGGTGACGAGGATCCCGACGGCGAACTTCCTCTCGAAGATGGCGAGGATCAGAAAAGCGAGTTCAAAGACGGAGAGGGCCAGAGCCGTCAGCACCAGACCGTAGGTCTGAGGGAAATACGTGTAATGTCGGATGCTGTCCGTGTAGTAATCCTGACAAGACCCCTCGACACACATGCCCCCCAGATAATATCGCTGCGTTGCATTCCACGGGCTGCCATAGTGGAGGTCCCACCACGGAAGCGAGGCGACGACGAGCACGAGACTAATGGTTAGGGTCACGAACACCAGTGCCGCGACAAGGGCCGCAGGCGTCCTCGGTCCGAACCCCCGTGGGAGATTGTGACGAGGATACGCGCGCGGAATCCCGTTGTCCCGTTCCAAAGTCGATCCCCTCTACCCCAACATGATTAGGCCCCCGACGGTAGTTAAGCCCTCCCTCAAAGGGAACGCCAGGAACGGGGTTGGAAGCCGGATCTGCAAAGCGATCCCCAGAGATTGAAATGCGGCCACACGGAGGCAATCGGCCCATTCCCGAGTTCAAGTGGACGGGGTGACCGTCTTGGCGGCGATCCGGCTGCGGAGGCAAACAGGAAAAGCGCCAGTGTCGCCTTGGAGGGAGAGGGTTGGCGGCACCAGCGCAACATCGTAACCGGCGAAATCCCGGGTCCGACGTCCCTTCCAAGGGGCAGGCATATTAACGGGTTATTGTACGCTGGTGAAAGGAGAGCCGGCCCACGAGCCCGCACGCTGGAGGAGAAAGGAAAGAGAAGGAGGAAGAGGGTTGGGGGGTTGTTGGCCGCCTACGAGAGGGCGTGCGAATACAGGATGCCCTGGGAGTCCGCGATCAGCACCTGGTACCCCGGTGGGTAAGAAGTCGTGCTGACAACGACCCGGTCGCCAACGATGACGGTCGAGCCTCCGCTCCCGATGAACTGGGCCTTGTTCGTGTTCCAGTTCGTCGATGTCAGAGACGAGAACGCGATGTTGTTGACCACGGTGTTCGCTCCGCCGCCCGTCGTGATCGTCAGCTTAACGGCCGACGTCGTCAGGCCAGTCGGAGTCGTCGTAATCAACAGCGTCCAGTTCGTTCCGTCGCCGGATCTCCCGATGTTGACACCCATCACGCGAGGTCCTTGACCCGTGGGCGTCAGCAGGCCGGATACCATCACGTATAGCACCGCGGCCAGCACGACCGTAATGGCGACCATCAGGATGGTCGCAATCACGGGCGACACGGCTGCCTCATCCTTTCGGATGATGCTCTTCATGGTTCTGTCCTCCTGCGGCTTGCGCCGCCATTCATTCCAGGGGGGACTGGCACTCTTAAACGTGTCGTGGTTAATATTCGGAATTGAGAACATGCCCCTCCGGGACCGGAGGAGAAAATCAGAAGGAAAGAGAAAAGGGAAGAAGGTTGGGGCTCTGGCGGCCTACGACAGGGCGTGCGAATACAAGATGCCCTGGGAGTCCGCGATCAACACCTGGTACCCCGGTGGGTATGAGGCCGTGCTGATCAGGAGCCGGTCGCCAACGATGACGGTCGAGCCTCCGCTCCCGATGAACTGGGCTTTGTTCGTGTTCCAGTTCACCGATGTCAGAGACGAGAACGCGATGTTGTTGACCACGGTGTTCGCTCCGCCGCCCGTCGTGATCGTCAGCTTCGTTGCCGACGTCGTCAGGCCGGTGGGCGTTGTCGTAATCAACAGCGTCCAGTTCGTTCCGTCGCCGGACGGGGAGATATTGACACCCATTACGCGGGGGCCCTGACCCGTCGGCGTCAGCAGGCCGGATACCATCACGTATAGCACCGCGGCCAGCACGACCGTAATGGCGACCATCAGGATGGTCGCAATCACGGGCGACACGGCTGCCTCATCCTTTCGGATGATGCTCTTCATGGTTCTGTCCTCCTGCGGCTTGCGCCGCCATTCATTCCAGGGAGGGACCGACGCTCATAAACGTGTCGCGCTTAATATTCGAAGTTGAGAACGAGTTCATAAGAGCCGCGCTGCCAGCGGAAAATAGCCATTCCGGAGACGTCCGACGCGGGGCGGAGGCCGACGCCATCCGGCGGCTCAGACCCCGAGTTCGAGGGCTTCGTCGGACACGAGCACGAGCATGTTCCGGATCTCTTCCGTCTCGTATTCCTGCATCGAGATGATGACCGAGTAGGCGCCGCGGGCGCGCAGGTTATTGACCAGGATGTGGAGGAACTCGCTCAGGATCTTCGTGTTGTTGTGGATCGAGAGGCTGTTGATCGAGTCCAGCACGACGAGGGCGTTCCGATCCGGGTTCTTGCGGAGGAGGAACTCGACCTTCAGCATGATGTTCTCGAGCATCGTCGGACTCTCGACGACGATCGAGTGGGGATGGCGCTTCGCCTGGGACATCATGATCTGCGTGATGCAGTCGACGAACCAGATGTGCTCCACCGGGATCTCGAGGGCCTCCATCGCGTTCAGGATGCTCTGGCTCGGGATCGTCGACGTGACGTAGACGACCTCGAGGTCTTTCTTCGTTGCGAAGCGGTCGATCAAGCCCTGGATCGCGTCGAAATATTGATCCGCCTTCAGGTGAAGCGCGACGGCGGACGCGACCGGCAAGGCGGAAAGCTTCTCCGAGACCTCGGCCGGGATGCTTTGTTCAGCCACCTCCGGTCACGCTCCCGCCTTTCAGCAATGGCACGAGCAAGACGCCGGACGTCGTGAGGTCGAGGACGTACTTCGCTCGACTGTGGGTCGTGCCCCGCATCTTCACGACCTGCAACGTCCGGAGGAGATCGCCGCGACGCTCGAGGTTCCCCGTCACGATCACGCCGTCGGCGAGGGCTTCCTCGACCCCCCAGCGGGAATAGCCTTCCTCCGTCGAACGGATCTCTGACACGAGGAGCGTGGTGCATCCCTTCGCGCTCAGGACGGTCCCGAGGCGGAGCAGGAAGTCCCGGATCCGCTCCTGGTCCTTGATTCGGTAGCACACCGACGTGACGGAATCGAGCACGAGCCGGCGGATCTTCTGCTCCTCGACGATCGACGCGATGCGGCTGGCGAGGAGACGAGCCTCCTTGAAGTCCATGTCTTCTTTGTCGATGCCGAGCTCCTCGTAGATCTTCGGCATGTCGACGAACTGGAGCTTTCCCTGCTTCGCGAGACGGTCGTCGAAGAAGTCGAACGGGATGACGTTCTTCAGGAGCTTGTCGGTCGGCTCGGTGACGCTAAGGTAGAGGCTGTTCTCGCCCTCGAGGGCGCCGCGGATCAGGAACTCGATGCAGATCGAGGTCTTCCCCGTGCCGACGGAGCCGGAGATCAGCACGGTGTTCCCGCGGGGGATGCCTCCGTTCAGGATGTGATCGATCGCATCGATGCCGGTGACGCATCGCTCCCGCTCGTCGTCGCGCTCCATCGTGGGCATCGACTCACGCAACAAACTTGGGGCGCGCTATAAGAGATGAACGCGCTGATTATCAGATTCGAAAGCACGGCCAGGGTCCGCGATCTGGGACCGTCGGGAAGTCAACCTTGTTTAAGGTTAACGCTCACCCGTGGACGACCTTGAACGCATGGTCCCATCGGTTCGTGGCGGAGCCGACCAGAGCCCAGAGGGGCACGAGCGCTTCGATCCAACGAGCCCCCTCGATCCCGCCGACGTCGATCGCCCCGGGCCATCCGAACTCTTTCAGGATTCCGACCACCTGCTTCTTCGCGGCCGCATCGTTCCCGGCGATCAGCATCTCCGGAGCGCCTCCGACGAACTTCGGGTCGACCATCTGCGTGTTGGGGACCGTGTTGAAGGCTTTTACGACCTTCGCTCCGGGCAGCGCCCGCTGCACTCGTTCGGCGAGAGAGTCGTTGAGCCCGACGAACAGGCCGGGGTTCGGTCCGCCGGAGAACTCGAGCGCGTTCTGCACGTCGATGACGACTTTGCCCACGAAGTTCTTCGGCCCCGCGAGGCGCGCGACCTCGTCGAACGCGGATCCGCGCGTCGCGATCACGATCGTCTCACCGTGTCGTGCGGCCTCCTCGAACGTCCCGGTCGAGGCTTTCCCCTTCGCCCCTTTCAGCCACGTCGCGAGAGCCTCGCTCTTCGGGCTCCGCGAGCCCACCTTCACATCGTGTCCCCGGCTCGCAAAAC
>Ga0209058_1001403_pt1 | contig 20485 bp, 20 predicted proteins | sample GraSoiAngelo_147_FD_185904 | JGI IMG/M metagenome (GOLD analysis project Ga0209058, IMG submission 185904) | Grasslands soil microbial communities from the Angelo Coastal Reserve, California, USA - 14_1009_05_40cm (SPAdes) (version 2) | ecosystem: Environmental > Terrestrial > Soil > Grasslands ... | reverse complement strand
TACATCGGCATCTCGAGGCCTTCCGTGACCGACCGCTTGATGAAGCCGACCGCGCGGGCGGCGTGCTGCGGATACGCCAAGCCTTTCGCAAAGGCCATCGTCTCCTCCCAGAACTTCGCGCGAGGGAAGACGCGGTTGAACAGGCCCCACTCGAGGGCCTCCTTCGGAGTGATCATGCGGCCTGTCGCCATCAGGTCGATTGCGCGGCTCTTCCCGACGAGCCGCGGCAGCCGCTGCGTCCCGCCGGTCCCGGGGAGTACGCCCAACGTGACCTCCGGCAAACCGACTCGCCACGCCCCGTCGGAGGCGACGCGGAGGTCCGTCGCCATGGCAATCTCGAGGCCGCCTCCCACACAGTGTCCGTCAATCGCCGCGATGAAGAGCTTCGGGGTGCTCTCCATCTTGTTCAGAATCTCCTGGCAGTTCAGGCAGAACATGGCCTTGTAGTCCGGCGTCGACGACGCGAGCAGGTTGATGTCCGCGCCCGCGGACCAGACTCCGTCGAGCTTCGAGGCGATGACGCACACGTCAACGTCGTCATCGAATCGCACGTCATCGATCATCGTGTTCAGGTCGCGCATCAAGTCCGCGTCGTAGGTGTTCGCCTTCGGCTTGTTCAGCCATGCGATCGCGACCCGGTCTTTCTTCTCCAACGAAATGTACGTGAGGTCCATCGTTCTGCCTCAGTCCAATTGATGGACCATCGGTTATAAAATGCTAGGGCTTCGCGGGCGGCAGTGTCTAGTCGGCGCGGCTTGGCTCCGGCGTCCCCCACTTGTCGTTGAAGAGGAAGTCCGACTTGACGAATTCCCAATGCCGGCTCGTCATGTACCGCGTCGGGAGCACGGAGCGTAGGTAGTCGACGTAGGCGTCACGCTCGATTGGCTTGCCCCGATCCGTCAGGATGTTTCCGTGGACGTCGTACGGGAGGTAGACGTATCCCACCCCGGCGGCGTCCGATCCGGGATTGCGATAGTCGCCGAACTCCGCGAGCCCGCGGATTCGGAAAAACCGTCGATCCGGCAGGGAGAGGAGATCGTCCTTCGTGAGTCCGTGCACGGTCTCCCCCTTCTGGGTGATCCTTCGCAAGGCCGCGTCCGCTTCTTCCCGGGAGCAGCGCGCCTTCGCTTGGATGATGGCGAGGTTCGCGTCCTTCACTTTTCCGAGGACCTCTTCGATGTAGATGACCTGCGCCTCCCGGTTCTTCAGCGTCTTGAACACGCCCTTGACGAGGTCACCCCCGAGCTCCGACCCGAACATCTCGAGGCCGCGCGGATACCACATGTTCAACGTCTTCTGGAGGTCCTCGATCCCGAAGTTCCCGCCGTTCAAGGTGCCCGCGACGGCGATCGCCTTCATGAGCGTCTCCCCGGCGGCGAGGTGGTACGACTCTTCAAGGAACCGCATCCACGGCATCGAAAGGGCCATCGGCCCGTAGAGGAAGTGGTGCTGCATCTCGAGCTGGAACTTCCCCACGCGGTCGATGAACGACATGAACGTCGCGGAGTCCATCAGGCTCTTGAACTCGATGTTGAACGCATCGAGGACGTGCTCGCCCGGCTTCATCGCGAAGAGCTCCTCCATCGTCTCCGTCGCCCAGTGCCGTCCCCAGCGGGCCTTGTCGAACGTCGCGTCGAGCGTCAAGACACCCGCCATCTGCATGTGATGCCGCAGCTCCTCGACACAAACGCGTTTCTTCGAGAACGAGATCGACTCGAGCCGGTCGCCGTCCGGGTCCGTTCGATGGATCCCCTCGACGATCTCCTTGTCGAGCCCGGTCAACGAACCGCCGTCGAGTTGCTTGTACACCATCCGGTGCTGCTGGATCGAGCCGAGTTCGGTCGACGCCTGCGCGCGGATAATCTTGAGGGCCGTCATGAACTGCGCGTCGGGCATCTTGTCCGCGGTCCAGAGGCGGTTCGTCAGGTTGCCCGTCGCAGCCGTCGCGCCGACGACCTTTTGCGCGAAGCCCGCGAAGCCATCCGGCTTCGCCATGATGACACTCAGGCGGGGCATCGGCGTCTCCGGATAATGCCGGGACCAGTTCGGCGCGTCGAAGACCTCGGGCATCTCCGGGAAGTAGCGCTCTTGCCAGAGCTTCCCTTCGTCCGCCCACTTCTTCGGGAGCGCCTCGATTCGGAACTGGTCGAGGAAGGGCATGGTGTCCGGTTCGATGCACGTAGTGAGGGATGAACCTTTCTCGGACGCGCAGCCCAGACGTCTTCAGCGGCGCTGGAGGACGGCCACGTAAGTCGCCGCGTCGTCTCGCGGTTCGTAGATGACCCGGACCAACTCCCAGCCTGTTGAGTGCGCGAGCTCCGCTAGGTCATCCGGCGAAAGCAGCAAGAGGTCAAACCAGTCCCCCACCCGGCCTTTGTAACGGCCCCGCAGCGAGAGCAATCCCGGCGGTCGTCCTCGTGCGATGTTCCGCTTCACATACCTCAAGTGGTAGGGGATCCAGGTCCCCGGGATCCGCGTGCTCCCGATGATCCGGCCGCGTGCCTTCGTGATCTCCCGAGCGTCGCGGAGGAATCGCCGCATCCGGGGAAGGTCTCCCGCGAGTCCGAGGTTGTTGCCCATCAGGATCAGCGTGTCGAACGTCCCGAGGCCCCGTGGTAGGCGCTGGACACTGGCCTGATAGACCTCTTGTACGCCGCGCACCCGGGCCAGGGCGACCTGCGTCGGTGAAGCATCGATCCCCACCACCCGGTGTCCTTTCCGCTGGAGGTAGACAGCGTGACGACCCGGGCCACAACCGACGTCGAGGACGCGACCGCGGACTTCCTTCATCGCCGCGCGTTCGACCTTCGACCACTTTGCGGGAGGGGTGAAGTACGCCTCGACGAGCGAGCGGCTGCGGTACCCATCATCTCGCTCGAACTCGAAGACGACTTTCTTGCCGAGCCAATGGTCAAGCATCGCTTGCGCGTAGAGATCGAACGAGGAGACCGTTTGGCGTTTCCGCGGCGCACGGCGGGAAGGCATAACTCAAGCGGCATGTGCCGCGGTCGTCTTGAGATTTGCCTCTCGACGAGGTAGCTACAAGATAATCGCGTCGAAGCAAAGCTTATCCTTCGAGGACGCGTAGGCGGATGGGGGTCCGGAGATGGCTCGCGTCCGGAGAGAATCGAAGTTCGAAGTGTTCGGTCAGGAGATGCTCGAGAAGGTCGTGGCGAAGAGCGGGAGCTCCGGCCGCGTCTACCTGCCACCCGACTGGATCGGCAAGCGCGTGAAGGTCATCCGCGTCGAGTGAGGCGCGTCCGATGCCGGGGCGTTTCGGTCCGACGGATTTCGCGGCCTGCGCGCGGTGCGGGAGCGGCCAGGTCCACCCCAAGCTGCTCGTGATGGGCCCGATCGCGGGCGTCGACAGCGACAGTCGCTCGTACGTGTGCCATGCGTGCGGCTACGAGGGCCTCCCGATTTTCTTCGACACGGAGGCGGGGCGCGCCCAGTTCGAACGCGAGAAGAAAGGGATTTGGGAAGCGGAGCCGGCAACGAAGAAGGGCCCCGTGTCGATCCCGATCCTCCCGATTCAAACCGATCCGTTGATCGATATGAAAGTCCTCGATCTCCTCCCATGGCGCGTCGTTGCGGTGACCGGGGTCCGGTGGGAGGCGGGCGGGCTAGCTCCGACCGGGTACCGCGTTTCGTTCCAAGAGTACTGGGATGCGATCGGCGGGCCCCGCTACAACGCGTCCCGAATCTACATGCTCGACCTGGCAGGCATCAACCGGGCGAACCCGAACTTCGAGGTGACCCGGCATCTCGGGAAGCGCTGCGACGTGTGGCTCGACTCCGGGGGCCGCGAACCGGAGGAGGTCATGGACGGCTACATGCTCGACGTGGAGCGCGTGGTCGCTGGTACGAAGACCTTGCCCTCGCTGGACGCCTTCGCAGTCTTGTACGCATTGTCGTCCGAAGCCCTCCCGTGTCTTGACTGGGATGGCCGCGTGGTCTGGCGGGAGCCCAGTGAGACGCAGGTCGACCTCCGCGACGTCGCGAAAGCGATACGCGGGATCGGTTTCTCGTCGATCTGCGTGATGGATCTGCGCCGCCTCGGTTCGGAGCTCGGGCCGGATCCCGCGCTCCTCTCCCTGCTCGAGGGGCTCGATCTGGACGTCTACGTCGGAGGTGGGCTGCAGGAGTCGCATGTCCTCCGGCTCGGGGAGCGAGGGTTCGCGGGTGGCCTCGTCGACCCTTTCACTCCTGTAATCCGAGACCTCTTGAAGACACCGAAGCCCGAAGCACCCACGGAAGCAATTGCCCCGGCTCCGGCTCCGCGACCCGCCCCTGCACCGCGCTCCGTCCCGGACAGTACCGGATTGCCGTAGGAAGACGAGAGCGTATTGAGTCGGAGGCACGGCTATGCCCGAGCCTTGCGGGATCCCATTCCGAGAAATCAAGAGAAGCGTCGAACCTGGCCCACGACCGCGCCGATGACGGGTCTAAACTCGTTCGATATCGATGCCGGCTTTCTTGATTAGCTCGAGGCCTTCATCGCTCCGATACGCGGCCCGGTAGTAGAGCTTCCCTGCGCCGCTGTTTATGATGAGCTTGGCGCACGTTACACACGGTTGGCCTGTGACGAAGACGACCTTCCGTGGGTCGTTCACGCGGACCTTGATTAGGGCATTTTGCTCCGCGTGGACACATTGACAGTTCCCCGGTTGATCGAATTTGCAATCGTCGTGAGACATCCCTTTCGCTGTCCCGTTGTAACCGAAGCCGTAGATTTGGGTCATGTCCTCGGAGGTGATGACGCACGAGAACTGGGCGCGCTTGCACGTGGCCCGGCGCGTGAGCGACATCGCGAAATCCATGATCAAGCTCTCGAGACTCGGCCGCTCGATTTTTCCCACGCCTTCTCACCCGCTCCGGGGAGGCGAAGAACTCGCCGCTCGTCTTAAGGTTTCGGAGGCCTCCTGCGTCCGCACCCGCACCGCAAAGGCTTATCCGAGAAACTTGGGGTGCGCCCGTCCAATGAACCCCCGAGCAACCGTGATCGATGCTCAACGCGCATCCCCCGAGCAGGTCTCGGCCTTCCGGCTGTCTCGTCATCACCTCGTCAAGCGGGCATCGGCCTCGGCCCTTGCCCAGGTAGCGGGCGACATGGCGGGCGTCCAAGCCCAGGTGTTGTCGGCCGCGCAAATCTCGTTGTGGGCACGGACCCGCGGCCTCTCCGCAGATGACGTCGAGAATGCGCTGTGGCGTGACCGGACCCTCGTGAAATCGTGGTGCATCCGCGGCGCGCTCCACATCATCCCATCCAAAGATTTCGCCGTGTTCGTACGTGGCGGCGACCGGCGGAACGCGCGCTCTACGGCCTGGCTCGTCCGCGCCCGGATGCCGATCGAGGGCGTCGACCGACTGGTCGAAGCGATGCGGGATGGGCTCGATCGACCGCTCACGCGTAGCGAGATTGCCGAGCGGATTACCGCTTCCCTGGGAATCAAGAGTGTCGAGAAGTCGCACCGCGGTTGGGGCGGCACATCGACCGCGACCGGGTTTCGAATCGCCGGCAAGATGTTGTCCCTCGATGGGATCGTCTTCCTCGCGTGCCTTCGGGGGCTCGCGTGTTTCGGTCCGGCCCGCGGGGCCCAGGCGACCTTCGTTCGTCCGGAGAAGTGGCTTCCGGACTGGAACGATCTGCCTGTGGAGAAGGCGGAACTCGAGCTCCTCCGGCGGTATCTCCGGGCGCACGGCCCGGCGACGGTGCGCGACTTCGCGCTCTGGACCTACATGACCGCGCCCGACTCCCGCGAGATCTGGGCGCGCCTCGAACCTGAGATGGCCCCGGTCGACGTAGATGGGCGAATCGGCTGGGTCCTTCGCGAGGATCTGCCCGCGTTGCGGCGGTCGAAGCTCGACGAGCCCGTTATCCGTCTCCTGCCGTCCTTCGATGCGTTCCTCCTCGGCGTGAAGGACAAGAGCCACCTGGTCGATCTGGCCCACTACAAGCGGGTGTACCGCCCGCAAGGGTGGCTCTCTCCCGTCGTGCTCGTGGACGGCCGCGTCGTCGGCGTGTGGTCCCACGAGCGGAAAGGCGACCGGCTCTCGGTGCGCATCACCCCCTTCAGCAGGTTGTCTCCCATGGTGCGGTCGCACATCCGGGAAGAAGCCGATGACCTGGGTCGGTTCTTCGGAGCCCGGGGCAGGTCGATCCGTTTCTCGTGAGGGTCATCGCGCGGTCGATGCCTTCGCGAGCTCTTGCTCCCGCAACTGCCGCCGCAGGACCTTCCCGACCAGCGACATCGGAAGGGCCGTCGCGAACTCGACCGCCTTCGGCACTTTGAACGGCGCAAGCCGCTCTTTGCAGAACGCGATGAGGTCCGCCTCGGTCGCGGTCTTCCCGGGCTTCAGGACCACGAATGCCTTGACGGTCTCGCCGCGGTAGGGGTCGGGGACGCCGATCGCTGCGGCTTCTCCGACGGCGGGATGCATGAAGAGGACCTCCTCGACTTCTCGCGGGTACACGTTGTAGCCGGAGCAGAGGATTAGGTCCTTCTTTCGGTCCACAATGTAGAAGTAGCCATCCGCGTCCATCTTGGCCAGGTCGCCCGTGAGGAGCCAACCATCGCGCAGGACGTTCCGGGTTTCCTCCGGTTTGTTCCAGTAGCCCTTCATCACCTGGGGACCGCGAACCGCGAGCTCGCCGACCTCGCCTTGCGCCACTTCTCGCGTCGGGTCGTCCGCATCGACGATCTTCGCGTCCGTGTCGGGGAACGGAATGCCGATGCACTCCTTGACCACGCCGTTCAGGGGATTGCAATGGGTGACGGGCGACGCCTCCGTCAGCCCGTATCCCTCGACGAGTCGTCCCCCGGTGGCCGCCTCGAACTGCTTGCGCACCTCGTTCGGGAGGGGCGCGGCGCCCGAGATGCAGGCGCGGATTGACCGGAGGTCGTACTTCGCCAGCTTCGGATGTCGGAGGATCGCGATGTACATCGTCGGAACGCCGGGGAACAGGCTCGGCTTCGTCTTGTTGATCAGCTTGAGGATCGCGCCAATCTCGCGCGGGTTCGGGTAGAGGATCACCTCGATACCCGCCACGACGGACAAGAGCATCACGGCGGTGAGCCCGTACACATGGAACAGAGGAATCGCCCCGAGCAACTTTTCCGACCGGTGCGAGCCCGCGGAAAACCACGCCGCGACCTGCATCGCGTTGGCGATGAGATTGCGGTTGGTCAGCATCGCGCCTTTCGACGTTCCGGTCGTTCCGCCCGTGTACTGAAGGACCACCACGTCATCGAGGCTGGCTCGGGTCTCCAGGGCCGGACTCGGCGGCGTCCGGGCCAGGTCCGCGAACCGGTGGATCCCAACTTCGTGCGGGATGTCGAGGGGCCAATGGCCCTGCTTCTTCAGGTCCCGTCTCTTCTTGATGGGATAGAGCTGCCGCAAGGGGACTTTCAGGAACTCGCCGACGTCACACACGACGACGCGCTTCACGCCCGCGTTCGCGCGCGCCTTCGACACGTTGTGCCAGAACAGGTCGAGGGTGACGACGGTCTCCACGCCCGCGTCGGTCCACAAGCCCTCCAATTCCCGCGGGGTGTACAGGGGATTCGTCTGAACCACGATGCCCCCCGTGCGGAGCACGGCGAAAAAGGCGACGACGAAATGGGGTGTGTTCGGAAGGACGAGGGACACGAGGTCCCCCGGGAGGACCCCGATCCTTCGCAGGCCCGCGGCGAATCGGTCGGCGGCCGCGTCGAGGTCGCGATAGGATATCGACTTGCCGTAGAACGTGATCGCGGGGCGGCCCCCGAATTCCTTGGCGGCACGCCGAAGCAGCTCGTGGACGGGAATTTCCGGATAGTCGATTGACTTCGGAACGCCCTCCGGCCAGCTCCCGAGCCACGGCCGTTCGAGGGTCGCCTCCCCCTTCATGTCGGAAGATAACGGGGTCAGAGTCTAAAACCTGATGGAGTTCCCGCCACCATCGCGAAACGATTATCCGCCGCAGGAGCCCATCGCGGCTCGATGCCCGACGCGCCCCGCTTTCGTGTCACCCGGGAGGGAGCCGTGGTGGTACTGTGGGTCGAGAATCCGCCGAGGAATCTCCTGAGCCTCTCGATGGTCACGGACCTCGCCGCGCGGGTCGCCGACTTGGAGAAGGACGATTCGGTTAGGGCGGCCGTCCTCACGGGAGCGGGACACGCCAATTTCTGTGCCGGACTCGACATGGACGAATGGTCCCGGCTCTCACCGAAAGCCGCTCAAGACGAAATGAGCCGCGGCCAAGATGCGTTCTGGGCCCTCGAACATCTCACGAAGCCGACCATCGCTGCGATCGCCGGGGCGGCCCGGGGCGCCGGGGCGGAGCTCGCCCTCGCATGCGATCTGCGAATCGCCGACGAGAGCGCGGTCTTCTCGCACCCGGAAGTCGATCTCGGATGGATGCCGAGCCACGGTGCCACGGCGAGGCTCTCGAAGATCGTCGGTCGGTCTCGGGCGCTCGAGATCCTCCTGAGCGGGAAGGAGGTGAAGGCCCTCGATGCGCTTCGCCTGGGGATCGTGAATCACCTCGCCTCTCCGGGCGGTGCACTGGATCAAGCGAAGGCCCTCGCGACCCTGTTCGCCTCGAAGCCGCGGCCCGCAGTGAAAGCGATCAAGCGGGCTCTCACCGAGGGCGACGAGAAGCCGTACCGCAACCGGTTCTTACTCGAGTCGCAGCATGCGATTCAGCTTCTGTGGAGTGACGAGCAAAAGGCCGCGATGGAGCGCCTTCGCGCGAAACGCCCCTGAGCGCAACGGAGGTCAGGGGGCTCAGCCGTGTCGCAATACCGTCTCCTTCGAGCCCCATCGCTTCAGCTCGATGTCGACGCCGACATCCGTGGCCACGAACGATCCGGCCTTCACGCCTGCCTCCTTCAGAATCTTGCGGCGCTCCTCATCGCTGGCGAAGGCGAGCTCCGACTGAAACAAGCCGAAATCGATCTCGACCTTCGAGTTCACTCGGACCGCGCCCACGAGTCGCGAGCCGCTCTCGAGGACGGGCCCAACCGTCGAGATTCGCCGCGCTCGGACCCGTTTCAGGAAGCCGAAGCAAATGACACGACCCTCGGCCCATTCTCCGGCTCGGACCTTCGAGTACGAATCCCGCGGATCGAGGCCGTAGATGTCCACGTACGTCGCGGCATCTTTCGGATCGTACGACCATCCCTTCTTCGGGTCCCGCGCGATGCGCATCCGGATGTAGCCTTCCGCCTCGCAATCGGGACAGAGCAGGGCCTCGAGAATCCGTCCCTTCACGGGAAAGGCCGCCTCGAACTCGAGGCCGGACTTGATCGGACGGGGCACCGCGGTGCGAACGGTCGCCACGACGATAAACCCCACCACGCGTGAGCTTCAAGTCGTGGCGGGCCTTACACAGGCGAACGCGGGGGAGTGCCATCCCGGAGGAACGTCTGGTCCACAACTATCTTGTCGAGGCGGGCCTGGCGTCGCGGATTCCGAAGGGAATCCGGATCTGGGAGGAGACGTTGCGGGACGGCGAACAGACGCCGGGGGTGGCGTACACGCCGGAGGAGAAGCTGCGGATCGCACACCTCCTGGACGAAGTCCACGTCCCGATGATGGACGTTGGGATCCCGGTCGTCTCGAGCGAGGAGGCGCGCGGCGTCCGCATGATCGCGAATGCCGGCCTCGACGCGACGATCATGGCCGCGGCCCGGACGGTCCGGAAGGACGTCGACGCGTGCATCGCGTGCGACGTCGACGAGATCGCGTTGTTCACCGCCGGATCGGATTTACACATCAAGCACAAGCTCGCGATGACCCGAGACCAGGTGAAAGAAGCCGCGGTCCGGGAGACCGAGTACGCGGTCGCCCATGGGGTGGATGTGTCTTTCGTGACCGAGGACACGTTCCGGGCCGATCTCGACTTCGTCGTCGATTTGTATGACGCGTGCACCGCGGCGGGCGCCCATCGCGCCGTGGTCTGCGACACGGTCGGCGTGATGACGCCGCCCGGGATCGCTTGGTTCTTCGGGCACCTGAATCGCCGCCTGAAGCCGACCGAACTCTCGTTCCACGGTCACAATGACTTCGGCCTCGCGGTCGCGAACAGCCTGGCGGCGGTCGAGGCGGGCGTCGCGGTGCCCCACACGTGCGTCAATGGCCTTGGGGAACGCTCCGGCAACGCGAGCTTCGAGGAGCTCGTCTTGGCGCTCGAGGCCTTGTACGGGTACGACACGGGGATCGACGTGTCCCGGATTTACGAACTGTCGCAACTCGTGGAGACGCTGAGCGGGATCCCGGTCGGGATGCACCAGCCGCTCATCGGACACAACGCCTTCGCCCACGAGTCCGGCATCCATGCGCACGGCGTGATCAAGCACACCGCGACGTACGAGCCGATCCAACCGGAGAAACTCGGGAGGCAGCGGACCTTCGTCTTCGGGAAGCACACGGGGTCCCTGGCAGTCGCCGAGAAGCTTCGCGGCCGCGGGGTCGATGCGACGCCGGAGCAAGTCGCGGGGCTCGTGAAGCTGATCAAAGACTTCGCGGAAGGCCGATCCAAGGGGGACCAGCAAGCTTTCGTCGCGTCGTTCCGAGAACGATCGGAGAGGCAGCGCGGAGTGACGGACGACGAGTTCTGGGCGCTCGCACGAAAAGCCGGCCTGTCCGCGCCGAAGTGATGCGCTTCACGTCTTCCGGGCCGGCGGGTCGGTCGGATCGGGATCGGCAACGGCGAGCCCCATCGCCGCGCGCGCGAACGCGGCCGCCCGGCGAGACGTCGAGACGTAGATTCCCAGGAGGACGATCCCCGCCCCGGCCAGGTCGACCAGATCAAACGTCTCGTTGCCGAGGCCCGCTCCGAGCAAGACCGCCACGATCGGAATGATCAACGCGATGTAGGAGAGCGAGGTCGCTGGCATCGCCTTCAGGAGCCACTGCCACGCCACGAACGTGACGACGGATCCGGCAATCGCGAGGTAGAGAATCGCACCGAGGCCCTGGGGCCACGTGGGGATTCCCGACGGCTCTCGCGCGATGAGCGACACAGTGGCCAGGCCGGCGGCACCGACCGCCATCGCCGCCGCGTTGAAGGTGATCGGTTCCGTGTCGTGGCCCCATCGTTTCACCGCCACGGTCGCAAACGCCGCGCACGTCGCGGCGAGCACGATCGAGAGCATGGGGAACACCTGCCCGAGTCCCGCGGTGCCGAGCTGGCTGCGAAAGATGAGGACGACCCCGCCGAATCCCACGCCGATGCCGAGCAGTTTCTGGACCGTGAAGCGCTCCGCCTTCAGGAATGCATTGGCCACGAGGGCCGTCTGGAGCGGAAAGGTCGCGAACAGGATTGCGGAGAGGCCACTGAGCACGCCGTTGTTCTCGCCCCAGTAGATGAGCCCGTAGTCCGCGGTGAAGAGGACGATCCCGACGAATCCGACGAGTGCCCATTCCGTCCGGTTCTGCGGCCACTTCGACCGGAAGACGCCCGCGAGAATCACCAGCACGATGGCCGCGACGGCGAACCGCAAGGACGCAGACAAGAACGGCGGGGCACCTTCGAGGCCGATCCGGATCGCGAGCCACGTGGAGCCCCAGATCAGGCAGAGCATCGCGAAAGCCGCGCTACGCGTGGAACCCGTCGCCATCGGGCCCGCATGACGGCCGTCTCGTAAAGCCTTAGGGCCGTCCATGGCCATGTTTATAGGTCGCGTCGCACCTGTGCATCCACCGATCTCGATGACGGGCCAGACGATGTCGGAGAAGATCCTGGCGCGCGCGAGCCACGTCGAGTCCGTGCGGCCCGGCCAGATTGTCGACGGGGACGTCGACCTGTTGTACATGCACGAGATGCTGGCACTGGCCCTGCTTCCGTTCAACGAGATCGGCACGATGAAGGTCTGGGACCCGGAGAAAATCGTCGTCACGCTGGATCACTGGGTCCCCCCGCCGACGCCGGAGATCGCGAAGATGCACCAGACGATCCGCGATTTCTGCCGGAAGCAAGGCATCCGGCGGTTCCACGACGTCGGAGACCACGGCATCGTCCATCAGCTGATCGCGGAACGCGGTTATGCGCATCCGTGGGACCTAGTCATCGGGAGCGACAGTCACACGAACATGGTCGGTGCGGTCGGCGCGTTCGCGGCGGGAATCGGGGCGACGGACACGGCCGCGGTGATGGCGAAAGGACAACTGTGGCTCCGGGTGCCGGAAACGATGCGGGTCGACATCCACGGGACTCTGGGCGAGAGGACGGGCGCAAAGGACGTCATCCTCAAGGTGATCGGCACGACAGGGGACGACGCGGCGCGCTACGCGGCGGTCGAGTTCACCGGCCCGACGGTGAAGGCCTTCCCGATGAACGAACGCTTCGTCTTGTGCAACATGACGACGGAGATGGGGGCGAAGGTTGGCATGATCGAGGCGGACCCGGTGACGAAGGAGTACCTCGCGCACGCGGGTCACCGGTTCGAGCCGATCCGGTCCGACGAGGATGCGACGTTCGTGAAGACATTCGCTTTCGATGTCGATGGGATGGGCCCTCAGGTCGCATGTCCGTCGAATCCCGCGAATCTCAAACCCGTCGAGGACGTCGAGGGGACGAAGATCGACGTGGCGTTCTTGGGCTCGTGCACGAACGCGCGCATCGAGGATCTTCGGATCGCCGCGGAACTCCTTCGGGGGGAGAAGGTCGCACCCGGCGTGCGATTCCAGATTACGCCCGCCTCGCAGATCATTTACCGCCAAGCGCTCAAGGAGGGCCTCGTGGAGGTCTTCATGGACGCCGGCGCGACGTTCACGTCATCCACGTGCGGACCGTGCTTCGGCGGCCACATGGGCACACTCGCGGGCGATGAGGTCTGCATTTCTTCGACGAACCGGAACTACCCCGGCCGAATGGGTTCGCCGACCGCGCAAGTGTACCTCGCGAGTCCCTGGACGGTGACGGCTTCGGCGATCCACGGGGAAATCACGGATCCGCGGAAGGCGTAGCGGTCATGCAAACCCGCTTCGAGGGCCGCGTGTGGACCTTCGGCGACGACATCTCGACGGATCACATCATCGCAGGCAAATACCTGGGGACGACCGACCCGAAGGTGTTCGCGGAGCACGCATTCGAGGCCGTCGACCCGACCTGGGCGAAGAACGTCCGGCCCGGGGACATGATCGTCGCGGGAGCCAACTTCGGCTGCGGCTCGAGCCGGGAGCAGGCCCCGGTCGCACTGAAGACGCTCGGCATCTCCGCGATCCTGGCGAACTCGTTCGCGCGCATTTTCTTCCGGAACGCGATCAACCTCGGGTTCCCCGTAATCGAGTGCGCCGGCCTGCGCGACCTTGTGAAGTCAGGCGATGTGATTGAGCTGGACCTATCGGACGGCGAGGTCCGCCTTGCGTCCGGCGGGATCCTGCGGTTCACTCCGCTCCCGCCGAATGTACTCGAAATTCTCGAGGCGGGCGGACTCGTTCCGAAATTGAGGAAGGAGCTCCAGACCAGGCCCACGGGGTAGAGATGTATTTCGGGAGGTCTGCTCCGCTAATCGTTTCCGGTCTTGCGATTTGGGCGACTGCGGTCATCGCGGACCAGGACCCACTCGCTCCGGAAGCTTGGATTGTGTTTGCGGCAGCCGCCTTGTCTACCTTGGCCGTCGTTCTCCTCGGCCCCGACGGACGCGGAGATCCGCGGTACCGCCGACCACCGCCGCGATGGCCCCGAGGTCGTGGGCCTGTCCCGGCGGACTGTCCGGCGCCCGGAGGCCTTCGCGTTCGACGAAGGACGTGGGTTCCGCCCCGGCTCCGATACTGAGCCCGCCTCCGGACAAACCTTAAGGCGCGTCGTCCGCATCGCCGCCGCAATGGCTCTCAAGATCGTCCTCCTCGCGGGGGACGGCGTCGGACCCGAGGTGATGCGGGAGGGCGTCAAGGTCCTGAAGGCCGTGGAATTGGCATACGGCGTCTCGTTCGACCTCGTTCCGTTTCCGTGCGGCGGGCAGCACTACCTGGAGACGGGAGAAGAGTGGCCCGACGGAGCATTCGACTCATGCAAAGCCGCGGATGCAATCCTCCTCGGCGCGGTCGGACTCCCGGAAGCGGTGCTCCCGAACGGCGACGTCGCCGGAGTCGGCGTGGTCTTCGGATTGCGTTTCGGCTTGGACCTGTACGCGAACGTGCGACCGACCAAACTCTACCCGAACGTCCGGCACAAGATCCACGACGGGTTCAAGCTGGTGTGGGAGCCGGGGAAGGTGGATTTCGTCATCGTTCGGGAGAACACGGAGGGATTGTACACGCCGACCCGCGGCTTCCTCGATCGGGGCGGGGTGAAGGAACTCGCGGTGGACAGCCGTGTCATCACACGGAAGGGGGCGGAGCGGGTGATCCGATTCGCCTTCGAAGTGTCGAAACAGCGGAAGGGCGCGCCGGCGGATCGGAAGCATCGAGTGACGTGCGTGGACAAGTCGAACGTCACCGCCGGATGCAAGCTCTTCCGTCAAGTCTACGACGAGGTCGCGGCGCGGTACCCGACGATCCAGAAGGATTACGCGTACATCGACGCGTTCCAGCAGTGGCTCATTCGCTCTCCCGAGGTCTATGACGTCGCGGTCACGTCGAACGTGTTCGGCGACATCGCCACGGATCTCGCGGCCGTCCTGCAAGGCGGGATGGGCATGGCCGCGGGCGGCAACATTGGCGATCAGCATGCGATGTTCGAGCCGATTCACGGGAGCGCGCCGAAGCATGCGGGAAAGGACGAGGTCAACCCGATTGCGATGATCTTCGCGGTCCAGATGATGCTCGATTGGCTCGGCAGGAAAAAAGGAGATGAGTCAATGCGGGAGGCCGCGACCGCGATCGAGCAAGGGGTCGAGACGACTCTCAAGAAGGGCACCGTCCTCACGTACGATCTCGGCGGCTCTGCGAAGTGCAGTGAGGTCGGGACTGCGATTGCGTCCGCGGTGTCTCGACCTCGGAAGAAGTCATGACGTGCTCGGCCCCCCCGGCACACTTATTGGTGTCAGCCGGCGCACTCCGCGGTCACTATCGCGGATCGAACACGGGCGCTCAGCTCTCTCGCCACTGATACAGCCACCAGGCGAGGACGAGGCCCACCGCCGTCGAAAGGATGAGCAGGCCCGCGTCCAGGGCGAGACTGACATTGGTGGCCGGTTCCAGCCCGAGGACGCCCTGGACCAGGAGGGCGGCATAGGTTGCCGGAAGAAGCTGAGCGAGTTCTCGCCACACCGGTGGGAGTCGGGAGAGCGGGTAGTACAACGGTGAAAGAATCCCGAGGAGAGTGAAGATCAGGTTCCCCACCGGCCACACCTCCCGCTGGCTTCGGAGCCGGCTGGACACCGCTATGCCGATGGCCGAGTAGAGGACCCAGATCGTCAGGATGCATGCGACGATGACAAGCCATGCGATGACGGACACGGACGTGACGGTGGCGAGGATGATTCCGAGGACCACGAGCGCGGGCAGGGCGGGGATGATGTTCGAGAACGCGACGCCGAACAAATAGCGCACCTTGTCGTGAGGGGACGCCACGAAGATGTCCTGGAGTCGCAGTTCGATCCGGAAGACCGCGGAGTCCGAAAGGCACCAGCTTCCGATGTTCTGCGTCGAGAAGATCATGGCGCCCGCCACCTGGAGTGGCAAGTACGCGGGCGACGAGATCAGGTGGAGGAAGTAGAGGAAGAAAAAGGGCTGAAGCAACGGGACGATTGCCGCGGCGGGGCTCCTCCAGATCCACCGCCATCCGATCAAGCCCCACGCGGCGAGCACGCGGCCCTTTTGCGGTTGCGCTGCCAAGTTGACGTCGACCGCCATCGTCAGCGCTCCCGAGCCATCCGCCGGGCCCAGTAGATTCCAAAGAGGAACAGCGCGACGGCCTCCATGGCCAAGGCGGTTGCCGCGAGAACGGCCTCATTCCCGGTAATCGCTTCGAGACCGGCCGCGCTGTTCACGAGGACCGCCGCCCCGCTCGTTGGCAGGAGCAGGACGACCGACCGCCACTCGATGGGAACGAACCGAATCGGATAGAAAACGGGCGGCACGATGCCGAAGACGTTCGTCAGGAGCGCCGAGTAGGGCCAAATCGTCTTCATGTCCTTGAAGAGAGTCGACACGACGTAGCCAATCGTAGACGATACCGCCCACACCGCGAGGAGGCAGCTCGCGAGGACGAGCCACGCGACGAGGGTCAGCGGATGGAGGAGCTCTAAGATCACGAGGACGAAGAGGCTCGGAGGTAGGTAGGCGACGAGCATTCCGCCTGCGATGCCGACGAAGTACGCCTCGGGGGACAGAGGGCTCGCGTGGTACAGCTCGTTCAATTTGTGGTCAATACGAATGTACGCCGCCTCGTTCAACACCCGCTGCCCGATCAGGAACATCGAGTAGACGAGCGAGCCGATGAGCGTCACCGCGATCAGGTCCGGCGCGAGGACCGCCACGAAGATTAGCAACGCGCCCGGCGTCAGCGTGCCGGTGACGATCGCAAGCCACTCGTGGAATTGAACGCGGATCTCCGTCGCCAAGAAGACGCCGGTACCGGCCCATCGGAGTCCGAACGCCATCTTGATCACTCCGCGTCGATCGAGCGACCGACGATCGTGAGGAATGCCTCCTCGAGGCTCACGGGCCCAACGGTGGCGGACAGGTGCTCCCGCAGCGCCACGTCCATGATTTCGTGGACGCGCCCGGGCTCCGTGATGATGTGCAACGAATTCCCTTCCGCGACGCTCTGGCCGAACGAAGCGAACCGCTCCCGATGGTTCCCGCCGTTCTCGATCGAGACGCGCAAAGTCCCACCGATCTGCCGTTTCGCTTCTTCCGCCGTGCCTTCGAAGAGGATCTGGCCTTCCTCGACGATGTACAGACGTTCCGAGAGCGCCTCGGCCTCGTCGAGGTAGTGCGTGGTGAGGAGGACGGTGCAGCCTCTTCGCGTCAAGTCACGAAGGACGTCCCACACCGCGCGGCGGGCGAAGGGATCGAGCCCGATCGTCGGCTCGTCCAAGAACAGCAGCGGGGCCTCCGTCGCCATGACCGTCGCCACCATCGCGCGCTGCTTCTGCCCGCCCGACAGGGTCACGGACAGGCGGTCCGCGACCTCCTCGAGCCCCATTTTCTCCAGGGCGGCTTCCGTGCGCGCCTTCGCATCTTCGCGCGGGATGCCGCGTGCGCGGAGGTAGCAGTACACCTGCTCCCGCGGCGTCAGGTGAAAGAACGGTTTCCCCTCCTGGGGCACGACCGCGATCAGGGGTCGTACCGTTTCCGGCGAGCTGACGACATCGTGGCCGAACACTTCGATCTGGCCGGAGGTCGGAATGAGGAGGGTCGAGGCGATCCGAAGGAACGTCGTCTTCCCCGCGCCGTTCCGGCCCAGGAGCGCGATCCGCTCGCCGCGTCGGAGGGCGAGGGACACGCCTCGCAATGCCTCGACGTCGGGGGAGCCCCGACCGTGGTACACCTTCCGCACGTCAACGGCGCGGAGCGCCTCCGGCGACACGGCCCGAGCAAGCGGACGCTGCGTATAAAACTAGATTCCGCTCAGTTCGATTCCTCGAAGCCGGGATGCTCGCCCTTCTCGAACATCGCGAACGCGGCTTGGCGCTTCGCCTCTTTCTCCGCGTCGCTCATCTTCACGACCATCGCCACGGACCAGATGTGGCCGAACGGATCCTGGAGTTTGCCATAGCGCTCTCCCCAGAACTGGTCCTCGAGCGGCATCGAGGCCTTCGCGCCCGCGGCGACGGCCTGATTCCAGAGCTTGTCGACGTCCTTCGAGTAGATGTGCAGGTTGAAGGTCGTCCCACCTGCCGAGACGGGCGACTTCGTATCGCCACCCGGAAACTCGTCCGACATCATCACGAACGAGTCGCCGATCTGAATCATCGCATGCATCAGGGTGCCGTCCGGCATCCCTTGGCGGGTGACTTCCTTCGCGCCGAACGCCTTCTTGTAGAACTCGATCGCCTTTGCGGCTCCGTTGATCACGAGGTACGGCGTAACGGTTCGCATCCCGCGTGGGATGGGTGCGGTCCGAGCCGCGCTCGTTCGCTTTCTCGTGGGTGCCTTCTTGCTCTTCCCTGCTCTCTTGGATTTGCGCGCCATTTGGGGACTCCCCCGTCGTGGTATCGGTGCCGCTCGGATAAGGCTGATGCCCGGACTTCGACGGTCTCAGTCTTGCAACCACAAACCCATCAGGATTTCGTCTACGTAGGCGCCACGGATGAGCACATGGCGTCGGCTGACGCCCTCGTTCTCGAAGCCGAGGGATTCGTACAAGCGGTGTGCTCTCGCGTTCGTTCCGAAGACGGCCAGTTCGGCTTTCTTGAAGCCGCGAGCTCGCATCCATTCCAGGATCCGCTCCATCAGCATGCGCCCGAGGCCGACCCCACGCCATCCGTCCCGAATCGCGATTCCGATCCCACCCACGTGGCGGGTCTTCGCATACGTCCCTGCGTGGCAGTCCGCCGATCCAATGGCTTCCCCGGCTGCATCCGCGACAAACAAGATGGCCCGCACGCCATCGAAGGTGCTCAGCCATTGCCGTTCGTGCTCGAGGTCCGGGGCCAGCTGGTCGATCAGGATGTAGACTTCCTCACGGCCGACGAGGTTCACGTTCCGAAGGAGAGACTCCGCATCGCTGAGACGGGACGGCCGGATGACGACGCGCCTGCGGTCCTTGAGCATGACTTCTTCGGCCCGCATCGGGTCGGCCATGGACGTCACAGCGGGAACTTGTCGAGCATCTCGGGCCGTCGACGCTCGCCGCTCGCGAGGAACGCGTCCATCTGCTCCTTCAGCTGGGGCGTCATCTCCGCGTAGACGTCGGTGAAGAGGGTCTCAATCGGAGGCGGCGGGCTCCGCTCGACCTCCTTAATCGTCGCCTGGAGCATGTCTTCGAGCTCCGCCCGGAGTTTCTCCTCGGATTCCTTCGACCACAGGCCCTTCAGCTCGAGGTACTTCCGCATCCGCTCGATCGGATCGCGCTTCGCCCACGCTTCGACTTCCTCTTTCGACCGGTAGCGCGTCGGATCGTCGCTCGAGGAATGCGGACCCATGCGATAGGTGACCGCTTCGATCATCGTCGGGCCGCCTCCGCTTCGGGCTTTGTCCGCGGCCGCCTTCGTCACAGCGTACACGGCGAGCAGATCGTTCCCGTCCACGCGGACGCCGTCAAAGCCGTATGCCAAGGCCTTCTGCGCGAGGGTTTTCGAGGCGGTCTGACGGGTGATCGGGACGGAGATCGCCCACTGGTTGTTCTTACAGAAGAAAATCGTCGGGGTCTTGAAGACGCCCGCGAAGTTCATCGCGGCATGGAAGTCGCCCTCGCTCGTCGCGCCGTCGCCGAAGTATGTCAGCGCGACGACGTCGTCCTTCCGGATCTTCGCGGCCCAGGCCGCGCCCACCGCTTGAGGGATCTGTGTTCCCACCGGGCTTGAGACCGGCACGTAGTTGACGTCGCGGGCGCCGTAGTGATTCGGCATCTGCCGGCCCTGCTGCGGGTCCTTCGCGTTCCCGTAGGCTTGGGCGATGAGGGTCTCGACGGAGTACCCGCGCCACAGAGCGGCCCCCGGCTCTCGGTAGGCCGGGAACACCCAGTCCCGCTTCTCGAGGGCCATCGCGCTGCCGACTTGGGACGCCTCTTCCCCCGTGCTGGGCACGTAGAACCCGATCCGGCCCTGACGTTGGAGGGAGAGCATCCGGTTGTCGAGCGTTCGAACGAGCACGAGGTGTCGGTACGCCCGCTTCAGCAGATCCGGCGCGACCTTGGGCTCGAGTTTCGAGTCGTACGTTCCGTCAGCGTCGATGATCCGGAGAAGTGCCTCTTCTGCCGTGCGTTCACCCCGCCGGAACCCGCTTGCGTTCCCGAATGACCTTCTCCAAGAAAAATTCACCGGCGCGGTACGACGAACGAACGAGCGGTCCCGCGGCGACGTAGGCGAAACCCATCGATTCCCCGGCGACGCGAAGTTCCTCGAACGCCTCCGGGGGAACATACTCCTGGACCGCGAGGTGCCAACTGCTAGGGCGCAGGTACTGGCCCACGGTCACGATGTCCACCTCGTTCGCACGGAGGTCTCGCATCGTCGCGAGGACTTCCTCTCTCGTCTCGCCCAGTCCGAGCATGATCGAGGACTTCGAGAAGAGATCGGACCGCATGGCCTTCGCGGCTCGGAGGACGTTCAAACTCTGCGCGTAGTTCGCGCGGCGATCCCGGACGGTCCCTTGCAAGCGCTCGACCGTCTCGATGTTGTGGTCGAGGACGTCGACGCCGGAATCGACGACCGCGCGCACCGCGTCCAGGTCTCCCTGGAAATCCGGGATGAGCGCCTCGACGAGCATGTCCGGACGCCGAATCTTGATTTCTCGAACCGTCTTCGCGAAGTGTGTCGCGCCGCCGTCCGGGAGGTCGTCCCGATCCACGGACGTCAGGACGACATAGGACAGGTCCATCTCGGCCAGGGCCATCGCGACTTTCTTCGGCTCGTCGAGGTCGAGCAGGCCGTGCGGGTTGCCC
>Ga0209058_1001402_pt1 | contig 20486 bp, 26 predicted proteins | sample GraSoiAngelo_147_FD_185904 | JGI IMG/M metagenome (GOLD analysis project Ga0209058, IMG submission 185904) | Grasslands soil microbial communities from the Angelo Coastal Reserve, California, USA - 14_1009_05_40cm (SPAdes) (version 2) | ecosystem: Environmental > Terrestrial > Soil > Grasslands ... | reverse complement strand
GCGACCTTGATCGCATCGTCGACGATCGCCCGGACGTCGGACTTCGTCCGCATGTTCGTGGCCGCGAAACCGAGCGCGCCGTTCACGAGCACGCGCACGCCGACGCCGCGGTCCTGGCCGACGTACAGCGCGTCGAGCACCCCGTTCTTCAGGATGAAGTTCTCCTGCTCCTGGTGCTCGTACCGCGCCTCGGCGTACGAGACTCCCTTCTTCGTCGCGTAGTCAATCGCAAAATTCGCGAGATCCGTTTCTTCGTCCATGACGCTCCGCCCCGAAAGCGGCCCCCTGAGCGCGGCGTCGCGAATGAAGATATCGAATCGCGCGCAGACCGCCCCAAATCCTTATGGCGGCCCGGGGATTCGGCCCGGGTCCATGCCGAAGGGAGACCGCCCGATCGTCCTCTACCCCGCATACTTCGATCTGGGTCGGACGAGGGACCAGGGCCGGCGCGTCGCAAAACGGTGGGCCGTCGAATCCCCCACGGCCCAAGAGGTCACCGCCGCGGCGAAGGCCCTCGGCCTCCAACCGGAGCTCGAGGAAGGAAAAGCGTTTCCCTCGACCCCGTGGCGCAAGGAGGGGCGCGTCCTCGTCCGTGCGGACTATTACAAGACCTCGATCGTCCAAAAAGTGGCGAAGCGGATTAAAGAGTCCCGGTAGCCGCGATCACCGATGGTCCTGGCCGGTGCGGACATCCTCCACCGCACGTTTGCCGGAGGCGACGAGGTCGACAGAATGGATCACCGCGCCGAGCTCCCGTAGCGCGTCCTCCACGCTCGGATAGTTGATCGACGGCCCCTCGATCGTGACCTTGACGCTTTCCGTCTCCTGGTCGACTTCGTCCAAGGTGCACGTGACCCCGTCGACGCCTTTGAGGCTCGACAACCGGACCGACATCTCGACCAGGGACGGCTTGTGAGGCTTCAGCACGTCCAGCACGATCCGCTTGATGTCGGTCAACGGACGGTCCCTCCGAGGGACGGCATCGATGGAGACGTTCGATAATAAACGTACCTATGCTATCCGGAACCTTCAACAATCAAGAATCGTCGCGCCAGACTCGGACCTGGCGCCACTCCAAGACGAAGGCGTTTCCGCTGGCCCCGAGATGTGTGTTGTTCCTGATTCCCGGAGACTATAGGCCCGCCTCGTCGAAGACGCCGGAGAAACTGATTCCTACTCCGATCAAGCCCACGATGAGGCCAACGAACGTGCTCCCTGCGCCGAGCTGGGTCAGGATGAGCCCGAGGATCCCGACCGAAACGCCGGACACTGCCACCGCTGTTCCGCGCCCCACCACATCACCGAGAACTGGATACGAGCTTGGCAAACAAGAACCTGTCTAGCCAAGAAGGCCTCGACACGATCCACCATCGCCTGTTTGGCATGCACCCGCGGGCCCTTCTTGCGCACCGTTGGGACTTCGGCAGCCGCGTTTCCGTGTCGCAATGTTCATGCCGTGGTGACTTCCGCGCCGGCGGGTCCCACGATCATCGTGTGCTCGGTCTGGGACACAATCCCGCCGCCCAGGTCGAGAAGAGCCGGATACGTCATCACGGTCCCGGTCCGGACCAGCGCGTTCAGGAGGGCTGGCGCTCGCGGCTCGAGCCGGTGGGCCCAGCGCTCCGCGAATGGCAGTGTCCTGAATTCGTTGGCGATGAGCCCGAGGAACGCATTCGCCTCGGCCTGTTTCTGCGGCTTCACCTTCAACACCCGGTAGATGTTCCCAGTTCGGCGACCGTCGACTTGCCCGGCGCCGGACGAGGCGAACGGCTCGATCGCGACAACCTCGCCCGCCTCGAGGAAATCGTGGCCGTGGGCGATGTTGGGGACGCTCTTGCCCGCGTGGAGCAGATACCGCTCGATCGTGTGGCCTGTCAGATTGCGAACCGGGCGATAGCCGTGCGCTTCGATCGCCCGCTGGATTCCTTCCCCGATCGCGCGCGTCGATACGCCGGAATGGACCGCTTCGATCGCGGTTTGGAGCGCGAGTTCCGAGGCGCGAACGAGTTCGGTCCAGTTCCGCGTGCCGACTTCCACGGTGACGGCGGTGTCCGCGATCCAGCCGTCCAGCTGGGCTCCCAGGTCAAGCTTGACCACGTTCCCGTGGCGGAATCTCAGGGTGTCGTCGTGCGTCGGCGAATAGTGGGCGGCGATGTGGTCGATCGAGATGCACGTCGGGAAAGCGGGCTTCGCACCTCGCTTCCGCATGAGGTCTTCGACTTCTTCCGCGACGTCGAGCAACAACGCGCCTTCCTTGACCAACGCGACCGCGCGTTCCCGCGCCTCCCGCGAAATCCGACCCGCTCGCAAGAGGGACTCGCGCACGTCGGCGTCCATGCGTCTACGCCCCCGGACGAATCGGACCTTGGCGAAGGATCTTGGCCCGAGGGCCGGAGAGGTCCACGACCGTCGATTCTCCGCCGAGTAGGGTCGGGCCCCCATCGACGTAGAGATCGACTCGGTCTCCGAGTTGCTCCCGCGCGTCTTCGCAGGTGCTCGGCGCCGGCTGACCGTGTCGGTTCGCGCTCGTCGAAGTGACCGGACCGAACGACTTTGCGAGGAGGCGGGAGATGGGATGGGCCGGCACGCGAAGTGCGACTAAGCCATCCTTCGACACGATTGGTTGCGGCGCCTCGGATGTCGCCCGCAAGACGACCGTATACGGTCCTGGGAGGTTCTTCGCGCAGAACGCCTCGGCGATTGCCGTCCGCTGCCCGAAGCGAAAGACGTCCCCGACATCCGCGACCGAAATCGAGACGGGCAGGTCCCGGGGTCGCGACTTTGCCGCGTATAGCTTCTCGACCGCCCCGGCCTGGAACGGATCCGCGGCGAGCCCGTACACGGTGTCCGTCGGATGCACCACGAGGCCACCGGCCCCCAGGATGTCGCGGATCCGGGCGAGCGCCGCCGGGTCCAAGAGATACTTCGTACCCAGCGACAGCGCGACGACCGTCTCGACCACGGCGCTGCAGAACGATGGGTCGCCTAAAGGTTTTCTGGCTAAACGTACAAGAGGTATGCGAGAGGGTGCGCCGGGTCCGCGGTCGACGTGTACGGATCCAGCCGCAAGCCTGCGGTTTGGGCGAGCTTCGGGATGATCGCACGCGTGAACGGTGCGGATAGCTCGGACGTCGTGAGTTCGCTGAGGGGACGGAACGCCGCCTCGCTCACCTCGACGCGATCCGGTCGCGGCTCCCCGCTCGCGTAGGTCATCGCAAAGATGAGGAACGTGTCGTTCGCCGACTCGGTCACCCGGTTGCGGACGCCGAGGATCGGTCCCGCACGGCCTTTGATGCCGGTTTCTTCCGTCACCTCCCGCTCGATCGTCTGGACGACCGACTCGCGGGGCTCGACGTATCCGGAGGGGATCGTCCAGAGGCCTTTCGACGGGCCGTATGTCTTGCGGACCACGAGGAGCTCCCCATCGCGGACGAGGAACGCACCCGCGCCGACCGTGATGGGAAGAGTCGCCACATTGAGGGCCATGGCACCCGTCAGGCCGCCGAACGAGATGGCTTTATCCCAGGTCTCCTTCCCTGGCACCTCGGTGGCCCATGCAGCGGAAGGTCACGTTCACTCCTCGCCGGTTCCTGAAGAAAATCTGGCAGCTTGGGAACTTCGACGTGTCCCCCGACGGCCGGTGGCTGGCGTTCGCGGCAAACAAGGGGGACCAGTGGTCCGTCTACCTCCTGGACCTCCGGACGAAGAAGGATCGAATCCTCCTGCAATCCGAGCAGTCCGTCCTGAATCCGGAGTTCTCGCCGGACGGCCGGTGGATCGCGGTCCAGTCGGACTTCGAGGGGGACGAGAACTACAACATCTACCTCGTGCCCGTGCGGGGCGCGCACGTTCAGAAGATCACCGACACGCCGTTCGACAGCGCGTTCCCCCGGTGGTCCCCCGACGGCACGAAGATCGCCTTCCTCTCGAACCGAGATGGCGACCGAGACAACGTCTTCGTCGTGGACACGACCGGCGGCGACGCCCGGCAACTCACGAATGTGGACGATATCGTCGGCGAGCTTGCGTGGCGTCCGGACGGCGGGAGTATCGCCTTCACCGCGGGCGTGGGCCTCCGGGACTATGTCGGCCTCGTCGACCTCGCCGGTCACGTGGAGAAAGTCGTCGCATTCCCGGACTCGGAGAGCGCGATCGGGGGAGACCTCGGGAGGCCGAGACCCTGGTCTCCGGATAGTCGGGAGCTTGCGTTCGTGTCGAACGTCCACGACCACGTGGACCTCGGCGTGCTCGATGTCAAGACGAAGAAAGTCCGGTTCGTGGTCCAGAGCCGGTGGGACAAGGCGATGCCCCTCTGGGCCCCGGATGGTAAGCGGATCGCGTTCCTGGAGAACCGTGATGGAAACGTCCAGTTGAAGACCGTCTCCCGAGACGGCAAGGGCTCTCGAGCGATCTCTCCCGCCACGGGCTCGGCGACCCGGGCCGTCTGGCTCCCGGACGGCAAGGGCTTGTTCTATCAGCATTCCGAGTTTACGCGACCTACCCGGCTTCTGCTCCGTAAGGGCGAACGGGCCGTGACCCTCGTCGACAGCCTCCGCGAGCCCCTCCCCAAGGACGAACTCGCCGCAGGAAAACTCGTTCGGTATCCGAGTTTCGATGGCCGGACGATCACGGCGTGGCTCTTCGTGCCGCGAAAAGACCGCCGCCGCAACGCTGCGGTGGTGGATCCGCACGGTGGCCCGGAGTCGCAGACGGTGAACGACTGGGATCCGCGGTTTCAGTTCATGGCTGCCGAGGGGTTCACGATCCTCGCGCCGAACTATCGTGGCGGGACCGGCAATGGGCGCGCCTGGCGACGTCTGAGCGACCGCGACCTGGGCGGCGGGGACATCCAGGACATCATCGCGGGCGGTCGATGGCTCATCCAGAAACGACACGCGGCGCCAGATCGTCTGGGGGCGATCGGTGTGAGCTATGGCGGATACGCCGTCGCGCACGCCCTCGAGAAGGCGCCCGACCTCTGGGCGGTCGGCGTGAGCATCGTCGGGTACTTCAATTGGCTCACGGCGACGACGAACGAGCGCGGCTACCTGAGGCGATATGACCGCCAGAAGATGGGGGAGCCCGAGGTCGACGCCGACCTGTACCGCAAGTTCTCTCCGATCTACTTCCTCGACGAAATCCGAGCCCCGGTCCTCTTCACCGGCGGGGCCCACGATCCGCGGTGCCCGGTCACCGAGGCGCGGGCGATGGTCGAGGAGATGCGGAAGATGGGCAAGGTCATCGACTATCTCGAGTTCCCCGACGAAGGCCATTGGCCCCGCAAGATGTCGAACCAGATCCGGCTGAACGAGCGGGCGCTCGAGTGGCTGAAGCAATATTTGCCGGACCGGTAAAGCTCAGAGGCACGCGCGAATCGCTTTGAGGAGCCAGTCCATGACTTCCGGATCCGCCTGGGTCCCCATCGTCCCGATCCGGATCGTCTTGCCTCGCAACGGCCCGAGGCCGCCGGAGATGTAGATGTTGTGCTCGTCCCGGAGCCGCCGGACCAGTCGGTTCGCGTCCACCCCGGCGGGAGGGGCGAAGCACGCGACCGTGTTCGACAAGAGGTTCGCGGGCCCCATGGGCGAGAAACCGAGCCCCACGAGGCCGTCTCGCAACCGGGCAGCGACTCGTGCGTGCCGAGCGATGCGGGCTTCGAGGCCTTCCTCCTTCAGGAGGATCAGCGCCCGGTGGAAGGCGTAGAACAGGTTCGAGGAAATCGTCGTTGGCGTGGGATGCCACTCCCCCCACTCCCGCTCGTACCGGTCCCAGGTGTAGAGGTTGAGATACCAGCCTTCGACGGATTGCGGATCGGTCGTCTCCCATAACGACCGGGAGACCGCGACGGGCGCAATCCCGGCGGGCGCCGCGATGCACTTCTGGGATGCGCTGAACGCCGCTTCGATCCCGAGCTTGGCGAACGGCAGAGAGATGCCGCCGAGGGACGAGACCGCGTCGACGATCACGGCCGCATCCGCCGCGTGCGCGGCCTCGACGATTGGTTCCAAGGGATTCGTGATGCCCGTCGAGGTCTCGTTGTGCACGACCGCCACGGCCTTCGTCGGCGTCTTGAGCGCCTCTCGCAACGCCGGGATGTCGGGGCCCGCGCCCCAGTCTGAGGAAACGACGTCCACCTTTACGCGATGGGTTTGGAGGACCTCCCGAGTTCGTTCTCCAAAGAATCCATTGGACACGACGACCACCCGGTCGCCCGGTCGCAAGAACGTGTACGCGAGGGCCTCGAGGCCGGCGTGGCCCGGGCCTGCGATCGGCAGCACATGCGCATCGCCGGACGACCAGAGATATCGCAGCATCTCCCGGGTCTCGCCGTGGGCTTTGACCCACGCATCGCCGTAGTGAGGCATCGCGGGCTTGGAGAGTTCTTCGAGCACGCGAAGGGGGAGCGGGACGGGCCCCGGGATTAACAGAAGCCCCGGTTCCATGGAACCGGTCAACGATGGGTGGGACGCTACTTCAAACTGTCCCGACACGATTTGTCACGGAACGAAAGGGCACGGTCAGTCGCGGATTCCGTCCTCGGAGACGCTGAAGACCGCCTCGGCCTCGGGGAGGTTCGGGGAGTCGATCAGCCGGGCGATCCGTTTGCCGCCTTTGGACTTGCGAAGATACACGCGGAACGTCGCGCTGTGGCCGACAATGTGGCCTCCAACCGGCCGGGTCGGATCCCCGAAGAATGCATCGGGTTTGGCGTGGACCTGATTCGTCACGTAGATCACGGCGTTGTGGATGTCCCCGAAGCGCATCAGCTCGTGGATGTGCTTGTTCAGGAGCTGCTGCCGTTCCGCGAGCACGCCGCGGCCGATGTACTCCGCCCGGAAGTGCGCCGTCAGGGAGTCGATCACGATGAGCCGAATCGGGAAGTCTTGCGTCAGCTCCTGGGCTTTCTCGACGAGCAGCATCTGGTGATGGCTGTTGAACGCTCGGGCCACGTGGATCCGTTTGAGGATCGCATCCGCGTCCAGATCCAACGCATCTGCCATCTGTCGGATCCGCTCGGGTCTGAAGGTCTGCTCCGTGTCGATCCACACGACATCCCCGTTCATGCCCCCGTCATCCTCTGGCCGCGTCACGTTGACCGCGAGCTGATGGCCGAGTTGGCTCTTTCCCGCGCCAAATTCACCATACGCCTCGGTGATCGCCTGCGTCTCGAGACCGCCGCCCAACAGTTCATCCAGTGCCTTCGAGCAGGTCGTCAACTTGGCAACGGACTTGCGACGCTCCAGGATCACGTCCCCGGTCTCGAAGCCCCCGATGTCAACCGCCTCGCGCGCCGCGATGATGATCTTCTGGGCCACGTTCGTGCCGATCTCGGCGGCATCCGCGACCATCGTGGGCGAGGCCACCGCCAGCCCCATGAGATCCGTGAATCCGGCCTCTTTCAGCTTCTCCGCGGTCGCAGGACCGACCCCGGGAAGCTCCTCGATGGCTTTCACTGCGACAGCCACCTTTTCACCTCTCTTCCCCTCATCCTTGGCCATACTTAAGGCGGTAACACGGGGAGATGGGTGAAACTATCGTTTTCACGTGTGAAGAATGGAGATAAACTCGCTATTCTCTAGTTGAACCGGATCGCCATGTCCGGAGCCCCGAGGAAACGCGCCAAATCGTAGGCTTCCTCCTTCGCCTTCGCTCGCGTTTCCTTCTTGAAGGCGGCAAACATCTTGACCTCCACTGCAAGCTTGCGAGGGTGACGCTGATAGGACCAGGTCCCGGCGACACGACCATCCACCAGGACGACCGGAGCAAGCCATCCTTGATCCTTGTACACCTGTTTGTAGTGGGCTCGGTCGACGAGGTGATCTCGGTCCCGATGCCCGAGTAAGAACGGGTCGAAACTCGGAAGCAGTCGCACGAATCCGGGCTCCGACGACGCCTTTTCAAGGTCCGGGAGGTCCTTCCTCAACAGGAATCCGCGTCGGCGGCCCGTGTCCACCTCGACGAGCTCGTCCCGGAGTCGGTTCAAGATGACTCGAATCCGCCGAACATATACGCCGGACCAGGACCACAGATCCTTCGCATCGGCCGGGCCGAAGGCGTGGAGGTGCCGTCGAACCAGCGCGTCCTCCGCCTCCTCCTCGGCCGGCATCGACCGCGGCTCGCGAAGCCATCGATCCACTCTCGTGAAGGTGATCTCCTGTCCGTTGCTCGGACCGAAGCACACGAGGCCCCGAATCACGGCGGGGCGGACCAGTTGCCACGAGGTGTTGGATCCCACCGTCTCCCGTCCCCACCCTCCATCGAACCAATCTTTCGTCTTCGTCCCTAACTTCTTCGCCAAGAACCTAACGAGTTGAGCCCGCGTGACCGGACCATCCTTGAGCGCATCGAGGATCATCGCGGTGGTCTCTTCCTCCTTCAAACCGGCTCCTCGGATCCATCGCTGCTCTCGGGGCAGCCTCGTCGGCATGAGACCGCGGAGATACAGGAGGAGGTCCTTCGACGCAAGAAGATGCAACGCTCCCCGCATCGACCATGTCTTGACGATGGTTCGCTTCCCCACGAGGGCTTGCTCCACGTCGTCGACGGTCAGCTCTCGCAGGCGGGCCCACAGGGCGATCCGAGCCATCGCAGTCACCTGGGCTTGGACTCCGCAGACATCTCCGACGACGCCCGCGAGCCGACTGCGGGGGGCCCGGAGGTCCAGATGGTGGCGGTGCAGACGGAAGGAGGAAACCTGAGCGTCATTGAATGAGAACGTATCCATTGGTCCGGACGCGAGAAACCGCGTTCATCATCCTAAGGGTTTGGGGCGTCCCGCCCACCGAACGAATGCGAGGATGTAATCGCGTTCCGCGGTTCGATTCCATCGGACGTCCCACCGTCTGCTTTTAAAAACGCGGAGTCCCATCCTCTCCATCGGATACAGGCGATTAGCCATGGCCAGCATGCCCGTCGAGCCTCCCGTGCCCGTGGTTCCGTTCAAGAACTGCCCGATTGCGACGAGCTTGGGCGTGCTCGGCAGGAAGTGGAGCCTGCTCATCATCCGGGACATCGGCTGGAAAAGGGCCGACCGGTTCAACGCCCTCCTGCGCACCATCCCGGGGCTGACACCGAGGATGCTCGCCCTTCGTCTGGGTGAACTCGAAGACGCCGACATGATCCGGAAGGTCGAGGAACACCACTCGCCCAAGCTGGTCCGCTGGGCGCTGACAAAGAAAGGAGAGGACATCATGCCGGTGTTGATGCGACTCGTCGCATTCGGATCCCAGTGGTTTCCGGAACGGGTCTTCGAAGACGCGCAACCTCGGACCCTCGCCGAGATCTACTCGGAGAGCGTGGCCACCCATCCGTGGTTCACGGGTGAGCCGGACTAGGCGGACCTCGCGTTGCAGTACTTGACGGTCCGGGTCTTGAGGTAATAGCGCCCTTAGATTTCCGCGGGAAATTAGCACGGAGAACAAGTCAAAATCGATTCTCTGTGCGACAGAGTCGCTTTGCGGCGCAGAAGACCGAGTTTGACGTATCGTGGAAGCGATTTCCGATCGTCATGAAACCTCAACGCGAAAGGTTCGTGACGGAAATGACGACGACCCTTGTGACTGTCCCCCGTGCCGCAATCGCGCGGTGGCGGGCCGCGATGGGCCTGATGGGCCTGGGCCTCGGGACCTCCGGGGTGGGACTCGCCTGGGACTTCTACGTTCACGAGATTGTCCGAGACGTCGGGGAGGTCGAATCGATTTTCGCGACGCCTCACCTGATAATCTTCGCGGGGCTCGGGATCACGGCTTTGGGCTTCCTCCTGTCCCTGATCGCGGTCCGATTCCGCGCGCACCGCCCAGTCAACCTTGCGTAATCGAGTGCGAGGCATGTCTCAGCCGAAGACCCGGAGCGCTCTGCATTGAAGAGAACCGATGTCGGCTTGTGCCCCGGGGCGTATCACCTCCCTATGGATGCGAACGTTCACGAAGGCGAAGGGCTCACGCCGCAAGCCGCCGTCGCAGAGATTCGCCGAATCGAAGGTCTCCACGGGGCACTCGCTCGTCGTGCGAGCGGCCTCACTTGGATGATCTGGGGCATCGTGGCGCCGGCGATTTTCATCAGCTATGCCCTGCTTGGTATCCTGGTCGGTTTCCCCGGGACCAATAACGGATACCACGCTCTCTGGATCTTGTTCCCTGTCCTCTGGGCGCCTTGGGCCGCCATCGGTTTGGTTGCGACGGCCACCCTCTGGCGCTCCGTCGGCCTCGTGATCCCGAGGCGTTCGGCGCAGATGCGGGAGGGCCTTCTCACGGGCGCCATCATCGTCGGTATCATCTTCGCCGGCTTCGCGGCGATTGCCGTCACGAAGGTGCCCGTTGTCGAGTTCGCTTGGGTCCTCATGGCGCAAGGAATCGGCGTGGTCACCGTCGGCCTCATGGGCTTCAACTGCAACGATGCCACCGAGCGGCGGCTCTGGATCCTCGGAGGCATCCTCTTGGTGGCCGCGGCCCTCGCTGGCAGCCTCCTGCTGGGGGGTGAAATCCTCCTGGCTCGTCAATGGTTCACGCTGATCTCCCCGCTGACGAGCGGGCTCGTCCTGTTCGGCGGGGGATTGTATCTGACGTCGAGACCGTAGGCTCGGCGGTTGCGTGTCGCTTCCTTCCTTGGACCCCGTCATCCATCAGGCGACCCGCCTCCGGATCGTGGCCCTCCTCTTCCGGAACCGCACCGCCGCGTTCACTTGGGCGCGGGACACGCTCGGCCTTACGGACGGCAATTTGGACACCCACACGAAGCGCCTCGAGGAAGCGGGGTACATCCGTCGGGGGCGGGTGCTCACGACGGACGGCTTCCAAGTCCGGCTCCGGATTACACCGGAGGGGGACGCGGCGTTTCGCGCCTACCTCGAGGTGTTGCGGGAGTATCTGGCACTTGAGACCGTCGAGCCGACACACCCCGCGTCGCCTCCCTCGACGGACCGTTAGGCACCTCTGCGCGGGGCACATTTTTCCATCCGCTCGCCATGCGAGATGCGATGCCGGGCCGATTGTCCTTCGACCGCGTCGCGGCCATCTACGACGAGACGCGCAGCCTCGCACCCCGCGCGATGGCCCGCGTCCTCGCGGTCCTCGTGGACGAGCTCCGCGGGAAACGGGTCCTCGAGGTCGGGGTCGGCACCGGTCGGTATGCCGTGCCGCTGCAGAAGAGTGGCATTCGCGTCGTCGGCGTCGACATCTCGAGGAAGATGGTCGAGTTCGGTCTCGCAAAAGGTCTGCGGGATGTTGTCTTCGCGGACGCGGCACGACTTCCATTCGTCTCCGGATCGTTCGATGTCGCCACGACGAATCATGTGCTCCACCTGATCCCGGATTGGCGGGACGTGCTGAGGGAAATCGCGCGGGTCACGCGGGAGACGTACTTCACGGTCATCGAACGCTCGGAGCGTGTCGAATCGATCAAACGGGAATACGACGCGCTCGTCAAGGGAGCCGGGCATGATTGGTCCCACCCCGGGGTCCACGAGAAGGATTTGCCCGGACTCCTGAAACCCGACTTCGTCATGCCGGTGGGCCCGTTCCGCGAGACCCACCTGGCGAATTCTATCCTGGAAGAATTGAATCGGCGCACGTATTCGTCGCAATGGGATGTCCCGGAGGCGATTCACCGCGACGCAATCGAGCGCCTCCGGACCAAATGGAAGGGGAAGGAACTCCAGCTGTCGTACACTCTCGAGGTTACGTTCTGGCGCACCGAGCGACTTCCGGAGATGGCGAAGGCTCAGAGGTCGTGAGGCGCGTCCGCGAACGCGACCAGGGCCTCTTTCTCGAGGAAGTGAAGGGTCCCGGGGATCACGAGGCAATGCAACGGTGGCCCGAGGTCGCGGCCGGCGAGGTCGGCGATGGGGGCCGCGAACGCGTGGACCTTCGGCGAGCCGACCCGGCTCAGGACGCAGGCGAGCGTCTGCGGGCCGAATTCGGACGTTCCAATCGCGGAGGCCATCCGAAGCAACGAGGCGATCGCGTCCCGCGGTGCAAGGAACGACCCGTCTTCCCGCAGGTCCAGCAGGACGAGCGTATGGAGGCCCGCGCGACGATTCTCCAGGATCGCCTCGAGCGGGCTCGTCGGCGCAAAACCAGGGGATGGAAACGGGACCGTCGTCGTGCGGCCGAACATGTATGCTTGGAGACCGAGGGCGCCCGCCGCCGCTGTCAGAATCGACACTCCGTGGACGATCCGCGTGCGAATCTTCGCCGCTTCCGCCCTGAGACGGAGGTCGACGTGAGTCGTGGCCGACATCGGATCGCCCGGGACCAGGAATGCCACCGTACCGCGAGCAGCCGCGGCGAGCAGGACTTGGCCGTCCTCCACCTCCTTGCGGCTGAGCCGGCGAATCTGGCGGTCGATCAGTTTCTCGACGGCTTCAATCGATGCGCCTCGCAATGCTGACGTGTAGAACTCGGCAAACACCATGTCGGCAGCGCGGGCCTCGTCGAGTCCGCGGAGGGTGATGCCTCTCTCGTCATCCAACCCGAGACCGATGAAGACGAGTTCCCCCATCGAGGCGTGAGGATGGCGGGGAGGCTATTCTCTTTTCCTCCGGAATCGCGCCCGGCTCCGTCGAGGGAATCTCACACCGCAGATTTGCACGGATCCGAAAATCCTTAACCGAGAGGCGTGGAATCGCGGAGTCGTGCGGGCGTGGTGTATCGTCGTGCCGCGGGAACGCGGCGAGGAAGTCCGGGTCCGGCTCGTCGGTCTCGGGGCCTTGGAGAGGCATCTTCGCATCGTCCACGAAGGACGCCGCGTATTCCTCCCGACAACAGAGCGTCTAGACATCGGTTTCCCGACGGAACAGCGGGAGTTCGACGAGGGATTCGTAGCCGTACGGAGCTACAAAGACGTCGTCGATGTGCCGGAGGCTCTCCACCGATTCCTTCCGAGCTCGTTCGACGTCATTGGCGACATCGCCGTCTTGAAAATACCCGAAGCGTTGCAGCCTCACCGCGAGGCGATCGGACTCGCGATCCTCCGCTGGAATCCGAAGATTCGGGTCGCGGTCCAGGATCGCGGGGTGAAGGGCGAGCGCCGAGTTCGATCAATCGAGGTCATCGCAGGCGAGCGTCGAACAACGACCGTGCACACGGAGCACGGCCTTCGCTATCGGGTCGACCTGGCCCAGGCGTATTTCAGCCCTCGGCTGGCCTCGGAACGCCAGCGGATAGCGGGTCTCGTCCTGGAGGGCGAAGTCGTCGCCGATCCGTTCGCCGGCGTAGGGCCGTTCGCCATCCTCATCGCGAAACGATGTCGGCCGAAGCTCGTTCATGCGTCGGACGTCAACCCGGCGGCGGTCGAGCTGCTCCGCGCGAACATCGGGGCTAACCGCGTAGACCGAGTCGCGGCGCATGAAGGCGATGCCCGCCGAGTCTTGGACGAGATCGCACCGGTCGACCGCATCATCCTGGACCTCCCGCATACGGCGTTCGACCACCTCCCGGACGCCTTCGCGGCGATCGGGCCGCGGGGGGTCATCCACGTCTATCGGATCCTGGAGCGGGCGGACCAGCCGGCCGCGGTGGACCGAATCCGAGCCATCGCCGCAGCGGCCGGGTTCGAAATCACCGCTCTGCGAGCCCACCCGGTCCGCGCATACTCGCCAACGCAACACCACGTCGCATTCGACGTCACGGTCGTTCGAGCGTCACGCCGCGCTGTCCCTGATACGTTCCGGAGCGCTTCTCGTACGTCTCCGACGACGGGGACTCCAAAGAGAGGAAGACAATCTGCGCGAACCGCTCGCCGATCGGCAGCTCGAGGACGTCGGAGCCGCCATTCAGCGCGCCGAAGGTGAGGGTCCCGGAGAAGCCGGCATCGACCATGCCGAAGGCCGCCAGGACCCCCCGGCGGGCCCAGGTCGTCCGAAGCCAGAGTTGGCCCGCGACGTGCCGGCCGAGACCGACGGACTCGCGAGTGCTAACCGCGAACCGAGTCGCCGGCGGGATCCGTGCAACCCCCTGAGTCGTTCGCGCGTCCGAAGATGGGATGAGGACCTCCTCGATCGTGACGTCATAACCGTTCGGCGTGAGGTTCTTCTCGTCGAACGGCTCGATCCGCAGCTCCCCTTTCGCCATATACCGACGAATGTCTCCGTCCGAAAGGAGGGCCATCCGGTCGAGTATCCGAGCGTCTCCCATTAAGGATTACGAGAATCACGGATGAGAGGCGGGCCATAGGGTATTTACGGCGTGCCCAAGTCGGTCGAGTGTCAAGAACGACACAGGAGACCAACCATGTGCGCCATGACTTTGGAACGCCAACCCGGCCGAGAAAGCTGCCCCCACGCGGATGCCGAAATGATCGGATCCAACGTGAACGCGGAGTTCATGCGGTGCAAGGCTTGCAACCAGATCTTCGTCTTGCAAGCCGGCCGAGTGTGGGCGATCCGCTCCACGCGCACCCCGGTCTACGCGATCCGCTGAATCGTCGAGCCCACTCGTCCTCGCGGCCTCCGAAAGTTTATGCGAATAGCGCAGCTTAGGCCGCGGGAGGCGGCGCGATGGATTTCCGGCTGACGGAAGAGCAGAGGCTCGTCCGCGACACCGCACGGGACTTCGTCGACCGGGAGCTCATCCCGCACGTCCGGGATTGGGAGGAGAAAGGCGAGGTCCCGAGGTCCTTCTACCGCAAGATGGCGGGCCTCGGCTTCCTCGGGGCACCCGTGCCCGAAAAGTACGGCGGGGCCGGCATGGACTACGTCTCGTTCATGCTCCTCGTCGAGGAGATCAGCCGCGGCTCCTCGTCCGTCCGCACGACGGTCTCCGTGCAGACGTCCCTGAGCGAGACGTCCCTCATGTGGTTCGGCTCGGAGGCGCAGAAGGAGAAGTGGCTCGTGCCCCTCGCGAAGGGGGAGCGGTTCGGGGCGTGGGCCATCACGGAGCCGGAGGCGGGGAGCGACGCGGGGAACCTGGCCACGACCGCGAGGCTCGAGGGAAACGAATGGGTTCTGAACGGCCAGAAACGGTTCATCTCGAACGGCAGCATCGCGGACTACGTCCAGGTGTATGCGAGAGAACCGGGGTCGAAACGCCACGAGGGGATCTCGCTTTTCCTCGTGCCGAAGGACGCGCCCGGTTTCAAGGTCACTCACGTCGAGACGACGACGAAACTCGGGCTGCGCGCGAGCCCCACCGCGGACCTGGCCTTCGAGGATTGCCGCATTCCAAAGGAGAACCTGATCGGCAAGAAGGGCGACGGCTGGGATCAGGCGATGCGGACGTTGAACAGCGGTCGGATCGGCATCGCGGCCGGGGCCGTCGGCGTGGCCCGGGCGGCCCTCGAGGCCGCGTCGAAGTACGTGCAAGAACGAAAGGCGTTCGGGCGCCCGATCGGAGACTTCCAGCTCGTGCGGGAGATGATCGCGCAATCGGCAGTCGAGATTGACGCGGCACGACTCCTCACCCTCCGTGCCGCGCACCTCCGGGATCTGGGACAAGATAACACGCTCGAGGTATCGATGGCCAAGCTGTACGGGGCCCAGATGGCCCAGCGGGTCACGGACTGGGCCGTTCAAGTGCACGGCGGCTACGGATTCAGCGGCGAGTTCGATGTGGAGCGGTACTTCCGCGACGCGCGAATCCTCGGGCTGTACGAAGGCACGAACGAGATTCAGAAGCTGATCATCGCGGAGCATATCCTGGGGCCCTCTTCGAAAAAGTGAGAGGTCCGACGCATGGCCGTCTCGGCCCGCGACTGCATCTTCTGCAAGATCCTGCGCCGGGAGGTTCCCGCAAGCATTGTCCGCGAGGATGCTTCGACGCTCGCGTTCATGGACATCCGGCCGATGAACCCGGGCCATGTGCTCGTGATCCCGAAGGCCCATGCCGCGTACGTCGAAGACCTCCCGTCCGAGGCCGTCGGGCCGATCCTCGAAGCCGCGAAAGAAATCTCCCGCGCCATGCGCTCAAGCGGCATCCGATGCGAAGCGGTGAGCTTCTACCTCGCGAACGGAGCGGAAGCCGGGCAGGAGGTGTTCCATGCGCACCTGCATCTCATCCCGCGTTGGCGGGGCGATGGCTTCGGGCTGCGCGTCCGCGCAGACTATGGCCGCATCGCCGATCGCACCGAGCTGGACGGGCTCGCATTGAAGATCCGCGCGACGTTGGGTCGCTCACCGGACTGAAATCCGTTCCGTGACCTTCCTGAGTACATCCGGGGAGAGGACCTTCCTGGCGGTCGGGAAGAAGCTCGTGTTCTCCTTGCGGAAATGGTCCCAGAGGAATTGGACGAGGAAAATCCCGTGGCGGTTCAGTTCCTGGATGGCCCCCCATGAATCCGGGTCGCGACGCAGGCCGTCCCGGGCCTCCTCAAACTTCGCGACCCCGCGCCGAATCTCCTCGTGCTCGTGCATCACGACGGTCACCAGCGTCCCGTAGCGACCGATCGCCTCCTCGATGGCGGGGACGACCGCCTCGTCTTCGAGGCGGAGGTGGGGAATCAGTTCCTCCTCGAAGAATCGGACGGCCTCATCGAGGATGATATCGTTCCCTTCGCGCGTCTCGCGGGTGGCCATCATCTCGTCCAGCGTCGCCTCGAGCTCGCTGAGTTTGTCGACGAAATCCTCATGAACCGCGACGAGCGGAGCGAATGGATCCTCAAGTGGCTCGCCCATCGCTCGCGATTACGGTCTGTCGTCCTAAAAGCCTGCGCCTCACGGCGCGAACCGCGCCGGCGTCCGCGGGAACGGCACCGCGTCTCGGATGTGCTCGAGCTTGCAGATCCACTGGATGAGGCGCTCCATCCCCATCCCGAAGCCCGCGTGCTGCACGCTGCCGAAGCGGCGGGAATCGAGATACCAATCGTACGCCTTCGGGTCCTCTCCCTGTTCCTTGAGGCCCTTCTTGATTGCGTCCAGGTCCGTCTCCCGCTCGCTGCCACCTACGATTTCCCCGACGCCATCGCCGCCGATCACGTCGAACGCGAGGACGAGGTCCGGATGCTTCGGGTCCCGGGCCTTGTAGAAGGCCTGGGTGATTCGCGGATAGTGAGTCACGATGATCGGCTTCGACTTCCCTTCCGTGAGGGCGCGCTCCTCGAGGGTCCGGAGGTCCTTGCCCCATTCAATGTCCATCCCTTTCTTCTTCAGGAGCTTCAGCGCGTCGTCGTAGGTCATGCGCTCAAACGGCGGCTTCACGGCTTTCAAGAACTCCGGCGTGCGGCCGATCGCGACGATGTCGTCCGGGCGCTCCTCCGCGACCCGCTGGCAGGCATGCGAGATCGCCCCCTCGGCGTGCTTGATCACGTCGTCCATGCCGGCCCACGCCTGTTCCATTTCTGCGTGCCAGTATTCCGTCAGATGCCGAGTGGTCCGGGACTTCTCCGCGCGGAACGACGGCCCGATGTAGTAGATCTTCTCCATGGCGAGGACGAGGGCTTCCGCATAGAGCTGCCAGGACTGGGTCAGGTGCGCCTTCCGCCCGAAGTAGTCGAGCTCGAACAGCGTCGAGCCCCCTTCGCTGCCGGAGGGCGTGATCATCGGCGGGTGGACCTCCCAGAAACCGTGGTCCCGGAAGTACTCGTGGACCGCCCCGAACGTCGTGTGTCGGATCCGGAAGATCGTCGTCATCCGCTGGGATCGCACCCAGAGGTGGCGGACATCGAGGAGGAACTCCTCGCTCAGGTCTTCCTGAATCGGGAACTTCTCCGCGAAGTGGACGACCTTGAAATCGTCCGCGCGGATTTCGAAGCCGCCGCGGGCGCGTTTGTCCTCGACCACTTTGCCATGCACTACGACGGCGGATTCGATGAGCGCCTTCTCGGCCGCCGCGAACGCTTCGGCCGACACGGTGTCGCGGGAGAGAGCCACCTGGACGATGCCGGTCGCGTCGCGGACCACGACGAACGCCTTGCCACCGACGGACCGGGTTCGGTAGATCCAGCCGCGCAGCTCGACCGCCTTGCCGGTATGGCGTCCCTTCAGGATTTCCTCGACGGAGACCATGAACTCCCGCCCTATTTGGGTGGGTCTAGATTACACTTGCGCAGTATCGGGCCCGGTCATACCGTTCGAGGGACGTTCGTGAGCTGCAGGTCCATTGTGAGGTTAGCAGACTACGATGCTCGGTGGCTCCATGGGGTATTGTGCGGAGCCAACATAGATGATCGCTATGAGCTGGTAACGCAGAGCGTAGCAATAGTTGTCCAAGCGAATCTCCAAGGTGAGCGCCACGGTAGTTCTTGGATCGGCACTACTCATGTCGATGCTCGCGTTCCAATCCCGATAGGAGCCACCGGTTTGCGCGATGCGCGAAACGCTTTGGTTAGAGGGCGAGGGCGTGAAACTTGAGAGGAACTCGAAGGTCACGTTCCCGGTGGTCTGAAGTAGCGCGTACGTATCGGTCAAATCATGGTTCACGCGCAGTGAGGATGTGCCGATCGTCACGCTCAGCGCGTTCCAAAAACGAGGATCCCCGGGTGCCGGCAGATGTAGCATCACCGGGCTCGTGCCGTTGATTTGCACGGCGACACGGTAGTACATCGAGGTTGTGCTCTGTTCGGTCCAGAGAAAGGTGGTGATCCCGACGCCCGCGCTAACCGCCACAGAGCCGACCACCAGCGCCGTCACGGCCGCAGCCATGGGTTTTCGGAATCGGAGGTAATTGCCCAGTCGCCGTTTGGTCAAGATAACCAACCCAAGAAAAATGAAAAGCGCTCCGAACCCGAAGAGAAAGAAGACCAGATTTCCGAAAATCAGCACTGGAGCCGGACTGGTTTGATGCCGCTTCTAGTTGCCGAAAACGTTAGTCGGGCGACTGCGTGTTCACAGGCAAAGGCCATATTTATGGCTCTCCCCGGGGTCGAAAAGGACAATAACCTCGTGCGCGGTTTGACCGCGCCTTGTTCCGTGTTGCCGGGCCCAATGATCTGGACGCACTGTACCGATTCGAGATTCTCTGCTTTCGGCAGCACCGCTTCCGCCGCGACCACGTCGACTGGATCCTGCGGAACGAGCGGGCCCTCACACTCGTCGAAGACGGCCGGAAAGCGGTGACCGCGGCGATGATGCTCCTCTTCGAGGGGCATGTGTGCCGCGTCCTATCGGTGGCGGTCGCACCGAAAGCCCGGCGCCACGGGATCGGGACACGAATGATGCATGCCGCCGAAGCCGTTTGCCGCGAGCGGGGCATGTCGACGATCCGACTCGAGGTGAGCACGCAGAACCTCGTAGCCATGGAATTCTACCGCCGGCTCGGCTACCGCACGGACGGAGTGCTGTACGGTTACTACTCGTGGGGCGAGGATGCGTACAGCATGCACAAGGCGATCGTCCCGCCGTCTTCCGCGGAAAGCTCCCAGCCATTGACCGCGGCGGGCCATACGACCTGATAAATAATAATATCTGGATATTATTCCGTAGCGGTTCTCGGTCTCGCTCGCAAACCCTTAAGTTCCCCTCGGCAATGCTGCGCGTTCACCGAGCACATGTTGCCGATTCCCACGAAATTCTTCGTCACGTCCGGCAAGGCGGTGTCGAAGGTCTCGGACCTGAACGCCTTCGATGAGGCGCTCCAAAACGCGGGCTTGGCGGAGCAAAACATCGTGTCGGTCTCCTCCGTCCTCCCGGTGGGAATCCGAGCCGTCCGCCGACGTGATCTCCCGATGGGTGCGATTACCCACTGCGTGCTCGCGCAGCAGCGAGGAGGGGAAGGCGAGACGATCTCCGCCGGCATCGCGTACGGATTCCGTGATGATGATTTCGGGGGGTACGTCGCAGAGGGCCACATGCACGGGACCAAGAATTCGCTCCGTGAGGTGATGGAGTGGAAAATGGGGGAGATGGCGAAGCTCCGCGGGATCAAGTTCCGTCGGATCGACTACCGGATTGAGGACCTGAGCATTCCGATGGACCACTACGGCGCATGCCTTGCGGCGCTCGTGTTTCTCGTCTGAGCAAATGTACGGAGTCGTCGTCTGCCCCCGATGCAAACGCGCGAAAGGCGTGAATCTGAAACAGAAGACGACGACCTGTCAATGTGGGTTTGAGATTCACGTCGTCCCGGCGCGCGTTCGTGCCCGAGCCGAGACCGCGCGGGAGCTCGCACCGCTCGTCGGGCAGGTGAGTGCGGAGCTCGCGGGTGGCACCGAGGAATACCGTCGTGCCCGTGCGCCCGCCCGCCGGGGCCGATCCCGAGACGTCCACGTCCGCGTCATCGGCGTGGCGGCGAAAGCCCGCGACCGTCGAAGTCGTGTGCGGTCCGCCGCGATCGAACTGACGCGGGAACTCGAGCTCTTCTCGATCTCCGACTGGGAGCGGGTCCTCGTCGGATTGGGGATTCCCCACCCCGCGGAGGCCCTCGCGACGCTGGTGCAGGAGAACACCGTGTTCGAACCGAAGGCCGGCTTCTTCCGAGCGGTCGAGCTCAATCCCTAGCCGCCGGCGCGCGGCGACGCTCTCGTCGTAGCTCGCGACGGATGTCCTCGGGAAGCGTGCCCGGCAGAATCTCGCGGTAGATGTAGTGATAGATCAACAAGGCAAAGCCGACGGACGTGAC
>Ga0209058_1001401_pt1 | contig 20487 bp, 19 predicted proteins | sample GraSoiAngelo_147_FD_185904 | JGI IMG/M metagenome (GOLD analysis project Ga0209058, IMG submission 185904) | Grasslands soil microbial communities from the Angelo Coastal Reserve, California, USA - 14_1009_05_40cm (SPAdes) (version 2) | ecosystem: Environmental > Terrestrial > Soil > Grasslands ... | reverse complement strand
GCCGGGAAGCGCGGGCCCATTGACCTTCTTTGTAACCAGCGGCACAATGACCTTCACCGGCACAGTTCCGAGGGGACCCCCGATAACAGTGCCCATATCACCGACCCCGCTCGACACGGGCTTTCCCGCTGTTCCAGGTCACTTCTCCACTTCAATGATCCTAGGCTTCACACCGCCACCAGGCGTGACCTTTGTCATACAAGTAGTGCAACTTACCCACTAGAGAAGAGGGCGAGCCTTCGCTCGCCCGCGAAAACCCCTTTTTTCTTGCTGTCCAGCCAGCTCTACGATAAAATATGAGTCAATCGAAGGATGTTTCGATGATTTCGACGCAGAAGATTGTTCATACCTTTGCTCAGGTGCGAGGGGATAGAATTTGAACCAACAAGAGCGCTTAGGCATTCGGTAACACACTCCTGGAATTCCGGGGCGAGTTGTGTCTCCGCATGTACACAGCTAGGGTTGTAATGACAGTGGTCATGACCATCACCGTAAGGGCGAGGCCCCCCGTGAGCGCGTCTTGTGGGGTTGTTGGTCCCGCGTTTCGGCAAATGTACCAGTAGTTGTTCTCGAGCGTGATTCCTTGATAGCCCCCGACGTAAGTCTCATTTCTGCCGAAGCCGATCCTGACGTAGCTCAAGGAGCGTGTTTCGTCTAGGATTTCTAACCTGTCATAGCTTGTGATGTTGCCGCTGGAGTCCAGGTCTAGTAGAGTTACAGGTTCCTCTACTTTCGGAGACTTTCCTAAGTGATGGCTAAGGGGTTCCCAAGGCCCGGCCATCGGATCCAATGGGTCCGTCGTCTGATTAGTACTGTAGAACACGTCCTCGAGGGAGATAGGACCGTACGGGTACAGAGTCACCATCCACTGAGATTGGCTTCGGGTTACAGAATAATCGAACATGGGGCAAGGCGGAGTTCCCCCGACAGAAGGCATCACATAGAATCCTGGCAATAACAGAATGAGCACAAAAAGCCCAATGACTGTCCAAGTCGTTCCCGATGACACTTAGCTAAGCCAGAATGGAAGAGGGCACGCTGCGGCTTAATACCAGTGTTTAGAACAGACTGTTCTGTAAAGGATACATCGTTCCGGTTTTCCATAGGTTGCTGGAGTTCCAACAGCTCTCGGCCCCCTCAGAAAGGGTTTGAACTTGCATTTGATCCCACCCCGAATCGCCGCTGGTTCGCTGCAAGCCCCACATACGGGTTTGAACCCAGGCGCATAACATCTCACTCGCAAGATGGATGCCTTAGAAGGAAACCGAATTTCGGTTCGAATTCTCTCTCCCGTCGAAGCTGGGAGTTCGAATCTCCCCCTGGGCTACCACAGCGGTATTCGACAATACCGCGGTCAAGCGAAATCGATCGGAATCAGGACCGGTGAGTCCTGATATTATGTCGTGTACTTTGTACCGACTCCTCTTTCTCTAACCGAATGATTCTCTAGAAGAGGCCCTAGCGTTTCCCATTATTCACAGGAAGGTCCTTGATGCTCACTGGCGCCCTCGCCATCCTCTTCAATAAGATAGGCGGAATGATGGTTGTTACCACGACCATCAGGACGATTATGGAGTAGATGCTGGGGGAGACTACGCCAGCGGCTGTGGCTATGCCGGCTACTATTAGCCCGACCTCGCCGCGGGAAATCATGGCGACGCCCACGGTCAATCCACCAGTTCGACTCTTGAGAAAGAGTGCTGCGGGAAATCCGCAACCCACAAATTTTGTGACAGCGGCTACCGCGATGAGTGCCACCGCTATCAGAGCCACTTCCGGGGTGATCCCAGCCAGGTTGACTTGAGACCCGATGACCGCAAAGAACAAGGGTCTAAAGATGAACTGTAGCTTCTCCACATAGTCGCGAAGACGCGAAGCAACGTTTGCACCGGCGAGTCCCATTCCAGCCGCGAACGCCCCGACGACAGGAGAAAGACCAATCGCCGCTGCCAGTGCCGCCATTCCGAAGAAGAGAGCTGTTACAATGGCTTCAACACTGCCAGGTGTCCTCCACAATTTAGCCTGCGTTAGACGTGGTCCTACGACAATGGATATTCCCAGAAGAATTCCAAATAGGAAGAGGACCCCACCGATCACGTAGGCAATGTCAAGAAAACCGATAGTGCCTTGAGTGTTGCTGATCAGAGACACTACAACGCTCAATACGGCGATTGCTAGAACATCGTCTACGACTGCGGCTCCAACCACGAGCTTTCCTTCAGGCGTGTTTAGGTGTCCCACGTCGCGTAGCGTCTCGAGGGAGATGGCAATGCTTGTGGCGGTGAGAGCCGCGGCAACCATTAGGCTCGCGGAGGGGCCGAAACCAATCCCGGCAAAGAGCAGAAGACCACCGAAGAATGGTAGCAGCACACCCAGAGTTCCGGTGGTGAAGGAGGCCGCGCCTCCTTTGACAAACTCTCGAAATGGCATCCCCAAACCCGCAACGAAGAGAATGACAATCCCCCCGATTTGCGCGAAGGCTAGGACAATATCGTTAACCTCCACCAAGTTGGGCTGAATCTGCACCAGTCCTCCGAAGTAGAAGGGCCCGAGGATGACTCCAGCGGTCAATTCTCCCAACACGACCGGAAGATTGAGCCTTGCAAAGAGCTCAGCAAGTAGCTTTGCACCTAGAAGCAGAATACTTACTGCTATGATTGCCAGTATGATTGGGTCAGATGAAGACGCCATCGTTCATGCTCGGGCTCTTTTTTGTAGAGTTGACCGCCGAGAATTACGGGTTCACGTTTAGACATTTGCCAGCGTGAGTCTCCTGGGCATAGACAATCGCCGGCCATACTGAAAGAGCTAGTGGCCGGGGACTCTTAGATGAACTGGGAATGTGCCGAACGGCCTGGCCTCGATGACTTTGTCCAAAGAGAATTGTTACGATTGAGAGTCGATCACAACAAAGGAGGAGCCCGTTTCCCTGATGACTTCGCGATAATCTTGCCGCGAACTTTCTCTGAAAGACTCGGTCATAGCCGAGAATAACATTCAACAATTGTGTTGTTCCCCAAACGGGTGAAAAATCCGTCCGGCATTACACTTCTAGCCTCAGCTTTCAAGGCGATACTGTTTCATCATCGCTTGTCCATATCGCGAATGATTTCATTCTACAATCATAGGACAACAAGTGGTTTAGCGAGCACGGTTTCATATGAAGGGTCCGTTCAATGGTTGCGACATGCCCGAAAACATTCCAAATCGTTTCAAGATAGCAATCTTCCTTCTGTCGCTTGCGCCTATAGCGGGCGGTTTTGGCTTGTGGCTGATTTTTCCGCTGTTGAGTGTTACAGGAAACGCTTGTGTCTTATGTTCCTTCGATCGGAATTAACTTGAGTTTGGCTCCAATCGATCTGGCTCAGGCGTTGATAGGTACAGTATTCTTCCTGTTAGGTGTCGCACTCTTCGTATCTAGTCTGGGTCTTTTCACATCCAAAAACGATGTCCAGGCCACGCGATCTTGTTGATACCAGGTATCGGAGAGGACAGAAAATATTCTCTGAGTCAGTTTTCGACTCTTTTCCTAGGACCCGTTTGGTACTCTTACGCCATGGCTATCGGAATAAGCGGGTTCACACTCATCTACTATCGAAGGCTAGGGGGATATTTACTAGCCATTGTCTTCGTTATCATTGGGACTGGCACGACTATGCCTGACCTGTTAGGATTCTTGCCTCCGTCCGCTCCGACATTAAGGACAACAATTCTCCTACTTTCCGGGTTTCCGTTCGACATTCTACTAATCTACGTTTGTTGGAGAGCACTTCCCGTTAGTATGGCCAATGGATCTTCTCGGGAAGCAACAGATTCGTCACGTACGACAGCTGCAATCGCGTTCTTTGACGACAAGTGATTTGCATCACTAACTTGAGGAAAGAACTAGCGATTCCAGCCATCTGTGGAATGGCTGCGCCACTTGTCATGGTTAGTCTGTGGGCACTAGCAAGTATTCTAAGACCTGGTTACGACCAGGTGACTCAGACAGGTAGCGAACTGGGCACCGGAAGGTATTCCATTGTCATGAACGCAAATTTCGTAGCGACAGGCGTATTGATCTTGATATTCTGGGTCGGCCTGTTGACAACTATGCACCCGGGAAAATGGTCGAAGTTTGGGCTGGTCATCCTTGCAATTGCTGCCGTCGGAGAGGCAGCCGCGGGAATATTTCCTTGCGATCCCGGCTGTCCTTTAAACGGTGGGTCTCTTTCACAAATGATTCACACGGAAATTGCAGTAGTCTTCTTCGGTGCGATCGCATTCTTCCCAGCGTTCATAGGAATTGGTCTGAACCAGGATCAGCGCTGGATATCCTATCGTTCATATTCCATTGTAACCGGAGTAGTGAGTATTGGCCTCTTCATTGCGTTTTCTGTCGCTGTCCTAACATCATTCCAATACCTGGGGCTGTTGCAACGATTCTTTCTCGCTGCACCGTTTCAATGGATAGGAATAATGGCGAGTCGACTGCTTTATTTCACAAAGTGAGCGAGAAAGTTGGATGCGAAATAGGGACCCGCTACAAGCTGCTCGGACAATCAGAGCAGACACGGATGGAGCAAGGAGATGACAATCACAGGGTCTTATGACATAGTGATAGTCGGGAGCGGAGTCGGAGGTCTGGCTCTTGGATATGCTCTCGCAAACAAGTATAGTGTCTTAATTATTGAGGCAAGACCAAGAATTGTCCCGTCTAAGAGAGGTCTTTCGCTTCAAGCCAATGGACTAGAAGCCCTACAGAAACTAGATCTCCTTGAACGAGTCGCCCCAATTGGTGTCAAGACAAGTCACGTAGCGTGGTACGAGATCGGCGGAAATCTACTGGCAGACCTTGACTATTCAATCCTAGATCATCCCTACAGTTATATTCTCACTCTTGTTCCGAGCGAGCTGGAGCGAGTTCTCCGAGATCAGTTTTCCCGTAGAGGCGGAGAAATCCAGGAATCGACCTCCTTCAGAGAAGCCGTGTTGCATCATGACAACGTAAGATTGAGAGTTCAACGCAACACATCTTCTCTTGAATACTCTGCAAGTATCATTGTCGGTGCGGACGGGGAAAACTCAAGGGTAAGAAGTGGATTGAATTTGCCAACACAGATCAGAGAATGTCCAGATCACTTCCTCTTTATGCTCGCAAGGCCCTTGGATATGTTACAAGGAAAAGCGAGGCAGTATTTTGCTCGTGGGAAGATGGTTGGATTCTTTCCCGTACTTGGAGGAACTTACATTTTCTATTACCTTCCAGCTGGAAGGATCGATGATTTGAGGGCCAGAGGATTAGACGCTTTCAAGACTGAACTCGCAAATATCATGCCCGAAATTTCTGACAAGCTTGATAGAGTAACATCATGGGACGACATAGCGTATGTGGCCCCTAAACGTGTTAGTGTTGGTCATTGGGTAGCAGATCGTGCTGCGCTGCTTGGCGACGCCGTTCACGCCCTCGATCCGTCCTGGGCTCAGGGTGCGAACATGACGTTGCAAGATGCATCGGTTCTCGTAGATACGATTGAGAAATGTTTTCAGTCCGGCGATTTCAGCGCGAACGGGTTGAAGGCTTACGAGAATGCGAGACGGAAGCAGACTACCTTTATCCAACGACAGTCAGATAGGACCGCTCGACTTACCACAACAGAGAATCGTTTCAATTACTGGCTGGGAAAACAAATCATTCGAAGAACCGGAAGGAACAAGACTCTCATGCAGGCAGCGCTGAAAGCCTCGGCTGGGCTCATTGACCACTTTAGCTTACGCGAACAGCTCCGTTTCATAATATGAAAACATAGACAAGTCTGTTTGCTCTTTGCTGGTCCGAGCTGGACCTTCGTAATTCTTCAAGCCTCCCATTTCCGTCATTTTGTCTCTAATTGTTGAATCGGATAACGGTCTTGATGTTATCCTTGTTCTGCGCGTAGGCCTTCTGGAATTCTTCAGGCGGTATTCTCGCGCTTATCGTATCCCGTAGAATGCCGTTGAACCGTTTCTCGATTTCTGCGAAGTCTTTGAGGCCCATTCGGAAGTAGTTGATGTTGGCGTTGACCGAGCCGAAGAAGGTCTTGTTGCCCAACACAACATCCTTGTAGAATTCGCCAATGTCCTCTGGGGCCGTTGTTGACGAGTAGATTCCGAGAAAACACATGATACCATTCGTGTTCAGCATGCTCGTTGCCTGCATTGCCACCTGGGCCGAGCCAGTCTCCTCCATGATTAGGTCGAATTTTCCCAGACTCTGAAGCGGCTGTTCCATCGTGTTGACATAAACGGCTCCAGCGCGCTGGGCGAGTCGTGCCTTAGCGCTGTCTTTCGCCCTTGTCGCAGTCACAACGACTTCCAGACCTTTCAGCCTCAGCAAGTAGGTGGTAAGCAAGCCCACCGGACCCGCTCCGAGTATGAGAACTCGTTTCGGTTTCCAGAGCATTCGTTCTTGGATCTTGAAGGCCTGGTAGACTCCTTTCTCTGCCACACTCATCGGCTCCAACAATACAGCAACGTCCGCAAGCTTCGACGGTACTTTCACGAGGAACTGTACATCGGACACGGCAAATTCAGAGCCGAAGCCGTGCAACCGTTTTATGCCATGCTCTCGATAATTTCCAGTCAAGCACATATCCGACTCCCCCTTGAGACAGTTCATGCATGAGTCAGGGCGACGCACTGTCGGAACGACGAGATCGCCCCTTGAAATTCCATGAGCGTTTCCCAGGATGCTTTCGACTGTGGCAAGAGACTCGTGCCCTGTGACGAGGTAGCTTGACCCAGCCGGAGCCTCTCCGTATATGCCCTGGTTGATGTCTAGATCTGTTCCGCAAATGCCGATTTCTCGGACCCGGAGAAGGGCTTGGGAGGATGATGGGGTCGGCGTGTCTATGTCGTCAAGTCTGATGCTGTTCTTGACTCCCGGAGTCACAGTTAGGGCTCGCATAGTTCTCGGACACTAGCTCAGTGTTCCTTCGGATTCTTCCAAGTGTTCTTGACGACCCAGACAGGCTCGTCAGGATTGAAATATTCCTGGCCCTCTACCTTGTACTTCTCAAGTATCTTCTCGTTCACTTCAACACCGATTCCAGGTTTCTTCGGAATTGTGCTGTATCCGTTCTCGATCTTGGGCTCGTTGTTGACCAGTTGTCTCTTCCATTCTGGGAAGCAGTCGTAGAAGGATTCTTGGATTAGGAAATTCGGAATAGTAGCGTCCAGCTGAATCGTTGCCGCGTTTTGTATAGGACCAAAGGCGTTGTGGAACGCCATCTCAACCCCGTACGACTCAGCGATCGCGCTGACCTTTCGAGCCTGCGTAATTCCGCCAATGTTGGTGAGGTCAACCTGGAGGAAATCTGCAAGATTGTTGGATAACACATGGACCACTTGCTCTTTTGTGAGAAGGCGTTCTCCCAGAGCGACCCGAAGACTTGTCGCTGCTCGATACTTCTTCAGTCCGTCAATATTGTCCGGATGTATTGGCTCTTCTGCGAAGAGGGGAGAGAACTCTTCCAGCATATTTGCCGCCATAATCGCTGAGGTGGGATTGAATCTCCCATGGTGTTCGATCAACAGATCGATCTTGCCCTGTGTTGCATTCTGGACCGCTTTCACGCGTGAACGGGCGAGGTTGAGGTCAGGTTTCTCAATGTAGTCGTATGAATCTCCAAAGGGATCGAACTTCAGAGCCGTGTAACCCTTGGCCACGGATTTCCTAGCGGCTTCACCAAACTGAGCAGGTGTGACACAGTCATTGTACCAGCCGTTGAGATACAATCGAACCCGAGACCGGAAAGTACCACCCATCAAATCGTGAATTGAGGCCCCAAAGTGTTTGCCGATAATGTCCCAGCAGGCGATGTCGAAGGCGCTGGCGGCTGTTGTCGATTCGAAGGACATTGGCATGTAAAAGTCGTGCTTGTGCCACTCATGCATGTTCTTCTCGACATCGAGCGGATCTTTTCCCTTGTAGACACGCTCCACCTCTCGTAGCGACTGAATGACCGGTTGGACCCGGAGCGTCGGAACGGCCTCACCAAAGCCCACTGTTCCATCGGAAGTTGTTAATTTCAACAGAATAGAGTTGCTGGCCCAGGTTGCGCTTCCCGGAGAGGCTCTCTCGCCTAACTGGTAGATTTCAACCTCGGTAATCTTCAATCGGTGATGACCTGGCTATTCCCTGGGGCCGTATGGGAAGAGGTAGGGAAGATTTGGCTTGTCATTCCAATCAACGTAACACGTCTTGAGCTGCGTATACATCTCCAAGCCATACTTTGATCCTTCAGCGCCAAGGCCGGATTGTCTGAAACCTGTGTGAGCACCTTGAAGCTGCTCGGGTCCGACCTGGTTGATGTAGCATTCCCCGAACTTGATCAAGTGCATCGCCTTCAGAACCCTAGTGTTGTCCTTTGTGAAGACGTAGGAGGCGAGGCCATACTTGGAATCGTTCGCGTACTCAATCGCCCTATCAAAACTGTCCACGCTCAGCACGGGAACGACTGGACCGAATATCTCGTTCTGAACTAGAGACGATTTCTGACCGACGTCCTCGATGATGGTTGGTTCGTAGAACCATCCTCTCGCGCGGCCATGAGGCTCTTGTCCTCCAATGATCACTTTCCCTCCCTCCTCTCTGGCTTGTTGGACAAACCGGGCGCTGACCTCTCGCTCCTGCTCACTCACCATAGGCCCGAGATCCGTCTGACCGCTCATCGGGTCACCAATCCTGAGTTCCTTGGCCATTTTCACGAAGGCTGGGAGGAATCTATCCTTCACCTTATCGTCGAGGTAGATTCTCTCCGAGCAAATGCAAGTTTGGCCACAGTTCCAGAACCGCGCCCAGATAGCACATCTCAGAGCCCAGGACAAGTCTGCGTCGTTCCATACGATAAACGGCGCCTTTCCACCCAGCTCAAGAATGAGTTTGGCCACATGACTTGATGCTCTTTCCATTATTTTCTGGCCCGCCTCGGTGCTTCCCGTCATCGTGATCAACGCAGTGATTTTATTCGAAACAAGCTCGTCGCCGACCAAGTCTCCGCTCCCCGTCACCATGTTCAAGACTCCCTTCGGCAGTCCCGCTTCCTCCGCAAGTCTGACCAGTTCGACAGTACTCAACGGAGTATTGCTAGACGGCTTCGTGACAACAGTGTTCCCTGTTATCAGCGCCGGAGCAATCTTCCTAGCAGCCATCGCTGACGGAAAATTCCAGGGAGTAATAGACGCAACCACACCAAGAGGCAGCTTGAGAATCATTATCGATTGTCGAGGATTGTCGCTTGGAAGAACGTCCCCCTGTATTCGACGAGCATATTCGGCGTAGTATTCGAAATTCTCCGCAGATCCCTCTATCTCCAATCTAGATTCGAAAAGGGGCTTTCCTTGCTCGGCAGTCAGAACCTCGGCAAGCCTCTCCTTGTCGCGGCGAATGAGCTGTGCAATCTTGAACAGGAAAGAAGCCCTCTTGATCGGAGGCGTGTCCTCCCACTTCGGCTGCGCATCTCTAGCAGCCTCCAGCGCCTCCTTGACCTCCTCTCTATTCGCCCGGGGGACCCGGCCAATAACACGCTCGGTCGTCGGGTTAACAACATCAATCCTCTCCCCGGTCTTCGAATGAACCCATTCTCCGTCGATATACATTCCAAACGACTGGACTTTTGATTCCAAAGATGGCTGCGTTCCTAAACCCCGATTCTGTTCCTAAAGCGGAAGCCGCCTTCGTTTCAGGTGGTCCGCTCAGCCTCGACGGACATGTCGCCGTACTTCGGCTTCCCGGCGCGGTCGTACGCCAAGAGAATCGCGCCTTTGGGGAACGCCCGAGAGCTAGTAAGGCGCAGACCTGCGGGCACGGTCCCTTCATCGAAGAGTCTCTTGCCGGTGCCAAGAAGTAGCGGGTAGACCCATAGGTTGAACCGGTCGACCAGGTCGTGCCGCAGTAGGGTCTGGACGAGGTTGCCGCTCCCGATCACGTGGACTTCGCCATGCTTTTGCTTGATGCGGGCCACCTCCTTGGAAAGGTCTCCTTGGATGAGGGTGGAATTGTTCCATTCTAGTTTGCGGCGGCTGCGGGAGGCCACGAACTTGGGTGCGGTGTTGAGTTTGTTCGCGATCTTGCCGGTCGTGGCTTTGGGCCAGTACGCGGCGAAGATGTCGTAGGTCTTGCGACCCAGGAGCAGGGCGTCCATTCGCTCGATGTCCTTGGTGATGAGGCTGCCCGACTCCTCGTCGGAGAAAGGCGCCTGCCAGCCGCCGTGCTTGAAGCCGCCCTCGGTGTCTTCTTCCGGTCCGCCGGGCGCCTGCATGACGCCGTCCAGGGTCACGAATTCACTGACGATGAGTTGGCCCATGATGTCACCCCGCGCGCTAGCCGGCATCAAAAGGGTTTGCAGGCCAAGGTTAAGTGACGTAGTCGCGCGATCTCAGCCCCGCCCGTGGGGTTCCGAAGAGAAACAGACCCCTTCGGCAGACCAAGGCTGTTCCAAAAGGGGAATTTGCTGTTCCCGAATGGGGTTAGCGGGAGGGTTTAGGAACGCAGCCTCCAAAGATGATTTCTTCAAACACTCAGCACCTGAGGGGTCTCCCGGTCGATGAAGCTCCCAATCGAGATCAAACAGTAGATAAATTACTGTCCTAGGATAACCTTTCATCCTGATTGGACTCGTTTTTTGGAAAGCAGAAAACTGAAAAAGAACGAAGAGGATCACAGCCCTTCCGGGAAATTCTTCTCATCAGAAGGCCTATTCTAGACGGTAGCAGCTGGAAAGAACGGGGAGAGGATCTTGATGGCGGGAGTCGTGGGTCTCAGTTCCTCAAATGGCTCAATTTGTCGCATTCGCTAAGAACACTTGGGACGCAAGCTCTCGTCTTGCACTAGGGTTATCTCTTGTTGTGCTCATGGCCATCGTACCTAGGGAGAGATTCGTCGTGATTCGTTGTCCAACGTGCGGAAATGATGTAGTATATTCTCCGGTTCCATCGCTGTACTTCTGTCTGGAACAAATGCTCGGCGAGAATATTACTATCAACGTAGAGTGCAAGCCTTGGATACCAGAGGACGCACCGGCGGCAGACTTGCTCAAAATGACTGAGAGAATCGAGAAATTAGCAGTAGAACTTAGACTCTAGACGCGCTTCGCAATTGAGCGAGAGCGCCCAAGCATGTAACACAATTCTCGTCCTTATGCTCTTTTTCTGAGCCTGCAGAGAGAAAGGAGTTTGAACTTGCGATTGTTCCCACACCCGATTGTCATTGTTTTTCGGCGCGAATCCCACGTAGGGGTTCGAACGTAGCCGCGCCCGGGTGTTCGCTGGCCGCTGCCTTAGAAGGGAACCGAACTTCCGGGTCGACTCCCACTGACTAGAACTAATCCGGATACTCGTCTAGGGTCTTCGCTGGTCTTGCTCGGGAGAAAAAGAGGGTTCTGGAGAGTCCGCTGGCCTGGGTCTAGAACTTTTCGGGAAGGCTGTAGGATATGAGGGTCTCACTGGCCGTGATTCCGTTGATGCTGCCTATCTTCTCAACGGACTTTTCCAGAAGCTCCTCAGAGCTGTCAGCCCTGAAAGCCGCCAGTATGTCGAACGCTCCAGGTATGACGTGTGCCTCTGCAAAGTTCGGGATCGTCTTGAGCTTCCGCAAGATCGTATCGAAGCTGCCTCTGACCTTCAAGAGAGCGAATGCTAGTGGGCTCTCGCTGTCCGCTCGGTTAGAGCTGTTGATGATGCTCTCGAAAGATATTGTTGTCTGAGTATTTGTGATGCTTGGGATACTCCTGATCTTCTCCATGGTAGTGAAGGCCTTGGTCGGCTCGTTGGTTCGCAGCTTGATCACGAGATCGAATCTGCCCGTTACGGGGGTGCAGGATTCGACGTTGGGAATGTGCTCTATCTGGGAAATGGTGTGTGCACGTTCTCCTTTGCATTTGGCAAATATGTAGCTTGTCTGATCACTTTTCGTCATTTTTTTCTACCGTGGAGAGCTTTGATGCTTAGCTCTATTTTTCTGAACGCGTACCCTAAACCATAAGCATCGGTAATGCTAAACACTAGCGCACGGCAGATCTCGCCAACCCACACGCTAGACGGATTACAACTCATAGAATTATTTCCATGACTATTTGGAATTGGTCGAGAAGATCTCTAACTACAATGATTAGTAGGCGTTTATCGCATCGCTAGATCAATAGAACGTCAACACTGGCTACTTTCTGGATTACTTGAAAGTCGCGATCGAATGTCACTAGGGTTACGAGCGTAAGGCTTGTGTGAAATTCGTAAGATAGGCGTGCTGGGAAGTATCCACAAATAGAACGTTTCACGAGAAGAATTGAGCTTGACAGCCTCTGCTCGCCGCCAGAAGGATCGCCGCCTCACGCAACACTCTTGGCGCGTACGGCTGAGACAAGATGGATCTTCGTCCCGCCGAGCCCTAGTAGAGGCGCTCAGTCAGGCGCTTCTAGCAGCTGACCCCCGAGCTATTCTAAGGAACAAAGCGAAAGTGAGAAGGAACGAGCTTGAGATCGGAACGTTTTCTCTCAAACTCTCAGAGTTCAAGAGAGTACTAGTCATCGGTGGAGGAAAAGCGAGTGCAGGAATGGCTTTGGAAATTGAGAAGATTCTTGATGGTTGGATAACAGGCGGCTCCGTGAACATTCCTGCCTACACTAAGCCATGGCCCAAAGGCAAACAGATCAACTTCAACCCAGCAACTCATCCAATCCCAAGCGCAGATGGTGTTCGAGGAGTAAAAAACATGCTTCGTCTCGTTGGGCAACCCTCCGAAGAGGACCTGGTGATCTGCTTGATCTCTGGTGGAGGTTCGGCCCTTATGCCACTCCCCTCCACGGGGCTACGACTCTTGGACAAGCAGAAGACGACAAACCTTCTCCTAAAGTCAGGAGCGAAAATCGATGAGATTAACGTCGTTAGAAAGCACCTCTCCGACTTCAAAGGAGGCCGTCTCGCTGAAAAATTGCACCCCGCCACAGTCCTATCACTCATCATTTCAGATGTTGTCGGGGACAAGCTGGAATCCATAGCTTCCGGCCCGACCGTACCAGATGACACAACCTACGCGGATGCTTACACAATTTTGCAAGAGCATGGACTATGGCGAACCGTCCCCAGTTCAGTTAGGAAACGGATTCAGAAGGGAAAGGAGGGCAAACTGCCTGAGACTCCGAAGAAAAGCTCACGGATCTTCAAACGGGTCCATAACGTCCTCGTCGGAACCAACGAGGAATCATGTCAAGCCGCGGCGGAGGTTCTTGAGAAAAGAGGGTATCATTCATTGATACTTTCGACGAGACTTCAGGGAGAAGCAAGAGAAGTAGGAAAGGTATTGGCAAGCATTTGCGCCGACATCCACGAAAACCAGCATCCGGTTGCCCCTCGCGCCGCCCTGGTAGCAGGCGGTGAAACAACAGTCGCAGTCCACGGAAAGGGACGCGGTGGACGAAACCAAGAACTTGTTCTCTCGGCAGCTTTATCGATCCGGGGAAATCCTGCGATGCTCGTCTCTTCAATCGGAACAGATGGCGTAGACGGTCCAACGGACGCGGCCGGCGCTGTGGCAGATGGTAACACTGTCGAGAGAAGTTTGAGGATTCCCATGGACCCCGAATCTTATCTCCGAGAAAACAATTCTTATCGGATCTTTGAGAGACTAAACGACCTTGTGATTACTGGTCCGACTGGGACCAATGTCAACGACATTTTCATCGCTGTCGTAGGACCCGGAAATCAAAAGAAGGATACAGCAACACGATCACAGAGTAGGTGAGGGTCATCGTCGAAGAAAATTTCGGGAGGTTCCAAGATTACAGATGTGAAGGCAAGGCAGGTTCTGGATTCTAGAGGAAACCCCACAGTAGAAGTGGATGTTTGGATTCAGGATGGAAGCAAGGGACGGGGAACCGTTCCCTCGGGAGCATCGACAGGAATCCACGAAGCCTTGGAATTGCGTGATGGGGATATGAAGCGATTCCATGGCAAGGGAGTTCTGAAAGCGGTCTCCAACGTTGTCAAGATAATCAAACCAAGCATCATCAGCAAAGATGCTACGGCCCAACGAGATATCGACGCTCTGATGATCAAGCTCGATGGAACCCCTAACAAGAAGAAACTAGGTGCAAACGCGATTCTCGGAGTCTCAATCGCTGTTGCCAGAGCTGCAGCAGCGTCTCGTGGAGAACCGGCTTACAAGTACCTGAGGAACCTGCGAAGTTACAGGCTCCCCGTCCCGATGATGAACGTCATCAACGGAGGAAAACATGCAGGCAACAAGCTCGCGGTGCAAGAGTTCCAGATAGAACCTGTGGGAGCTGCAAGCTGTTCTGAAGCCCTCAGGATGGGCGATGAGGTCTACCAGTCTTTGAACTCAGTTCTCAAGACCAAGTATGGTCCGAGCGCGATCAATGTGGGAGACGAAGGAGGCTATGCCCCACCCTTGGAGATGACAAGCGACGCGCTTGAGGCGATTCTCCAGGCAATATCAGATGCAGGCTATGACGAGTCAACCGTTCACATTGGTATCGATGCGGCCTCCTCCAGCTTCTACAACAAGAAGGATTCAACCTACCAACTCGATGGAGAGAAACTTAGCAGTGGAGAGCTGGAAGACTACTATGAGGATCTGGTTCGAAAATACCCGATCAGAACCTTAGAGGATCCTTTTGACGAAGACGACTTCGACCATTTTGTCCAGATAACCAAGAAGCTCGGTAGCCGGATCAAAATCATAGGGGATGATCTTTACGTAACAAACCCCGAACGGATCAAGAGAGGGATTCAGAAGAAGGCGACGAACGCGATTCTGATCAAGCTCAACCAGATAGGAACTGTCACGGAGACTCTGGATGCCATCGAGATGTCTAGGGAAGCTGGCATGGATATTGTCGTATCACATCGATCAGGTGAAACCGAGGACACGTTCATCTCCCACCTTGCAACATCTCAAGAATCCCTTTTCATCAAAACCGGTGCGCCTGCGCGAGGCGAGAGGACCGCCAAATACAACGAGCTGCTCAGGATCGAAGAGGAACTCGGAAGTAGCGCGCTCTTCATGGGTTCGACTCTGAAGTGATCGTGAGCCCCTCGTCTGTCTTCTCTAGCTGAGAAACCCGCCGCTCCTTAGTAGCCCGGCTACTATCCTCTTCTCGGCGATAGACAACGCCTGAAGCGGCTCTTTCAAGGGTCCAACCGGTACCCCGATTAGACTCATGGCCTCTTTCAACGCCGAAGGATATTTTCCAATCCCCAGAGCTGTGATTACTGGCAAGAGTCTTTCCTGGGACTCTCTAGCGCCGCTGAGGTTGCCTTTCTTGAAGTCATCGAATATCTTGCTCGCGACTCTGGGGGCCACGTTTGCCGAGCCGATTATAGCTCCAGCCCCACCAAACTCGAGGTTGGAGTACGCCATTGCATCTGAGCCGGCGAAGATCGATATTTTGTCTCGACTCGCCTTTAGGAACCGGATCAGATTCAGAAAGTTGTACTCGGTATATTTCATTCCCACAACAAGTTTTTCGTCGGCTAGACGATGAACAGTCTCCGGAGTGACAAAGGAATGGGTCCATTCAGGGATATTATAGATCAATAACGGGAGATCGATGGTTTCGGATATTGTCTTGAAATGATGATAATGTCCTTCGTCCGTCGTAGTGAAATAGTACGGGGGCGTTGCTATGACGCCATCAGCTCCTGCCTCCTTCGCGTCTGATGATAATTGAACAACATTTTCGATGGACGGATCCGATACTCCCGCCACAACCGGGACCCTATCGTCCGCTTGGTCAACTACCGTGTCAACTAGGGCCTTGCGTTCTTCTCTTTGAAGAAGCGCGAATTCTCCGGAGGTACCCAAGGGTAGGAGACCGTCTATTCCAGCCTCGATGTGAAAGTCAACAAGTCTTCTAGTCGCATCGGTGTCAACATTTCCCTGCTTTGTCAGGGGGGTGGGGATAGGGGTCCAGATTCCCTCAAGCTTCAGCTTCATTGAAGAACGAGGTCAACCCGGTTTCGATTTAACTGTTGTAGAGCAAGAATCATTTCACGGGAGCGGAAAGGGTTTAACCCAAGTCCGAAGAATCGCCCTCGCTGAATCGCGAGCGCTCCCGATCGATAATCTAGGAGGAAAAATGTGCTAGTCGATATTGTCAGAGCAGGACTGATAGTAAGCCTAGGCGTAATCTTCGCGTACCTCTACGGATTCATCGAACACGGCTACATTCCTCCTGCAGAACACCTTGTCCTTCGGTTCTTCAATCATTTTTCCAACTATCACATTATCATGCTCGGGCTGTTCTCCGCTCTTCCACTTGCGGTCCTCATCTATGACCCCTCATGGGTCGGAGTCTTGATCGCCTTCGGACTCTGGGCTTTCCTCCCACTGGGAGAGGACATCTCATGGTATCACTTTGCAGGCGCATGGCCGGGACCGCAGGACTGGACCTCATGGGGAGGAGGATACTATGTGAAAAAGCACTGGCTGCCGAAATGGTATCTTGTAAACTCGCTAGCTACTATCTTCTTCTACGCTGTCGCGCTTGCCGTGGCCATTCTCTGACCATTGATAACTTCGGCTTCCGCGTGCCGCACGCCGAGCTTTACAATTCGTACCATCACCTTCTCGCCGGGAGCTGCACCACTGACGAAAACGAGCAGCCCATTGAGGCGACCTAGCCCACGGCCGTCCCGTGCCGTCTGCGTGATTTCTAGTTCGGCCTCGTCACCTTCCCTCAAGCCGTGAAATGTAGACAACGGGGATTCTGTCCAGCTCTTGCTTGTCTTTCATCTTCCGCCCGCTGACCTTTAAGACTGTTGTCGAATTTTCTTTGGTAGAAAAGGTGGGTCAAGTGTTCAACGAGGATTGATCCCCGCCGTTCATTCGTGAGATGAAACCTAACTCGGCAAATTTCAATCGCGCGAGGCGAAAATATCGACCCCGCAAGATCAGGCTATTGCTGATTGCAGAGTCTCCACCATCCTCGGGAGGATTCTTCTATTTTCCGACGACGATCGGCAAAGACCATCTCTTTCGCGAGACGATGAAGGCTCTCGATTTATGGCCCGAAAACGAACCATTGCGCAGAGGTGTTGACAAGCGGTCAATGCTGCGGCGCTTTCAGTCGCTGGGTCTCTATCTCCTAGACACCTGTGATTTTCCAGTTGACAAGATGCGACCGAGGGACAGAAGAGAGGCTGTTCTAGAACAAATACCTCGGCTGGTCAACGATGTGATCGAGGCTAATCCGCTTCGCATTCTTGTCGTGAAATCCTCGATTTTCAACCCAGTAGCTATCGCGTTAAGGGAATCCGGACTCTGGTCTCGGATATTGAACACTGGACCAGTTCCTTTTCCTTCCCACGGGAATCAACAAATCTATCGATCGATGCTAAAGAGTGCACTCCTGAAGGCACGCTCATTATCACAGAGGTCTTTTTTGACTGGTCACTTCTCATAGTCGTCGTTGGTTACGGTGCGGCTATGTGGCCCGTCTCCAAGCTTGTCGTTACTAGTCACGGTGCCTCGTCGTGAGTGAAATAGGAATAGAGAAAGTAGTCGTGGAGCTTAACGGTTTCCGACAACGAACGGCAATGATCAAGGAAGAGATAGCGAAAGTGAGCAGAGCTCTAGGCGAGCGAGCGGCCCAGCTCAACGACATAGTTGGGAAGAGCTTGTCAAACCTTCGCGAACAACTCGGCGGAACCACACTGACAGGTTATCTTGCGCTGCAAGGAAAGTACAGTTCTGGTGAAATAACCGAGCAAGAGTACAGTTCACAGAGGGACTACTACAAGAACGAGATGCAAAGCATGCTCAGGCGATTGGACGAGACTCGGAAACTTATGATGCTAATGGCGCAACTGGACGCACGACAGCCAGGACAAGGACAAGGACCCGCGGGTCCACAAAGACCTCCCGCCCCAACGAACTAGATCCTTTCTATTGACTCCTTCAAGTTAGGAACATTACGGCAAGTTCCGGATAGCCTAGGGTTTCAAATCCTACGAGCCTTCAGCCAATAATATTCGAAGTACCTATCCATAACTCCAGCAAATTCTTCGTCCGATAATCGGAAAGCAATTCGCGACCCCGGCTCGTTGGGAGTTTCAAGGTTCCAGAGATATGTGAGGACAGTATCCCTTCCGTCAACCGCGCAGACATTGTAGGGTTTGGGAGATTCTTCGTTGGGTTCCTGTATCACTCCAACTTCTGCCTCGTCGGAAAGCAGTGACAAGCTCTTCTGATCTACAAAACGAGGATTGACGAACGACAGGATTTTCACCGAGACCCCTCTCTCCCGAGCCGTTTTCAGAGACGATCGGAGATCCTCCACGTCCTTCGGGATCAAGGTCGCGAATTGGAGGTAAGCCCTGGTTTTCGCGGTCGAAACGATCTCTCCAATCTTGTCCGAGATCTTATCGCCCCCATGGATTACCCAGAGGCTGATGTTCTTCACAACTTCGCGCCGTTCGTAGATCGCTTGGAGATCTTGTTTCATCAGGTTCGTGAAAGCGACCATTTCCGACTGTTTCTGTTCGAGCTCTAGTTCTGCCACTGACCTCGGGGGATTCGCTTCGTAAACAACGGGTCTGCCCGGTCTGGCTCTGATCCATCTTCTCTTCTCCAAGCCTTCAAGTGTCCCGTAGACACGCGCGTAGGGGATTTGTACGCTCTCGCTGATTTCGAAGGGGGTTGCGGGTCCGTCGAATACGAGTTTGAGGTAGGTTTTGATCTCGTATTCTGTTAGCCCGTGGTCTTTGAGTATTCGATGGAGGTTTTCGTCGATTCGTGCCATGTTGTTCTGTGTGACCTACTTTTTTGCGTAAATCGGGTAGCGAGTATTAGAGGTATTTGACTAAAATAGGTAACGTATAGTGGAGAGTCACGTTGACACCGCGGCGCCAACGAACGAATTTCTCCAGTTCGCGTCAGTTCGGACCGGCTTACACTCGACTATGAATCTTTGAACCCGAGTTCCGATGAAACCCTATAAGAAAAACCAATCCTAGCCAGACACCAACAGCTTGGCTGGAGAGGCCACGAAATTCACGTTTAAGTAACGTACCGAGCCCTAGATCGAAATATGGCGGAAATGAAGTACACCCCGCTTGGTAGGACTGGGGTTGACGTTTCGGTTCTTGCTCTCGGAGCTATGACGTTCGGCACGAAGGACGCTTGGAAGCTGGGCGGACTCGGTCAAGACACCGTCAACAAGATGGTATCCCGAGCTATTGATGCGGGAATCAACCTCTTCGACACCGCGGACGTGTACGATGAGGGGGAATCAGAGAGAACTCTTGGAAAAGCCCTCCAACCCTACCGAGATCGTATCCTGATAGCTACTAAGGTGAGAGGTAAGAGTGGGCCAGGGATCAACGAGATCGGCCTCTCAAGACATCATATTCGGCAAGCCATCCGCCAGAGTCTCGAACGGCTCGGCACCGGATGGATCGATCTATACCAGTTCCATTCCTGGGACGCCCACGTCCCACTCAATGAATCGATCGAGGCAATGCAGGATCTGATCGAAGAGGGACTCGTAAACTATCCCGGCGTGTCGAACTTTACCGCGTGGCAGATGGCCACGGTCCAAGCAAGGGCGGAAGAGCGAGGTTTTTCCAGATACGAAACAGCTCAGATGAACTACAGCCTTCTGAACCGCGATGTCGAGCATGAGATTCTCCCATTTCTCAATTACAGCACGATGAGCCTATTGGTCTGGAGCCCCCTCCACGGCGGCGTGCTGAGCGGAAAGTATTCCAAAGATTCCAAGCCTCCTGGAACCAGAGCAGGCAACCGAGGACTCTTCTTCCCATTCTTCGACGAGAAGACAGGATTCGATATAGTCGAGAGGGTCAAGCAAGTTGGCAAGGAACAGGATGCTACTCCAGCACAGATAGCGCTCTCCTGGTTACTGTCGAAGGGACACATCGTGCTTGTAGGTGCTAAGACGATGGAACAGTTCGAAGAGAATTTAGGCGCACTAGACGTCAATCTCTCCAGCGACCAGATTGGAAAACTAGACGAACTAACAAGACACCGAGTCCAATATCCCAACTGGATGATCGAAAGACAAAGCTCTGGGCGGACTTTTCCAGCATCAGAACCTCCATGGACTAGAAAGAACTAGTGGGAAACGACGCGATCATGGATTCGCAACAAGCTCTTGGCAAAGAGCGAGAAGTAGCCACTCTAGGTGGAGGATGTTTCTGGTGCACAGAAGCCATCTTCGACCAACTGAAAGGAGTCGAAAAGGTCGAATCAGGCTATTCCGGCGGCAAGGTTCCGAACCCATCTTACGAGGACGTGTGCACAGGAGCAACCGGACATGCCGAGTCGATCCAGATAACCTTCAATCCCAAACAAATCTCCTTCAAAGATATCCTACAAATCTTCTTCACGACGCACGATCCGACTACTCTGAATCGTCAAGAAGCCGATGTGGGAACCCAGTACAGATCGGCAATATTCTACCACAACCCCGAACAGGAAGCCATAGCAAAGGA
>Ga0209058_1001399_pt1 | contig 20492 bp, 22 predicted proteins | sample GraSoiAngelo_147_FD_185904 | JGI IMG/M metagenome (GOLD analysis project Ga0209058, IMG submission 185904) | Grasslands soil microbial communities from the Angelo Coastal Reserve, California, USA - 14_1009_05_40cm (SPAdes) (version 2) | ecosystem: Environmental > Terrestrial > Soil > Grasslands ... | reverse complement strand
AATCATTTCACGGATTGACGTGACCGCTGGGCGTGCTACTACGACCCTTACCTATTGGGGGTTGACCGCCCTCGACGCCTTCTACCTCGAGCACCGCTGGACGCGGGCGTCGACAAACGATTCGCGTGTGGATGATGTGCACGTGCGGGGCGAGAGGGACTGCGATGAGCGAGAAGGCAGTGACGTTCGGGATGCCCGGAAGTGTTGTCTTCGACATGGACATGCGGGGCGGCCCTCTACCTCCCGGCGTGCACCCGTGGCGAACATGAGCACGCTCAAGCCGGTCGCAGCTATCTGCCTTCTGGTCTTCGTGGAGCCATTACTCGACGGCCTGGCCGGTTACCTCCTAATCCACGACGGCCATGAAATATTGGGGACCATATTGTTTTCGATCAACGCTCTGATTGTCGCTGGCGCCCTGTTCGCGTTTGTACCAGGGCGGCTTCGTCTCCCTGGCGGCGATACCCTGGCAGCGGCGATGGTCCGCAATGATATCAACGTGTGGGTGGGCCTCGCTGCGCTCGTCTATTCGGTAGTCGTACGTGACTGGCTGCCGGCACTCATCTTGGTCGTCGGCGTCGCACTCCTCGCAATTGGAAGGCGTCGTCTCGGTGGCGCGCTGTGATGCGGGAAAGGCGCCCGTGACCGAACGGGGAGAGAGTGTCACGAAACTCTTGATCTCCGTTGCGGTGGCTCTGCTGGTGGCGGGACCCGCCTCCGGCAAGCACGCCTTCCTCTGGACGGCCGACACTGGGATGATCGATCTCGGCATCCTCGGGCAGATCGGCCCGACCAGTTTTTCCGAAGCCCGCGCCATCAATGACCGCGGTCACGTCGTTGGCCGCAGCTCCATTGCTCCCCCCGGGGGCCCCGTCCACACTTTCCTCTGGACGGCCGACACTGGGATGATCGATCTCGGCACCCTCGGGGGGAGCACAAGCGTTACCGCCATCAACGACCGTGGCGACGCCGTGGGCACCAGTGCCACTGCCTCGGGCGATTTGCACGCCTTCGTCTGGACGGCCGAGACCGGGATGATCGATCTCGGCACCCTCGGCGCCGACGGCAGCAGCCACGCCGGGGGCAGCAACGAGCTCGGCCAAGTCGTGGGCGCCAGCAGCTTTTAGAATTGACGGTACGCTGGCGACTCGCGGACCACTCGGACGAGGACGTTTACGTTACGAGTCTTCTGTGCACAAATCTGTGCAAACTGGGGCGAGACATTGAGGCGGCCGCGGCAGTCGGTCATGGGGGACGAGCCCGGGCGCTCACCGCGGGCGTGCAGCCACTCGACCCACGCGAATTTACGGCGCTGACCGCCACGTAGTAGAGCTGGCCCAGGGTCAGCCCCGTCAGTCTCACGCTGACCCTTTGGTCGGGAGCAGGGCGTGCTGTCCAGGAGCGGACCGTAACAAAGGGACCGTCGGGACAAGGGGGATTCGTGGTGCTGTAGTAGACGCGATAGGACTTCAGGTCCGTCAAGGGACTCCCATCGGCATTCGTGGTCGGAGCCGTCCATGATGTATCGAGGACGCCGTCCACCGCCGGGCGGCGCATCCAAAAGAGTCCGCCGAGAGTCGCGATGCAGGCGAGAAACACGAAGCCAATCGCAAGCCACGTGAAGCGCGCTCCTGCTGAGGTCCTCAAGCCTCCGCCTGTCTATCGGCCCGCGTGATCCGAATGCCGGGACACGCGCGCGCGACCCTCAGGGCTCTCGCCTCGACCCCCGGGCCGGCCCCTCACCTCGCGCCGTTGAGCTTGTAGAGCCGCGCGCAGTTGTCCCAGAGGATCTTGGCCTTCGTCTTGTCGGCGACCCCTTCGAGCGAGACGAACTCCTCGATCGCGTGCGGGAAGAGCCCGTCGGAGTGCGGGTAGTCGGTCGACACCACGATGTTGTCGTCGCCGACCGCCTCGACCACCTGCTTGAGCACCTTCTCGTCGGAATCGGTCGCCACGTAGCACTGGCGGAAGAAGTACTGGCTCGGGAGCTGCGAGATCTGGACGTCCGAGCCGGGGCCGAACTTCTCCCACGCCTCGTCGAGCCGCCAGAGCCACCACGGGAGCCAGCCGCAGGTGCCCTCGAGGAACGCGCAGCGAAGCCCGGGATGCCGCTCGAGCACGCCGCCGGCGGCCATACTCGCGAACGCGAGCATCAGCTCCATCGGGTTGCGGCCGGCCACGCCGATGACGCGCCCGTTCGGATGATCCAGATAGCGCCGGGCGATGTCGTCGCGCAGCGAGGCCTGACCGGTGGGGTGGAAACCGACCGGGACCTCGAGCTCCTCGATCGCGCTCCAGAGCGGCTCGAACTCCGGGTCGTGGATGTGGCGGCCGTTCACCGGGTTGGGGTTGCCGATCACGGCGACGGCGCCCAGCTCACCCACCGCGCGCCGGGCCTCGCGGATGGCCAGCTCGGCGTTGTGGAACGAGATCTGCGCGGCGAACTTCAGGCGGTGGGGGCTGTACGCGCAGAAGTCGCGGGTCCAGTTGTTGTGGGCGCGGGCCAGCGCGGCGGCCACCTCGGGCTCGAGATCGTCGTGCATCTGCACCTGGCGCCCGCGTGTGCCGTAGATCACCGCCACGTCGATGCCCTCGATGTCCATCGCGGCCACGTGCGACTCGGAGTCGTAGCCGCGTGCGTGGGCGATCTCGTAGTGCGGGTGGCGGGCGAACGCGCGCTGCTGGAGATCCTTGCCGACGAGCGCCGTCTGCACGCGCCGCGACATCTCGCCGATCTCGACCTGGCCGATGCGGATGATCGGCTGGTTCGTCGCGTTCTCCGTGCGGCGGACGAACTGCGGCGCGAACTTCTTGAACGGCTCCTCGAGATATCGCTCCCAGAGGCCGTCCGGCTCCATCGTGTGTAGATCGCTGTCCAGGACCTTGAACCCGTTCTTCATGGCGTCTCCCCTATCGGTCGCCGCTATCAGCCGAAGCGGCGGCAGCGTACCACGCTCACGCGCCGAGCCGATCGGGTGGGTCGAGCCCGCGCGCCGCCAGCAGCGCGCGGAGCTTCCGGAGCCCCGCGGCTTCGATCTGCCGGATGCGCTCGCGGGTGAGCCCGAGCCGCTGGCCGATGGTCTCGAGCTTCTCCGGCGGATCGCCCTCGAGCCCGAAGCGTCGCCGCAGCACGGTGCGCTCGTTCGCCGCGAGATCGTCGAGTGCCGAGACCAGGTCCGCGCGCTCGCGGAACAGCGACGCGAGCACCTCGCTCGGGTCGGCCGACCGGTCGACGACCAGATCGCCCACGCGACGCTGTCCCTCGCCGGCCGGCGCATCGAGCGACAGCGGCTGCTGCCGGATTTCTTCGAGTTCCTCGACCTGGTCCACGGTGGTGCCGAGGGCCGCCGCCAGCTCCTCCATCGTCGGCGCGCGTTCGAGCTTCTGCGTGAGCCGCTGCTGCTCCTTCACGTAGCGCCCGAGCAACAGCTCGACGTGCACCGGCAAGCGGATCATCCGCGCCTGGTTGGCCAGTGCGCGCACCGCCGCCTGGCGGATCCACCACGTCGCGTACGTCGAGAACCGCGTCCCACGGTCGGGGTCGAATTTCTCCACCGCGCGCAGCAGGCCGATGTTCCCCTCTTCGATCAGGTCGGGCAGCGGCAGGCCTCGGTTGAGATAGCGACGGGCGATCTGGACGACGAGTCTCAAGTTGGCTTCGGTGAGCGCCGCCTTGGCCGCCGCGTCGCCCGCGCGCACGCGCCGCGCCAGCGCCGCCTCCTCTTCACGCGACAGGAGCGGGATCCGCGCGATCTCCCCCAGGTAGACCCGGAGGTTCTCGCGGCTGGTCGTCCGCGTTTCCTCGCGCACGTCCTCGTCGACGGCGTCGACGAGCGTGTCGAGCGGCTCGTCGGGCACGACCTCCTCGGCCTCGTCACTCATGGGGCGGGCCCTGGTCCATCTCTTCTTCGACCTGCGCGATCCGCGGCGGCAGCGGGAGCAGATAGAGCGGGTTGTACGCATGTCCGTCGCGTCGGATCTCGAAGTGCAGGTGGTCGGTCGTCGCCCGCCCGGTGCGCCCCACGAGCGCGATGATCTCACCGGCCTCGACGCGATCGCCGGGCTCGACCAGGTTCACGTCGTTGTGGGCGTAGACGGTCACGAATCCGTCCCGGTGCTCGATCTTGACGACCAGGCCGTAGCGCGGTTCCACGCCGCTCACCACGACGCGGCCGGCGGCCGCCGCCTGCACGAGCGCACCGGGTGGCGCCTTGATGTCGATCCCGCCGTGCCAGCCGCTCCTGCGGTGGCCGAAGGTCGAGACCACCGGGCCCTCGGCCGGCCACCCGAAGGGCGGCATGGCCTGGTCGAAGTCCGGCACCGCGAGGACGAGCCGCGCGGGCGCGCGCGCGGTGGCGGAGACCGCCACTGGACGAACACCGCCGCTGGGCGCCGGCGCGGTGCCTCGCCCGGCCACCAGGGAATCCGGACCAGGAATCACGAGCCGCCGTCCGACCTTCAGGAGGGCGTTGCTGCTGGGCAGGCGGTTGGCCTTGACGAGCGCGCCGACGGTGACACCGTACTTCTTGGCGAGCGCGGTCAGGGTGTCGCCTGCTTTCACCTCGTGCGTGCGCTGCGGCGTGCGCGGTCCGGCGACGGGCTCGGCGTAGGCGGTCGCTGGACCGAGGGCGACGATCATCCCGAGGGCGACGAGCCCCAACCGCGTGCCGTCGCGGATTGCGCACGCTCTCACGATTCGAACTCTGCGTACCGGATGCCGAAGGCGCCGAACCGGCCGCTCGGCGGGAGCCAGCGGACGGTGACGTGTTCCACGAGGCTGAGCGGCGGGCCCTTCCCGAGGTCGCGGATGAACTCTTCGATGACCGGGCGCGGCCCCTCGCAGCGCGCGCGCACGCGCCCGTCCTTCAGGTTCATCACGAAGCCGTCGAGGCCGAGGCTCGCGGCGCGGCGCTGCGCGTAGTTACGATAGCCGACGCCCTGGACGCGTCCCTCGACGATGATCTCGGCCGCTGATCTCGCGCTCACCGGTCCGTGGCTCGGATTTCAGTCGCCGCTCGACGGCCGGTCAGGCCGGCCGCCGAGCGGGCGGAGAGATGGTCGGGGCGAGAGGATTTGAACCTCCGACTTCACGGTCCCGAACCGTGCGCGCTACCAGGCTGCGCTACGCCCCGACACGACGGGCCCATTGTACAGAATCGTCAGGCCTCCCAGGCGTACTTTCCCACGAGCTTGACGAACTTGCACTCGCCGCAGAGGCGCGTCTTCATTGCGCCGCCGATCTTCTCGACGACGGTCAGCGTCTGGTTCACGGCGTCGCCGATCGGCACGACCATGCGCCCGCCCTCGCCGAGCTGCTGGAAGAGCGGCGGTGGCACCGACGGACCGCCGGCCGTCACGAGGATCCTATCGAACGGCGCCTCGTCGGGCCAGCCGAGCGTTCCGCTGCCGACGCGCACCCACACGTTGTCGTAGCCGAGCCGCTCGAGCAGTGCGCGCGCCCGCTCGGCCAGGCGCGGCAGCCGCTCGATCGAGCAGACGCGCCGCGCCAGCTCCGCCAGCACCGAGGTCTGATAGCCGGAGCCGGTGCCGACCTCGAGGACCTTTTCTTGACCGTGCAGCTCGAGGAGCTGCGTCATGAGCCCGACGATGTAGGGCTGGGAGATGGTCTGCTCTTCGCCGATCGGCAGCGGATGGTCGCCGTGCGCGCGGTTCTGCAGCGCCTCCTCGACGAAGAGATGGCGCGGGACCCGGCGCATCGCGGCGAGCACGCGCTCGTCGGTGACACCGCGGCGCGCGAGCTGCTCCTCGACCATGCGCGCCCGAGCCGCCTCGTACGCGTCGCGGGGCCGCTCCACTACCCGCTCCGCGGCTTCCTCGGTCTGTCGCCGCGCTTAGGGGCCACCGGCGCGCGCCCCGTCTCGCCGCGGAGCTGGGCGGTGAGGCTCGTGGACCAGTCGTTCAGCTCCATCACCGCGCGGTGGTGGGTGAGGTCGAGGTGCAGCGGCGTGACCGAGACGTAGCCCTCGTGCACCGCCGTCATGTCGGTGCCCTCGAGGTCCTCCCACTTGGGATCGCCGCCGCCGATCCAGTAGTGGCTGCGCCCGCGCGGATCGACCTGCTCGACGATCTTGCCCGAGTACACGCGGTGACCGAGCCGCGTGATCCGAATGCCGCGCGGCGCGGTGGCCGGCACGTTCACGTTGAGCAGGGTCTTGCGCGGAAGCCCGACGACCAGCACCCGCAGCGCCAGCAGGCGCGCGATGCGCGCGGCCTGATCGAAATCGCCGCCGTCCACCAGCGACACCGCGATCGAGGGGACACCGAGGAGCGTGCCTTCCATCGCGGCCGACACGGTGCCGGAGTACGTGACATCGTCACCGAGGTTGGTCCCGTGGTTGACGCCGGAGACGACCAGGACCGGCGGCGCGGGCAGGAAGCCGAGTACCGCCAGGTTCACGCAATCGGAGGGGGTGCCGTTGACCGCGAAGCGACGCTCGCCGAGCTGCACCGGCCGAATGGGCCGGTGCAGCGTCAGCGCGTGTCCGCAGGCGCTCTGCTCGCGCTCGGGGGCCACGATGTAGGCATCGCCGAGCTCGGCGAACGCCCTTCCGAGCGCTGCCAGGCCCTCTGCGTGGACGCCGTCATCGTTGGTGAGCAGTACGACGGACATAGTGTTGCGCGCCGCAGGCCGTCGCGGGGCTGGGGCCCCGCCGGCCGAGGCGCGACCATACTCGGAGGAGAAAAATGGTCGGGGCGACTGGATTTGAACCAGCGACCCCATGACCCCCAGTCATGTGCGCTACCGGGCTGCGCCACGCCCCGACCTTCAGACGTGGATTGTGGCAGATATCCGCGGGGCCTTCAAGGACCGAGGCGCGAGCGCAGCACCCCGAGCCGGTCGCGGATGCGTCGGAGCGTCTCCGCGTAGGCCGCCTCTTTCACGCCGAGCTCGAGCTGCTCCGAGCGGCGCGACTCGGCGATGAGCCGCTTCTTGGCCCCCTCCAGCGTCAGGCGCTCCTCGTAGAGCAGCGTCTTGATCCGCTGGACGAGCTCGAGGTCGCGGGGGCGATACAGACGCTGGCCGGCCGGGTTCTTCTTCGGACGGAGCAGCTTGAACTCCGACTCCCAGTAGCGTAGTACGTACGCGGGGACGGTCGTGATCGACTCGACCTCCCCGATGCGGTAGTAGAGCTTTTCGGCGACTTCTATTGTCGTTGTCACGCCGGAGCGTTGATCCGTTGTTTCAGCCCTTTGCTCGGCTTGAATGTGAGCACCTTGCGCGCGGTGATTTCGATGGACTCGCCCGTCTGCGGATTCCGGCCGCGCCGTGAGGCCTTGCGGCGGATCCGGAAGTGGCCGAAGCCGACGATCTTCACGTCTTCGCCCTTCTCGAAACACCGGAAGATGATGTCGAAGACCGATTCGACGACCGACGCCGACTGCCGTTTGGAGAGGCCGTGATTCGCGACCGCGTTGACCAAATCGTTCTTCGTCACGGTGAGACGTCACCTCCCCAGGCAGACGCAGCGTCACGTACGCAGACGGTCTCGGCGGTCACTGTCCGGCTCGCGCGAGGAACGGTTTGTAGCCGCGCTTCTCGAGGTCGTGCATCGCCGACGTCGCGTCGGCGCGCGCGTCGTACGGGCCGACGCGCACGCGATAGAACGTGTCGCCACTCGGGGCCGGCGCGCTCGGTGCTGACGGGCTCGGGGCCGCCGGCGCCGGAGACCCACCGCCCGACCGCCGCACCTGCACCTTGAGCCCCTCGACCGCGAGGTCCTTCGAGAGCGCGACCGCGTCGCGCAGTGGAAGGCTCGGCTTCACGACGAGGCCGGCGCTCGATTGTTCGGCGGAGAGCCCCTTGGCGGCGAGCTTCGCGTTGATCTCGGCCGGCACGCCGCCCGACACGTACACGTCGTACTTGTCGCCACCGGTGGTCGGGGCGCTGGGGCTCGGCGCAGCGGGCGCTTTGGCGGTCGGCGCTCCGCGCAGCATCGATTCGTCGACGTCGAACTTCAGCTCGCGCAGACGCGCCGCGAGCCGTCGCGCGGCGTCCGGATCCTTGAACGCCCCGACCTGGACGAAATAGGCGCCGCCCGGGCTGGCCTTCGCCGGACGCGGCGCGGTCGGCTCCTTCGCGGCCGCGGTCCGGCTCGAGTCCGGCTTCTTCGCGGGCGCCGCCGGCTTCTCTCTCGTCGGCGCCGCGGGCTTCTCCTGCGCGACGGCGGGCGGCGGCGGAGCGGGCTCGGGCTTCTCGGCCGCGGGCGGCGACGTTACGCTCGGCGCCGATGGCATGCTCGCCGGTGGCACAGGCGGCGCCGCGGACGGCGACGCCATGTCGCCCGGCCTCGAGGACGCCGTTGGCTGCGGAGGCTGCGGGTTGGCCCACTCGAGCAGGTATGGGACGGCGACGGCCGCGACGACTCCGAGCACGACGACGACGAGAATCGCGCGGAACCACAGTGCGGAGAAGATCGACCGCCGGCCTTCGTCCTCGAAGCGGTCCTCTTCGTCCAGGTCGCCGTGACGGTCAGAATCGGCCATCGGGCGTCATCTTAGCATAGACGTTGGGATTTCAACGTTTTCGACAGGGCTTCGGGCGAAGACGAGGCCGCCGATGAGGGCCTCGGCAGCACTTTTGGTGTCGTCGGTATCGATCATGAGGGCCACCTGGCCCACTCGGGGGGCCGGACGGCCGAACAGCGCCTGGTAGTCCTTGGCCACGTGGCGCTCCTGGACTCGCCAGGCCTCGCGCGGGCTCATCCCCGACTCCACGACGATGATCTTCACGTTCCCGGCCTTGGTGCTGGTGATCCGCGTCCCGACGGGAGCGCGGCTGTCCCAGACGTACCCGATGACGTCGCTGTTGGTCAGCGGAGCGGGCCAGCGGGGGAAGATCACGTAGACCTGCGCGGCCTGGTCGTCTGCCCCGCGCTCGCGCACGTCGCCTCGGGGCGGCAGGTGGACGGCCTTCCAGGACCACGAGAGGTACGGGAACTCGTTGGGATCGACGACGACGTCGCGGTAGAGCGCGAACGACGAGTGGTCGCTGCGGAGCCTCATGGCCAGACGCGCTCCGTCGCGAACGAGCTCGACCGACGCCCGTCCGACGAACTCCTTCGAGGTCCAGCCCAGCGGAATGCCCTCGGCCGGAAGCCGGAACGGGACCCGGTCGGCCACCGGCAGCCAGATGCGACCCTCGCCGTCGGGCAACGGCACACGTCGGGCCGGGGTCATCGCCGCCCTCGATGGTTGCGCCGACGCGCCCCCACCTCGGGCGGCCGTCTTCACGGTCGGCGTCGAGAGGACCGCTCCGGCCTGCTCGTCCAACGGCGCGGGCGCGCGGTTGAAGAAGAAGGCGCGGTGACGTGGGCTCGAGAGGAGCGCGGCCGCGCCGATCAGCACGACGAGAGCAACGACGAGAAGGCGCGCGGTCGGCCGTGACCCTCGGTCGCCGAGCGTCACCGGCGCAGACCCCTCGCCCGAGCCCTCGGCGTCGTCGCCTTCCGCAGCGACAGGCGGATCGGAGAGCCCGAGAGCCCGAAGGCGTGCCGGAGCGATTTCACCAGGTAGCGCTCGTAGGAGAAGTGGACGTCGCCGGGCCGGTTGACGTGCAGGGCGAACGTCGGCGGCCCCACGGCCACCTGCGACGCGGCCTGGATCGTCAGGGAGGCGCCGCGCACGGACGCGGGGCGTCGGGCGATCGCCGTGCGCATCGCTTCCAGGACCGCGTGGCTGGGGATACGCCGCCGGGCCTCCACCGCCACCTGGTCGATCGTGTCGAAGAGCTCCGGAATCCCCTGGGACTCCGTGGCCGACGTGAAGCACACGGGTGCGTAGTCGAGGAACGGCAGCCGCTCGCGGATCTGATCGACGACCTCGGCCTTTCTGATGAGCCCGCGGGGTACCAGATCCCACTTGTTGACGACGATCACGGCGGCGCGGCCGGCCTCGTTGGCGTAGCCGGCGATGTGCGCGTCCTGGGCCGCGATGCCTTCGGAGGAGTCGACCACGACGAGCGCCACCTGACACCGCTCGAGGCTCTTGAGCGCCATGACGACCGCGAGCTTCTCGAGGGGCTCGTGCACGCGTCCCTTGCGACGGATCCCCGCCGTGTCGACGAGCACGTACGTGCGTCCCTCGTAGACCAGCGTGGTGTCGACGGAGTCGCGCGTGGTTCCGGGCGCCTCGTGGACCAGCACGCGCTCGGCGCCGACCATCGCGTTGACCAGCGAAGACTTGCCCACGTTCGGGCGCCCGACCACGGCGATGTGGACCGGCGTGGCCGGCCGCTCCGTCGGTGTCGGGGGCGCGGGGCAGCGCTCTCGCAGGAGCTCGATCATCTCCGCGACGCCTCGCCCGTGCTCGGCCGAGACGGGCACGGGGGCGCCGAATCCGAGCCGGTAGAGATCGCCCAGCGTGTCCTCTTGCGCCGCGGAGTCCACCTTGTTCGCCGCGAGCACCACGGGGCGGCCCGACTTTCGAAGGATGGCCGCGATCTCGAGGTCGAGCGCGGTGACGCCCTCGCGGACATCGATCACGAACAGCACGAGGTCCGCCTCCTCGACGGCGGTGAGCACCTGACGGCGCACCCCCTCGATCAGGGGCTCCTCCGACGACGGATCGAAGCCGCCGGTGTCGATGGCCGTCGCCTGCCAGCGCTCGAAGGCGACGCGGCCGTAGAGCCGGTCGCGAGTAACGCCGGGCGTGTCGCGGACGAGCGCCTGGCGCCGGCCGACGAGGCGATTGAACAGCGTCGACTTGCCAACGTTCGGCCGGCCTACCACGGCGATGATCGGGCGGATCAGCGTCACGAACTCGCCTCGTCAGGCGTCGCGGATCGCCTTCAGGAGGGCGCCCGGCGTCGGCTCCACGACCGTCACGGGGACACCGAGGTCGCGGGCCAGATCGGCCGGAGTCGCGTCGTCGAGGAAGACGCCGTCACCGTCGCGGAGCGCGACAGCCGGCACCAGCACCGCCCGGCCGAGGTCCGGCCGCGCGGAGAGATCGCGCTGGATGTCGCGGCCGGTCAGGAGCCCGGCCACGCCGATCATGGGACCGAAGAAGTCGTTGCGAACGGCCGCGACGCGCACGGCTGCTCGATCGAGCCCGGCGCCGGAGAGCAGCGACGCCAGCCGCGGAGCGAAGAGCTCGCCGCTGACGACGGTGACCGCCGCGCGCCCATCGCGGTGGGCACGAGACCGGCCGGCCGCGCGGACGAATCCGTCCTCGAATCGGCGGACCAGGCCGATACCGTCCTCGGCGATTGGAAACCCCTCGTACGCCGCGGCCGGCGGCATCGCGAGGCCGGCCAGGAGATAGATCTCGTCGGCGAGGAACACGAAGCGACTGCCGAGATCGGTGAGCCATCGCCGCCGCCACCGCTCGGCGGTCGCCACCAGCGCGCGCGCCTCCTGGGCGGTCAGGCTGCGGAGCGCGGGGAGGCGCTCTCGATGTCGCGTGAGGCCGACCGGCACGATCGCGGTCGTCGCCACGTGAGGATGCAGCGGCGCCAGCTCGAAGACGGTCCGCTCGAGGTGAGCACCGTCGTTGAGGTCGGGGCAGAGCACGATCTGCGCGTGCATCCGGATGCCGGCCTTCGCGAGCCGCTCGAGCCGCGGCAGGATCTCGGCCGAGTGACGCGGCCGGCCCAGGAGCGTCCACCGGAGCTCGGGGTCGGTGGCGTGTACCGAGATGTAGAGCGGCGAGAGGCGTTGCTCGACGATGCGCTCGAACGAGCCCTCGTCGAGGTCACTGAGCGTGATGTAGTTGCCGTGCAGGAACGACAGCCGATAGTCGTCGTCCTTCACGTAGAGGCTACGCCGCATGCCCTTGGGCAGCTGGTGGATGAAGCAGAACACGCACTTGTTCGCGCACGTCGCGATGTCGCCGGGCCGCGGCGCGGTCAGCTCGAGCCCGAGATCGGCGCCGCGGCGCACGAGGCGCCGCACGCCGGTCACGCCGTCGCGCTCGATCGACAGCTCGAGGCGCTCGTCGCCGGCGTGGAACTGGAAGTCGATGGCGTCGCGGAGCGGGTGGCCGTTGACCGTCAAGATCCGGTCCCCTGCCGCCAGACCCGCCACCGCCGCCGGCGTCCTGGGCCGCACCACGGCAATCGTCACGCCGCTAGGAGTACAGGGCACGTTCACGAGACTCCTCCCGCTTCTCGTCGGGAGGCGCGTTCAGGAACCGCATGCCGTGCACGATGTACTGGAGGCCCGAGATCACCGTGAACGCGGCCGCGAGCCAGAGCACGGGCGTCGGCGCCAGCCGCAGGTCGAAGAAGCGCGCCAGCAAGCCCGTGAGGACCGTGAGCACCTGGAAGAACGTCGCGAGCTTCCCCGCCCACGTCGGGCGCGGACGGATGCGACCGCCCAGCATGTGGACGAGCAGCGCGCCCACCACCAGGAAGACGTCGCGACTGATCACGACGGCGGCGATCCAGAACGGCAGCGCCTTGAGGTAGGTCAGCGTCACGAACGACGCGGTTAACAAGAGTTTGTCCGCCATGGGATCGAGGAACGCGCCGAGCGTGCTCTGATCGTTCCAGCGACGCGCCACCCAGCCGTCGAGCAAGTCGGTCAGCGCGGCCAGGCCGAAAACGACGAGGGCGAAGCCGGGCCGGCGGTAGACGAGCAACGACACGAAGACCGGGATCAACAAGATTCTGATCAGCGTCAGCCAATTGGCGAGTCCCATAGAAGAGCGCTCAGTCTACCATCCCGAGCATGGAAGACGACTCGGCGACCCGGTAACGCGCCAGCGCGCCCAGGAGCCGCAGCGGAAGCTCGACGTCCAGCTCGACGTGCCCGGCGCCGTCGCGGCGGGCGAGCACGCGGCCCCGCTCGTAGCAGAGCGCCAGCGCGGCGCCGTCGGCGTGCGGGATCCGAAGCGTCGCGCAGCCGCCCGGCGGCAATGCGCGCTGGATGGCGGCGACGAGCGCGTCGATGCCCTCGCCGGTCGCCGCGGAGATGCCTACGCCGCCGCGTCGAGCCGCCACCAGCGCCGCGTCGACCTCGAGGCGGTCGATCTTGTTCATGGCGAGCACGGCCGGGCGGTCGTCGACGTGGAGCTCGCGCAGGAGCTCCTCGACGGCCCGCACGTGCTCCTCGAGCGCCGGATGGCTGGCGTCGACCACGTGCAGCAGCACGTCGGCGTCGGCGAGCTCCTCGAGGGTCGCGCGGAAGGCGGCGACCAGCTCGTGCGGGAGCTTGCGGATGAAGCCGACGGTGTCGGTCAGGATGAACGGCGGTCCGCCGTCTGGATGAACCGCGCGCGCCGCGGGATCGAGCGTGACGAAGAGCTGGTCGGCGGCCGTGAACCGCGAGCCGGCGAAGCGGTTGAGCAGCGTGGTCTTGCCAGCGTTGGTGTAGCCGACGAGCGCGACGACCGGAAAACCCGTCCGGCGACGTCCCTGACGCCGCAGACGCCGGTGAACCTGCACACCCTCGAGCTCCCGCCGGATCGCCATGAGCCGCCGGCGGATCACGCGCCGGTCGGATTCGAGCTGGGTCTCGCCCGGTCCCCGGGTGCCGATGCCGCCGCCCAGGCGCTCGAGGTGGGTCCACTGCCCGACCAGGCGTGGCATGAGGTAGGTCAACTGCGCCAGCTCGACCTGGAGCTTGCCCTCGCTGGTGCGCGCGCGCTGGGCGAAGATGTCGAGGATCAGCGCCGTGCGGTCGATGACCTTGATGCCGAGGGCCTGCGAGATGTTGCGCTCCTGGATCGGCAGGAGCGAGTCGTCGCAGACGAACAGGTCGGCGCCCGCCGCGCGGGCCGCTTCGCCGAGCTCGTCGATCTTGCCGCGCCCGAAATAGAGCCCGGGCGTGGGCGCGCTCCGCTCCTGCGTGACGCGTCCGACGACGGCGCCGCCGGCCGCCGTCACGAGCCCGGTCAGCTCGTCCAGCGATTCCTCGATCTGCCAGCGACGCTGCGTCGGGCGCCGCAGCGCGCCGATGACGGCGCGTTCTTGCCCGTTCCGATTCCCGTTGTGCGAGCGCCTCACCCGGTCAGGCCCTCCCCTTCCAGCGACGTCGCGATCCGCTGGGCTGTCCCGTCGGCGCCTCCGGATTCGTCGACGTCGATCCACTCGACGCCCGGCTCGCGCGCGAACCAGGTCCGCTGCCGCTTCGCGTAGCGCACGGTGTCGCGCTGCATGAGGCGCACGGCCTCGTCCGCCGCCAGCGTGCCGCGTACCACCTGCACGAACTCACGATAGCCGATCGACTGGAGCGCCGGCAGCTCCGGATGGTAGCCCCAGGCCAGCAGGCGCTGTACCTCGTCAAGGAGGCCCGCGGCCACGAACGCCGCGGCTCGCGCCTCGAGCCGCCTGGCGAGCGCCCGACGGTCCATCGAGAGCCCGAAGTAGGATACCTCGTAGGGGCCGTCGAGGTTCCGCCAGCGCTCCTGCTCCAGCACGGCGCCGCCCACGCGCGCCCTCTCGAGAGCGCGCATCACGCGAACGTGGTCGTTGGGATGGAGCCGTTGGGCCACGGCCGGCGCCTGCGCCGCCAGCCGCGCGTGGAGCGCCGCGCGCCCCTCGCGCGCCGCGATGGACGCGAGCTCGTGGCGGAACGCCGGATCGGCCGGCGGGGCGGAGTCGAGCCCGCGCAGCAGCGCGCGGATGTAAAGCCCGGTGCCGCCGACGACGACCGGCAGACGGCCGCGGCTCTGGATCGCGCCGATCGCGAGCGCGGCGTCGTTGCGGAAGCGCGCGGCCTGATACCAATCGTCGGGGTTCACGACGTCGATCAGATGATGGGCGACAGCCCGCCGCTCCTCGAACGTCGGCTTGCCGGTGGCGACGTCCATGCCGCGGTAGACCTGGCGGGAGTCCGCGCTGATGACCTCGATCCCCATGCGCCGGGCCAGCGCCACGGCGACCGCCGTCTTGCCGACCCCGGTGGGCCCGGCGATCACGATCACTCTCGGTCTGGAGCCGTCCATCACCATATCCACTCTATCAGCCTTGATTCAAAGAGCTTCCGGCCAGAGACCCGGGCTACCAATTGCGCTTGAGCTCCCGGCGGATGTCGTGGAGGGAGACGCGGCTGACGATCGGCCGTCCGTGAGGGCAGAAGTACGGTGTCTCGGTCACCGAGAGCTCGGCGACCAGCCGCTCCATCTCCTCGCGGGCGAGCGGCGTGTTGGCCTTCACCGCGGCCCGGCACGCCACGAACGCCAGGGCGCGGTCGAGTGTCGGCTTGTCTGCGCCCGGCCCCGCGAGCTCGTCCACGGCGGCTTCGATCAGCCGCTTGGGCTCGTCGCCCTTGAGCAGCGCGGGCACCGCGCGCAGGACGATCGCCGGGCCGCCGAATCCCTCGAACGCGAAGCCCAGACGCTCCAGGGGCTCGCGCCAGCGCTCGAGCAGCGTGGACGCCGCCGGCGGCAGCTCGAGTGGCTCGGCAAAAAGCAACGCCTGGGCCGCGGGCACGCCCTCGCGGAGCTCGTGCTGCAGGCGCTCGAACAGCACCCGCTCGTGCGCGACGTGCTGGTCGAGGAAGAACACCTCGTCCTCCGAGGTGGACACGACGAACGTGTCCTGCACCTGGCCGAGCACGCGTCCGAAGAGGCCCCGGGCCTGGCCGGGACCAGTCGCGTCCCCGAACAGGGCGACCTGCTCCGCGACTCCGCTGAACGTCGTCGCGCTCGGTCGGTCGTCACCCTCGGCGCGCACCTCCACGCCCGGCATGACGCCCGGGCGCCTGAGCGCCGCCTGGGTGGCCGCGGCGACCATCTCGTAGATGAGGCGCGGATGGCGGAAGCGCACCCACGCCTTCGTCGGGTGGACGTTCACGTCCACGTCGGCCTCGGGCAGCGTGATCCCGAGTACGACGAGCGGGAAACGATCGCGGGCCAGCAGGGGCCGATAGGCGTCGAGCGTCGCCTGGAGCAGCGCGGGATCGCGCACGGGACGTCCGTTCACGATGAGGACGATCTCGTCACGGTTGCCGCGGACGAGGTCGGGCGGGCTCGCCAGCCCGCGCACGGAGACGCCGTGCTCCGTCCGCTCGACAGCCAGCAGCCGCTCGGCGACATCGTGGCTCCACACCGCTCCGACGCGCTGGCGCAAGTCGGCCGCGAGCGGCGCCGTCAACGCGACGCGCGCGTTGTTCGCGACGCGGAGGTGCACGTGAGGATGCGCCAGCGCGAGCTGGGTGACGACGCGGAGGCTCGCCGACAGCTCGGTGGCTGGCGACTTGAGGAACTTGAGCCGCGCGGGCGTGTTGTAGAACAGGTCGCGCACCTCGACGCTCGTGCCCGGATCGCCCGGCACCGCGAGGCGCTGCACGACCGTGCCGCCCTCTCCCGCCAGACGCAGCCCCTCCGCCGCCGCGCGCGCCCGGCTCGTGAGCGTGAAGCGCGAGACGGCGCAGATGGCCGCCAGGGCCTCACCCCGGAATCCGAGCGTCGCGATCGCATCGAGGTCCTCGTCGGATGCGAGCTTCGAGGTGGCGTGCCGCTCGAGCGCCAGCGGCAGCTCGTCCGCGGTCATCCCGATGCCGTCGTCGGTCACGCGGATCAGCGCCGCACCGCCGTCGCGCAAATCGACGGTCACCGCCCGCGCACCCGCGTCCAGCGCGTTCTCGACCAGCTCCTTCACCGCGGAGGCCGGACGTTCGACGACTTCACCCGCGGCGATCTTGTTCACGAGGTGGTCGGGCAGTCTTCGGATCATTGTAGCGGGGGCCTCGAGGTCGGATCGGGCCGAGGGTGGCCTGAGGTAGGTGCTTGCTGGCTCCGGTCCTGCTGGGCCTCCGCTTGGTGGTGCCGATCCTGCCGGGACTCCGCTGGGTTTTGCGGGTCCTCTTGAAACTTCGTTTCGCGGGGCCAATCCTGCTGAGATGGCGCCTGGCGGTGCTGCTCCGGATGGGACGTGGCTTGGTGGTGCCGGTCCTGTTGTTCCGACGCTTGGCGTTCTTGTTGGCGTCCGTGCTGCCATTTCGCGAGGAGGTTGAGGGCTTCGATCGGGGTGAGATGGGCCAGGTCGAGGCTCGCCAGCTCGGTCAGCATCGGGTCCGGATGCGTCGCCGGAGCGAAGAGGCCGAGCTGCACGGCGTCGGTCGCGTCGGTCTGCAGCTGTCCGGCCTCCTCGAGCTCGGCGAGGAGCGCCTTGGACCGCGCGATGACGGCGGCGGGCAAACCCGCGAGCCGCGCGACCTGGATGCCATAGGACCGATCAGTGCCGCCCGGCTGCACCTTGTGCAGGAAGACGATCTCGTCGTTCCACTCGCGGACGGCCACGTGGAAGTTCCTCACGGCGCCCAGCCGGCCCGCGAGCCGCGTCAGCTCGTGGAAGTGCGTCGCGAACAGAACCCGTGCGCCGTGTCCCCCCTCGTGCAGCGCCTCCACGACCGCCCAGGCGATCGCGAGGCCGTCGAAGGTCGACGTGCCCCGCCCGACCTCGTCGAGCAGCACCAGGCTGCGCGACGTGACGTTGTTCAGGATCGTCGCGGTCTCCACCATCTCGACCAGGAACGTGCTCTGGCCCCGCGCGAGGTTGTCCTGCGCGCCGACGCGCGTGAACACGCGGTCGAGGACGCCGATCCGGGCTTCGCGCGCAGGGACGAAGGCGCCCATCTGCGCCATGATCACGATGTGGGCCGTCTGGCGCAGATAGACCGACTTCCCCGACATGTTCGGCCCGGTGAGGATGACGATCCGCGCATCACGGTCGAGGGCCAGGTCATTCGGTGTCACCGGGGTGCCGGCGCGCGCCTCGAGCACGGGATGCCGGCCCTCGACGATCGCGAGCGTGTCGCCGCGATCGACCAGCGGCCGCACGTGGCCGCGCGCGTGCGCTACCTCGGCCAGCGACGCGAACACGTCGAGCCGGGCCAGCGCGCGGGCCGTCGCCAGGAGCTCGTCCGCGCGCGCCGCCACGCGCCGGCGCACGTCCTCGAACAGCTCGTACTCGAGCTTCCGACGCCGCTCGTCGGCGCCGAGCGCCTTCGCTTCGTATTCTTTCAGCTCGGGCGTCACGTAGCGCTCGGCGCCGGTGAGCGTCTGCCGCCGCACGTACTCGGCGGGCACGCGCGCGGCCTGCGCGTGGGTCACCTCGATGCCGTAGCCGAACACGCGATTGAATCGGACCCGGAGACTCGAGAGCCCCGTCCGGGCGCGCTCCCGTTCCTCCAGCCCGGCGATCCACGCCCGCGCCTCACGGGCATCGCGCACGAGGGCCGAGAGCCCCTCGTGCCAGCTCTCGCGGATCACACCGCCGTCGTGGAGGGTCAGCGGCGGCTCGTCCTCGAGCGCCGCCGCCAGGAACTCGCGCAGCTCGTCCAGGGGCGCCAGTGCGGCGCGCGCTTCGCCGATCGACTCCGCGTCGAACGCTTCGGCGGCACGGCGGATCTGGGCGAGCGGCGACAGGCACGCGCGCAGACCGACGAGGTCGCGCGCGTGGGCGACCCCGAGGGTCGCGCGGCTGGCCAGCCGTTCGAGGTCGCCGACGCCGCGCAGGAGCGTGCGCAGGCGCGTCCGCTCGGCGGGCGCCTCGACCAGCGCGCCGATCGCCGCCTGGCGCGGCGCGATCGCCGCGGGGTCGAACAGCGGCCGCAGGAGCCACTGGCGCAGGAGGCGAGCCCCCATCGGCGTCACCGTCTCGTCGAGCACGCCGAAGAGCGAGTCCCGGACGCTGCCCCCGCTCGACTCGAGCAGCTCGAGCGTCGCGACCGCCGTCTCGTCGAGCGCCAGCGAGTCCGACGCGGTCAGGCGCTGCAGATGCGTGAGATGGCCGAGAGCGTCGCCCTGGGTCGCGCGCAGGTACGCGAGCGCGGCCGCCGCCGCCCCGAGGCCGGCGCCGAGGTCGCCGACGCCGAAGGGATCCAGCGACTCGACGCGGAAGTGGGCGCAGAGGTCGGCCGCCGCCCGTCGAGGCGCGAAGGTCGCGGGATCGCAGAAGGTCAGGGCCGCGCCGGTCGCCTGCAGGCGCGCCATGGCTGCCGGGTTCGCGCGCAGCGAGTCCGGCACGAGGATCTCGCTGGGGCGCCGCAGGAGCGCAGCCGAGAGAATCTCCGTCTCGGACGGGCCATCTTCGCCGACCCAGAACTCGCCCGTCGAGACGTCGACCAGCGCGACGCCCGTGGCGTCCCGCGCGGGGCCCAGCGCCAGCAGAAAGTTGTTCGCGGCGCCCTCGAGGTACGCGGTGTCGGTAAGGGTGCCCGGCGTGATGACCCGCACGACGCCGCGCCGCAGGAGCTTCTTCTGCCGTCCGGGCGCCTCGAGCTGCTCGCACACCGCAATCTTCTGTCCCACGCGGACCAGGCGCGCGATGTAGGCGTCCGCCGCGTGGTGGGGAATCCCGGCCATCGGCGCCCCCTGGCGCGCCGTCAACGTGATCTGCAGAAGCCGGGCCGCCAGCTCGGCGTCCTCGAAGAAGGTCTCGTAGAAGTCGCCAAGACGGAAGAAGAGCAAGTGATCGGGATAGCGCCGCTTCAGCTCCTGGTACTGCTGCATCATCGGCGAGAGCGCGTCGCGATCAGCCAACGAGACGGCCCTTCAGCCGGTCGAACGTGGTTTCCGGCGACTCCGGGATCACGCGCGCGTCGCCCACGACGGACATGAAATTGTTGTCGCCGTTCCACCGGGGCACGACGTGGACGTGCAGGTGGTCGAGAATGCCCGCGCCCGCGACCCGGCCCTGATTGATCCCGACGTTGAAGCCCTCCGCCCGGTACTCGGCGGTGATCGCCGTGATCGCGATGGTGACGAGTTGCATCAGATCTGACATCTCGCCCGGCGTCACGTCGGTGAGCGCGCCGACGTGCCGGTTGAGCACGGCCATGACGTGGCCGGCCGCGTAGGGATAGAGGTTGAGGATCAGGAACGCCTGGGCGCGTCGGAGGAGCACAAGGTGCCGGCGGTCGTCGGTTCCAGTGACGGCGTCGCAGAAGACACACCCGACAGGCGACTTGGCGGCGCCGATGTAGCTCATGCGCCACGGCGCCCACAGGTGTTTCACGCCGGCTGAAGGGACCTCAGCCGTTGACCAGCTCGCGCAGTCGCTTTCCTACCTTGAAGAACGGCACACGCTTCTGCGGGACGTCCACGCTCGACCCGGTCTTGGGGTTGCGGCCCTTTCGTGAATTGCGGTGACGGATCCGGAAGCTCCCGAAGCCGCGCAGCTCGACCTTGTCGCCCTTCGACAGCGCGTCGGTGATGTTGTCGAAGACAGTATTGACGATCGTCTCGGTCTCCTTCTTGGTCAGACTGGAGACCTTGGACACCTCGTCGATCAGGTCGGCTTTGGTCATCGTCTGCTCCCGTCGCAATTCGAACATCGGCCGGCGTCGATCCCAAAGCAAACCTAGCACGCTGATTTCGAGAATGTCAACCATCGTAAGGAGTTAGACATCACCCCGCGCCCCTCCCCGCCGAGCCCGCCAGCCGAGGCGGAAACGTCGACACGACGCTGTGTTGCCCATCGATGGCCGCCGGGAGTCACACACAAACGCTCCCTCTTTCCACTCGTGTCGACGGGATGTTACAGCAATATCAGTTGTACTGAGCTTGAGCGTTTGTGGCCAATT
>Ga0209058_1001388_pt1 | contig 20601 bp, 21 predicted proteins | sample GraSoiAngelo_147_FD_185904 | JGI IMG/M metagenome (GOLD analysis project Ga0209058, IMG submission 185904) | Grasslands soil microbial communities from the Angelo Coastal Reserve, California, USA - 14_1009_05_40cm (SPAdes) (version 2) | ecosystem: Environmental > Terrestrial > Soil > Grasslands ... | reverse complement strand
CGACCCGCCCGCCGTGATCACGGCGGCAGAGCCGCACGAGCAGTATCCGCACAAGACGACCGAGCGCGATTGTTTCGTGGATGCGGCAGAAGAAGCGGAGATCGCCGAGGCGGACGATGCGTTGCTGCTGACGCCCGACGGGTGGGTGGCCGAGGGGACCGTATGGAACGTGTTCTGGTGGGACGGCGACCGGTTGCGGACGCCGGCGCTCGAGCTGGGGATCCTGCCGGGGATCGGTCGGGCGCGGGTGCTCGAGCTCAGCGGGGAAGGGGAGCAGGGGCGCTATGCGCGGCAGGCGATCGAGGGGAAGAGCCTGTTCTTGACCAACGCGGTCCGGGGGATCGTGCCGCTGGCCTCGCTGGACGGAAGGCTCGTGACGCCTGATGCGCGCACCGCGGAGCTCGTCCGGCGCTTCTGGCCCGAGGGCTGACGGTCTGGATTTTGCTCGGGCGGAGGAGAGGGGATGAGCGGGTCGTTCCACCCATTGCGTGATCCGGCACAGGGGCACGATCAGATATTCAGGAGCGGTGATGCGTTCGCACATCTGCGGTCTCGTCATCTTGGCGGTGCTGGGTGCATGTGGTCACGCGATCACGGGTCCCCCCACGGGTCCTCCTACGCGCCCGGGCCTCGCGCTCACGCCGTTCGCTCTGGGAGGCGGGCCGTGGAACGTCGCCATCTCGCAACGGGGGCTGGTATACGTGACGCGAGTGGCCACGGATTCGATTGCCCTCGTGGATCTCGAGTCGCATCGGGTGACCGCTAGCTTCAAGGTCGGGAACGGTCCCTACGATGTTGCGTTCAACGCCGCCGGGTCCTCGGCGTACGTCACCAACCTCTACGATCACACGGTCGGTGTGATCAACACGCTGACGCAAACGCAGGTCACCACCTTTCCGGTCGCCGGTGGGGCGGTTCGCGTTCTGCTCGGCCCGGACGAGACCAAGCTCTACGTGACCCTCGACAACGGCGGCCTGACGGTTCTCAACTCGACATCGGGCACCGTCGATACGACGATCCAGCTCGGCTCGGTTGCGTTGAACGGAGTGGCTCTCACCTCGGATCGGTCGCGGCTGTACGTCAGCAGCGTGGGAGGCACCGTGACCGAGATCAACACCGCGGCCGACACCGTGGTGCGGTCGTTCAGGCCTGGGGGCCTACCCCAAGACCTCGTCGTGGGCCGCGGAGACAGCACTCTCTACCTGGCCAACGAGGCTGGTTGGGTGCAGGTGTGGAACCTGAAGCACTGGACCCGAACGGATTCGATTCCTGTCCCTGCCGCCTTCGGCCTCGCGCTCACCCAGGATGGAGAGCAACTGTGGGTGACTGAGACTGCGGTGGGCGGGATCGCGGTGGTCGATGGCGCGTCCCGCGCCGTGATCGAGACGATCCCGGTCCTGGGGAGCCCGCGTCATCTGGCGATGACGCCCGACGGCACGACGGCGGTCGTCGCGAACGAAGCGGGTGTCGTGCAGATCATCCGGTAGGGGCTGGCGCTGCCTAGCGGCTGCCCGAGAGATAGTCGGCGAGCCCTCTGAGCCGAAAGCCGAAGTCCTGGGTGAAGAGGGTCCCATCGCAAGTCGGTCCCCCATCTTCTTCACCCATGCGAACAGCAATGTTTCGCACCCTTTGGACCAGTTCCGCGAGGCGTTGTGTTTCCCACAGCTCGGCCGGGCTGTTGTAGATGCGTCGAGGAAGGTCAGCTGCTTCCGCTAGAAGTAGCAACATGCGGGCCACTTCATCGACGTGAGTCAACGATAGCTGGGCGGATGGAGCGAAGGGGATCGCAATAGGATGCCCGCCAGTCGACACCGAGTTCTCAAAGATCTGGGAACGCCAACCCGACGCCGTACTCCGCGCACCGGGGCCTACGACGCGCGCAATCCGCAGCGCTGCGAAGCCGAAACCGGTGGCGGACGCGAGGCTCTCACCCACCAGCTCCACGGCACGCTTGGCAGCGCCGTAGGGTTCGTCGGGTGCGGTGAGATCGCGTTCGCTGAGCGCCCGAGCCGAGTGCGATGACCCGTACACACTCATCGAGCTCCCGAAGACGAAGCGTGCCACTCCATGCGTTACGGCCGCGCGGAGTAAGAGCAACGTGCCGGTCAGGTTCACCTCGGCGGCGGCAAGGGGATCTGCACGGAAGGCGGTAGGAAGGACCGCCGCGAGGTGGATGACAGTTCGAATGGCCGCAGACTCGAACAGCCGTCCGACGTGATCGGTCCTTCTAATGTCGCACAGTTCAATCTTCTCTTGGGCATTAGGATGGACGTCCACCGCCAGGACCTCATGCCCGCCTGCGCGCAGCAGTGAACAGAGCTGCGACCCGATCTGGCCACTTGCGCCCGTCAGGAGGACTGTGGCCGTAGACTTACGTCGCATCGAGAGGTCGATCTTGATCCATCACGCCCAGCCGTCGAGGTGGCCACGGCGCAGGTGGTGGAGTACCGCGTCGAACCGAGCGCCGCTAAGTTAAGTCCTCTGGAGCGACGCTGTAGGTTGTTGTAGCAACACATGGTGGCTGTAGCTCAATCGGTTAGAGCGCTGGACTGTGGCTCCAGAGGTTGCGGGTTCGATTCCCGTCAGCCACCCCTACCTGCTAGATGCGTAGCGGCTAGGTTGCGAAGGCGCTGAGCGTGAAGGGGAGCATCGCTTCTTCGGTGAGGTTGTGCTCGGGGAGGGGATATCAACCCATCGCGGCATCAAAGGCACGCTCCCTTGACGCCGCGGCTCTTTCGACGTCACTGCGGCAAGCTGCGATTACTGACACGTCACGCTGAAGTTATCGGCGAATGCCGTCAGCTCACCGTTCGCGTTGATCGTGTAGTGCAAAGTCTCATGCACCTTAAAGTTGTTGTCGGGTCCCTGGCCGATCATGTAGAAGTTGTTCACGAACGTGGACGTAATGGGGAACGGTGTGCTGAAGGTGTTCGTGGACTGCGTAATGCCCGTCGCCTGATACTTATCCCCGGTCACGGAACCCGTGCCGCTGATACCTTGCGGCTGGAAGTGAGCGTAAAGCAGCACGTTTCCCGTGTTGCTAATCGTGACTTGGAAGAGCACGTGCAGCGGACCGCTGACTACGATGAGCTCGCCCGCCCCTCCGTTGGCGCAAGGGACGAATACGAAGAGGTCGATCGGTATCTCCGCGTTGGTCTGGGAGGTAACTGCCGAGAGACTGAGACGCTCACGATTGGCAGCCGGTGCTGTCGGACTCGTGTCACATGCGGCCAGCGCCACAGCCGCAAAGACGAGCAGCGTAACGTGTTTCATGGGTCACCCCCGGTATGATAAGTCGCGTCGTCAGCGGGAACTCGGAACCCCCCCGTGGTGGTCGGGTGCGTGCACAAAGTTTCAAGCGGGAGGCGTTGGGCGGAATGGATCTTGGATCTTATTGCGATTCAGGCAGCGTGGAGACAGGGGACTAGTCCGGAATCGGGACGGACTAGGTCCGGGTAGCCCGCACGCTCTAGGCCTCGATTGGGAGTGGTCTGGATGGGCTGGTACTACGCTGGCGATGGTCGCGTCACTCCGCCTCGGAAGAGCGCTGCGGCGTCGCTGCGTCGATGTACCCGCAGCTTGTTCAATATGTTGTGAACGTGGTTCTTGACCGTGGCGACCTCCACGCCGAGTTCCCGAGCGATTTCCTTATTCCTGAGCCCACGGTCAATGAGCCGTACAATCTCGCGCTCCCTGTGACTGAGATGGGTCTGCCTGAGGCTCGAGCCCCACCCGCCAGCGAGCCCCGCAACCCGCCGCAGCAACATCGCCGCGATCCGGGGGGGACAGGCAACTTCACCCCGAGCGACGCTGGCCAGGACGGCGAGAAGTTCAGCTGAAGAGTCGTTACGCGTGACGTACCCAGCGACGCCCGCTTCGGCACATGCGACGAGCTCGTAGTCGCTCTCGGCCAGTGTCACGGCCACGACCCTGATGCCAGGGGCCTCGTCGCGAATCGCCTGCGCGATCGCGACGCTGTTGGGCGTAGCCATGTCGAGCAGGACTATGTCGGTCGGCGTGACCAGGGAAGCCAAGACCTCGTCGTAGCCTCCGGCGGTGCCCACTACCCGGATGTTCCCGTCCCGCAGCACAATTTCTGCCAGCCCTTCGCGGTAGAGACGAATACCTGATGCGATAAGTATCCGAATTGCGGCGGGGCGGGCGCTGGAGTGCCGTGAATTCGGGGAGGATGAGCGCGACCGCGGTGCGCCGTAACTGGACGCGCCGTGGCCAACAGCGGTTGGTTTGGCCGCGGGGATACCCCACTCAGCCGGTTTGGCGATTTGCTCCCCTCGAGGTATCGGCGAGCCGCACGACATCACGCCTCGCGGTTCACAACACCTGAGTTACGTTCGAATATGCTTCGCAGCGGGTCCGCTGCAAGGGGAGGTGAACGGTCCGCATAGTCTCGTGGGATGGCTCGTCCACGATTTGCGTCGGAGCGGGGCACGGGAGACGCAGCGCATGTTTGATCGCTACAACATCATCGACGAGGCCGACCTCGCCGCTGCCGTCGCGAAGCGATTCAATAGCAGAGTCTGAGGGTGTTGCCGGAGCAGCCTGAGTTGCTAACTTCCAGCAGCATCAATTCCTAGGTCCGTAGCTCAATTGGTAGAGCACCGGTCTCCAAAACCGGGGGTTGCAGGTTCGATTCCTGCCGGGCCTGTAAGAGCCGCACCGCATGGTGCGGCTCTTTCAGTCGCGGGGAATCTTTGCCGCCGTCGCTCGCCTGCGGCTCGCGACATTACCGGTCGATTCCTGCCGGGCCTGTTGAAAACGCGAAGCCTCGCAGCGAGTTATGTCCCTGCGAGGCTTCTTGTTTACAGGCCCGGCGCGAGCCGACGGAGCTCCCCTTGCTCGTGCAAGGAAAACCTGCGCTCAGCGATGGCCTCCAGGTCGGGCATTGGCCGGACGCGTTCGATGTCCACGCCGACCCGACGCCACGCGGTCACGGCATACAAGCCGACACCCTCCGAATGCGAGGCGTTGAATTGCAGGCCGGCCCGGCCGAAGCGCGGCGCCAGCTCGGGCTTGCCGCGCGGCCCATACCTGAAGTCCAGCACCTGCGGCTCCACGCCGAGGCACGCCCCGAGGATCGTCCGCAGGGCTGCACGGCTCACCCGGAAGCGAATCGCGTCGGGGATAGGGACTCATTGCTCCTTCGTCTCACTGACGTCGTGAGGGGGATACTTTTTCGCATTGGCAGAGCATCGTACTGTAGCCTGTCCGGCTGGATTGGGGGTCTGCCGGCGGGAGGAAACCAGATCGCTGAGCAGATCGTCGTAGGTTCCCCGACGACGAATCAGACTCATTTGCCCGTCCTCGACCCATACCTCGGGTGGGGTTGGATGGCTCAAGAAGCCCAGCGGACTGGCTGCTCGAGCATACGCGCCCGATTGGAAGATTCCAACCAGGTCCCCGACGCTCGCCGCAGCCAGTCGCACGTCTCTGGCCAGCACATCGAGGGGTGTACACAACGGTCCCACCACATCCACTGTCTCCTGGGGCTTCCCGTCAAGCTTGTTCAGCAGAGCAACCGGGAAGTTACGCTTGATGACCTGACCGAGGTTTCCCGACGCGGCTAGGTGGTGATTCATGCCACCGTCTACGATCAGGAATTTTTTCCCACGTGAGGTCTTGATGTCGTTGATGCGTGTGACGTAGATCCCGGATTCACCAACCAGATAGCGGCCGGGCTCGACCAGGAAGCAGGTGCCTCTCAACGATGGCTGGCGCTGCATCTCGGCTGTCAGGGCCACCAGATCTTCACGCCACCTTGCCATGTCGAGCTCGCGTTCGTTTTCAAAGTACGGAATCCCGAGGCCGCCACCAAAATCCAGCGCCGGGAGGGGCTGTTGTAACCGCTCCGCGACACGCGTCGCGATGTTCAGGCCCTTGCGCCATTGGAGCGTCAGGACGGTGTGATCCAGAATCTGCGTTCCGGTGAAGAGGTGGATGCCGGCAAACTCGAGGGAGGGCTCCGAGAGAAACCGATCCAGCACGGCCTCGAGGCTCTCTTCATCCACCCCGAACGGCGATGGCCTGCCTCCCATGAGCATCGCGCCGCCCTGCGCCTCCTCACCGGGGTTGACGCGTATGGCGACCCTGGCCCGCACGCCCCGGCGGGCGGCGATGACTTGGATGCGGTCAACTTCGAGCAGCGATTCCGCATGGATCTCCCCGATTCCCCGGGCGAGCACGAGGTCGAGCTCCGCCTCGGACTTGCCTGGTCCCGCGAAGAGGACCTTCTGCGTTGGACACCCCGCGCTCAAGGCCTGATGAAACTCTCCTCCCGAGGCGATTTCGAGGCCGCACCCCTTACCCAGGAAAAACCTGAGAAAGGCGCGATTCGGGTTGGCCTTGACGGAGTAGCTGATGGCAAACTGCGCTGGCAGGGTGCCCCGCAGCAGCGCCCATTTCCGCTCGAGCACGGAGGCGTCATAGACAAACAGGGGCGTCCCGTATTCCGCGGCGATGCTCCCGACCGGGACGCCGCCAACTCGGAGCTCGCCTCCGGACGAACCGAAGTACTGGGCGACGAGCGACACAGCGTGCGTCACAGCTACGGTCCTGCGCGACGCCGCAGTGCGACATAGTCGACTTTGCCGCTCGGGGTCTTTGGCAGCGCCTCGAGGACCTCGACCTCCTTCGGAACCATGTAACGGGGCATCCGCTCTGCACAGAAGGAGACCAGGTCGTCGCGATCCAGGGCCTCGCCGGCTCGCGGTACTACGAATGCCTTCACGGACTGCCCCAGGACCTCGTCGGGAATGCCGATCACCGCGACCCCCTGCAGCCGGCCGCTCTGGAACAGCACCTCCTCGACCTCGGTGGGGCTGATGCGAAAACCCGAGGATTTGATCAGCGTATCTCGCCGGCCCACAAAGTACAGGAACCCCGCTTCGTCCATCTTCACGAGATCGCCGGAATAGCAGACCTTCTCACTATCGCCGAGCTCCGGAGGCAGCAATGGATGGGGCCGCAGCACGCTGGCGGTGAGCTCTGGCTGATTCCAGTAACCCATCGAGACGGTCGGTCCCCGATGGACCAGTTCGCCGACCTCTCCCGGGCCGCACGGCCGACCGCGTTCGTCTACCACGAGGATCTCGGTGTTGGGAATGGCCTTTCCGATGGAGGTCGGACGGCGGTCCAGCTCCTCCGGCGGCAGGTAGGTCGAACGGAACGCCTCGGTCAGGCCATACATCAGAAAGATCTTGGTGGTCGAAAGAGCACGGCGCAGCACGGCGAGCACGCCTTGCGGCATCGCTCCACCCGTGTTCGTGATGTAGCGCAAGTCGGGGAACCGATGCTTGAGCAGGGTCGAGTTGGGCTGGACCAGCATACTCCATAGTGTAGGGACTCCAGCGAGTCCCGTGATCCGCTCCTTGAGCAACGCCTGCACGACTTCCTGGGCGAAGACGAAATCAATCAAGACGAGAGTACCCGCTTGCTGGAACGCCGTCATGAGCTGGTTGAGGCCTGCGTCGAAGCTGAAGGGAAGAGCCGCCAGGATCCGCTCGGCAGCGGAGATTTCCAGATAGGTCGATACGATGGAGCTCCCCGCCATGATCTGGGCGTGGTTGAGCATGACACCCTTGGGCTTTCCCGTTGAGCCCGAGGTATAGAGGATGGCCACCAGATCCTTTTCAATCCCATAGTCGCGTACTTGAGCCGGAGGGGGCGATTCACACAGTTCCTCGAGGACATAGGTGGGAACGCGAGCTGGCGGGCACTCCCCATTCCGCGGCACCACCATGAACTCGAGGGACGGCATCCTCTCGAGGACAGGCTCCAGGAGACCGAGCTTCGTCCGGTTGGTGATGAGCGCTTTCATGCAACAGTCGTTTGCGATATGGGCGACCTGTTCTGGAAAGAGGAGCTTGTTGACCGGGACGAAGACCCCGCCCGCCTGAGAGATCGCGAAGAAGGAGAGGACCTGCGCTACGGACGGCTCCAGGTAGACGCCGATGCGGTCGCCTCGCCGCAGGCCGACGCTCCGAAGGCCGTGGGCGAGGCCGCCGGTCTGGCCGGCCACGTCTTCATAGCTCAGGCGACGATCGGCATGAACCAACGCCTCCTTGCCGGGAAACCGACCAGCGCTCGTCCGCAGCATGTGATGGACGAGAAAGTCCATGCTCATTCTCAGGGTTGGAAACGAGTTCTGTCGTGACGATCCGACGTGGGCCGGGATCTGTCCTGAAGCTGCCCTTCGACGAACGCGGCGATGCGCTCGATTGTCTGGAAGTTCTCCAGCACGAGCTGTTCGTCGGCGATGGAGATCTCGAACCCTTTCTCCAGGTAGGCAACCAGTTCAAGCACACCGAGGGAATCGAGGACGCCGCTTTCCAGGAGCGCATCGGTGTCCGTTAACCCCCGGACCCGGGCCCGCGGGAATTGGCGCACGAGGAAAGCCCTGATCTTCTCTCTCACCGCGTTGCTTGGCATCCCCGACCCGCTCTCGCCCCGTTGTCCGGCGATCCCGGAAAACGTCGCTCGACCATCCCCCGTGCGGCGGCCACCAGATCTGCCATGGCGACCAACAGCAGGCGGCTATTGCCGACCTTCCGGTGGACCAATACACCTGCCTTCGAAAGCTCACGTTCAAGAGCGTCCCAGACTCGGTCGCGGAACTCCGCCGTGCTCGGGTTGAAGACGTAGGTCTTGACTCCCAACTCAGTGCCTCGAGCATCAATGACAGTGCCTTCTAAGAGTTCGTCGGAGTACACCTGGACCGGAAGCTGAGCCTGGAACAGGTCCTCCAGATAGTGAAGGAAGGTGCAGGTGGAAAAGGGGGCGTCGAGAAACAGGATCTTAGCCTTCAGGTCGTACAGCTTGGCGAACGGCGATCCCTTTCCGCACGAATGGAGTTGCCTCTCGTGATCCGCGACGAGCTTCGCCGCCTCGGGGCCGAGAGCCAGCACGGGGTGAACGGGATTCAGACTCCTCAGGACCCCACTTCTCCGGCGAAAGGCCTCGGTGATGAGTCCCATACGTGAGACGGTCCTCCTTACATCGAAGACGCCCCGGTCCTTCTTCAGGTAGTCGTACGCGAACCCCGTGTAGGCCATCGACATCATGCACAGGTTCCCGGTGGGGCCAATGACGCGCAGCAGGCAATCGATCACCTCTCGGGGCTCTCCGCGGAACCCGCTGAATACGCTGAACGAGCTGTGCATCAGGACGGTGTCGCCTTCTTTGAGGCCCAGACTCCTGAGCGCGGCCTCCAACCCAGCGGGATCGTAGGAATGGAACAGGCGGATCACCCGTAGTCGTGCCCTGAGCCACTGCTCGCGTAGGAAGGACTTTTGGGTTGCTTGAAACCGCGAGAGTCGTCTCGCCGCGATCGATCGAACCCGCTGGTAAGTCTCTCGCACGATCGATCCGATCTCCACCACGCCCGGGCGCCAGTCCCAGGTCTTGAACTCGTCGTACTTCACGGTGGGGCGAAAATCCCACAAGAAGCGACCCAGGAGCGCCGTTCTCGACGGCAGGCGAGGCCGCGCCGCATCGGGCGCCTCAGAGATCGTATCGCCGAAGAGATACTCAACGAGCGCCATCAGATCATACCGGAGGTAGCGTTCGCACACCCCTACGCGGTACTGCTCGACTGGCTCTACCCTCTCTCCGGCGTAGAGCGCATAGTGCATCCAGGGCAGGTTCATGCTGACGTCGAGGCTGAGGGCCGTCGAGGCCTGGAACCGTCCGTTGATCTCCATCAGCGTGTATGCGCCCGTCTGCTCATCGTACTTGAACTCCACCATGGCGACACCGTGCCACTTCAATTGGCCCAGCAGGAGATCGACATAGGCGTACAGCCCCTCGTCCGGCGCCAGGCTCCGGCGCAGGACGCTGACCCCACCGGTGATCGGTAATTCGCGCACGCGCATGTAGGGGAAGCGAGCCAACGGTCGCCCCCGGTCGTAGACACCGGCGACGCAGAGGGCCACGCCGGGAACGTATTCCTGCACTAGAGGAACGGCGCCACGGCCCTCCGCCTCCTCGAGGAGGGCGCTCAAGCGCTTCATGTCATTCGCGTACCGGACCTTGAAATCCAATCGGTGCTGTGTGCTCCGGTGGAGCGGGGATCCCCGCGGCTTGATAATGACCGGAAAGCGCAGTCGGTCGGACTGCGCGAGGACCTCGGCGGCCGTGCTGCCGTGGAGCGTCCGCGGAACCGGGACGCCGACCTGCCGCGCCAGCTCCATCGTCCTGAGCTTGTCGATGACCACTTCGAGCGTCTGGGAATCGGGACTGGCAAGCACGGCCCTCCGTTCGATCTCACTGCGCGCGCCGTCGAGCACGACGAGCGTCGTCTCCAGGCTGTTGATGATCATCTCCGCCCCACTCTCGCCGAGGATCTTCAGGATCGCGTCGATGAACCTTTCACGATCGCCGTGCTGGGACGGATACACGTAACGCTGCTGCGTGAACCTCGAGTAGAAGCCGAGGCTCCTCGTCTCGCTGCCGCAGGCGACGACTGGCACCCCTTTCAAACCGAGGCCGCGGATGACAGCCAGCCCTTGGTGCTGATCCGCGCCAGTGACGAGCACCCTCATGGCACCATGCTTCGGTTGCTTCGGCGTGGGCGTGCTTCGCATGGCGGGTCGGCGAACGCGCTGGTGCGCGGCCTTACATTGGAATGATGGCGAACGGGCACGATGATTCTTGCCTGGCAGGCTCCAACCTCCGGGCGCCACTGTTCGGCTCTTCCAACTCAATCGCGTGCGGCACGGACTGGCCACGCCGCAAGAGGCGGGCTGAGGGCGCGGACCGGGCGGCGTGGTCTTATCTCATTTGTCGTAACTGAGTTAGCGCGCAGGGCGTAGCTCGCACGGTCCCACGCTCCTGCTGCGCCGACGCAACATGGCCAGTGCGAGCGCTCACGCACGACGATCTTTGCCGGGTCGAATGCGACGCAGTGACTTGAGCGCTTCAGACCCCGAGCGGTTCTGCCAGTTCCACCGCCGGCGCCGTCGAGCGCAGCGCCGATCCCGAACCGCTTTCCAGCCCACTAGCTTGTTCCAAACGGAACGGGTGTGGCAGGGGGTGTCTGCTCGAAGCTCAGCCGGCAAGATCCTTGCAATGTCGGCTGGCGCGCAGCCGGGGTCGGCTGTAGACCCCCTCGGGAGGGTGTGATGGCCGGCGTGCGAGCCTTTCGACCAGAGGACATCACAGCGATCGTGCGTCTGCGACGCAAGATCTTCCATCTCACTGAGCAGCCGAGCGACGCCGGCCTCGCTGCCTACTACCACCGCATTTTCTTTGAGAATCCCTGGCGAGACGATGCGTTCCCCTCGTTCGTCTATGAGGACGCCCGAGGGGTGCAAGCGGGCTTTCTGGGCGTCATTCCCAGGCGCATGCGCCTCGGAGACCAGGCGGTCCGCGCAGCCGTGAGTACGGAGCTCATGGTTGACCCGGCGGAACGCGGGATCGCGGGATTCATGCTATTACGGGCATTCTTCGGCGGCCCTCAGGACGTTTCGATATCCGACCGCGCGAACCCTACTGCGAGGGAGATCCTCGAACGCCTGGGGGGAGAGACCACGCTCTGGTTCAGCCTGTACTGGGTGCGCGTGCTGTGCCCGTTTGAGTACGCGGCGGGCCGCTTGGGTTGGCGCGGATTCCCAACCCTCACGCAGCCCCTGTGCCGCCTGCTGGACGGGGCCGCCACACGTATTCTTCCCGGGCGATATCGCGAGCGCCGGCCGGCGACGATCGCTCGGACGCTCGATCGCCGCGCCATGGTCGAGTACATGTCGCGGCTCGGAGGAAAGGACTCCCTTGTGCCGGTCTACGACGAGGCATCTTTCCGATGGTTGCTCGAGCGTCTCGCAGAGCGGCACGCCCTCGGGCCGCTTGAGGAGGTGGAGGTGTTGGACGAGGCGGGCGCCGTGATCGGCTGGTTCATTTACGCCTTTGGGCCGGATTCGCGCGCGGAGGTAGTGCAAATGGCTGCCCTCGATGATCGGCACCCTGACGTCTTCACCCAGCTGTGCTACCACGCCTGGCAGCGTGGAGCTATCACGGTGCGCGGCAGGCTGGACCCTCAGTTCGTGAAATGCTTCACGGGAGATCGCCTGGGCTTCACGCTGGCCGAGCCGTGGACGCTGGTGCACTCACGTCGTCCGGAACTCTTGGCTGCGTTCCACCGTGGGGATGTCTTCCTCAGCCGTTTGGATGGTGAGTGGTGGCTTGGTTTCTAAACCAATCCATCGTCCGCGCGAGCGACATGCGAGGATGAAACACGTGTAACGCGGAACGCGGAAGTCGAAACGCGGAACGCGGAACAGCACGGCGAGCTTCGTGGCGCGCTACGACCTTCCCCTGCTGTTCCGCGTTCCGACTTCCGCGTTCCGCGCTTAGAAGGCTTCCGCGTTAGAAGTTGAGGGTCACACCTCCCGCCCACACGATATCATTCTACGCCTTATTCAGCCCATATCGATCGAACTTGTACATCAAGTCGCGTCCCTCGGCGCGCAGGCCGAGCCGGTAGCCCACGCCCAGGCCCAGGTCACCCGCGAACCGGATGAATGTCGAGTCGCTGCTGGTGCGATTCACGCTCACCGCGCCCAGCCCACCCAGCACGAACGGCTCGAGCCGCATGTCGCTCCCGCCGGCCCGGCGCAGCACCACCTCGCCGAGGTAGGAGAACTTGTTGAACTTGCTCCCTGCTGGAATGGTGGCCAGCGAGCCGTTGAGATCGTTGCGCACCAATGTCGCATCGCCCCGCACGCCAAGCATCCTGCTGAACCAGCGCGTCACATCCGCCCCCGCCGACCACCCCGTGCGCCAGTCCAGGCTCGATCCCAGATTCGCGGTGCCCGATGCGCCGCCGAACATCCCGCTCACCGCCCACCGTGCCCCACCCGACTGCGTCTCCATCTGTGCCACCGCAGACCCCGCGACGCCCAAGCCCACCAACGCCAGCGGGAGTCCGCGCATACCAACTACCCCTGTTCATGTCGCAACCTCCTCCCTTCGCGTTTTGGCGGCCGCGTTTAGCGACGAGACCCGGGTGCGAGCGACGCAGTCACGGCGAGTCGCGGAGCGAAACGCGGAACGCGGAAGTCGGAACGCGGAACAGCAGGAGTGGATCGTGCCGCGAATTGCGACGGTGGTTTCTGGAAACACCTCCCGTGCCTCTTTGATCAACTCCTCGGCGCTGATCGAGTACCGCGCCGAAACGTGCGACAGCACGAGCCGCCGAGCCTTGGCCGCGAGCGCCACCTGCGCCGCCTCTCTTGCCGTCGAATGCCCCGTCTCCTTGGCCCGATCCTTCTCCTCATGCTCGACCTATTCCGGCTTAACAGCCTACTGCTGACCGCGGGCGATCGGCTGGTGGCGCGGCTCGGGCTGACGAGCGCCCGCTGGCAGATCCTCGGCGCTATCGTCGCCGCCGACCGCCCACAGCCGGTTGCGTGGCTCGCTCGTAACCTGGGCGCGAATCGCCAAAACGTGCAGCGGATCATCAACGACCTGCACAAGGAAGGGCTCGTCGCATTCGAGGCCAACCCGCATCACCGGCGGGCGCAACTTGTCGTTCTGACTGACAAGGGAAGACAGACGTTCGATGCTGCCATGCGCTTGCAGGCCCCTTGGATCAACAGCCTCTCGGACGGGCTCTTGGTCAAGGACATAGAAACAGTCCACCTGTAATAAGGCGTTGCGAGAAAACCTGGAAGCCAACGACGAAGCTGCATCGGCTCGACTGGAGCGGCAGCCAGAACGCTCAGCGTAGCCCAATCCGTCGGGTCGCCGACGCGCATTTGAGTCGTTCGCGTGCCACCCACCAAACGAGCTCGGCGCCTTGCCGTCTCGCCACGCGAGTCCGGGATCAGCCCCTGCAGGGTGCACCCTGAAGTGCACCCTGAGTAGCGGGATTTAGGGGGACTATCGCGGACGTGGGCGGAAAGCTGCTCGGTCGATCTCCGTCTTCGAGGGACGCTTACGGAGTCGGCGGGTCTTCGGGGGACTTCGGAGGCTCGTCTCCAAAACCGGGGGTTGCAGGTTCGATTCCTGCCGGGCTTGTAAGAGCCGCACCGAATGGTGCGGCTCTTTCAGTCCCGGGGAATCTTTGCCGCCGTCGCTCGCCTGCGCCCGCGACATTACCGCTCGATTCCTGCCGGGCCTGTTAGCGGAGCATCTTACCCCGCGTTGTCGCGCGCTCGCGGCGCTTGAGACTGGAGGACTTCATCGGACGACCCCGCCGTCGATGGCTACTTGTTCGGGCCGATCACCGAGCAGCGGTACACTTCGTCGGTTGGCGCGAGCGTGATCTCACCGGCCGCCGCTGCATCGGCGACTTCGTTGTCCGAGAACAGTTGCCGCGGTGCGTGGCCGGCGTTGAATGAGATCTGCACCTCGCGCCACAGCGGGTTGAAGCCGTCCCCCTGAATCGCGTCGAGGACGCTTGTGAACATGACGCCTGCGGCCTCGCAGGCGTCGCACATGTAGATGGTGTTAATCGAGCCGTTGTGCGCGAGCAACGCCTGCTCCGCGCCGCCGGGCTCCTCCTTGAAGTTGATGGTGAAGAGCTGGGCGTCATAGTAGGCCGGCATTACGCCGCCGCGGCCGTTGGCCGACGCGTCGGCAGAGAGCAGGCTCCGACCAGCGTTTTGCCGAGCGACCACGCCGGTTGGCGCCGCGCTACACGACGTGACGAGGACGGCGAGGCCGATGGGCAGGGTCAGGGAACACCGCATGAGACACCCCCGCTGCTAGGGCGAGCAGGCAATCATGGAGCCACGCCTCGGTGGTTTCCAGATCGCGGCATGTCAGAAGGGTGTCAGGCCCTCGTCGTTCCAGGTCGCGACGGAGCGCTTAGGAGCGTTGTGCCATGGCTGACACCGCTGGCGGCCGACCACGCCTCCAAGCGCGGGCCCTTCCGTAGCCAATTGCACAAGCCCAGGCGTGGGTGTACGATAGCATCTCCAAGAGAGGTCACTTCAGTGGAGGCTGAGCCATGTGGAGTCGTGGCAAGATCCTCACAGCCACAGGATTGTTCTTGCTGCCTCTTCTGTTCGCCACCGCTCTAGGCCAAGGGGACGACAAGCCAATCGTTCAGAACACGCCACCTGGCAGGTTCCAGAAGATTCCAAATCTGCCTGATTGCATTACCGCCGCAGTGGAACAGGGTGACCCTACGAAGGGTGCATCGGTGCTGATGGTCAAAGGCGCCCGTGGATGTAAGGCGCCGTGGCACTTTCATACAGCGAACGAACAGCTCATGATGGTTAGTGGTGTCGGAAGGGTGGAAGTGAAGGGCGAGCAAGCCGTGAACCTACATACCGGCGGGTTCGCCTATGCTCCTGTCAGACATGTGCACCAGTTCACATGCGTAGGCGGTTCGTGTTCGTTCTTTCTGCACTCGGACGCGCCGTTCGATATTCATTACGTCGATCAGAGCGGTAACGAGATTTCGACCGAGCAAGCTCTGAGCAAGCGGCATAAGATGTAGTACATGGGGCCTCCGAGGTGGAGGTAGCACGCGTCTGTGAATGTGCTCCTTGCAAGCGGACGCACGCATTTCACATGAGCGCCTCCCTCGGAAGCCCTGCGCTTTCGGGGATTCCCCGTGTCACTTCCTGCGCGTCCCTGCGGTCTTCAGCCAGATGACGTCCCCCGACGCGTAGCGCGCCTCGATCGTGCCCGTCATCGTGTCGCCCTTGTAGTGCCCCGCAGTGCGTGTCGTCACCATCTGACCGGGGCGCAGCACGCTCTCGAACGGCCCCGCCTCCGTGACCACGCTGTCGCCGCCGACCGCGACAACCCGGACCGGGATGGGCTCGCGGTTGGCGAGCTTCATCGTCCAGCCTTTGCCGTCGGCCGTGGCCGTCACCACGGACGGCACCACCACGCTGTCCTTCGGGCCGGCCATGGACTTGACGTCCCAAGTGCCGGCGACTTGAGAGAGCTTGATGCCACCGCGCTGCGCTGGAGTCCGGGCCTGGGCGTCTGCGGCCGTGGCGTGACCAATGAGAGCGACGGTGGAGGCTAGCAAGAAGGCGCGCATGGGAAGGTCCTCGAGAGGGAGGGGGATGAACGTACCGTGCGGTGCGCAGGGCGGCAATACGATGCCGCCAAAAAACAGCCCCTTCCTGCCGGAAGACTGCCCTACCAGGCGCCCGCGAGGACGCGACAGGTTAGAATCGGTACAGGGACCCTGACGCGGAGCGCCAACGCCGGCGTTGCTAGGGGTGCGCTCCAAAACCGTGGGTTGCAGGTTCGATTCCCGCCGGGCCGGGAGTCTCAGCGACGCGGCTGGAACAGCTCCACCGGGTTGCCCGAAGGATCGTCGAGAATGACTTGCGAGCCGCCGGGCCCGGCCACGACGTCGCTCGTGCGGAATGACACCCCCGCAGCACGCAGCCGCGTAACCTCCGCCGCGAGATCGGTCACTTCCAGGTGAATGCGGTTCCAGCCGCCCGGTACCTGGCGGCGACCGTCCGGCAACGGACGCTTCCCCGAGCTACCCTCACCGCTGAGGAGGAGCCGCACGCCGTCTCGGACGACCGATGCAAAGGCTGGCGAGGCGTCTTGCTCCAGCGTGAAACCGAGGAGCGTCGTGTAGAACCGTATTGCCGCGGGCACACCGTCAATCATGTAGCGCATGCTTACCCTGGACATCGGCTCTTCCTCCGTAAGTCCGTTACCAGGCTTCGTGAAGCGCGCCCGCGAGGCCGCCCGCCAATACCAGCCACGCCGAATTCACGCGATAGTGAAGCAACAGGAGTGCGCTCCCCAGCGCCAAGGCCGTGCTCAGCCAATCCACGAGCGCAGCTCGTCCGAGGTGCCACGTCACCACGGCCATCAGGGCGAGCGAAGCGACGTTGACGCCGTCGAGCACCGCTCCAGCGGTCGGCGAGCGCCGCAGGCGGGGCACGAGCGGGCCGCTGGCGGCGACGAATACGAACGCCGGGAAGAAAATGCCGACGGTCGCGACGACCGCACCGGCACCGCCCGCCAGCACGTAGCCGACGAAGGTCGCCGTGGTGAAAACAGGCCCGGGGGTCACCTGTCCCACGGCGACGGCGTCGAGCAGCTGCTGTTCGGTGAGCCAGTGAAACCGCTGCACGAGATCCGCTCGGAGGAACGCGAGCAGGACGTAGCCGCTGCCGAATAGCACGGCGCCGACTTTGACAAACACGCCGAACAGCGGCCACAGCCCAACGCCCACGCTCGTCGTGCCGACACTTGCCACAGCGCCGCCCGCGGCTGCAGCCGCTCGGAGCGATGGCCACGACGGGACGGCCAGGAGACGCAGGCCGGCAGCTCCGACCGACGACCGGAGCCGGCGCACGCCGCGAGCGAGCGGTGCGATCGCGCCCGCCGCGGCGAGCACCACCAACTCGTTGACCCCAAGGACGGTGGCGAGGACGGCCCCGGCACCGAGCACCCCGAGCCACGGTGTTTTCACCGCGGAACGGCCGAGTCCCCAGAGCGCCTGGACCACGACGCCAATGACGACGGGCTTGACGCCGTAGAGCACGCCCGCCGCCGCGGGCACGGTGCCGAACCGGACGTAGGCCCAGGCGAACGCGCTCGCGATGAGCGCAGCGGGCATGATGAAGCAGACACCGGCGACGATCAACCCCGGCCAGCCGCGCCGTCCGTAGCCGATGTGAATCGCCATTTCCGTCGAGTTTGGTCCGGGGATCAGATTCGTCGCGCCCAGGTAATCGAGGAATTGCTCGCGCGTGAGCCAGCCGCGGCGCCGCACGACCTCGTCCTCCATCATGGCGATGTGCGCCGCGGGACCGCCGAAGGCGATGGTGCCGAGCTTGAGAAACAGGAGCGCCAGCTCGCCGAGCGAGGTGCGCACCGGATGATTCACTTCTACCTTGATCGTCGAGACGATCCCCCGCGCGACCTGCGGCTTGGGATCAGACTGAGCAACGTTTGCACGAGCCCCACGGCACTGGGGTCGAGACCAGTCAGGTAGTCGAGGAGGGCCCGGGCCAAGCGGTACTGGGTGCCGTACGGACTCATACGCGATGCATCGTTATAGACCAGTGTTGAGCATGGTTGCGAACCTTTCTCGTCAGAAAGCAACTCTATAACCTCGAAGTTCCCGTCCGGTGGTCCTTGTCGTTCAAACCACATGACGGGCCGACGCATCAAATCGGGGCATCTGGAGAGGCAGGACCGGTAACACCGTTCAAAGGAACCCCATGAACACGCAACGACTCCTCATTGTCCTCACCGCCATAAACGCGGGCCTGCTCTCGTACCAGTTGGTCCAACCGCGTCCCGGTGCGGCGGCGACGGCCGATGTCCCGGCTGTGATCCGGGCACGCGCGCTCGAAATCGTCGATGATCGAGGGAAGGTTCGAGCCAGCCTGGCGGTGCTCCCGGAGGATCCAAAGGTCAAGTGGAAGGGCAGGCCCTATCCTGAAACCGTGTTGTTCCGTCTGATGAGTCCCGCCGGCAGGCCGAATGTCAAGCTCGGAGCATCGCAGCTGGGGGCGGGGCTTCTGATCGGCGGCGAATCCGACCCGACGTATGTCCAAGTGCTGGCGGAAGGTGGGGAGACCACCGTGAAGCTGATAAACAAGGACGGGTTGGAGCGGCTGATCAAGCCATAGGCTTGCCCGGCTCGCCCTCCGCGGCCAGAAAGCGCTCGATGCGGGGCCAGTCCCCCCGGGCGTCCTCGTATCCCAACTCGATCAGCGTCGTCGTATACGCCGGATCGAACAACAGGTAGCTCAGGAAGTCGACTGCGGTTGCGCGGTCCCCGCCGACGCCTCGCACCACCCAGCGGATCAACGGGGGCAGGCGGGCGCCGTGCCCGGCTGCGAGCTCGCCCAAGTCGCGGGACGGGCGCACCACCAGCAATCTGACCGGCCGTAACCCGTCCGGTGCCGGTACGCTCGCCGGCAGCCCGGCGAGCACTCGATTGAGGCGCTCCAGGCGCTCTACGTCCGCCTCCAGCGCGTCGAGAAAGATCGAGTGCAGCAACAGTCCTCCCACCTCCGCCAGGGTGGGATAGTTGCCGAGCCGTGGCACGACCGAGCGTTGCTCGGGAGCGGCGCGCTGGGTGACGACCAAGAGCGCACCGGCCCCGAGATGGATCGCGGGGGCGAGTGGCGCGGTCTGCCGAACGCTGCCGTCACCGTAGAACGCGTCGCCCACAGGGACCGCGGAAAACAGAATCGGCAACGCCGCGGACGCCATCACATGGTCAATCGTGAGCTGGACCCGGACCGCGTAGCGGAGGGCGCGCCGCCAGGTGGGGACGTCTGGTGACCCGTGCACGAACGTCACAGTGTCGCCTGACGCGTACGACGTCGCGCTCAAGGCCGCGGCCCGGAGCCGCCCGGCGGCGATGTTCAGGTCGATGCCGGCGAGGTCGATCCCGGCCGCGAGGAACTCTCGCAGCGGTTGCATGTCGAGGATGCCGTGGAGTGCCGCGGCCCCACTGCGGCGGCCGAGCGCCATCTGCGCAAGACTGCGGAGCAGCGCGCGTCCGATGCCGATCGGCCGGATGCGATACACGCGTTCCACTGTCAGGCGGCTCCACTCGGTGCGCAGCGTGGCCGCGGCCGCGGCAAGCGGGCCGCGGTGGGCGGCGAGGTAGACGGCGTTGATCGCCCCCGCCGACACCCCCGTTAGGATCGGAAACTCGAGCGCGGGCGCGCGCTCGGCGATCGCGCACAGCACGCCAACTTGGTAGGCGGCCCGCGCGCCGCCGCCCGTGAGCACCAGCGCCAGCGAGGTGTGTATCTAGCCCCCGTCAGTCGCGATGCTCGCGTAGGAGTCCCGGGAGGTCTTCCCCGTCGAGCTGTTCGAACTCGTCGCGTCGATTGCTTGCCCACGCCGCTGCGTTGTGGCGCCGATCAACGGGCTGTCCGACGCCTGCGGAGGCCGCTCAACGCCGCCGTGAGACGGCTGCGCGAGGCGCACGGGCAGGCTGTACGGCGGGCGGCCTCGGGCAACGGGGGAGCCCCAAAGTGAAGAAGAAACGTGTGCCCCAGCCGCGGCGCGCCTCGACCTTCAGCTCGGACCCCATCGCCGCGACCAGTGCTCGGCACATGGTGAGCCCGAGCCCGGTCCGCGAGAAAGTGTGGCCTATCCGCCCCGCGGCGCGCCGCAGCGGTTGGTAGAGCGTCCTGACGATCGTGGGACTCATGCCCTTGCCGTGGTCGCGCACGACGAATTCGACTCGGTCCGGGCCCCGCTCTTCCGTCTCAATCTCGACCGACCCTCGATCGCTGAACTTGAGCGCATTCGTCGTGAGGTTCAGCAGGACGCGACTCAACGGCACCGGGTGACCGAGACGACTGTCGTGCTCGGGCGGGAGGAGTCGTATGGCCGTGCGCCTTTGTTCGGCCATCGGCTCGACGATGTCGCGCACCGACTGCAGAACGGTAGTCACCGAGAATGGCACACGGCGCTTTTCAGCGAGTTGGTCACCGCCCCGCGCCAGCTCGACGATGTCACTTGCTGCCGAGCTCAGCCCGAGCGCGGCGCCGTAAATCAGCCCAAGGTGCCGCCGCTGCAGCTCGTTCACCGGCCCGCTCCGGCCACGCTGAACCTCCTCCGCCAGAAAGAGAATAGCTGTGAGCGGAGAGCGCAGGTCGTGGACGATCGCCACCAGCAGTT
>Ga0209058_1001387_pt1 | contig 20606 bp, 19 predicted proteins | sample GraSoiAngelo_147_FD_185904 | JGI IMG/M metagenome (GOLD analysis project Ga0209058, IMG submission 185904) | Grasslands soil microbial communities from the Angelo Coastal Reserve, California, USA - 14_1009_05_40cm (SPAdes) (version 2) | ecosystem: Environmental > Terrestrial > Soil > Grasslands ... | reverse complement strand
GTTGATGGCGGGTTCTTCCGCTTCGCCGAAGGACGCGAGTGGCGGCAGCCACACTACGAGAAGCTCCTGCATCTCAACGCGGCGCTGGCGGCGCTGCTCGGCGAGGCCCACCGCGTGACCGGGAACCCAAGGTATCGGGAAGCCGCGGAGCGTACGACGGCTTACCTGCTCCGGAATCTCTACGACGCGACCGCGGGGGGCTTCTACAGCAGCCAGAGCGCCGATCCCGCGTACTACCGGCTGCCGCCCCTCGAGCGGCGGGCTGCGCGCCAGCCGCCGGTGAACCGCGACAAGGTGACGGCGTGGAACGCGGAGGCGGCGGTCGCCATGTTGGCTCTCAGCCAGTCCTCCGGGAGAAAGGACCTCCGTGACGTCGCCCTCCGCACGCTCGAGTTCATACGCGCGAATCTGATTGGCGAAAAGGGGGCCTTCCACCTCTACGAGCACCGCACCGGTCGGCGACACGGTGAGGGTCAGGTGGATGCCAATGCATGGACCGCGCTGGGACTCCTGGAGGGCTATCGCGTCGCGCCGACGAAGGGCCACCTCGAGGCCGCCGAGCAGGTGCTCCGCTTTGCCGTACACGAACTCTTCGACGCCACCCGTGGAGCCTTCAGCGAAGACAAGAGCTCTCCGCTGCTGCTCGACGCCAACGGCGTCATGGCCCAGGCCCTGTTCCGGGCACAGGTCGGGGGTCGCGCCGAGCACCTGGACGTCGCCCGACGCGTCCTCGCCACATTTGGTGGGGTCGCGCGCGTCCAGTTGAGCGAGAGCGAGGACGCCGTGGCCCGCGCGCCCGACGCCGTTTACTATCTGCGGGCCTATGCCCAGATGCTCGCGAAAATCCCGGGGGGCGAACCGCGGCGATGAGGGTTACGTCGAATCCGAAGAGAGGTCACCGGATTCCGGGCACGCTGATCGGTTTGCCGTTGTCGAATGCGGTGAGGTAGAGCTCGAGGTCGGCGTACTCTGGCGCGTCGGCGGGTAGATAGTTCATGCCGAGCGGCAGCATGCATACCTGGAAGCGCTTCCGGATGTCCCAGACCCCGCGATAGGCCATGAACCAGAGCGGGAAGTGCTTGGTCAGCCCTTCGTTTGCCACGCTCAAGAAGCGCGCGCCCGCGAACCGGCCTGCGCCCCGATCCGTTTCGTGGCAATCGGCGCATGCGTGGTTTCTCTGTCCCACCCGCTTGAAGTACACGGCCCGCCCACGCTCGTAGGCTGCCGCTGCCTCCGGGCTCGTGACGTCGACGTTCACGGGCAGCCCGTTCGACTGCATTCTGATGAGCATGGTCATGTTGAGATTGTCCGCACTCTCGGCCAGCATCTCTCTGCCCGTCGTCTGCGGAGCGTGGACGGTCAGGAAGTCCCCAACCGACATGACCCGCCCGTACGCGGAGAGATACTTCGGATACTTCGTTGCCACGCCTCTCATGGCCCGTTCCGGGCCGCCCGCGTGGCAATCCGCGCAGGCCTTGCCCGCCGGTCCCTTCGTGGACCACGCGGCCAGGGCATTTTCAGCGAAGACGATCGCCGGATTCGTGGCTGGATCCAAGTTGTCGCCATAGTAGGGCGGTATCGCCTGACGCGTATGCGGGTTCCGCGTCGCATCCCGCTCCGGTGGCGGCACAAACGGCGGGTTCCCTTTGAGCGTCTGAAGAAAGGCGACGATGTGGACGATCTCCTCGGGCGACAATATTCCGGCCGGTCCCCATGGGGGCATGCTCGTGTTGGGAAAGAACAGGCGGGCATCCCAGATGAGCTCGAAGAGATATCGATCCGGCAAACGCCGATCGCCGATGACCGACAGATCTGGCCCGACGCTTCCGGCCGGCCAAATGTCGTCTCCCGGAATCAGGTGGCAGCCGGTGCAGGGCGCCTTGGTCCGCGCCATGAACAACTGCCGCCCCCGCCCCGGTTCGCCCTTGAGGCTGGGCAGAGGAACTCGAGTCGGCTGGGGAAAGGTCCTCGCATCGTTGTAGGCATAGGTGGGCCACCGCTCGTAGTTGGTGGTGAAGGTCGAGAAGGGCTCCTCGTTGTAACGGACCTGAACTCTTCTGCCGCCGATCTCCTTGACCTCGCCCCGGGCCTCGGGGATCGCCCGAGACGTCCACCGTGGAGGGGCCGACGCCTCGTGTTTTTCCGTTCCCGCGACACAACCGAACACGAGGAGGGCGGCGAGAGGCAAGAGTTGTCCGAGGACCTGGTTCTGGCGCATAGTGGCTCCGGGGGCGCTGGCTGTAGACGCACTCTGGGTCTGCGTCCTCGGGGTTGTCAAGTGATCAATACGCGGCGCCGCGAAACGCCGGCAACGTGAAGAGGAGGATGAGCGCATGATGGGCAATCGTCGTGTGAGCCGGCGGACGGTGCTGAGGACGCTGAGTGCCCTCGGCGTCGCCGTCGCGAGCGGATTCGACCCCGTGACGCCCCAGACGGCGCACGCCCAGGCGCTCGGCCAGAACGAGACCGTCGAGGACGCGATGAAGCGCCTCTTCGGTAGCAAGACCATCAAAGACGGCTCCCCCGCGATCAAGCTCGACGTGCCGGTCATCGCCGAGAACGGTGCCGTGGTTCCCGTCTCCGTCAGCGTCGACTCGCCGATGACGTCCACGAGCTACGTGAGGCACATCTACGTCCTCGCCGACAAGAACCGGATCCCCATCGTCACGCGCGTGACGCTCGCGCCCGAGGCCGGCCGTGCGTTCATGGGCGCGAACATCCGGCTCGGCGAGACCGGCGACGTGCGCGCGATCGTGGAGCAGAGCGACGGCACCCTGTTGCAGGTGAAGCGCGAAGTCAAAGTCACCGTCGGCGGGTGCGGCGGCTAGCCATGGCAGATATCGGGCAGGTCCGGATCCGCGTTCCGTCGAGCATCAAGGCCGGGGACGTCGTCCAGGTGCGGTCGCTCGTCATCCACCCGATGGAGCGGATCGAGCGCGACGCACAGGGCAAGATCGTCCAGAAGAACTACAACTACATCAACAAAGTGATCGTGACCTATCTCGGCAAGACGGTTGCCACCTTCGACACGACCCAGAGCGTGGCCGAGAATCCGTTCTTCTCGTTCACCTTCAAGGCCACCGACCCGGGCCTGCTCAAGGTCCAGTTCTTCGACACCAGCGGCGGGCGTTACGAGGGGACGGCCGAGATCAAATTCTCGTGAGCGCCGCGCGATGAGGCGCGCCCGAGCGCGGCCGCTCTCGTGGGTCGCGCTCCTGGCGCCGGGCGGCGCTTGCGCAGACACGGCCGTCGACACGCGAGCCGACAACGGCCGCGCGCTGACCGTCCCGGGGATCCGTCATTGATCTCCCGCCGTGACCTCGTGAAGCTCCTGGCGATCGCGGCGGGGGCGGGCCTGACGCCGCGCGCGCTGGAGGCCGCTGACGGTCCGGCGCGGCTGCTCGCCTTCGAGCCGCTCGGCAACGTGACGCTGCTCCACCTCACCGACACGCACGGGACGCTCCGCCCCGTGTTCTATCGGGAGCCGGACACCGTCCTGGGCGTCGGCGCCGAGCGGGGGAAGGCGCCCTTCCTGACGGGCGAGGCGTTGCTGCGCGCCTATCACGTCGCTCCCGGCTCGGTCGAGGCCTACGCCTACACGCACCTGGACTTCCCGGCGCTGGCGGCGCGCTACGGGCGGATGGGCGGCTACGCGCACCTGGCGACGCTGGTGAAGCGGATCCGCGCGGAGCGGGCCGGCCGTACGCTGGTCCTCGACGGCGGCGACACCCTCCAGGGTTCGGCGACCACCCTCTGGAGCCGCGGTGAGGACATGGTGCGCGTCTCCAACGAGCTCGGGGTCGACGTCTTCACGCCGCACTGGGAGTTCGTCCACGGCCTCGAGCGGGTGCGCGAGCTCTTCGGCGACCGCGAGCGGCGGGGACTCTTCGCCGGCGACTTCATCGCGCACAACGTCTCGGTCGCAGGCTGGGGCGATCGCGTCTTCAACCCGTACACGATCCGAGAGGTCGGCGGCGTCCGTGTGGGAGTCATCGGCCAGGCGTTCCCTTACACGCCGGTGTCCCATCCCCGGCGCTTCGTGCCCGACCTCACCTTCGGCATCCGCGAGGACGGAGTCCAGACGCTCGTCGACGAGCTGCGAGACGACAAGCACGTCGACCTGATCGTGCTGCTCTCGCACAACGGTCTGGCCGTCGACCTCAAGCTGGCCGGGCGGGTGCACGGGCTCGACGTGGTTCTCGGCGGCCACACCCACGACGCGCTGCCTCAGCCGATCCAGGTGGGCCGTACGCTCGTCGTGAACTCGGGATCGCACGGCAAGTTCCTGAGCCGGCTGGATCTCGACGTCCAGCGCAAGCGGGTCGCCGGCCACCGGTATCGGCTGCTCCCCGTGCTCGCTCAGGCGCTGCCCGAAGACCCGGCCATGACGGAGCTGATCGAGGAGATCCGCCGCCCGCACCAAGCGGCGCTGGGCGAGCGCCTCGCGGTGTCCGAGACGCTGCTCTACCGGCGCGGCAACTTCAACGGCACGTTCGACGAGGTGATCCTCGACGCGCTCCTGCGGCGCGCCGACGCGCAGATCGGGTTCTCGCCCGGCTTCCGCTGGGGGACGACGATCCTGCCGGGGCAGGAGATCACGCTCGAAGACGTGTACACGCACACCGCGGTGACCTATCCGAACACCTGGGTGCGCGAGATGACCGGGGGCGAGATCCATCAGGTCATGGAGGACGTCGCCGACAACCTGTTCCATCCTGATCCGTACTATCGACAGGGTGGCGATATGGTGCGACTGGGCGGCCTCACCTACGCGATCGATCCCACCCGGCGCGTCGGCCGGCGCATCTTCGACATCCGTGTGGCCGGGCGTGCGCTCGAGCCCGGGCGCCACTACAAGGCGACCGGCTGGGCGAGCCTGGGCGAAGCCGACGGACCGCCCGTGTGGGACGTGGTGGCGGAGTATCTGCGGAGCGTCGGCAAGATCAAGCTTGGGACCCGCCCCCGCGTGCGGGTCGTCGCCTCGAAGGAGAGCTGAGTGCGAAAGAGTCGCTGGACGGTGGTGATGGCGTTCGTGCTCCTGGCCGCCGGCGCGTGGCTCGTTCCGGCTCCTGCCGCGGCCGACGCGCTCGGCGACCTGCTGGTGGAGCTCCAGATCGTCCCCCTCCTCGACCAGTCACCGCCGGCGTTCACGCTGGACTCGCTCAACGGCGCGCCGGTCTCGCTCGCCGATCTGCGCGGCCGCGCCGTCGTCCTCTATTTCTGGGAGTCGACCTGACCGTATTGCGCGAGGGAGTTGCCCTCGGCGATGGAGCGGGTCCACCAGGAGTTCGGGGACCAGGGGCTGGTGGTGCTGGCGATCAATCTCGGCGAGGATCGGCGCATGCTCGCCAGCTGGGTGAAGAGCCAGAACGTCACCTCGATGGTGCTGCACCTCGAGAGCGCCGCCCTCGGACGGAGCTACGGCATCACCGCCACGCCGACCGTGTTCCTGGTCGACCGCAGCGGCCGGCTGGTGGGCAAGGCGATCGGCACCCGGCCGTGGAGCGGCGACAAGGGCCGCGAGCTGCTGCGGGCGCTGATCGCTCGCTGAGGGTCTACCGGCGCCGGCGCGGCGGTTTCCCCGCCTCGCTCAACGCTGACCGGAGCGCGTGGAGCAGGGCGCGGGCCGCCGATGACAGGGGCCGTGGCCGCGGGTGGATCACGTCGAGGCTCCGGCTGATCGGCTCGGCGTCGACGACCTCGACCGCGACGAGACTCTTGCGCCGGAGCTCGCGGCTGACGGCGAGGTACGGGAGGAAGGCGAGCCCGATCCCGCGCTCGACCATCCGCTTGGCCGTCTCGATCGTCTCGACCTCCAGCGCCACGTTCGGCACGAGCCCGGCGCGGCGGAAGAGCCCCTGGGTCAGCGTCCAGTCGCTCGATCCCCGGTCGAAGAATATCAGCGGGCGATCCGCCACCTGATCGAGTCGTGCCCGCCGCGTGCTCGTCGGCCAGGCCTTCGCCTGCCCGACCAGGATGAGCGGGTCGTCGCGCAGGCTGACCGTCTCGACCTCCGGATGGTTCAACGACCGCGCGAGCCCGATCTCCGCCTCGCCGCGCAGCACCATCTCGAGCACCTCCTTCGAGTGCCCGGACCGCACGGTGATCATCACGTGCGGATGCGCCGTCTGGAACCGCTTGAGGACGTCGGGGAGGAGATAGGTGCAGATCGAGAGCACGGCGGCGATCTGGATCGCGCCCCCGCTCGTCGCGCGCAGGTCGTGGACCGCCTGGCGGGCCAGCGCCACCGCGTGGAGGACCTGCTCGGCGTGCGGCCGGAGCGCGCGCCCGGCCGCCGAGAGGGCGAGGCCGGGCTTGCCACGCTCGAAGAGGCGCACGCCGAGCGAGTCTTCGAGGGCGCGAATGCGCGCGCTCACGGCCGGTTGGGTCAGCCGCAGCGCCGCCGCGGCCCGCCGAAAGCCGCCGAAGGTGCCGACCGCCAGAAACGCTTCGACTTGCGGGATCTCCATGACGCTAGATTCCGGATTCTCCCGGCGGCCCGGCCGTGCAAGTCCTTGCCGCGTGGTGAACAACTCTCGCCATTCGACGCTAACCCCTCTGGCGATCAATTTAATTTATCGTGGGGATAAAAACAATATCGTTGAATTGATCGCCATCCGACCGCACAGTGAACGGCACCGAGACCGCGCGACACGCCGGCTCGAGCGAGGAGGAAGGCGGGATGCTGACGACGTGTGAGTGCGGAGTGACGATGGAGCCCTCGTCGCGATCGGCGCAGTGCCAGGAGTGCGGGGCCGTCGGCTGCGTGAGCTGCGCGATCCAGATCGACACCGAAACCTATTGCCGGTGGTGCGCGTGGCTGGTCACGCGCGGCCGCGTCGCCTGAGGAGGGCCCGATGCCGGAGAGCATGGGACGGAAGTTCCGGAGGCTGCTCGAGCAGGAGCCCTATCTGTTCACCGGCGGCGTCTATCAGCCGCTGGACGCGCAGATCGCCGAGCAGGTCGGCCTGAAGTCGATCTACTTGAGCGGCTACTCGATGGCCCTGGCCAACGCGTGGCCCGACATGGGCTTCCTCACGCAGACGGAGGTCGCGCGGATCGCCTCGATGGTCGCCAGCGCCACGACCCTGCCGGTGATCGCGGATGCCGACGACGGCTACGGGAACGCGCTCTCGACGATCCGGACCGTGCAGGAGTTCGCCAAGACCGGCGTGGCGGGGATCCACCTGGAAGACCAGCGCTTCCCAAAGCGCTGCGGCCACATCGCGGGCAAGACGATCGTCAGCCTCGAGGAGGCGCTGGGTAAGTACCGCGCGGCCATCGACACGCGCGATCGCCTCGACCGCGACTTCGTCATCATCGCCCGGACCGACGCCTACGGTGCCGTCGGTGGGAGCCTCGAAGAGGCGATCCGTCGCGGCCGCGCCTACGCCGACGCGGGCGTGGACCTGGTCTGGTGCGAGCTGTCGAACGCGTCGCGCGAGCCGGCGGTGGCCTTCGCCAAGGCGATGCGCGAGACGCATCCGAACCTGCCGCTGGCCTTCAACTACTCGTCCTCCTTCCGCTGGCACCAGGATCCGCATCCATTCACCTTCCAGGAGCTGGGCGCGCTCGGCTACAAGTTCATCTTCATCACGCTCTACGCGTCCCACGCGGCCACGTACGCGGTCTGGAACGCGATGGAGGAGCTGGTGCGCGACGAGGAACAGGCGCAGTGGCGCCTCGAGAAGGCGAAGGTCGGTCACCCGACCGAGAGCCATCACGTGATGGCGCGTGTCGCCCACTTCCAGGAGCTGGAGAAGAAGTACATCCCGGGCACCGAGGAGCGAATCAAGGCCTCGGCCGGCTACGACGACCGCCGGCTCCATTGATCGGACGCCGAGGGGGCCCCGCGGCCCCCTCGGGGATACGATGGCCCACGCCGAGACCCACGGAGGGTGGACATGGGATTTGAGGGGGAAGCGTTCGTCACCCGGTTCAACACGGTGTGGAACGGCCACGATGTCGCGGGAATTCTCTCCATGATGACGGACGACGTGATCTTCGAAGCGTCGTTCGGGAAGGATCCCTGGGGCGCGCGCGTCGTCGGCCAGCCGGCGGTCCGCGAGTTTCTCGAGGACATGTTCCGGCGCATTCCCGACGTGCGCTGGGACGAGATCCGCCACTTCGCCCATCCCGACCTGGCGGTGGTCGAGTGGCTGACGACGGGGACTCCGCGCGGCTCCACCCGCTACGAAGTGCAGGGGTGCGACGTGCTCGCGTTGCGCGACGGGAAAATCGCCGCCAAACGTTCCTACCGGAAGGGCCAGCTCTCGCCGCTGTCCGTGGAGCGCTGAGGGCGACCGCTACATCGGCCGCGACGACACGATCAGCCGGTAGAGCGCGGTCTGCTGATAGAAGTGACGCAGCACGTAGTGCTCGTTGATGTCGTGCTGCTGGTTGTTGCTGTTGGCCGCCGGGATCCACAGGCAGGGCATCCCGAGAACGTCCGTGAAGACGTGGAGCGGCAGCGTGCCGCCGAGGATCGGCAGCGCCACCGGCTCGGCGTCGCCTTGCTGCTCCAGCAGTCGGAGGAGCCAGCCGAACTCCGGGCGTGAGGGCGAGGTGTAGCTGGCGGGCTGACCGGAGGTCTCGACGGCGAAGGTGATGCCGGCGACGCGCCCGCGGTGCTCGGCGACGGTGCGGTCGATGAGCTCGCGGATCGCCGCCGGAGGCGTGTCGGGCGTCAGACGAACGTCGAGGCGCGCGTGAGCCGTGCGCGGGATGATCGTGCGCCGGAGCGTCGGCGAGGCGCCGTCGGTCATGAAGTGGTTGATGTTGACGGTCGGCCGCAAGAACGGCGTCCACACCGCCTTCTCCTCCCACTTCGCGAACACCTCGGTCGCCTCGCGCCTGAACGCGTCGTGGTCCGCGGCGTAGGCCCCGACGCGTTCCTCGATATCGGCGATGAGGCGCGCGAGCGGGAGCACCGGGTTCGGCACGATGTTGCCGTAGTTGCCCGAGTGGACCGACGCGGGCTGGCCGTTGTCGGCGACGATGTCGACGGTGAGCAGCCCGCGCACCCCCATGACCAGGGTCGGGAGGTTCTTCTGCTTCGGTCCGTCTGACCCGATCAGCACGTCGGCGGCGAGCGTCGCGCGGTGGGCACGGGCGATCGCCTCCAGATTGGGGCTGCCGTGCTCCTCTTCGCCGTCGAGGATGACCTTGACCTTCCACTGCGCGGTGCCGCCGCGCACGGCGTCCATCGCGCCGAGCACGTTCGCGAGGTGCTGGCCCTTGTTGTCAGCGCCGCCGCGCGCCACGAGCACCACGCCGTCCAGCGCCTTGTCGTCGACGGATCGCGGGCGCACCGGCGTCCCGTCGAGGAAGTACGCGGGCACGAATGGCTCGCACTTCACGCCCTGCCACTGCCACCGCGCGACGTCGCCGGTCGGCTGGACGTCGTAGTGGCCGTAGAGCAGGAGAGTCGGCGCGTCCGGCGGTCCGCCGAGCTCTCCGTAGAGCGCCGGCGTGCCGCGACCGTCGGCCGGGGCCAGCGTCACGAGCTCGAGGCCGAGGTCGCGCCAGAACGCGCGCACGGCGTCGACCATCTCGGCCGTGACCTGGCGGCTGATCGTGGCGATGCGAAGGTAGCGGTCGAGGAGCTCGAGCCGATCGTGGCGGAGAGACATGACGAGTGGCGGTAGTATAGCGCCGGTCACATGGTCCGCCTCGCCGAGCTGAAAACTGATCGCCCGGCGCCTTCTCGGGGCGCTCGCAAAGGGCTCTCATTCTTGACCGAATCGCCGCGCCGCGTTAGAGTGAAGCGCACTCCCTCTCCCGCGTGCGCGGCAGGGGAATGTGCGCCGACAACACGGACGGCAGGTTGAGAATCATCGGCGGCAATAGCGCTTCCACCCGAGGGAGACACGCACCGATGGCCAGCAAGGTGAAGATCCAGAACAGGGCGAAGCTCTGATGGCGAGGCCGAAGATCACGGTCGTCGGCGCCGGCAACGTCGGCGCGACCGTCGCCCAGTACGCGGTGGAGAAGGAGCTGGGCGACGTCGTGCTGGTGGACGTGATCGAGGGCATCCCGCAGGGCAAGTCGCTCGACCTGGCGCAGGCCGGCCCGGTCCACGGGTTCGACTCGGCGCTGGTCGGCACGAACGGCTACGACGAGACGTCCGACTCCGACGTGGTCGTCATCACCGCCGGAATGGCGCGCAAGCCCGGCATGACCCGCGACGACCTTTTGTTCAAGAACGCCGAGATCGTCGGCTCGGTGGTCGAGCAGGTGGCGCGGCGCTCCCGCAACGCCATCCTGATCCTGGTCACCAATCCGCTCGACGCGATGGTGCAGCTCGCGTGGAAGAAGTCGGGGTTTCCGCCGGAGCGGGTCATCGGCATGGCCGGCGTGCTGGACTCGGCGCGCTTCCGCACGTTCATCGCGCGCGAGCTCAACGTCTCGGTGGAGAACGTCACCGCGTTCGTCCTGGGCGGCCACGGCGACACGATGGTGCCGCTGCCGCGCTACTCGACGGTGGCCGGCATCCCGATCACCGACCTTCTTTCGAAGGACCGGATCGACGCGCTCGTCACTCGTACCGCCAACGGCGGCGCCGAGATCGTGAACTTCCTGAAGTCCGGCAGCGCCTACTACGCGCCCGGCGCCTCGGCGGTGGAGATGGTCGAGGCCATCCTGAAGGACAAGAAGAAGATCCTGCCGTGCGCCGCGTACCTGAACGGCCAGTACGGCGTGCGTGGGCTGTACGTCGGCGTGCCGGTCAAGCTCGGCCGTGCGGGAGTCGAGCAGATCGTCGAGATCACGCTGACGCCGGACGAGCAGGCGGCGTTCAAGAAGTCCGCCGACGCGGTGCGGGAGCTCGTCGACAAGCTGAAGCTCTAGCCGAGGCGCGGGGGATGGCGAAGCGAGCGAAGGCCAGCGCGAAGAAGCGGGTGAAGCCGATTCCGGCCGGCTACCGCAGCGTCACCCCCTACCTCACCGTACGGGACGGCGCGCGGGCCATCGACTTCTACAAGGACGCCTTGGGCGCCGTGGAGAAGGTGCGGATGATCGGCCCCGACGGCCGGAGCGTGATGCACGCCGAGCTCAAGATCGGCGACTCGATCGTGATGCTGAGCGACGAGTTCCCGGGCATGAGCACCTGTCGCTCGCCGCAGTCCCTGGGCGGCACCACCGTCTCGCTCTTCCTCTACGTCCGCGACGTGGACGCCGCCTTCAAGCGCGCGTCGAACTCCGGCTGCAAGGTGCTGATGGAGCCGACCGACATGTTCTGGGGCGATCGGTTCGGCAAGCTGGAGGATCCGTTCGGGAACCAATGGTCGATGGCGACGCACACCGAGAACGTGTCCCCGAAGGAGCTCGGCCGGCGCGCGCAGGCGGCGATGGCCCAGCGGCCGGGCACGTCGTCGTGAGAGACATCCACGTCAGCGCGATCGTCGACGCCGTCAAGAAACTCTGCATCGACGCCAACCTCGAGCTCGAGCCGGACATGCTGCGCGCGTTCGACCGGGCGCTGACCACCGAACGCTCCCCGGCCGGCCGGCAGGTGCTGCAGATCCTGAAAGACAACGCGCAGATGGCGAAGACCCGGCGTATCCCGTACTGCCAGGACACCGGCTTCGTCGTGTGCTTCGTCGAGCTCGGCCAGGACGTGCATGTGACGGGCGGCGCGTTCTACGACGCGATCAACGCCGGCGTGCGCCAGGGCTACTCCGAGGGGTATCTGCGCGCCTCGATCGTGCGATCGCCGTTCGACCGGGTGAACACGGGCGACAACACGCCGGCGGTGATCCACGTCGACGTGGTGCCGGGCGCCGAGCTCAAGCTCGCGATCATGGCCAAGGGCGGTGGCTGCGAAAACCGTTCAAAGTACACGATGCTGACCCCGGCCGCGGGCATCGAGGGCGTGAAAGACTTCATCATCGATTGCGTGAAGACGGCGGGCCCGGACGCGTGCCCGCCGCTCATCCTGGGTGTGGGTGTCGGCGGCACGTTCGAGAAGGCCGCGCTCCTGTCGAAGAAGGCGCTGTTCCGCGAGGTCGGCTCCGCCAACCCGGAGCCCACGCTCGACGCGCTGGAGAAGGAGCTGCTCGCGCGCGCCAACCGGCTTGGCATCGGCCCGCAGGGCTATGGCGGCGACACGACGTCGCTCGGCATCCACGTGCTCACGTATCCCTGCCACATCACGTCGCTGCCGGTGGCGGTGACGATCGAGTGCCACGCGCATCGTCACAAGGAAGCCACGCTGTGACAGGGGCGGGCGAAAGGACAAGCATGCCGACCGATCCCGGGAAGATCGTGTGGACGGAAGTGGACGAAGCGCCCGCGCTGGCCACCTACTCCCTGCTGCCGATCATCCGGAAATTCGCCGGGGGGACCGGCATCACGATCGAAACGGCTGACATTTCGCTCGCCGGGAGAATACTCGCCAATTTCCCCGAAGCGCTGCGCGAGGGCCAGCGGGTGCCGGACGCGCTGACGCAACTGGGCGAGCTCGCGAAGCGCCCCGAAGCCAACATCGTCAAGCTGCCGAACATCAGCGCGTCGGTTCCACAGCTCAAGGCCGCGATCAGAGAGCTGCAGGCGAAGGGCTATCAGGTTCCGGACTATCCCGAAAATCCGACGAGCGCCACGGAGCAGGCGATCAAGACGCGGTACGCAAAAGTGCTGGGCAGCGCCGTGAACCCCGTGCTGCGAGAGGGGAACTCCGACCGGCGGGCCGCCGCCGCGGTGAAGGAATACGCGAGGAAGCACCCGCACACGATGGGCCAATGGACGCCGGATTCGAAAACACACATCGCCACCATGAGCCGCGGCGATTTCGCGACCAACGAGAAGTCGGTGACCGTCCGCGAGGCGACCACCGTTCGGATCGAGTTCGTCGGCAAGAACGGCACCGTCACGGTTTTGAAGGACAAGCTCGCCCTCAAGGCCGGCGAGGTGATCGACGGCACGTTCATGAGTCAGGCAGCGCTGGCGAGCTTCCTCGAGTCCCAGATGGAGGACGCGAAGAAGCAGGGCGTGCTGTTCTCCATCCACCTCAAAGCCACCATGATGAAGGTCTCCGACCCGATCATCTTCGGCGTTGCCGTGCGGACGTTCTTCCGGGACGTCTTCGACAAGCACGCGGCGGTCTTCAAGGAGATCGGTGTCGATCCGAACAACGGCCTGGGGGACCTGTACGCGGCGATCAAGCGCCTGCCGCAGGCCAAACAGGCGGAGATCGAAGCGGACATCCAGGCGTGCTACGGCCGGCGCCCCGCGCTCGCGATGGTCAACTCCGACAAGGGGATCACCAACCTCCACGTGCCGAGCGACGTGATCATCGACGCGTCGATCCCTCCGATGATCCGCGACTCCGGGCAGATGTGGGGACCGGACGGCAAGCTTCACGAAACGAAGGCCGTGATCCCCGACCACGGCTACGCGCCCCTCTATCACGAGGCCATCGAGCACTGTAAGCGGCACGGCGCGTTCGACCCGAGGACGATGGGCACCGTGCCGAACGTCGGCCTGATGGCCCAGCAGGCCGAAGAGTACGGCTCCCACGACAAGACGTTCCAGATGACGGCGGCCGGCACGGTGCGCATCGTCGACGAGCGGGGCACGCCGCTGATCGAGCACGCCGTGGAAGAGGGCGATATCTGGCGGGCCTGCCAGGTGAAGGATGCGCCGATCCGCGACTGGGTGAAGCTCGCCGTCACCCGAGCGCGGATCACCGGCGCGCCGGCGGTCTTCTGGCTCGACAAGAACCGGGCGCACGACGCCCAGCTCATCGAAAAGGTGACGCGGTACCTGAAAGACCACGACACCAGCGGGCTCGATATCCGCATCATGTCCGTCGCCGAAGCCGCGCGCTTCTCGCTGGAGCGGATGCGGGCCGGCCAGGACACGATCTCGGTGACCGGCAACATCCTGCGCGACTACAACACGGACCTGTTCCCGATCCTCGAGCTCGGCACAAGCGCGAAGATGCTCTCCATCGTGCCGCTCATGGACGGCGGCGCCCTCTTCGAGACCGGCGCCGGCGGCTCGGCCCCCAAGCATGTCGAGCAGTTCGTGGAAGAGGGCCACCTCCGGTGGGATTCCCTCGGCGAGTTCCTCGCCCTCGCGGAGTCGTTCGATCACATGGCCCGCGTCGCCAACAACGCCAAAGCGAAGGTGTTCGCCGAAACGCTCCATAGGGCCAACACCAAGTTCCTGGACAGCGACAAGTCGCCGTCCCGCAAGGTGGGCGAGCTCGACACGCGCGGCAGCCACTTCTACCTCGCCATGTACTGGGCGGAGGCGCTGGCGGCCCAGACCCAGGACAAGGAGCTTCAGGCGCGCTTCTCCAAAGTGGCGAAGCAGCTCGTGGAGAACGAAGCCAAGATCCTCGCCGAGCTGAAGGCCGCGCAGGGAAGACCGATCGAGCTCGGCGGTTACTTCCGGCCGACCCCCGAGCTGGCGTCGAAGGCGATGCGGCCCAGCCCGACCTTCACTGCGATCGTGGACGCCATCGCCTGACCATGAGCGTCACGACCGCGGCCGACGGTCTGAAGGACGTCACGACGCCGCTCAGCGACGCCGACGTCGAGTCGCTGAAGGCCGGTGATCGCGTGCGGATCACCGGCGTGGTCTACACGGCGCGCGACGCGGCGCACGGGCGGCTGTGGCCGCTCATCCAGGACGGGCAGCCGCTGCCCATCGACGTCCGCGGCCAGATCATCTACTACACCGGGCCGTCGCCGGCGCGGCCGGGCGAGGTCGTCGGGTCGATCGGCCCCACCACGGGCAGCCGCATGGACAAGTTCACGCCCGCGCTGATCAAGCTCGGGCTCAAGGGCACCATGGGCAAGGGCGCGCGCTCGCAGCCGGTGAAGGACGCGTTCAAGCAATACAAAGGCGTCTACTTCGGCGCCATCGGCGGCGCCGGCGCTGTCCTGTCACGATTCGTGAAGCGCGTTGAGATCGTCGCGTACGAGGATCTGGGCACGGAGGCCATCCGTCGTCTCGAGGTCGAGAACTTTCCCGCCATCGTGGTCAACGACTGCCGCGGCGGCGATCTCTATCAGGACGGCATGACGGCCTACGCACGGGAGGAGACATGATCGGTCAGGCGGTGGGGCAGGCGCGCGCGCCGATCGCGGCGGCGCACTTGCGCAGGGACGCGTGGTGGACGCTGCCGCTCACGGTCGTGGTCGTGCTCGGCTCGTTCATCGTCTACTCGACGTGGGCGGCGTTCCAGAACGCGCATTATTATACTGCGCCGTACCTGTCGCCGTTCTACTCGCCGTGTCTCTACCGCTCGTGCCTGCATCCGTCGTTCGGCTATGGGCTGTCCGACGTTCATCTTCCGATGATCGGACTTCTGTCTCCAGCCTTTCTCATCCTCGCCGGCCCGGGCGCGTTCCGGCTGACCTGCTACTACTACCGCAAGGCGTACTACCGGTCCTTCTGGCTGGCGCCGGTCGCGTGTGCCGTCCGTGACGTGAAGACCGGCTACTCGGGCGAGACCCGCTTCCCGCTGATCCTCCAGAACGTGCACCGCTACACCTGGTACGTCGCGGTGCTGTTCATCGCGATGCTGTCCTGGGACGTGGTGCTCGCGTTCCGGTTCCCCAACGGCTTCGGCATCGGCGTCGGGACGCTCGTCATGCTGGTCAACGTGATCTTCCTGGCCGGCTACACGTTCTCGTGTCACTCCTGCCGCCACGTGTGCGGCGGCCACGTCGACGTCTTCTCGAAGGCGCCCCTGCGCTACGGGATCTGGCACTTCGTCACCCGGTTGAACGAGCGCCACCCCCTCTACGCGTGGTTGTCGCTGTTCAGTGTCGGGCTGACGGACCTCTACATCCGACTGGTGTCCATGGGCATCATCCGCGACCTGAGGATTGTGTAATGGCGAACGGGGACTACGAGACACACGAGCACGACGTCATCGTGATCGGCGCCGGCGGGGCCGGACTGCGCGCGGCCATCGAGGCGGCGGCGCAGGGCGTCTCGGTCGGCCTCGTCTGCAAGTCGCTCCTCGGCAAGGCGCACACGGTCATGGCCGAAGGCGGCATTGCCGCGGCGCTCGGCAACGTGTGGCCCGAGGACAACTGGCAGGTCCATTTCCGCGACACGATGCGCGGCGGCAAGATGCTCAACAACTGGCGGATGGCGCAGCTGCACGCCCAGGAGGCGCCGGAGCGCGTGCTCGAGCTCGAGCGCTGGGGAGCGCTGTTCGACCGCACCAAGGACGGGCGCATCCTCCAGCGTGACTTCGGCGGCCATCGCTACGCGCGCCTGGCGCACGTCGGCGACCGCACCGGTCTCGAGATGATCCGCACGCTCCAGTATCACGGCATCCACCAGGGCATCGACGTCTACATGGAGTGCAAGATCGAGCGCCTCCTGCGCGACGGCGATCGCGTCGTCGGTGGCCTCGGTTACTGGCGCAACACCGGGAAGTTCGTCCTGTTCAAGGCCAAGGCCGTCGTGCTGGCGACCGGCGGCGTAGGCAAGGCGTGGAAGGTCACCTCGAACTCGTGGGAGTACACGGGTGACGGCCAGTCGCTGGCCCTGTGGGCCGGCGCCGACCTGATCGACATGGAGTTCGTCCAGTTCCATCCGACCGGCATGGTGTGGCCGCCGTCGGTGCGCGGCATCCTCGTCACCGAGGGCGTGCGGGGCGACGGCGGGACCCTGAGGAACAAGTCCGGCGAGCGATTCATGTTCAACTACATCCCGGAGTTCTTCAAGGGCGAGACGGCCGACAACGAGGCCGAGGCCGACCGCTGGTACGAGGACAAGAAGAACAACCGGCGCACGCCCGATCTGCTGCCGCGCGACGAAGTCGCGCGCGCCATCAACGCCGAGGTGAAGGCCGGCCGCGGCAGCCCGCACGGCGGCGCCTTCCTCGACATCTCCACGCGGCGCCCGGCCGACTACATCCGCAAGCGCCTGCCTTCGATGTACCACCAGTTCAAGGAGCTGGCGGATGTCGACATCACCAAGGAGCCCATGGAAGTGGGCCCGACCTGCCACTACATCATGGGCGGCGTGCGCGTCGACGCCGACACCACCGCGGCCACCGTGAAGGGTCTCTTCGCCGCCGGTGAGGTCGCGGGCGGCCTGCACGGCTCGAACCGGCTCGGCGGCAACTCGCTCTCCGACCTGCTGGTGTTCGGGCGCCGCGCAGGCCTCTACGCCGCGCTCTACGCGAAGGACTTCGGGGGACAGCTCACGGTCGACTCCGGCCAGGTGGAATCGATCGCGCACGACATGCTCGAGCCGTTTTCACGGAGCGGCGGCGAGAACCCGTACGCGATTCAGGCCGACCTTCAGGAGACCATGCAGGACCTCGTCGGCATCATCCGCACCGAGAGCGAGCTGAAGGACGCCCTGAAGAAGCTCGAGGTCCTCAAGCAGCGGGCGGCGAAGGCCCGCGCCGAGGGCGGGCGGGCCTACAACCCGAGTTGGCACACCGCGCTCGATCTGAGCTCGCTGCTGACGGTGGCGGAGTGTTGCACGCTGGCGGCGCTCGAGCGCAAGGAGAGCCGTGGCGGTCACACCCGCGACGACCACCCGTACACCGACGACACCTGGGGCAAGATCAACGTGGTCATCCGGCAGAAGGGGAGCGCGCTCCAGCTGGCCCGCGAAGCGCTGCCGGAGATGCCCGCCGAGCTCCGGACGCTGTTCCAGGAGCGAACGTGATGCCGATCGTCTCGATGGAGGTATTCCGCGGGGATGGCGGCGGTGGTGAATTCAAGACCTACGACGTCGACTTCGACGAGGGCATGGTGGTCCTCGACGTGATCCATCGCCTGCAGGCCACCCAGGCGCGCGACCTGGCCTGCCGGTGGAACTGCAAGGCCGGCAAGTGCGGCTCGTGCAGCGCGGAGATCAACGGCAAGCCTCGGCTCATGTGCATGACCCGGATGAACACCTTCGCGCCCGGCGAGTCCATCAGCGTCGCGCCGATCCGGACCTTCCCGCTGATCCGCGATCTCGTCACCGACGTGTCGTACAACTACGAGAAGGCCAAGCAGGTCCCGCCGCTCCGCCTGAAGCCGCCGGAGACCGACGGCACCTATCGGATGATGCAGGAGGACATCGATCGCATCCAGGAGTTCCACAAGTGCATCGAGTGCTTCCTGTGCCAGGACGTCTGCCACGTCATCCGCGACCACGAGGAGAAGAAGAAGAATTTCGCGGGGCCGCGCTTCTTCATCAAGCTGGCCGGCCTCGACATGCACCCGCTCGACACCCGGGATCGGTCTGAGTTCGTGAGGCAGCAGGCCGGCGTGGGCCTCTGCAACATCACGAAGTGCTGCACCGAGGTGTGCCCCGAGCACATCCACATCACCGACAACGGGATCATCCCGCTCAAGGAGCGGATGGCCGACGGCTACGATCCCATCGTCTGGCTGCTCAGGAAGTTCCGAGGTCAGCGCAAAGCGTGACCGTCGGGATCGACTCAAAAACCACCGAATCATCTCGGCTCACGCCGGGCCCGCACCCCACCAGATCCGAACCGGGCGCGCGGAGCCGGGTCGCTTCTTTCTCAGGCCACCCGCGGTGCAAGCCGGCCTCGAGGCCCCCGCTCCAATGAAAATTCACGAGTATCAGGCCAAGGCGCTGCTGCGCGAAGCCGGTGTTCCCGTGCCGCGCGGCGACGTCGCCAGAACGCCGGCGGACGCCCGCTCCGTCGCGCAGGGCCTCGGCGGCCGCGTCGTCGTGAAGGCCCAGGTGCACGCCGGTGGGCGTGGCAAAGCCGGCGGCATCAAGCTCGCTGACGATCCGGCGGCGGCCGAAGGGGCGGCCCGTCAGATCCTGGGCATGCGCTTGAAGACGCCGCAGACACCGCCCGAGGGCATCGAGGTGCGCGCGGTGCTCGTGGAAGAGGCCTCGGCGGTCGACCGCGAGCTCTACCTCTCGATGACCCTCGACCGTGCCCGCGGCGCCCACGTGGTCATGGCGTCCGAGGCGGGCGGGATGGACATCGAGGAGGTCGCGGCGCGGACACCCGAGAAGGTCCTCCGCGAGTGGGCGCACCCGGCGCTCGGTGTGCAGGACTTCCAGGCGCGCCACCTGGCGTACGGTCTGGCGCTCGCCGGGGACCAGTTCAAGCAGGCCGTGGCGCTGATCCGGAGCCTGTTCGCGCTCTACCTGACGCGCGACTGCTCGCTGGCCGAGGTCAACCCCCTTGTCGTCACGAAGGACGGGCGGGTGCTGGCGCTCGACGCCAAGCTGAGCTTCGACGACAGCGCCCTGTGGCGCCACAAGGACATCATCGCCTTGCGCGACGTCAACGAGGAAGACCCGCTCGACGTCGAGGCGTCGAAGCATGGCCTGAACTACATCAAGCTCGACGGCAACGTCGGCTGCATGGTCAACGGGGCCGGCCTCGCCATGGCGACGATGGACATCGTGAAGCTCGCCGGCGGCGAGCCCGCCAACTTCCTCGACGTCGGCGGCGGCGCCTCCCCCGAGCAGATCGAAAACGCGTTCCGCATCCTCTCCTCCGATCCGAGCGTGAAGGCGGTGTTCATCAACGTCTTCGGCGGGATCCTGCGCTGCGACCGGCTCGCCGCCGGCGTGATCGCGGCGATCAAGAAGCTCGGCCTGCGTCTGCCGGTCGTGGTCCGGATGGAGGGGACGAACGTGGAGCTGGGCAAGCAGATGCTCGCCGACTCGGGTCTCGCGCTGACGACCGCCAACGACATGGGCGATGGCGCGAAGAAGGCGGTCGCCCTCGCCCGGGGTTAGACGCTGGATCCCGCTCCTGAGCCTGCTGGTGGTCGCCGCGGCGACGGCCGCGTGCTGGAGACCGGCGGACGAGCGCGCGTACCAAGACGTCGTGACGTCCATGTCGATGGTGAAGGCGAGGGCGTTCTTCGAGCAGTACCCGAAGAGCGCGTACCGCGACCGGCTCGTCGAGGACATGATCGGATGGTGCAGACACGAGGACACCGGAACGTGCTACCAGATCGTCATCGAGACGTTGCCGAAGGGGCACCCGCGCTACCAGGAAGTCGTCGACGCGTACGAGAAGCGGCTCGCCGACAAGCGGCGGAAGCCGCGCTGAGGCGGCGCCGGTGAGCGTCCTCGTCGATCGTTCCACGCGCGTGCTCGTGCAAGGCATCACCGGCCGCGAGGGCGCGTTCCACGCGGCGCGGTGCCGCGAGTACGGGACGACCGTCGTCGGCGGGGTGACGCCGGGCAAGGGCGGCACGACGCACGAGGGCTTCCCGGTGTGGAACACGGTGGCCGAGGCGGTGGCGAGTGAGGGCGCCAACTGCGCGCTCATCTTCGTGCCGCCGCCGGCGGCGGCCGACGCGATCATGGAAGCCGCCGCGGCGGGGATCCCGCTGGTCATCTGTATCACCGAGGGGATCGCCGTGGCCGACATGGTCCGCGCCAAGTACTTCCTCGGCGCGACCACGAGCCGGCTCATCGGACCGAACTGCCCCGGCGTCATCACGCCGGGCCAGGCGAAGATCGGCATCATGCCCGGGCACATCCATCAACCCGGGCCGGTCGGGGTCGTCTCGCGCAGCGGCACGCTGACCTACGAGGTCGTCGGTCAGCTGACGTCGAGGGGGATCGGCCAGTCGTCGTGTGTCGGGATCGGCGGCGATCCCGTCAACGGCACCTCGTTCGTCGACGTC
>Ga0209058_1001385_pt1 | contig 20612 bp, 17 predicted proteins | sample GraSoiAngelo_147_FD_185904 | JGI IMG/M metagenome (GOLD analysis project Ga0209058, IMG submission 185904) | Grasslands soil microbial communities from the Angelo Coastal Reserve, California, USA - 14_1009_05_40cm (SPAdes) (version 2) | ecosystem: Environmental > Terrestrial > Soil > Grasslands ... | reverse complement strand
TGAGAATGACGAGCAGGTCGAACACGCTATGAGACCCGATTCAGGATGTTCAAACAGGCCGCCCAGCGAGGCCGCAGCGAGCGAAGGGGCGAGGCGTACTTTTTGCCGTACGTCGAGCCCCTAAGCGACGCGAGAACGAAGCTGGAGGCTTGTTTCAACATCCTGTTACCATTTCAACAGGTTCATCTCATCTACATTCGTGGAGATTTTTCCGCGGAACACCACGATGATGATAGCCAACCCCACCGCCGCCTCGCCGCCCGCGACTGCGATCACGAACAGCGCCACGATCTGACCGGCCATGGAATCCAGGTAATGCGAGAACGCCACCAGGTTGAGGTTGGCTGCATTCAGCATGATCTCAACCGCCATCAGGACGATGATAAAGTTCCGGCGGATGAGCACGCCGATCACGCCGGTCGTAAACAGCACCGCGCTGACCGCCACGTATGCACTCAGAGGCACCATAAGATCACCAAACGACCGTGAGGCGTGAGGGGTGAGGCGTGAGGTGAGCGGATCTGCTCTTCAAGTCCATCGCTTTGGCTCCTAGCGCCTCACGCCTCACGTGAGTCCGTGTCGGCGGCCGTCGGCGTCTTGGCCAGCACAATGGCACCGATGATCGCGCCCAACAGGAACACCCCCACGATTTCGAACTGTAGCAAGTAGTCGCTGAACATTTTGATGCCGACCGCGTAGGTATCCCCGTGCTGAAGGACCGCGGCCACCGGGGCATCGCCTTTCACCCCGCCGAATGGGGACCGTAGCATCAGCGCGAGCAGGTACGCGCAGCCAAGCACTGCCGGGACCAGAAACAGGGGATATCGGGAATGGAGGACACGCTCGTCGGTTTTGAGATTCAGCAGCATCAGCACGAACAGATACAGGACCAGGATCGCGCCGACGTACACGATGATCTGGACGATGGCCAGAAACTCCGCGTTCAGGAGAAAGAACAGGCCGGCCACGTGCAGCAACAAGGTCAGCAGCGCGATCCCGCAGTGCACCGGGTTTCTCAGCGCAACGGTGAGGGCCCCCGCCAGTATGCTGACCAGCGAGAAATAGGCGAAGAAGAAAGCGACCATGAGTCTCTAGGTGAGGTGCTTGGGTGGCCCGGGTTGTGTGGGCTTCTGCACCGACTGCGGGAAAAAGTATCGGTAGTCTCGGCTATCCTGATCATCCTTTTCCTGATTGTGGGCATACAGATACTTCTTGGCGTCAGCCAAATAGCGCTCGCCGATTTCGTAGAGCCGCTTCTTGTCGAAGAGGAGGGTGCGTTTATCGTGCGTGGAGTACTCGTAAAGTTTGGTCATCGCCAGCGCATTGACCGGGCAGGCCTCCACGCAGTAGCCGCAGAACACGCACTTGGTGATATCGATGTAGAATTCCGAGGCGTAGCGCTGCAGCGGGAGTGATTTATCCTCAGCGCTGATCACCTTGATGCAATGGGACGGACAGGCGACTTCACAGAGGTCGCAGCCCACACACCGCTCTGCCCCGTCATCGTACCGCAACAAGCCAAGCGCCCCCCGGTGGGCATCGGGGATTGTTCGCTGCTCCCGCGGATACTGGAAGGTGATCGGGCGGTGGAACATATGCTTGAAGGTGACCTTCATCGCATCCCAGATCTCGTAGAAGAGAGCCGCGTGTAGCAGTTTTTGCGTGTACGCCCCGACCTTCATGCTCTTCCCTTGTCTTTCGCCTTTTCTCTCGCCTTGTCTCTCGCCTTGTCCTGCGGAGTCGCGTGCGCCGATGCATCTCGCGAAACCGGTTCAATTTTCACCCAGGCAAACTTGAAGTATGGGACGCCCGTGACCGAATCCACAGCGACCGGCATGAGGTCCTTGACCGGGGGGTCGTTGAAATGCTCCGGGAAGAAGCAGGACCCGGGCATGACCGAGAGGTCATCCTTCACGCCCATCTCCAACGATCCCTGTTCCGACGTCACCCGGACTCGCGTCTCCTCGGTGAGCCCCAGCCGCTCCATATCCTGCGCATTCATGTGGAGCCGGCCCGCGCTCGGCGCGATCGTGAGGAGGCCCGATGCCTGCGTGGATAGCTTGCCCGAGTGGTAGAGCAGCTGGCCCATGACCAGGCCAAACGGGCGGTGGTCGTTCCGTTCGGAGACTGCTTCTCGAACGACCCCATACCGGCTTCCCACTTCGGCCACATAGCCGTTCGACAGGTACGCGTCCGGCCTCGGTGAGAGTGTCCGCGGCTCTCCCAGGTTGTAATAGCCGGGCAGCAACTTCATGATCTCGCTCTGGATATCCTGCGAGGATTCATATTCAAACTGAGAGCCCAACCCGCTGGCGAGGGACGTCATCACGTGCCAATCCGGCAGACTCTCCCCGATGGGGTCCATGCTCTGCCGGACACGCAGGACCTTGCCCTCCAAGTTCGTGAAGGTCCCCTCCTTTTCAGCGTAGGTGCAGGCCGGCAGGACGATGTGGGCCAACTGCGCCGTCTCGGTCATGAACGGATCCTGGCAGATCAGGAGCTCCAACTGCTCGAGCGCGGTCCTCACATCAAGTGACGCCGGCAGCGTCGCCACCGGATTCTCGCCGACCACGTACAGCGCCTTGATGGCACCGCTCCGGCAGCGCTGGAGAATCTCCATGAGGTTGGCCCCGCTGGAGGCCGCAGGCAAGGCGGCCCCCCAGGCCTTGGCAAACTTGTCGCGCGCCGCCTCGTCATCGAAGCGGGCCTGGCCGGGGAGAAACTCCGGCGCCGCACCCATGTCCACGGCACCCTGCTCGTTGACCTCCTCGGTCAGCGTGTTGACGCCACAGCCCGGCCGGCCCAGCTTGCCGGTGATCCAGGCGAGGTCCACCAGCTTCAGCACGTTCAGATACCCGTCAGGCCGGCGAACGACGCCCTCGGCGCAGAGAATAATCGCGCGCGGCGCTTCGGCGAAGATCGAGGCAGCCTCGTTTATCAGTTCGACCGAGATGCCCGTTCGAGCCGCGATCGTCTCCAGGGACACGTCCGCGACCGCCCGCTTGAGCGCGGCCAAGGCCTCGGGATGCTTGCCGGTGGTCTCCGCGTCGATCAGGTCGTGCTCGATCACCGACTTCACCAGTCCCTGAACGAACAGGCCTTCGGTCCCCGGCGTCACGACCATGGGATAGGACGCGAGCTTGGCGATATTGGTCTGGGCCGAGTCCACGACGATCACCTGAGATTTGTAGACGCGGATCGCCTCCTTCACGCGAACGGCTGTCAGGGGGTTGGTCTCGGTGATATTGGTCCCGACGAGCAGGATGGCTTTGGCCTTGGTGATGTCCTCCCAGTCGTTCGTCATGCGACCGACACCCAAGGAGTGCTGGACCGCGCGGACGAAGTTCAGGTGCCCATAGCGCGAGCTGCTGTCGAGCTGGTTGGTCCCGATCACCGCGCGCATGAGCTTCTGGAACAGGTACAGCTCCTCGTTGGTGCAGCGCGCCGTGATCAGCCCCGCAATGGCCTGCGCCCCGTGCTTCGCCTTGATCTCGGCCAGCCGGTCCACCACGGTCTGCATCGCCTCCAGCCAGGGGGTCTCTGTGAGTTTGCCTTCGGGCAGCTTCCGATCGCGGCGGACCAACGGCTGGCGGAGGCGCGCCTGGCTGTCGATGTACTGGAACCCGAACCGACCGCGCACGCAGATGCCGCCGTGGCCCTGTGCGGTGTCGCCTCGGTCGCCCCACTTGTTCTTCCAGGACAGGGGGGAGGTCACGCGGACCACCTCGTTGTCCTTGGTCTCCAGGTGCATCTGGCAGCCGTCCCCGCAGTAGTTGCACGTGGTCGTCGTCTTCCGGAGCTGCCAGGGCTTGTAGAGATACTTGGAATACTTGTTCGTGATGGCGCCGACCGGGCAGACCGCCAGGCAGTCTCCGCAGAACTCACACGCCAGCGCCGTATCTCCCTTCGCGACGACCTGCGTGAACCCGCCCTTCTTGATAAATTGCAGGGCGTCGATCATCAGCACGTCTTTGCACACGTTGATACACTCACCGCAGGCGATGCAGCGGTTCATGTTGAAATCCAGGACCGGGCTGCGGGTGTCCTCCGGGATCAGCTTCTGCTTGGCGTTGGCCAGATTCGTGACCTGGTGCTGGAACGCCATGTCCTGCAATTCACAATGCCCGTCCGCGTCGCAGACCGGGCAATCCAACGGATGGACGGACAGATGTTTCTCCACCGCTTTTTTTCTGGCCTGAAAGAGGTCATCGCCATCGGTCCGGACCACCATGCCGGCCGCGGCTTTCGCGGTGCAGGAGCGGACGGGCGCCTTCTTGCCTTCCACCGTGACCAGGCACATGCCGCAGGACCCGAACGGATCGAAGGTGTAGTGGTAGCACATCGCGGGGACGATCTTCCCCGTGTTGGAGATCACGTCGTAGAGCGACACCCCGTCCTTGGCGGTCACGGTCCGCCCGTCAATGGACAGCTCGACGGTCGCCGCCTCGATGTCCGGAGTCGTGACTGGCTTCAGTGCCATGCTTGTTCCTCAAGAGCTGATGGCTGATGGCATATGGCGTATGGCAGGACCGGACTGTCCTTGATGACCATCAGCCATTCACCACTGACGATTTCAACGCTTGCACCCTTCCCCGACCTTCCTCACTCAGTTTCCATGGAGGGCCGTCGGGGTACCCCGACGGTCCTCCTTACCTATCGCATTCGCCCATCACAATGTCATACGTCCCGAAGATCGTCACGGCGTCCGCGATCATGTAGCCACGCGACATATGGTCGAACGCCCCCATGTGGATGAACGAGGGGGCGCGGATCTTCAGCCGATAGGGCTTGCCGCCGCCCTTGCTGACGATGTAAAAGCCGAGCTCGCCTTTGTGGGCTTCGGTGCCGCAATAGATCTCGCCCGGCGGCGCGTCGAACCCCTGCGAAAACAGCTTGAACTGCTGGATCATGGATTCCAAATTCGTGAACACGCGGTCCTTGGGAGGCAGCGTGACACTGGGCACGTCCGCCATGATCGGGCCTTCCGGTATCTGGTCCAGGCATTGCCGGATGATCTTGACACTCTCCTTCATTTCCAGGATACGGATCCAGTATCGATCGTAGGTATCGCCGTTCTTTCCCACCGGCACGCTGAATTCGCACTTGGGGTACGCCCCGTATGATTCGTATTTCCGGAGATCGTAATCCACGCCGGATCCCCGCAGCGTGGGCCCGCTGAGGCCGAAGTTGACGGCGTCTTCGGCCGAGATCACGGCCACGCCTTGCGTGCGCGAAAGCCAGATGCGATTCTTTTCGAGAAACACCACATACTCATCGATCTTGGGCGGAAAATAGTCGAGGAACAGTCGGATCTTGCCTACCAGCGACGGCGTAAAATCCCGTTCCACGCCGCCGATCCGATACCAGCTCGTCGTCAGGCGAGCCCCGCACAATTCGTCAAACCAATCGAGCAGGATCTCCCGGTCCCGGAACGTGTAGAAGAACACCGTCATCGCCCCGATGTCCAACGCCTGGGTTCCCAGCCAGAACTGGTGGCCGATGATGCGCTGGACTTCCGCGACGATCGTGCGCAGGTACTCGGCCCGCTCCGGAACCTTGAGGTTCATCAGCTTCTCAACCGCCCGACAGTAGGCGAAGTTGTTGTACATCGCGCAGACGTAATCCAAGCGGTCCGTATGCGGGATGAATTGGTGGTAGGTGCCGTCTTCGGCCAGCTTCTCCACCCCGCGGTGCAGGAAGCCCATGACCGGCGTGGCCTTGACGATCCGCTCTCCCTCCAACTCCAAGATGACCTTCAAAACCCCATGGGTAGCGGGATGCTGCGGCCCCATGTTGAGGAGCAGCTCTTCGGTCCGGAGCGTCGGTAAGCTCGCGCTCCCCGGATGCTCTGGGTCCGCCACCTTATAGACGGTACTGCGCTGGTCTTCCAATGGCATGGTCTTTCTAGCCAATAGCTAATAGCGAATGGCTAATAGCTCAGAGCTGGATTCCAGCCACTCGCTGGCTACTCGCTACTTGCCATTATCTGCTCGCTATTGCCTTTCGTTCAGGAACTCGAACGTGTCCCGCCAACCCTTGCCTTGTAACGGGAAGTCTTTTCTGAGCGGGTACCCTTCGTTGTAATCATCCGGCATGAGGATGCGGCGCAGATCGGGGTGGTTCCGGAACCGGATTCCCATCATGTCGTACACTTCGCGCTCCATGAAATCGGCGCCCTTCCAGATATCGACCAGGGAGTCCACTTCGCAATCTGACTCGGAACAGCGGGTCTTGAGACGGATGCGGTGGCGTTTGCGGATCGAGTAGAACTCCCAGACCACTTCAAACCGCTCCTCCTCCTCCGGCCAGTCCACCGAACTCACATGGACGATGTAGTCGAAATCCATGTCGGGGTCGTCGTGGAGACACTTGGCCACCTCGTGGAGCGACTGCCTGGCCACGGTCACCGCGAGATCGCCACGCCACTCGACGGCCTTCAGGAACCCTTCCGGAAACTTCTGCTGGATACGCTCAGCTATGGGATGCATCTCAAAACCCGTGACGCGTGACACAGGCGGCAGTAAGTAAGTAATTGAGTAACTCAGTAATTACTCAATTACCAATTACTCAGTTACTGCTGGCCTTACGCGTCACTCGTCACCTGTCACGCTTTGACCTGGTCCGGTTGTTTCGTAAACACACGCTTCAGCATGATCCGCTCCTGCAGCTTCAAGATGCCATCGAACAGCGCCTCGGGGGTCGGCGGACATCCCGGCACGTAAATGTCCACCGGCACGAACCGGTCGACCCCTTGCACCACGCTATAACTGTCGTAAATGTTCCCGGAAGTCGCGCAGGAGCCCATGGCGATCACATACTTGGGCTCCGGCATCTGGTCATAGATCTTCCGAATCACCGGCGCCATCCGGCGACAGACCGTGCCGGCCACAATCATCAGATCGGATTGACGGGGGGAGGCCCTGAACACGCCGGCTCCATATCGATCCATGTCGTAACGCGAAGAGACAGCCGCGATCATCTCGATGGCGCAGCAGGCCAGCCCGAACGTCATGGGCCAGAGCGAGCCCTTCCGTGCCCAATTGACGGCCTTCTCGAGCGTCGTCGTGATGACGTCCAGCTCGCCGTCCTTGTCATGCCGCCCGATCTGAACCAACCCCATGACAACCCCCAAGAGCTTATGGCTTATAGCGTATAGCTGATGGCCAGAGAGTCGCCCCTCTTGCTATAAGCCATACGCCACAAGCTCTTCACGACTGGCTATACGCCATATGCCATACGCTATCAGCTCTCCTCCACTCAGTCCCACTCCAAGGCCCCCTTATTCCAGGCATACACATACGCCATCAGAAACAGTCCGATGAACACCAGCATCTCGACCAGCCCCACAAGACCGATCTTGTCGAAGACCACCGCCCATGGGTACAGGAAGATGACCTCGATGTCGAAGATGACGAACAACATGGCAAAGATGTAATACCGGACCGGGAACGGCATGCGCGCATCCGAGAATGGCTCGCTGCCGCACTCGTACGGGCTCAGCTTTTCAGCCTCCGGATACTTGGGCTGCACCAGATAGCTGATCAGCAGCGTCACGACGCCGAACGCCAGCGCAATTCCGATGAACAGCACAATCGGAAAATACCGGCCTAGATAGTCAAGGAGCGATTCGGAGCCGGTCATCCAGACCTCGCCTCACACGCGTTGAACTCCCGAGGATGGACTTGGCATCCTAGCCCCGATCTCGTTGATAAATCAAGAGCACAAAGGACCTAACCCTGATCCTGCCGAAAGCCCTAGCCCCGGATTCGCCGCTCAAGAAACTGCCTTATTCTTAAGGAGTTGATTCGGCTTCGGTCACAGGTGCCGGTGAAGGAAGGTCGGCAACGGGAAACGCGGCGGCCCGCTCCGGGGCGTGGCCTCGCTCATTTTTTTCTCATCTTGTCCGATGGCATCCGCAGCCCTGTTGGTGGAGTCGCGGAATCCGCGTCCCATTCAGCCTCGAGGGGAAACACCGGCTTGGCTTTCTTGCGCCGATGGATCTGTGTCTCGATGCGGCGCTTGGGATTCCCTCTTGAGGGTCGTTCTGTCCCCGGGGCTCGCTTGGATTCGCTCACCGTGAATCTCCCGGGTCCGGTGCGGTCCGCCATCGCGACGCTTCCGTCGGAGCAAGCCACGCGTTGCGCGGATCACCCTACACCCGGTCACAGGGTCTGTCAAACTTGCTTTCGTCGGCGCGTCGGACTGCACCACTCTGCTTGACAACTCCTCACGATTTGATATGGTTACGTCGTCAAACCACGGTGATGATGCGCATGACCCCCCCGATCATGGTTCTGCTCTCCGCCCTGCTGTGGGCCTGCTTCTGGCCGACCAACTCGACCTCTGTGGACCTCACCGCATCTAATTCCCTGCTACGGGAAGTTCGGTCGGGGGACGCGGCCTTTGCGTTTTCCGCGGGCTTTATCCGGGACTCACTGCCGGTCGATGGCTATGTGACCCGATCGGTCGGGGCGCAGTACACCGGCGACAAAATGATGCTCGGTGTTGGAGATTCCGTCTTCATACGGCTGACGAGGAAGGCTCAGGAGCCTGCCCCGGGCGATCTCTACACCATCTACAGATTTCTCCACAAGGTCTACCACCCGCTGCGCGGACGCAACTTGGGGAACCTGTTCATCGTATTGGGCATCGTTCGGGTGACCCAGCTCGACCAGGACCTGGCTTCGGTGAGCATCGTGCGCTCATATGACTCCATCGCCCCGGGGGACCGCGTGATGCGGTTCGTTTCCCCTCGCCGCGAGGAGCCGCCCTCGCCCGGTCGGACGCTGCCTGACACCCCGGGCACGATCGTGGACCTTCAAGAACGGCGATCGCTGATCGGGCAACAAAACGTCGTCTACATCGATTGGGGGCGTGAGGAGGAGGTCGCCATCGGCGACCGCTTGGATGTGTATCGGGTCATGACCGGGCTTCCCCATCGATCCGTTGGGGAACTGAAAGTCATCGCCTTGGAAGATCATACCGCGACCGCGAAGATTACGCGCTCGACCACTCCGTTCTTGCGCGCCGACCGCTTCACGTTCAAGGGAGCTGGGAAAGGGACCGCGTCCCAGGAAGAGCCAAAGCTCGCGAGCCTGCCGCCGGAGCCACCTGCTCAATCGCCGGAGCGACCGGCTCCAACAGCAGAATCTCGATCCATCGGCTCAGACCAGGTGGATATGGCCAAACTAAAGGGCTTGCTCAGCCAACTGCAGTACGAATCGGGCGAGGCTGCGGTCACGCCGGCTCAGGCCGAAATTCTCATGCAAGTGAGCGGCCTTCTCAGAGACGTCAAGGACGCAGAGATTCTCGTCGAAGGGCATGCGGACGACATGCCGATCGGCCCCGCGCTAAAGCAGACCTTCGCTTCGAATCAGGAGTTGTCCGACGCACGCGCGAACAATGCTGTCCGCTACCTGGTTGAGGATGGTGGGATTGATCCTGCCGCCCTGTCGGCGACGGGCTATTCAGACAGCCGGCCCATAGCCAGCAACGCGACGGAGGCAGGGAAGAGCAAGAACCGCCGGATTGAGATTACGCTTCAACCGAAAGAGCGGACTGAACTCGCGCCCGAGCCCTCCACCGGCCAAACGGCAGGAGACGCGGGACAAACGCTCCCACTCGAGGGACAGTCGGCCCCCCTGCGGTAACTTACCGCGTCGTTTCCCCCCTTCGGACAACTCCTCCAGCGCAACAACCAATCGCGGCGCTCGGCCTTTCACCTGATTGTCACCCTCGGACCGGCCTGGTAGAATGCCGCATGGCTCACGCCGTGAGTGTCTCTGAGTCCACCGGACTCAACCCTCCCACCCTCACGCATGCCGAATCGCCTGTCAGTGCGGAGGTGATTGTCCCCAGGCATCTGAATCGATCGTTCACCTACCTGATTCCCGCTCGGTTGCAAACCAGGATTCAGGTGGGAAGCCAGGTCTTCGTTCCCTTCGGCCCCAGCACGCTCCACGGTGTGGTGGTGTCGATCTCGTCACATCGTTCCGAACGTGGTGAACCCGCCCATGAGACCGGTGGTCTCAGAGAACGCCGCCTGCGCGAGATTGCGTCTCTCCTCGACGAGACGGCAGATGGAGCCCTGTCACCGCAGCTCCTGCATTTGACTCGTCTCGTCGCCGAGCGTTACCTGGCGCCCTGGGGGCAATGCATCCGGTTGATCCTCCCAGCCTCCCCGCTGGCCACACGGTCTCTTCGCTACGCCCTCACGGAGTCCGGCCGGAAGTCAGAGGGACAATCGCGGCGGCTCTCCTCAACGGCCCGCGAGCTACTGAAGCGACTCGCCGACGCACCCAACGGATTGACCCTTGCCTCACTCCGGCGGACGATCACGGGTCCGTTGACCCAGACGCTGTCAAATCTCAGGCGTCGAGGCTGGGTGCGCGCAACCGTCCCCAAGCCGGAAGAGCGCGAGGGTCGTCCGACCAAGATCGGTCCTCCGACAACCCATGGCGCCGTCCCGGCTCGGTCGCTGCCACTGCCCGGCCACCACCTGGAGCCTGCCGCCGTTGCACCACGTCTCCCACTCTGGTGGGACCGTCTGCGGGTCGCACTCAACACCACTCGCCATGCGGCGTTCCTCCTGCAAGCCCCTTCCGCGATCCGCTCGGCCTGCCTGTTCCAGGCCGCTGAAGAAACGCTCGCGCGGCATCGGACGGTGCTGATCATCGTCCCGGAAATCGTCCGCGCGTCCGGAATCGCCGCGCGCGCCGAAGCACGTTGGGGAAGCCGGGTTCAACTGCTCCACAGCGGACTGCCACGCGCCGCGCGCGCCGAAATCTGGCGCCGGATCCATTCAGAGTCGGTCGGCGTGGTCGTCGGGACACGGTCAGCGGTCTTCGCCCCGCTGGGCTCCCCCGGGCTCATCTGGGTGGAAGACGAGGAGGACCCTTCCCTCAAAGAGGAGGAAGAGCCCCGTTACCATGCCCGGGAGGTGGCCTGGATGCGCGCCCGTCAGCACGACGCGGTGCTCGTACTGGAGTCAGCCCATCCTTCCTTGGAAACCCGAGCTGCGATGGAACCCCTGAACCTCGACATCCTGGTGGAGAGTGCGGCCAGTCCTGCCATCCAGACAGTGGACCTCCGGCGGCTTCCTCATGGGGCGCTGCTCTCAGAACCCATGATCGCCGGCATCGGCGCCGCCCTGGAGACCAGAGCGGGAGCGGTCCTGTTCCTGAATCGCAAGGGCTTTGCCCCCGCCCTACTCTGCCGGGACTGTGGCGTCTCGCCACGCTGCCAGCGGTGCAGTGTGGCGCTCACGTTTTATCGACGGGCCGCCCGCCTGGCCTGTCACTATTGCGGTGCGTCGTGCCCGCTCCCGGATACTTGTTCCGCCTGCGGCGGTGCGCGCATTGAACCGGTCGGCTTCGGAACCGAACGGGTCGAGGAAGAGATTCGGCGCCTGTTTCCCCACGCCAGGATCGGCCGGTTGGACCGGGACATCGCGCGCACGCCCGCCCAGGCCGAGGCGATTCGCCGGCTGGCAGCGGGCAACGAACTGGATATCCTGATCGGGACCCAGATGCTCTTCCAGGGGCCTCCCTTGCGTCGCGCGGGGTTCGTCGGAATTCCCCATGCCGATGCCGGCCTGCACCTGCCTGACTTCCGGTCGGCCGAGCGGACCTATCATGCGCTGCTCGATGCGGTGGCGCTGGCTCGTCCCGGCGACGCGGGCGGGAAGGTGGTGCTCCAGACCTATCTCCCGACCCATCACGCCATCGCGGCGGTGGTCACGGGCAACCCCGCTCTTTTCCACGAGCAAGAGGCGGCCTTTCGCAACGCGCTTGGCTACCCGCCCTTCGCGCACCTCATCAACCTACGCGTCTCCGGGAAGAACCTCGGGCGAGTCCGAGAGGCCGCTCAGCAGTGGGCCGGTATGCTCATAGCCGCCAGCTCTCGCGAAGGAGCCGCAGTGGGTTCGCCGACCGCGAGCAAGAGCGCGACTGATGACATCATCATCTTAGGTCCGATCCCGTCACCCGTGGCGCAGCTCCGAGGGCGACATCGGTGGCAGTTGCTGGTGAAGTCGGGCAATGCCCAAGCGATCAGGCAGGCGGTTCGGGCTTCACTCGAGGAACTGGAAAGGGAAGACGGGAGGGGTGGGCTGAAGTTTGAAGTGGACGTGGATCCGGTGGAGATGGTGTAGCCCTCCCTCGTCACTCAGTGGGCTTGTCCCTCACCCATCCTCGCTTCCTCCTCTTTCTGTTTCATTCGCTTGAAGAGACCGTACGAGAAGGTCAGCCAAAAGATTGCTGAAAAGAGTCCGAAGAGCAAGGCGGTGAGGATCAGCCCCATCTCCTGCTCGGTCGGCTCGGTGGCGGTCATCCTGACCCGGACCATGGTGACGACCGGCCACGTCAGGCTCTCCAGACCGAGGAACAGTGTCACCCACGCCCAGATGGCCGCGATCGTGGAACCCTGCCAGATGAGAAATCCGGCAACGAGGAGCCCCGACACCACGGCCAGAGCGGGCGGGATTTCCCCCCAGATGAGCCAGAACCCCACCGTCACCACGAGACTGCCGAGCACCGCATTGAGGTGGACGATGCCCATACTCCCTGTCATCATTCGCCAGCAGGGTGCGAGAACAAGCCGGAAGAGAGTGTGAAGCGTTCGATATTCGAAGTCAATGCATCTGGTCGATGGAGCCACATCGATACGGGCACCGGGCATCGGACCGGCTGGATGGAACCGGGCGGTGCGTGAGCTTTTGCGCGCCGGCTGATCAGCCGCTCAGGCCCGGAAGAAGAGTCATGAGATGGAACTCAAAGATTTCCTTTGGAGCCTGATCATCATCTATGCCTTCGCACGGGTGATGGCCGAACTGGCCGCTCGGCTTGGGCAGTCGGCGGTCCTGGGCGAGCTGCTGGCCGGCGTGGCCCTCGGGGGAAGCGTACTGAACCTCGTTCAGGCCACAGACACCCTCAAGCTGCTGGGCGAGGTGGGCATTATCCTGTTACTGTTCGAGATCGGGCTCGAATCGGATCTCCAGTCGTTTTTGAAAGTCGGCTGGTCAGCCGCGACTGTGGCGATACTCGGCGTGGTGACCCCATTCCTGCTGGGCTATGCTCTTGCCTTGGCCCTCCACATGACTCAGTTTCAAGCTGTCTTCATCGGAGTCGCCCTAACCCCGACGAGCGTGGCTATCCCCGTCCGTGTCTTGCATGATCTCGGCAGATTAGCGACCACTGAAGGCAACATTATTCTTGGAGCCGCCGTTCTGGACGACATTCTGGCCCTGGTGGGGCTGTCGGTGATCGTCGGAATGGCCGAATCGGGCATCGTCTCCTGGTTTGAGGTGGGCAGGACTGCCGGCTTGGCAATCCTGTTTCTTACCCTGGCTATCCTGCTCGGCATCCGGTACGCACACCTGTTCAGTGGTCTCGTCAACAAAATGAACACCCGAGGCGCCCTCGTCATTGCGGCGATGATCTTCGCTCTGCTGCTGAGCTATTCTGCCGACGCAGTCGGTCTCGCGCCACTCGTCGGAGCCTTGGCGGCCGGGCTTGTGCTGGCCAAGACAGAACACCACGCCCATATTGAGGAAAGGATCAAGCCAGTGGCCGACGTGTTCGTGCCGGTCTTCTTCGTCCTGGTCGGCGTGGCTGTGGACCTCAGCCACTTGAATCCGTTTAATTCCCAGAATTGGCCGGTCCTGCTGCTGGCTGGCGCCCTGACTTTCGCAGCCGTGACTGGGAAGCTGGTCTCAGGGTTGCCGGCCATGGGCGCCCAACTGAACCGCTGGGGGATCGCGATAGGGATGATCCCGCGCGGCGAGGTGGTCATGATCTTTGCAGTGATGGGCCTGTCAAATCGGATCATCACGGAGGGACAGTATGGAGCCCTGCTGATCGTGGTGGTGGTGACCACGCTCATCACGCCGGTGCTGCTCAAGCTGGCCTTCAGGAGCCCGCCGTCTGAACGTCAAGGGCACCGATCGGGCTAAACCCGCATCTTGTCTTTTCAGCCTCTTTATATTTTTCTGGCGCGCGAACTATGATAGGAAGATCCTAGCACAGGGCCGGAGAACGGAATGAGACCATCCGAGGACATCGAACGACTCATTCGGGCAGAGCACTGGGATCCCTTCTGTGTGTTGGGTCCGCACACCGTGACCGCAAACGGCAAGCGGGCGACCCTCGTGCGAGCTTTTCTGCCGGAGGCGGTGGAGGCCTACCTGCTGCCGGGCGATCAGGGCACCAGGCCTGTTCCCATGACTTCCATGCATGCCGAAGGCCTCTTCGAGGCGACGGTACCCCCCATGGGCGAGAAGCCTCGATACCGGCTTCGGGTGACGGATCGCCGGGGCGGCGTGACGGAACGTCATGATCCCTATGCCTATCCACCCTTGCTTTCTGATTTTGACCTGCATCTGTTCGGGGAAGGCCGCCTCCACCGAGCCTACGAGATCCTGGGGGCACACCTCCACACCGTGGATGACGTCGCCGGTGTGCGATTCGCTGTCTGGGCCCCCAACGCCCTTCGGGTGAGCGTGGTGGGCGACTTCAACGGGTGGGACGGGCGGCGCCATCCCATGCGCAGCCGAGGAGCCACCGGGCTCTGGGAACTGTTCATTCCGGATATCCCCGAGGGCTCGAACTACAAATATGAAATTCGGCCCCGGGACCACGACGTTCCGTTTCTCAAGGCCGACCCCTATGCCTTTGCGGCCGAGCTGCGACCGAAAACGGCCTCCATTGTGCGGGACATCTCGCGCCATCGATGGGGCGATCAGCACTGGATGGCAGCCCGGGCCAACCGCGACCCGCTGAGCGGCCCGCTCTCCATCTACGAAGTGCACCTCGGGTCATGGATGCGCGTGCCCGAGGAGGGCTCCCGCTGGCTGACCTACCGGGAGCTCACCGAGAGGCTGATTCCCTACGCGAAGGACATGGGCTATACCCACCTGGAGCTGATGCCGGTCACCGAGCACCCTTTTGATGGCTCCTGGGGCTACCAGACCACGGGATACTATGCACCCACCAGCCGATATGGCTCACCCGAGGAGTTCATGGCGTTCGTCGACGCCGCCCATCAGGCCGGGATCGGCGTGATTATGGACTGGGCTCCGGCGCACTTTCCCGATGACCCGCACGGGCTGGACCGCTTTGACGGCACCCATCTCTACGACCACCAGGACCCCTTTCAGGGATTCCACCCGGACTGGCACAGTCGCATCTTCAACTACGGCCGGCCGGAGGTGCGTGCGTTCCTGCTGAACAGCGCCCTGTTCTGGCTGGACCGGTACCATATCGACGCCCTGCGCGTGGACGCCGTGGCCTCCATGCTGTACCTGGACTATGCCCGGAAGCCGGGGGAATGGATCCCAAACCGGTTCGGCGGCAACGAGAACCTGGAGGCGATCGAGTTCCTGACAGAGTTCAACATCGTGATTCACCGGGAATACCCCGGCGTCCTGACGATTGCGGAGGAATCCACCGCCTGGCCAGGCGTGTCCCGTCCCACCTACGCGGGCGGGTTGGGCTTCAGCCTCAAATGGAACCTGGGCTGGATGCACGACATGCTGGACTATTTCGGTCATGAGCCGGTGCACCGGAAGTATCACCAGCATCATATTACGTTCGGGTTGCTCTACGCGTTCACGGAAAACTTCGTGCTGGTCCTCTCCCACGATGAGGTGGTGCATCGCAAGAAGGCACTGCTCGACAAGATGCCGGGGGATACCTGGCAGCGGTTCGCCAACCTCCGGGCGCTGTATGGCTACCTGTACGGGCATCCGGGCAAGAAGATGCTCTTTATGGGCGGCGAGTTCGGGCAGTGGTCGGAGTGGAGCCACGACGACAGCCTGCCGTGGCACCTGTGCCAGCATGAGCCGCATCTCGGGCTGCAGCGGTACGTCCGCGATCTCAACCGGCTCCACCGGAACGAGCCGGCTCTGCACCAGGCGGATTTCGACTGGACCGGCTTTCAGTGGATCGACTACAACGATGGGGAGCAATCGGCGATCGCCTTCATGAGGAAGGCGAGGGACCAGGCCAACTTTGTGGTCTGCGTGTGTAACTTCACGCCGGTCCCACGGCACGGCTACCGGATCGGCGTGCCCGCGCCGGGCTGGTACCGGGAACTGCTCAATAGTGACGCGGCGTTCTATGGAGGGAGCAACGTCGGCAACTGGGGTGGGGTGCAGGCCGAGCCAACCCCCTGGCACGGCCTCCCCTATTCTCTCTCGCTAACACTCCCGCCCCTCGCGGTCCTGTTCCTCAAGCCGTCGTGAGCTGCCTCATCACCAACGAGGGCGGCAGGACCGGGTTGAAAGCTCCTTATTGATCCGGGGACGTGTTCAGGCTGGTCTTGACGGCCTTCACAATTGTTGCTTTTTTCAGTGACTCCACGAAGCTGTCCGCGGTCTGTGGCGGCGGGAGACTCACTTCCACCTTGTACCAGCCGGCATTGATCTGGCCTGTACGCCCGTGGATTTCACGGATCAGGCTATCAATGCTCTCTTCGGGCGTGCCGTCCTGGAACGAGACCCAGAACATAAACGGCCGCACCTGCGTCTCCTGCCGGATTTCGGCCACCTTGGCACGCGTCTCAAGTACCGCGATATCCTTGCTCATCGCGTCTTTTGCGACCGTGAGGCTCTGTATCTGATCGTGCATCCGTTCACGCTCAGTCGTTGCCTGGCTCAGCTCAGCAAATACCCGTGTTTCAACACTTGCACTGAACTGCTGCTGTTCTTGAGCCATCACACCAACAGCCCGTTGGACCCGGGTCAAGTACTGTTTCTGGGCCTTCACGGTCCGCGCGAGGCTGGTTAAGACCTTCTCCTGTTTGATGAGAGCATCCTCCGCAGCAGCAAGCTTCATCCCGCTGGTCTCAGCGATCGTTGTGAATCGAGCAACCGTCTCTTTCAACCCCCAACGGTCGGTCAGCCGATCCGCCGCCAGAAGGAGAACCGAGACCACCAGAGCCGCCTGGCCTGCCACCCGGGCCATTCGCCAAAAATCGGGGGACAAGGACAGGCTCTGACCCGCCATCCCTGTCTTGACAGCCGTCAGTCTATTCTTGACCCAGTCCCGTACGGGGCTTGCCGCACAGTAAGCCACCCGGACCGAACCCCCTTCCAACCGATTTTCGACGCTCACCTCGAGGGTGCGCATGGCCACGGGAAATTCCGCCCTCTTCATGCCGGCCGTCTCCGCACAGAGACCGCCGACCAGGAGGCCGGTCGAAGTCCGGACCTCAATGGCATGAACGGGCCGTCCACGACTGGTGAATACCGACATCGAGCCGGCACCGCCACAGGTCAGGGTCCCGACGCATTCCTGGTTGACGAACACCCGAAGTGAGTCGGGCCGCTCGCGGCGTCTCCGTTCCGGAAAGTCGCGGAGCGAGTCAAGCAGACGTTCTCGATAGGCGCTGAGTTGGCCTTCCTCCTCCATCCCCATTACTATCTCCTCCGCCTATTCCCACGAGGGCCATGACCCCGCTTCTCTGCAATGGCTTGACATGCAAGTCAACCCGCGGCGTAGGGATGCCGCCCAGCCCGTGCTGCCGGAAGGCGTGAACATCTACGAGACATTCTCGACACAGGGCGAGATGCCACACCCGGTAGTCATACCCGTACCCTTGGCCGAACAGTTCAGCCCACTGGTGCCCGGTAAGACATGGGAAATGCTCAGGCTCGCTCTTCCGGTAGTGTGCCTGGATTGTGCTGAGAAGCCGATTGATCTCAGCGGTGAGCTGCTCCGGGTAGCGACAGTTATGATCCTCGATGTCATGAAGCTCCACGTCGGTCAGCCCGACTTCCTCCACGAACCGGAGCCAGCCGGTCCGACGCCAGCGCTCGAAGTTCTTATAGACGCGCTGGCTTTCAGCCGGGCCAAGGCCCAGCAGTCTCACCACGTGACTCTGTCCCAACCCATACAGATGGTAGAACAGGGCCACCAGGGCATCGCGGCTGAGCACGGCCCGTGCGGTCAGACCGTCCAGGAAACGGCCTAACGGGGTGAGCAAATCCTTCTGGTAGCACAGCGGCTCAGGCTGGCTGAGAAATTTTGCAATGAAACTCTCCAGCAAAAAGAACGGCCGGCAGGGAATTTCAGCCCGGCCACAGACTAGAAATCGCTCGACCTGCTCATACCCCCACCGGATGGCTAGCTTTTCATGGCTGATGTCATCCGCCCATCGCCCCGTTTCGCGCAGGAACCTCCTGATATCGGCCGTGGCACAATCGAGCAGCTCCGGCAGCGCTCGGGCCATCAAGCGATCAAATTCCTCACCCGTCGTCACCAAGGTGCTGGGCTTGATGGACGAGACCTGCCGTTCCCTCACGCGACCACCTCGCTCAGGCGCGCCGAGTATGCCATAACCCAAAATGTGCGAGCCAGCCATTTCGATTGGATAACTTGCGGCCTGGAATCCTTCTTTTGTCCATTGGCCATAGCGGGTCAGTATGGTACAGGTGCCCACGCATTGCAAGACCGAGATGCCGAGCCATTCCATTTCAAACACTTTCAAAGGAGGTTCTCCCATGAGGAAGCTCATCGGATTGATCGCGCTGACGGCGATCCTGTGCTTTGGGCTCGCGCCCCTGACCTATGCGGCAGATGAGCCCGCGGCAGCCGGCTCTCAGACCGTCAAGGGGGATCTGCTAAAAATCGAGGGCGAGTTCTACGTGGTGAAGGATGCTTCCGGCAAAGAACTGCGCCTGCACGTCGACGGGTCCACGAAACTGGAGGGCACCATCAAAGCCGGAGATAAGATTGAGGCCCAGGCAACGGACAAGGGCCACGCCGTATCGATTAAACCAGCGATGTAGGGAGAGACGTCGGTATGGGGGAGAGCCGGGCCAGCCAGGCATGGCTGGCCCGTCGCATTTTCACTTCACCGCGCCGAAGTGGGCACGGCAGTGACAGAAGAGGGGTCCGCTGCGTGCTTGAGGCGGGCCGCCGCCTCCCGAATCTTAAGGCTCCACCCGCCCTGATCTGGGACAGCTCCACCTTTCTGAAGAAAAGACTCCCAGGTGGCCATGGCATCCTCTCGCAGCCCTTTGGCTTCCAAGACCAGCCCTAGGTTGTACGCGGCAAGGGCGGAGGTGGGTTCGCTCTCGAGCGCGTGGTGAAACTCCAGGACTGCGTCGTCCAACTGGCCCTTCTCCATCAGAAGGGTGCCCAGGTAATTGTGCGCCCGACCGGCGTGCGGATTAAGCCGAATAGCGGCCCGGTAGGACTCCACCGCTGGTGCCGGATGGCCTGTCCGTTGCCAGGCGAAGCCTGCGTCGGTGTGAAGGTCTGCATCATAGGGGGTGTGCTTGAGGGCATTGAGGTAGGCCGCAAGTGCCTGGTTCCACCGGCCCACCGATGCGTAGGCCAGCCCGATGTTCCGAGAAACCCAGGGAGCATCCGGATGACGTGCCGCAGCGGCTTCGTAGTGACGTATGGCAAGGTTCAAGAGATCAGCGTCTTCGTGAATCGCCATGGCGATGGTATACAGGAGATGGCCTGTGGCAAAAGATCGGTCGGCCACCTGCGCCACGCCGGACCATCCGCGGTCGTCAGAGCGCACGGCACGGGGGGGGCCTGATATCGGCCGCGGGATCAGGTCATGCGAGGACAACCACTGGCGGATCACTGAAGCCGGGATCGAATAGCCGATCCCCGATTGCATCCTCACGCTGCCGATCGCAGCGCCGCTTTGATCTCTCGCCTTTTCCAGGAAAGGCACAGTTTGGACCAGCATGCCAGCCACCTCCCCGGAATCCTCGCGCACGAGCGGTCCTCCGCTATTCCCAAAGTTGAGGACACCGGTCGTTTGGATGAAGGATACCGGCCGGCCGTTTGCTCTCGAGCGACCTTCAGCGACACCGCCCACAGTTCCCGTCGAGATGGTGGGGTGCAGCGCAAAGCCCATCTGCAGGATATCCTGGATTCGGGAATACCCAACGGCGATCACCTCGGTCCCCTCGGCTGGGAGGTCCTCCGCCAAGATGAGCGCGTCAACGCCAGACGACTTGATGCGGACAGCCGCCAGATCCAAATCGGCGTCAATCGCGACCACCTCCGGCGTGCTATACACAAACTGATCGCGGACATACAGGTGCAGGCGCTGACTGTCTTCAATGACATGGGCATTCGTAACCAGGAGGCCATCGGCATCCACAAAAAATCCGCTGCCGAGCGAGACGCTATGGGTGGTTTCATTCACGGCAACGATGAGAACAGTCGAAGCCTTGGCGTGGCGGAACACGTCACCTCTCTGGCTTGCCAGGGCCACAGCCGGTAGCAGTGCACAGAGGACTGTTGCGATGAGGCGGTGAAACATACTTTAAATGTAGCACAGACTCAGGGGGGGTCAATTCCATGGCCCAGCCAAGGCCCCCGCCCCTCCTGGTGCCAGACTCACAGCTCCAGAGGCCCATAATACGAACGGGATGGTGTCACTCATCGCCGATGGATTGGGCCCGAGGATGCCATCCCTGCGGGGCATGTTGACGGATCAACCGCTGTTGTACGTCCACACATCTCTCTGGTCGCTGGGCGGATCAAACCCCGAGGGGTCCGCAGGACTTTGCTCGAGAGATTGAATCACACGACCCAGATTGTGTATCGTATGACACCCACTACGTGACAAGGAGGGATTCGCAT